>Ga0316628_100004910_pt1 | contig 10607 bp, 9 predicted proteins | sample OWC_Aug_M2_C1_D5_FD_207648 | JGI IMG/M metagenome (GOLD analysis project Ga0316628, IMG submission 207648) | Wetland soil microbial communities from Old Woman Creek delta, Ohio, United States - OWC_Aug_M2_C1_D5_C | ecosystem: Environmental > Terrestrial > Soil > Wetlands | place: USA: Ohio... | reverse complement strand
TGGGATGACTGTCAGGAAACAGGAGGGAACGCAAGGTCTCACCCAAGATCAGGCCCATAGCATAGGCGAGCAAGACCAAAGCCACCATCTGCTCAATGCAATCCCGCTTTTTGTGCATCATTTTCTCCAGTCCTAAGAAACCCTTCAGGTCCCGCAAGCATTCCTCGATCTTCATGCATTGTTGGTAGATGGACCAGCCCAGCTCGGCGGCCAGATTGGTCATGATCCACAGGGGCTCGCACAAGCCTTCCTGCCAGTGGCCGACCAGGTTCACCAATACCTTGCCCATGTAGAAGACCTTGGGGAAGATGCGAGTTTCGCCCTTTTTTACGCACCGGGCGACCGGCTTGCCTTCCTGGTCATAGAACGCAGCCCCCAGCTTGAGCCGAATGACGAAGTTCACTGCTTCTCTCACCAAGGCTTGCATCAACTCCAGATAACTGAACTCTCGGTCCAAGACTAAGGGCTTGTCTCCCAAGAAGGTGCTTTTTCCTGGTACAGGCGCATTAACACCGAACGCAAGGGCGCCTGTGCCAGAAACCGCTGAAGATATTTGTAGTTGGCCGCTTCTGTCCCCGGCATTTCTCGAGCAATGTCACTCAAACGTGACGAACGGGCTTTCCAGACGCCTTTCACAATCGCAGCTGCTTTTTCCACGCTCCCCGCTTCACTAAACAAATGCTCCAAAAACTCCGAAGGTGATTAAACTTGTCCATGGAAGCCTTCTTTCTGGATCGGGTGTCCTAGCAACTCCATTATCCAGCTGGGAAGGCTTCTTTTTGTCCCATCTTATGTCCCAAGTCCAGTATTTTGTGGCATTCAGGAGGTGATCGGAGTTGGCATTTTTTGATCACGTTCCTGACCATCTCCGCGCCTTCATCGATGTAAGGCAGGTCGTTTAATCTTGCCCTACTCACGGCTGTGGCTTTATGGTATAAGAATCATGCCCTGCTGTGTTCGTGATGTTGCTCCCACGTTTTGGGCCAACACCCCCTAAATGGGCTCTTATCTTTCAGAAATTACGCGATAGGCTTGAGCCAAGGCGGCGTTTCTGGGTCGGAGCCCAACCTGCGATAAGCAGGTCCAAAACCTAGCAGCACACGGCATGAGCGGGGTAATTTTATTGTGTCAAAGGAATGGAGTGGACATCTAGATGATCCGCTCCAGCTTATTTAAGGGGATCTGGTGGATGGAAACGGCCTTCCGCAGTCCGGATTCGATGGCTCCCTGGACCCAGGCGTGATACAGCATACCGGGCAGATTCACCGTCCCGCTGGAGCAGCTCAACCAAGGGCTGGATGGACCCGAGCCGAAGCCTGCCCGCCGTCATCCCACCCTCGTGTTCGGGGCCTCGAAGCCAAGCAGGCGGTGAATCTCAGTGTGACCTGGCGGAGTCTCCTAGCCCAAAAGTAATCTTGACTTTCCCCTCAGGGGCGGGTAGAATTCGCACGGTTTACAACTGAATAGGTGGAGAACCAGCGGCTGGGTCCTGAGGAATCAGGATCACGAGGTAGAGGTTCCGTCCCGCGAGGGACGCGCTAATCCCGGGGAACCGGGGAAAAATCGGATCGATCAGCGGATGCCTCTGGAGTCTGGTCACAGGCTCCTTTCTCCCTTCCGAAGCAAGCGTCCGGCGTGCAGAGCATAAAAAACGCTGCTGCCCGCCAGGCCGAAAACCGGTCGGTAACAACCGGGACAAGGCCAGCGCAGTGATACAGGCACATTTTTCTTTGTTGCCTGTCCAACCATAAGGAAGGGCTGTTTTATATAATAGCATCTCTGCTGTTACTAAGGCATGCCCGCAGGCATGCCTTTTCTGTTACCCGGATAGAGCAAGAACCGGGTAGCCGTGGGAAGGATGGGTCCATACAATGAGCAGCATAAGTAAAGGAGCACCCATGGCCACATACCCTTCAAGCTATCGCCAGCTTTCCGCTGATTATCTGCGGGTTGAGCAGGCAATCCAGTACCTTGAAAACCATTATACGGACCAGCCAAGCCTCGCCGAGGTGGCTTCTAGCATCGGATTAAGTGAGTACCACTTCCAGCGATTGTTCACCCGCTGGGCAGGCATCAGCCCAAAGCGCTTCCTGCAGTTCGTCACCAAGGAAAGTGCCAAGGAGCTGCTCGATCATTCAGAGAACCTGCTGGACACAACGTACGAGGTGGGTCTTTCGAGCCTGGGACGACTGCATGATCTTTTTGTGACCACGGAGGCAGTCTCTCCCGGTGAGTACAAATCCCGCGGGGCAGGCCTGACCATTCGGTATGGACTGCACCCCACGCCCTTCGGGGAGTGCCTGATAGGCGTGACAGAGCGGGGCATTTGCCACCTCGGCTTTGTCCAGACCGGCGAAGGCGACGCGATCGATGCGCTGGTCGCGGAGTGGGCGCAAGCGAGGATGATCGAGGATCACCGGGCCACCGCCCCACTGGTCGAGCCGGTCTTCGATTTGGCCAGACGCAGCGGCAAACCCCTGCAGCTTCACCTGCGCGGGACCAATTTCCAAGTGAAAGTGTGGGAGGCGTTGCTTCGAATCCCGCCCGGCTCGGTTACCACCTACGAACAGGTGGCGATGCGGATCGGAAAACCATCTTCATTGCGGGCAGTTGGATCGGCGGTAGGCCACAATCCCGTGGCAGTGCTCATCCCCTGCCACCGTGTCATCCGCAAGACAGGCGAGTTTGGAATCTACCGCTACGGCCTCGCCCGTAAACGGGCATTGCTCGCCTGGGAGGCAGCGCAGCCCCGCCCATAGTATTAGAACCGGCTTGCGAATGAACATGGAACTAGCATCAAGGTAACAAATGAGAACGAAGATCTGGACCGCATTACTGGCACTCTACGTTGTCTGGGGCTCCACCTACCTGGCGATCCGATTCGCCGTGGAGACGATCCCGCCGTTCATGTCGGCAGGGATGCGCTTCCTGGTCTCAGGGCTCATCCTGTTGGTTTGGCGACGAGCCGCGGGCGATGCGCTGCCCACCCGCAACCAATGGAAATCGTTGGCCGTCGTAGGGATCCTCCTGCTGCTTGGAGGCAATGGGATGGTGGCCTTTGCCGAGGCGAGGATCGCTTCGGGCGTGGTTGCGTTGATTGTTGGCACAGTACCGCTCTGGTTGGTGATCATCGAGGCCCTCCGGCCGGGAGGTGTGCGGCCAACGTGGCGGGTACTCGCCGGCCTGACCATAGGGTTTGTTGGCATTTATCTGCTGATCGGCCCCTCAAGCCTCAGTGGTGGCTTGCAATTCGATCTAATCGGAACCATTGCGGCGCTGGTGGCTGCCTTTCTCTGGTCGGTGGGCTCGATCTACAGCAGGTCGGTAGATATCCCTGAGTCGACGCTGGTAGTCACAGGCGGCGAGATGTTGATGGGCGCTATCGCCCTGTTCATCACCAGCGGTCTGACCGGGGAGTGGCATGGTTTCAGCCTCGGGGCAGTCACCATCCGCTCGTGGCTGGGGTTGGCCTACCTAATTTCTTTCGGCTCGTTGATCGGGTTTGTGTCCTACGGCTGGCTCCTGCACAACGCGCCTGTTTCGCTTGTGGCGACATACGCCTACGTGAACCCCCTAGTAGCGGTGCTACTGGGAGCACTTCTCGCGGCCGAGCCGTTGACCGGACGGATCCTGGTAGCCTCGGCCATCATCATCGGCTCAGTGATCTTCATCAATAGCGGACACAGGGCAGGGTCCGTGCATGCCCCCCATCCCGAGAAGCCAGTGACCGTTGATCAGAGCCCTGCCGATTAGTCCACAACCTGCGGTTTCGACACGCAGTGATGGAATGCCTGATCTTCATCATGTTTATGTTTCCAAGAAGGAGAAGTGAAATGGATCGCAAAGATTTTCTGAAAAGAGTGAAAGAAGACGATGTCAAGTTCGTCTCGCTCCAATTCACCGATGTAGTCGGCGCGGTGAAAAGCGTAGACATGCCCGCGGACCGGCTGGAGGGTGCGCTCGAAGATGGTGTCTGGTTTGATGGCTCCTCCGTGGAGGGCTTCGCCCGCATACAGGAATCGGACATGCGGCTGGAACTGGACGTGGACACTTATGCGGTGCTGCCCTGGAGCCCGGCAGAGCGCCGCCGTGCCCGCGTCTTCTGCGACATCTTTACACCCACCGGGAATCCTTTTGAGGGCGATCCGCGCGGCGTGCTCAAGCGCATGATGAAGAAGATCGCCGAACGCGGCTGGACCTACAACATCGGCCCTGAACCTGAATTCTTCCTCTTCAAAGGTACAAACGGCCGGGGGGTACACCCGGTGCCGCACGATATCGGCGGATACTTCGACTTTTCCTCCTTCGACGAGGCCGTAACTGTCCGCACCGAACTGATGGATGGGCTCAAATCCATGGGCCTGGAGGTGGAGGTGGGCCACCACGAGGTTGCACTCGGCCAGCATGAGATCGATTTCCGTTTCGAGGATGCTGTAAGCGCGGCAGACAACGTCCTGACCCTTAAGTACACAGTCAAGGCCATCGCTGCCCAGCATGGGCTGACCGCATCCTTCATGCCCAAGCCTGTCTTTGGCATCAACGGCTCTGGCATGCACTGTCACCAGTCCCTCTTTGATAACCAGGGGAATAATCTCTTCTTCGATGACAGTGACGAATATAAGTTGTCTGAGATCGCCTACTCGTTCATTGCGGGACAGCTGGCGCACGCACGCGGGTTAGCGGGCCTGGTCGCCCCGACGGTCAACTCGTATAAGCGGCTGGTCCCCGGTTACGAGGCCCCCGTCTACATCGGCTGGGCACAGATCAACCGTTCAGCGCTGATACGCATCCCTCGCTACACTGAGGGACGCCACAAGTCCATGCGTGCCGAGCTCCGCTTCCCGGATCCGTCGTCCAACCCTTACCTGGCGTTCGCAGGCATGCTGGCCGCTGCCCTAGATGGGATCGACTGCAAGCAGCAACCGCCGCGGCCGCTCAACAACGTCAACCTTTACCACCTTGACAAGAAGGAACGCAAGAAGCTGGGGGTGGGTGAGCTACCCGGTTCCCTGGCGGAGGCACTCTCCGAGCTTGAAAAGGATGCTGTGATCAAAGAGGCGCTGGGCACCGTGATCTTCGAGGCATTCACCCGTGCCAAGTGGGAAGAGTGGGACGAGTATCGCGTGCAGGTCAGCGACTATGAGATCGAACGTTATCTTGAGACCGCGTAACAAGATGACGATAGGCAAAAGGACCTCCGAGCCGACCCTCCGAGGCCTCTTTTTGTAGCCTCAATTAGATGCCTTGCGCCGCCGATCTCGCTGCGGGCTTAATGAGCTCCTGCCCCCATAAGCTCATTGATTTCTTCCTTACCTTCGTACACCCTCACCAGGCAGCCGTCGCGCATTTGCAGCACACGGTCAACATACCGGCACATGCGCAGGTCGTGCGTGACTATAATACCCGCGCGTTGATTTTCATGGATCAGGTTTGCAAACGTCTCCACCACCTGGAAGGCGCGTTCGGTATCCAGCGAGGCAGTGGGTTCATCAGCCAATACCAGGGTGGGATTATGGATGAGGGCACGCGCAATGGCAACCCGCTGCTGTTGTCCGCCCGACATCTGCGCGGGCAGGTTGTGCAGGCGGTCAGCCAGACCAAGGCGGGCCAGCAACTCGTCGGTGCGCATCCGCTCCACCCGCCCAGACCTGCCGTTCAAGCGCAGCATGAATTCCACGTTCTCACGGGCCGTCAGGTACGGGATCAGATTGTTGGATTGAAATGTGAAGCCGATCTTCTCGCGGCGCAGGCGGACGCGTTCCTTCTCGCTCATCTTTGAGAGGTCCTGCCCGTCGATCAGCACCTGCCCACTGGAGGGCTGCAGCAGCGCGGCGAGGATGGACAACATGGTCGTCTTTCCCGAACCGCTGGGACCCACCAGTGCAACAAACTCGCCCGCACTCACCTTAAATGAGACATCATCCACGGCGTTAATCGGGCTGTCATCGACCATGAAGGTCTTCATTACGCGATTGACCTCAAGTGCTGCTACGCTCATTTCATCCCTCCTCACGACAGTCGCAGCGCCTTGAGAGGCTCAATGCGCACGGCATAGATCACGGATGCCATCCCGCCAAGCGGGCCGATCAGCAACAGCGCTATGATCGCCAGCGCCGAGGCGGTTCCATTGAATACCAGTGGGATCGTCGGCGGGAAGAACAGCGAGAAGATATACGTGAAGAGCCCGCCCAATCCCACTCCTATGGCCGTCACCACCATGATCTGTATCACGGCGGCCGCGCCCACCATCCCGTTTGAGGAACCAATAGCCTTCAGGACGCCGATCTGTGGCACTTTTTGCAGGATCTGGATCTGGAAGAATCCACCAATGACCAGCACGCCGATCAGCAATGTGAAGACGCCCTGTGTTTGAACGGTCCCCTGCTGAGCCGAGTAGCCGGGGATATTATTGATGGCCGTCTCAATATTGGCAACCTGAACATTCGAGATGGTGTTCCCGAGGATGCCGCCCATTACTTCGGCCTGGGATGGATCTTCGAGTTTGATCGCAACAACATTGATATCGGGGATAGTCTTGTTCGCTTCGGCCGCGGATTTGGGGCGCACGCGCTCCCAGGTCGACGGCGGGACAAAGATAGTCGGTGCAAAGAAATAGGCTTGCCCCTCCGTTAGGCCCACCACCTGGAGTGTGAAGAACTCGTCCGCGATTCCCTGTGTTGAGCGGATCGTAATCTTGTCTCCAACCTTGATATTTGAGCGCAGAGCCACGTTCCTGTCGATCACCACCTCCCGGGCGAGTTGTGTCCTAAAGGGGCGTCCTTCGACAAGCGGCGGCAGCCCGGGACGTCCAGACTCCACGCCAAGCATCGAGACCTTCAGGACCTTACCATCGCCAAGAAGGATGGTCGTGGAGGAGGTTGAGATCGGTCCGGCATCCGCCACCCCGTCGATGCGGCGGACGGCCTTGAGCGCCGATTGGTCAAGGCGGCTGGTGCTGATGATGTAGTCCGACTTGTCCAGGAAGAGAATCAGCTGTGCATCCAGGTTGGCAACGTACTGCCTGTTGTTCGTGCCCAGTCCCTCCCCCAGGGCAGCAATGAAGAGCACCAGCAGGGTGATCAGCGCGATGACAAGCGCCACGGACAGGAAGCGCCCGCGATTGCGCCAGATCTCCTTGAGAGCAAGGTAAGTTGCGAGTCCCATTTGTTCCTACTCGTGAAGCGGTCCTTCAAGTGGTTCCGACCATTGCATGCCCAGCAAGCCGTGCAAGAGTAAGTCGGTGGGAGGGTGGTCGGCTATGTCTTCGTAGTAATAGGGCAGCCGGATGCGGCCATCCGTGCCAATGATGAATGTCCCCCCCATCTGGTAGGCGTCCTGTCCAGCGGGAGGCAGTTCGGTGCGATAACCTTTTGTCTCCGCAAGCCTGCGGTTGGACATCCAGACCTGCAGAGAGAGAAAGGTTTCCCTCCATCCGCCGCGGCCCAGACCATAAGCCCTGTAGGCTGAGCGATCTGCGTCGGCAAGGCACAATACACCGGGCGCGCGGCGCGCACAGAATTCCCGGGCCGCTTCAGGCGTGGCTTGTGTCACAATTGCCATCCCGAGATCTCGCGCCTCGAGCTCCGGAGCAGCCTCCACCAAGCGATCCATCATATCCTTGCACTGCGGACACCCGAAATGACGAGTGAACGCCAGAAGTAATACCCGGCGCTGCCAGAGCGATGACAGGCGGATAGATTTGCCTTCCGCCGTCAGGAGCTCCAAGTCGGGTGCGGGATCGCCAAATCTAAGATGGGCAGATCTTTGCATCTTTTCTCAACTCCACCACCAGTTGCCTTCCCTATTTTATCAGTTCATGCGATGTGAAGAATGGACTTCTCCACCTTGTATCCGACCTTTTGCAGGCGCCTCCAACTGGAATTGTCGTTGAGCGTGATCCAGCGCCGCTCTTCCGTACGATAGAACCAGTCCTTATCCTGCTGGTAGAAGACCTGCACCTGCGTAGCTTCCCAGATATTGAGGATCTCATTGCCGTGTGCGTGGGTATCGTCGAAATCCGTCGTGGCACGCTGACCCATTTCGCTGTAAAGCTGGTTCAGTTCCAGCAGCAGAGCGTTCACTTGCGGGTCGAGCCGCTTCACATTCAGGCCGATCCGCTGGGCCTCATTGAACAGGATCGGGTAGCTATGCGACGGATACTTCGAGTTAAGGGCGCTTGCAATCTGCTCCGCGGTCTTTTCATTCTTGATATGATGGCCCAGTATTTCCTTGCAGAGCATGATCGAAAGTGACTCGGCCCGGTCCACGGCGCCGATCACCAGGGGGTGCACGTACTTGAAGAGCTCCAGGTATGGGTTCTCGTTCGAGTCGGAGCGCTGTTCCTGCCACAGCGCCACGACCCGCGTCAGTTCGTCCAGGCTCACGCTGACGCGATCATTGTCACGGTCGATCGGCGAGAGCGAGTGTGTCAGCGAGGTATCCACGGCGGTCAGGTAGGCCATCGCCCCCATATGGATCTCGTTTGCGCCCAGAGCGATCATGGTTGCTGCCGAGGCGCATTCCAAAGGGATCAAGGCAATCGCCTGGTCGCAATACTGCCGCAGCAGGTTGACCAGGAGAAGAGAGGATTGGCCGCTACCTCCGCTGGACTTGATGAAGAGATAGATCTTCTCCTGTTTTCCGATTTTTTCCAGCAGCTCGTAGAGTGCGACCACATCATCCTGGCAGACACTGCCACGGGGATTATTCCAGTAGGTGATAAGCGTCCCCCCGAGGATCGAGTTCAGTTGTGCTATCAGGGCCTGGGTCTTATCGAATAATACCGGTGGCTGTTTTACCTTTGCTGCGTTGTTTTGAGCCATCGCATCTCCTAGGTTTCGGGCTGATTGATTTTCTCGATCATGCGGCAGAAGGAGCACAAGCCGGGGGAGGTGGTCGGCTGGCCACATTTCGGGCAAGGGTGAAGGCTCCCGACAGCCTGCTGGTCCTCACGGAACAAACCGCTCCTGCGGGCTTCCAGAAAGCGCAGGTAAAACGTGAGCTTCGCACCGGGCCGCGCCGATTCGAGCTGGTTCAGGATCTCTTTATAGTAGATCGAGGTCGATCCTTCGGCAAACGGGCATTCTTCATAGATGTACTCAATGCCCCTGGCAAGAGCGTAGGCGGTCATTTCACGCTCGTAAAAACGGCAGAGCGGCTTGACCTTGCGCGCCAGGCCTTGCGACCCAGGGAGGACAGGACCCTGCCGCAGCAGGTAGTCCCCTTCCCAGACGAGCGTATTCCCGAACAAGACTGCCGCCTCGTCATCCAGGTTATGGCCTGTAGCCAGCACGTCGTAGCCCATGTCACGAGCCATGCGGTTCATTACGTGACGCTTGGTCAGCCCGCACACGGAACAAGGCTTCCCGAGCCCGCGGCGGGTGCGCTCCGCCAGCACTGGAATGGGCCGCCCGTACTCCCTCTCCACATCCACGACGTGCAGGGTCAGACCACGCGCATCGGCAAACTGCTGCGAGAGCCGGTGCGATTCGGACGAATAGCCGATCCCGCCATCGATCCCGAGCCCAATGTAAAGCCCGTCTGCCTGGTATCCAAGACGGATGAGGATATCCCAAAGGGAGAGCGAGTCTTTTCCACCTGAGACAGCAACCAGTACCCTATCGTCGTGGCCGAACATCCCATATTGCTTGATGAAGCGCTCTGTCTGCTCGGGCACCCACTCCAGATAATGTTCCTTGCACAATGCCAGCTTGTGCTGGCGCATATTGACCGAAGCCTTCTGCCCGCATTTCCTACATCTCATTGTATTTTCACCACCGATAGGACTTGTGCAAGTTTTTGCATCCCGCACCAAGCTGCCGGATCAACCACCGGAAATCACCGCGATCAACTTGATAACATCTTCATCCTTTAGAATCTCGTCCTCCAGGATCATCTCGCCCGCGCGCGTGGCAACAACAGACTCGGGCAGGATGTTGCTCTTCTTCAGGGCGTCCAGCAGAGTCATGCCCGCCCGCACCTCGTATTCGCGGTCACGGAGAATCAATTTGACAGTCATTTTGCTCCTGGAAATTTCATTCTACCACAGGGGACAATCGCCCACTCCCCCGGCACTTTCCGCGCAGAAACCGCTTGAATCCTCTCCACCCGTACCGCTGCTTCGCTCTCTTCAGCGGTCCGCTCGCATCGCGTCCGCAACATTCCCTAATTCCTGCGCTTGACAGCGATCCTTCAAAGCCTTAGCATAGACACAAAGAGGTATTATGCGCATTGGAATGATGGTTGACACTTACAAACCGCACGTAAGCGGCATCACGAACTATATTGACCTGAACAAACAACACCTCGAACGTCTCGGACATGATGTCTTTGTCTTCACATTCGGGGACCTGGAGTATGCGGACAACGAACCGCGGGTCATCCGCAGCCCGGGAGTGCCCCTGGCGAACACAGGCTACTATCTCTCCCTCCGCTACTCGCGTCTCGCCAGGAAAAGCCTGCAGACCATGGATGTGGTGCACGTCCATCACCCCTTCCTTAGCGGAAGATTGGCGCTGCATTACTGCCGTCCGGTTCAGGTCCCGATCATCTTCACCAACCACACGCGCTACGACTTGTATGCGCAAGCCTACCTTCCAATGATGCCA
>Ga0316628_100004909_pt1 | contig 10607 bp, 6 predicted proteins | sample OWC_Aug_M2_C1_D5_FD_207648 | JGI IMG/M metagenome (GOLD analysis project Ga0316628, IMG submission 207648) | Wetland soil microbial communities from Old Woman Creek delta, Ohio, United States - OWC_Aug_M2_C1_D5_C | ecosystem: Environmental > Terrestrial > Soil > Wetlands | place: USA: Ohio... | reverse complement strand
GACGAACAGGCCGTTCGCATCTTTCGCCGTCGCGTCCACCGTATAGGCGAGGAGATCGCCGGCCTTGTTGAACGCGATATCGCCCACGCTGCCGAGGAGTTGATCGCGCCCGGTCGCAAGGTTGTGAAGGATGACGTCAACTCCGCGCGGTCCCGTCGGAGCGGCCGCGGCCGCCGCTCCCGCGGGAGCGGCTCCGCCCGGGGCCTCCGGGCCTCCCGGTTCGCTCGTCGTCGTACCTCGGCCGCCGGTCGCGCCGCCGCGGCCGGCCGGACGCCGCCGCAGGAACAGGTGCGTCGAGTTGGCGGAAAACGTGAACGATTCAATGTCCTGCCACGACTGCACCGCGCCGGTCGCCAGGTTCCTGAGCTCGACGCGCGTGGGTTGAGCGGGCGGCGTGCCCGCACCGCGTCCCGCCTGCGCACTCTGGCCGCCGCCAGGAGCCGGTTGCTGGCCGCCCGGCGTGACCTGGACGCTGTCCGTGAATCCACCACCGGGCTGGTCGTCGACATCCGCCAGGTCGTCGCCATCGCCGGTCGGGCTGTCGGTCGGCGCAGCGCCGCGGCCTCCCCTTCCTCCGCGCCCGCCGCTGGGATCGACCTGGTACGCGACCCAGCGCGAGTCCGCGGAAAACCGCCCGCCCGATCCGTTGGCGATCTCGACATCCTGGCTGGTGCCCAGGTTGAGCAGGTGCAGGATCGGCTTGACATTGGTGGAAGGCGCGTTGGTGAGTTGAACGCCGTAAGCCACCCAGTTGCCGTCCCCGGATATCTCCTGGCCGCTGACGGCGCGCCAGCGCGTGTAGTCGTCGATCGTCAGAACCTTCTTGGCAGGCGCCTGGGCGTAGACGAAGCCCAGGGCGAGGACAACGGTGAGGACAGCGGTGGCAACGCGGAAGCGAATCGCGGCTCTCGTGGCAAGGTGGTTCACGACGGGTCTCCTCTGATGGTGCGGGGATACTACATCCGCCGTTGGAGACTCCGCCAGAAGATCCTCCAAAAGGCAGGTGCGTGTCTGCCGCGCACCGGCGCAACCACCGCCGCGGGACGCCACGTCCGTCTCCACTGCAAAGTTTTCCGGGTGCTTCGTTCTATTACCGAGGACCAGGAGGACCCGATGGAACCCAGGCACGCTGTCGCCCGCCCGAAACCGCCTGCCGCTCGTCTTTTCCTCGGCATTCTTGCGGCCACGCTGGTGCTTGCACCGCTTGGCGGCTGCCATCGCGACAAGCCGGTCGTGATTACCGGGCCGCCGCACACCACAACTCCGGCCCCCGGCAAACCAACGACGGGCGAGACTCCTGTTTCCGATCAGCCTGCCGGCCCACCCCGTCCAACCAAGCCGCCCAAGGCAGAGGAACGGGTGAAGGTCGATGATTGGCAGTACAAGCCGGACGAAACCGGCGACGCCACGGGAAGGCCGCTCCCGCTGGCAGGGGTCGCCACGACATTTCTGAATCAAGCAGCCGCGGCCCCCGCGCCGATGATGCGGGCGGAATCCATCGGGTTTTCAACCGGCGGGGCAAAGGACGTCGGTAATTTCCGCGAGAACCTCCGCGACGGTTACCTGCCGATTCCCACCGACATCGCATACGAGGGCCTGTTCTACGACTACTTCTTCGACACGGGCGGCAGCCGGCCGTGCCGGAAGCTTTTCTGTCCTTCCTACGTCGCCGCGATCTCGCCCGACCCGTTCTCGGCATCGCGCGACCTCTACCTCACGGTCGGTCTGAACTCCGGCCTCGACGCCGCCACGTTCCATCGCAAGCACCTCAACCTCGTCCTCGTCCTCGACATCTCCGGCTCGATGTCGTCGCCATTCGATCGGTACTACTACGACCGCTTCGGCAGGCGGATGGAGACGACGAAGGAAGAGAGCGCCCGACCGAAGATCCGCCTGGCGACGGAGGCGATGATCGGCCTCATCTCGCATCTCTCCGACGCCGACCGGCTCGGCATCGTGCTTTTCAGCGACTCCGCGTTCATCGCCAAACCGATGCGGTCGGTCGCAGAACTCGATCGCGAGAAACTGGCCGCGCACCTGCGGGCGCTGCGTGCCACGAACGGCACGAACCTCGAGGCCGGGATGAACCAGGCGACGAGGCTGCTGCAGCGCTACGACGACGCGGATCGCGAGCAGTACGAGAACCGGATCGTCTTCCTCACCGACGCGCAGCCAAACATGGGAGAAACGCGCGAGAGCGGGCTGGTCGGCCTGGCGCGCGCGGACGCCGAGCGACAGAACCACACGACGTTCATCGGCATCGGCGTGGACTTCAACACGGCGCTCGTTTCGGAGATCACCAGGATCCGCGGCGCGAACTACTACGCCGTGCACTCGGCGGCGGATTTCGCGAAGCGGCTGGACGAGGAGTTCGAGTTCATGGTGACGCCGCTCGTCTTCGACCTGTCGCTGGTGCTCGAGACGAACGGCTACGACATCCTGAAGGTGTATGGTTCGCCCGAGGCCAACGAGGCGACCGGCGAAATCATGCACGTGCGGACGCTCTTCCCCTCGAAGGTGGAACACGGCGAGACGCGCGGTGGCGTGATCCTGCTGAAGCTGCGGCGCCGCTCCGCGGAAGGCCAGCTCCAGCTGCGCGCGTCATGGGAGGATCGTTCGGGGCGGCGCGACCGCGAGACGTCTTCCATCGCGATCCCGACAGGCTTCGGCGTCTACCCGACGACGGGGATCCGCAAGGCGATCCTCCTCTCGCGCTACGCCGACGTCTTGATCAATTGGCTGACTGACGAGCGCCGGCAGCCAAAGCCGACAACGCGGATCGTCCCGATCATCTCCGAACAGAACGGTATCCCGTGTCCCGGTCCCTGGCCGCACCTGGGCGAGTGGGAGCGACAGTCGATGCGGCTGACCGTATCGCCCGAATACCGCCCGATCCTGGCGTCGTTCCGGAACCATTTCCGGCAGGAAGCGAGGGCCATCGGCGACCGCGCGCTCGAGAAGGAACTGGACCTGCTGGACTACCTGGTGACGTTCGAACGACGAGGCGACTCGCGGTGAGTCGTGCCGCCAGATCGGCCTCTTCGCGCGGCGGATGCGGCGGACCTCCTACTTCCCCGGCGGCCCCACGCGCTCGAACACCTGCACCCGCCTGTTGTACTGCTCGCAGACGAGGATCAGCCGCCGCTGGCGGTCCACCGCAATCCCCGCCGGCAGGAGCAGTTGCCCGGGGCGCTCGCCCATCTCACCTACCCACATCAGCGGCTGACCCGCCGCGGTGAACATCTGGAAGTTGTTGTAGTCGGAGTCGGTGACGTAGACGACGTTCTCGGCGTCCACGGCAATGCCTTTGGGTCTGCGGAACTGGCCTGGCCGCACGCCCAGAGAACCGAAGGCGCTGATGAAATGCAGATCGGGACCGAACACCTCCACGCGGCAGTTCATCGTATCGGTCACGTACACGCGACCGTCGGGACCGACGGCAACGGCGGTGGGAAAGTTGAACTCCCCCTCCTCCGTCCCGCGCTTGCCCACTCGCGCCTGCAGGTTCCCCGTCGCGACGTCGTAGACCAGCAGCACGTGTTTGCGCGAATCCACGACGTAGAGGCGCTGTCGTGCCTGGTCAACGGCCAGTCCGCTTGGAGCTTCCATCTGGTCGTGCCCGCCGATCGTCGAACGAAAGGCGAGGTCGGGGCCGAACACGAGAACGGCCTTCAGGCCGGTATCGCCCACGTAGATGTTGTTCGACCCGTCGACCGCGAGGCCGACCGGCACACGGAACATCGCCCGCCCGGTCGCCTCGTTTATCGGCAGGAACTGCCGGCGTGCGGGATCCAGGACGACAACCGACGCCTGCGCGCTGTCGGTGACGATGATGCGACCGAAGCCGTCCACGGCGACGCCGAAGGGTTTTACGAAGCCGTTCGGATTTCTCTGCTCGGAGGACACCCGGCTCCGGCCGAGCAGCGTTTCCTTGAGCGAGATCGTCCTGGATTTCCTCGCAGCGCCGACGTCCTCGCTGCCGGAATAGACGGTCACGTAGCGCACGCGCGCCTCTTCGGGCGGCGGCGGCCATACCGATCGCACCGGCGTACGGGAAGCGTCGTGTGTCGCCGCCGGCTTCTGGGCGCGCACGGCGGGGCCGGCGTGAACCACCACGAGCGCGAGCGCCGCCATCGCAACTGTTACAGAGCGCCTGAACACAATCGAAGCTCGAGGCAATTTCCGTCTTCTAGTCATGTTGATGATGTTGATTCCGCCGCCGCCACACGCCTCCCGCCTCCCTAGTGGCACCCGGAGGCGGTCGAACAGTTGCTCATCGAGTACCCGGACGGCGTCGACGCCTGCGTGAAGGAGTTGATGCGCGCCGCGCCCATGTTGTACGGCTGGGGATCGCTCACCAGCGCGATGAGCCCGGGCCGAAAACTGCCGTGCGGGGTCGCCGCGTGGCACGCCTGGCACGGCCGCGATGAATGGTCGCCCACGCCGTGGACGCGGTTCGTGTTGCGAATCGTCGCGGCGCTGTGACAGTTGCAGCAGAATGCGCTCGCCGCCGTGCTCAGCGTCGGGGCGGTCGTGCTCCACGCCGCGTTGGTGAAGCGGAGCATGTACGGGTTGGTTGACCCGTGCGTACCTTGGGCAACGGTCGCCGACGTCGGCTCGTTGTTCCCGTGGCAGTCGGTGCAGTACATCCGCGTCGCCGAGGTGGTCGTGTTCCACGGCGCCAGCAGATTGCCGGCCGGAACGCGCAGGTGCGGGGCTCCCACCACGGGGTGATAACTGCGGTTGTTCGGGTTCACCTCGGCGGCGACGTCCGTCTCCGGCCCGCCGGACGGCGAGGTCGGAGGTGTCGCACCGAAGGCGTACGACGAGTGGCACTTGAAGCAGATCTGGTACTCGCGCACCGACGGGTTTGCCACCACGTACGAGGTCTGGACGGGCGACGTCATCGGGTAGCTGCCGGTCGGCGCGAGCACCGCGGGGTACGCCGACGGCTCGACGCCCGGGACACCTGCGAGGACCCCTGGACCGATCTGGTTGCTGCCGGCCGCGTGGAGGCCCGACGCCGCGCCGTGCGGGTTGTGGCAGTCCGCGCAGTCCACGTGACGGCGCGCGCCGGAGAAATTCGTCGGCGAGGTTCTCACCTCCGTTGCATCGTGAAGGATCGAACTCGTCAAAGCTTCGAGCGGGTGGCGATACGTCTTTGCGAAGACCGTCGCAATGTTCTTGCCCGCCACGGTCGTGTTCCCATGACACTGGAAGCACACGTCACGCTGGTTGACCGCCTTCAACAGCCGCTGGGCCTGCGGCGCCGAGTGCGCCCTGTGGCACGCCTCGCACGCGTTGTCGGCGACCGTCGTGTAGCCCGTGTGCGCGCCAAGGCCGGCGACGCCCCCGCTGCTGGTGCTCGTGTAGCTCTTCGTCGAGGTCGCGTGCGCCGAAGCCAGCCAGGACCAGCCGCCGCCCGACTGCTTGTGGCAGCTGACGCACGTCGCGGAGCCCCGGTTGATCTTCACGAGGAATTTGCCGGTGGTCGGGTCGATCCGCTCGCTGTGCGGATCGTGGCACGACACACACTGCACGTACCTGGTGCCTGTCTCGAGATGGACGGCGTCGCCCGACGGCGGGTCGGCGACCTGGCTGTCCGTGGTGCTGCGCGCGAACGAGACGGGATGATCGTTTGACAGGTTTGTGCCCAGGTTCGCGGTGGCCGGCACGAACGTACTGCCCGCCATCGCAATTGTCCCGTTGTTGATCGTTGCATTGGTCGCGATCGTCCCGTCGTGACAGCTCAGACACAGCTTGGCCGAGCCGCTCGGCTGCGGCGCGCTCGTCCCCGGAAACGTGTTGAAAGTACCGGCGGTGGAGCCTGACTGGAACGAGCTGCTGCCGTAGGTCGTGTACAGCTGGCCGCTCGCCGCGTGGTTCCAGAGTTGCCGGGCCGGCGTCGCGCTGTGCGGCGTGTGACAGAAGACGCACGGCTGCGTCTCGGAGGTCGCCTTGCTCGTTGCGCCGCCGCCGACCGACAGGTCGTGGCGCGAACCGACGACGTCGCTCGGCTTCGCGACGACGCCGGCCGCAGACGCCGCCACGACGCACGCCAGCCCTGCGAGCCATCGCGGGGCGCGGTTGCGCGGTCGAAAGCCCGACGTCCGGAGTCCGGCGTCCGAAGTCGCTCGTCTGATCCGACCTTCGGACCTCGGACCTCGGACTTCGGACCAAATCCGCCGGGAGCCGCACCGCGGGCTGCTAGTGCGCATCGGGCTGACTGACGTACTGGAAGACCTGCACGCGACCGTTCAGGGCGTCGGCCACGTAGAGGCGGTTTGCGCTGTCGATGTACACGCTGCTCGGCAGCGAGAACTGGCCGGGGCCGCCGCCGCTGCTCCCGACGACGAGCAGCAGGCGGCCCTCCTCGTCGAAGATCTGGACGACGTCGTGCAGCGCATCGGCCACGTACACGTGGCCGTCCGAATCGAGCGTGATGCCCTTCGGCTTGTCGATGTCGCCCGTCCCGTTGCCGCGGCGGCCGAACTGCCCCAGGAAGTTGCCGGCGGCGTCGAACGCCTGCACCCGCGCATTCATCGAGTCGACGACCCACGAGCGGCCGCCGCGGCCGACCGCGATATCGGTCGGGTAGTTGAACTCGCCCTCACCGGAGCCGCGTCGTCCGATCACGCCCACCACCCGGCCATCCGGCGTCATCGTGGTGATGGTGCAGGCCGCGGTGTCCACGATGTGCAGCCGGCCATCGGGACCGACGGCGATCCCGGTTGGACGGCGAAAAATCGCCTCTCCCTTCGCGAGGCCCAGCGTGGCGCGCCGGGTCCCGCTCGCGTCGTACACGAACACTCTTCGTCGCTCGGAGTCGGTCACGTAGATCGAACCGTCTTCGCCGACCGCCAGTCCCACGGGCGAAGCGAACGGCGCCGGCTCGAGGTAGGAGTACTTTCGGCGACCAACATCGAAGACGTGGACCATTCGCTGCTCCGGATCGGCGATCAACAGGCGCCCCGAACGATCGATGGCCATCGCGCGCGGCCGCATCAGCCGAGGCTGCCGCCGGCGCCCGAGAATCGCGGACGCCGCACGCTGCAGCCACGACGCGCCAGCCCCGATATCCGCCGGCCCGGCGATCGCGGTGACGTAGCGGATGCGCGGCAGGTCCGGCGGCGCCGGCCACACCGGCCCCTGGGTCGCCGGGGCGGGCCACGCGGGCCATCGCGCCGCACCGGCGACAACGACAGACAGTCCGCACAGCAGGACGAGCCGCACGCGGCGCCTGACAGACACGCTCACCTCGCTCATCAGAAGAAGACCAGGTTACGGCGGATGCGGACGTACACGCGGCGATCGCGCACGGTGCCGAACGACGTCCACGAATCGAAGAAGTCCCAGCCGACTTCGAGTTGAAGCTCGCGCAGCTGCCAGGACGCCCACGCCTGTCCGCCGCTCAGACGGAAGCCGAACAGGCCGGGATAGCGCTGTTCCTGGCGCCGCGCGCGCGCCTGAATCTGGAGGCCGTCGATCGGGCGCAGCTGCAGGCCGAACACGCGCGTGAGATCGCTGGAGGCAAGCAGGTTCCCGAAGATCTCCGGCCGCGAGGCGATCAAAATCGCCACCTCGGGCCGGCTCCCGAGGACGCCGGGCGCGAGCAGCAGCGAGCGGCTGTCCGCCTGGTTGATGTCAGCCGACAGGTCGTACCATCCGCCGGCCAGACCGAGACCGTAGCCGGTGTGACGGTCGCGAGCGTCGGACAGCATGATGTCGCGCCGGCTGTCGAAGCGCGTGATCGACGCGCGCAGGCGCGCCCACGCCGGGCGCAGCGTCTCGAACCGCACCGTTCCGGTAACCGTGTCGAGGGTCACCGGAAAGAACGCCAGGCGGGCGACGCGGCGCGCGGAACCGTCGACGCCGAAATGCATCGTCCTGGCCGCGTCCAAGGACACCCCGACGTCGAGGCCCGCCTCGCGGTACCGCTGCGCGGCACCCTGGTTCGACCGCGCGGTGCCCGCGGCCATGTCGCCACCCGCGGTCACGCCGACGACGTGCCACGCATGTTGCGCGCGCACCAGTCCGCCCGCGGTCCGCAACGCGGTGAGCGTCGCCGGCTGCGAGGCGGGTACGTCGAATGACACGCCTTTGACGATTGCTGCGGCGGTCAGGGGCCGGGTTGCGTATTCCACGCGTCCCTCGCCGTCCTGGAACACCGTGCGTGTGGTCAGTTGAGACGCGTTCGTGACGGGCGTGGCTCCCGGCTGCCCGGCATCCAGCCGGCCGGACAGCGCCGCCTCGAACGCGTTGTTCGAAAACGAGTAGCGGCTGGAAACCGCCAGGTGGCCGGGCAACTCGTAGCGAACGGCACCGTCGCCGCCGGCGCCCGTCACCATGCTCGCCTGCGATCCCGCTCCAAACAGGAACCGCGAGCCGCGGCCGTGCAGATCCACCGTGAGCCGGCGAGACGGCGTCAGGCGCGCTGTCGCGAGCAGCACATCGCTTCGCGTGTCGCTGCGCACGCCGGCAGCCGGCACGTCGTACACGAAGGCGGCGTGTGTGAACTGCAGGTCGTAGCGGCCGAGCCTGTAGTCGCGGTCGGCGCGCAGCTCGGCGCGCCGCTCTTCGTTGGTCGAGCTGTACCCGAACAGGTAATTGCGCTCGTCGAGCTGCCGGACGGCGGACGCGGCGATCTGGACGTGCGGCAGCGCGGGATCCGGGTCGATGTCCCACGTGAAGCCGGTCCCGGCGCGCACGCCGCGCGTGCGCCGCAGCGGATCGAGTGTCGCGCCGAACGGCCGCAGATCGCTCGTGGACGACATCCGGTCGGCCCAGAGTCGCAGCGGCGCACGCCGCCCGGAAAGGATGCCGACGTCCAGCCGATAGCTTTGCACGCCGCTCGTATTGCGAAACGACGCCAGGTACGCCTCGGTGGTCGCGCGGCTCGCCTGGAAGTCGCCCGCGAAGTCCACGCTGAGAATGCGCGGATCGAGAACGGCGAACGACGTCACGACGGAGGCGCCGCCGCCGAGCAGCCGGTCGTCCAGCGAGCCGGCCGTCTGGGCGACGCGGGCCGACTGGTAGTTGAACCCGAGGCTCGCGCGAAGCGCGCGCGGCACGATCCACTCGCCGGCGACCGAGCGCTTCTCCGCCCGCAATGCGCCGACAGGCTTTGGCGGCCCTGCGGGCCTGCGTGTCGGCGACTTTGCCGGCTTCGCCAGCACGCCGCGGTGGATCCACCCCGTTCGCCTGGCACCGTCGGCATCCGGCGGCGTGAGCACCGATACCCAGTCGCCGTTGCGATCAACCACGTCGAGTTCGATCGCCGGCCCGGCCGTGGCGATGACGGTGGACGCGAGCGTCGGCGCCTCGAGAATCGCCGCCGGGCGATCGCCCACGCGCACCACCTCGCCGGCACCTGCCGTTCCTGCAAGGACGACAATGATGGCGATCGCGTGCGCAAGGCTGCGAGCGCAGCGAGGCGCGTGCCTCATCGATGGTTCCTCGTCATCGTCGTCGGACGAGGACGGGCGCTCGGATCCATCGGCAGCATGGGAAGCTTCGCGGCGTGCGCGTTGCGCAAGGCCGCGTCGCGAATCTCGATGCGCGCGCCGACAAGCAGCCGGGCGTGCCAGGCGCGCAGCCCCTCTTCGCGCCGCTGGCGCTCCAGACTCTCTGCGATGATCGGCCTGGCCTCCTCGAGCGAGAGCTGGGTTGACGGCTGGCGCTCCAGGACCTTGAAGACCTCGAACCCATAGAGCGAGCGCGCAATCTCGAACCGCCCTGGCGGTGTGGAGAACACCGCGGCTTCGAACTCCGCATCCAGCCGGCCACGGTGGACCAGTCCCATGTCTCCATCCTTTACACGGTACTCGTCCTCGGAAGAGGCACTGGCGATCGTCCCGAAGTCCTCGCCACGCCTCAGTCGGGCGAGGGTCGCGCGCGCCTTCCGCTCGGCGGCAACGGTTGATAAGGGCTCGGCAGGGTCCGTCCGGAACAGGATCTCCAGCAGGTGCACGCGCTCGGGATGCTGGAACTTCGCAGGGTTCTGGCGATAGTACGCGGTGATGTCGGCTTCGGTGACGACGACCTGGCGCGCATGTTCCGCCCGGGCCTCGCGGACCAGGACGTTGCGCGCGAGCCGCCTGCGGAACCCGTCCTCGGTGAGACCGTTCTCCCGCAATGCCGTCGCGAACTGGCCTGCGTTGTCGAATCGCGCCTTCACAGCTGCGAGGTCGGCCTCGACCGTCTCGGCCCGCGCCCTCCGGTCCGCCGCCGTCGCCTCGCGGTAGATCAGCTCGTCGAGGACGAGATCGTCGAGCGCCGCGCGCCTGAGGGGCAACAGTCGATCGGGTTCGACCAGTCCGTGATACGACGCGATCGGAAGCAGTTGCTCCAGTCGCACGTCGAGTTCGTCCGACCCGATCGGCGTCCCGTTCACGACGGCAACCACCTCCGCGCCGCTGGTGACCGACTCGTTGCCGGCCGCGGGCGGGGATGACGGCCGTTGCGCGCGAACGTGGTGAATGGCCGATCCGGCAGTGGCAACGAGGATCAGCAGCACGCCGACGAAGACGCCCGAACGACGCGAACTCATTCACGTATCCCTTCAGCGGAGGAGTCAGGATTCAGGAATCAGGATTCAGGTGATGTCA
>Ga0316628_100004908_pt1 | contig 10609 bp, 12 predicted proteins | sample OWC_Aug_M2_C1_D5_FD_207648 | JGI IMG/M metagenome (GOLD analysis project Ga0316628, IMG submission 207648) | Wetland soil microbial communities from Old Woman Creek delta, Ohio, United States - OWC_Aug_M2_C1_D5_C | ecosystem: Environmental > Terrestrial > Soil > Wetlands | place: USA: Ohio... | reverse complement strand
AGAAGGAGCAGAGTTATCGCAGCGTCCATGCGTCCCACCTCACGTCGGCGTCGGCTTGAACGATTTCATTATCGTTCCGTTGCGCATCATGACTACGCGCTCGGTCGATTGGCCGACGGTGCTGTCGTGGGTGACGATGACGAAGGTAAGACCCTTCTCCCTATGCAAGCTCTTCATCAGGTCGATCACCTCCGCGGTTGTCTCCGAGTCCAGGTTGCCCGTCGGCTCGTCGGCGAAGACCACACTGGGCTCGTTGACGAGGCTGCGCGCGATGGCCACGCGCTGCTGTTGGCCTCCGCTGAGTTCCGCCGGCTTCTTCGGCGATTCCTCCTTGAGGCCGACCGCTTCGAGGATTGCGAGCGCCTTCTGGCGGGCCTTCTTCGGATCGTCGCCCCTGACGAGACAGGGTAGCTCGACGTTCTCGACCACCTTGAGCACTGGGAGCAGGTTGTAGGACTGGAAGATGAACCCCATCTTCATCGCGCGGAAGTCGGTCTTCTCGTTGTCGCTCATCTTCGAGATCGGCCTCCCGTCAATCCAGACCTCCCCGGAGGTGATGTCGTCTATGCCGGATAGGCAGTTGAGGAGAGTGGTCTTGCCGCAGCCGGAGGGGCCCATTATCGCCATCATCTCCCCGCGCTGCACGAACAGATCCACGCCTCTTAGCGCCTTGACCTCGATATCCCCGGTGTCGTAGCTCTTTGTCAGATTGCGAGCGACCACGATCCCTGTCTCAGGTACCTTGCCTTTCATTGTCCCGACTCCTCCTCGAGCCGTGCAAGCATCCGATTCGGGCTTATCAAACTATCAAGTGCCTTATCTACCACGTTGAGTCCTCCATGTCCTTGCAGAATTCTGAAAACGTGGCAGTGTGAGTCGATGATGGACGATCACAAGTTCCCTGAGCTTGAAACTGAAAGGCTGGTTCTTCGGCAGATGACGATGGATGATCTAGATTTCTACTTCAGGCACTTCTCGGTGGAGGAAATCGTGGTGGGCAGCGCCTATCCGGCTCCAGCGAACCTTGAGGCCGCACGGCGGGAATTGCAGATGTTCATCATCGATCTCTTCGAGAAGGGGTTAGGATTCCGTTGGGGAATTATCAGAAAGGGAGAGGCCAAGCTTATCGGAACGTGCGGCTACTATGCTTGGAACAAGGAGGCGTGCAAGGCGGAAATCGGCTACGATCTCGAGCCGCTGTTCTGGGGACAGGGCATCATGAATGAGGCGCTCTCGGAGATGCTGCGGTTCGGATTCGAGGAGATGAATCTGAACAGGATACAGGTGAAGGCCGCCCCGTACAACGAGAGGTCGATCAGACTCATCCGCCGCCTCGGATTCAGAAAGGAGGGCGTCATGCGGGACAATTTCATCTTCAAGGGCGAGCTCCAGGACGACATATTGTTCTCCCTGCTGAGGAGTGAATGGGATGAGAAGCGCAAGAAGGCTGCGGGAATCCGCTGAACCGTGCCCCGCATAGATTTATCATTTTCAAAGTCCTCACGCATGATCGGGAGGTAGGGGCTTTTGCCGTCTGTAACGATGATCCAGAAAGAGCAGGCGCAGATTGGCCATGAATTCGTGTACCTCGGGCCCGGGACCCAGTGCCAAGACTGCAGGATTAAATCTGCCTGCCTCAACCAGAGCCCCCGCAGACGATACAGAGTCGTCAAGCTGCGTGACGTCCTCCATGAATGCATGCTGAGCGGGGACGTTGTCAGGGTTGTCGAGGTCGAGCCGTCGGCGCCTCCCGTCAGTCTCGAGTTCAACGCGGCGAGGGAGGGTTCGATCGTCGTCTACCAGTCGGGTGGTTGCCTGGACATCTCATGCGATCACTATTTCCTTTGCCATCCCGGCGGACTTGAGAGCGGACAGAAGATTCAAGTCTTGAAGACCGGGGAGAAGCTGAATTGCGCCCTCGGCCGCGATCTCGTCGCGGTGAAAGTCGCATACGCGTCTGAATAATCCCCCCGCCAATGGTGAGAGGTTTCTGATGTCCCGAGGGCAACCTTCAAATCACGTCGGTAATTCACCGATGGATGCTGGCGGAACGCTGACCGCCAATCGGCATGTGATAATCCAGGGATGAAGGCCGAAGCAGATACGGAAGGTGAATCATGACGGGGAGAGAGAGAATCTTGAGCTTGGTTGCTATCGTGATGTCAATCGTGGCAGTGACGATGTCCTTTGCGGCATACACGTCTCCAGGCGCTCAGGGGCCCGTGGGCGCCACCGGCGACCGGGGACCGCCAGGACCGGCGCCGAACGCTACGGGCATCTATGCGCTTGCGACGTGCACGAATAATTCGCCGCCCTCGCCCGTCGAGTATTCCGTCGACGTGTTCATGGTGAACTTCGGCGACTCCAAGCAGTTCGATTACAAGGTCAGGTACTTCTATGGTGACGGGACGACCGTCGCCGACGAGGTAGATTATGGCGCATTCATTGCGCCGTGGAGCGTCGACAAGATGACGGTCCACGCGAACATAGTGACCGACACCGGCTGCGCCTTCCCGCATATCCTGTGGGAGGGCTACACCAAGATCGTCCGCTGGGGCTAGCCCGCCATAACCGCCATCAACACGAGATGGAAAAGGCTAAGCCTGCTGCATCATGACTATGGAGAGATAACCTTGTTCGGCGCCGTGCCCAAGCGCATCCTCGTCGCGAACCTCGAGGTGGTGCTCGCCTCATTGGGTTACCGGGTGGCGCGTGAGCCTTTCCAGGTGGTCGCGTTCAAGCACATCGGTCAGAAGCAGCGGCTTCACCTGAAGATTGAGACGTTCGGCGGGAGCATGGTGCCCAAAGACGCGCCGATCGATCTGCACATCGACCTCCTCTCCCAGCCGATGAAATATCACAAGTCAATCGCTTTCGACGCAAAGATCGCGGAGGAGATGGAGGCGTTGGAGGAGGCTATCAACACGTCGGAGTGGCGGGTGCGTGGAGGAGACTCGATCGCGACGTGTCCAGTCTGCGGCAAGGAGATGGGCGGGCGCTTCTTGGGCGGGCACATTAAGATCAATCATCCGAAGCCGAAGCCTAGAAGAGGATGACCTGGACTATTTCTCCCGCCTCGACCAAATCGACGTTGGCGGGGATTTTGATGTAGCCGTCGGCGTTCGCCATGCTCGTTATCGCTCCGCTCTCCTTGTAGACGGGCACTGCCCTGCCCTTCTCTATCTTGACCGTGTGGAACTCCGTGCGGCCTATCGCTGAGACCACGCGGCGGGAGAGGGGCAGCTCGATGATCTTCTCCATTTTTGGCGGGAGCCGCGCCATCTTCCGGAGCATCGGCACGAGGATCATGTACGCGTTGCTTAGGCAGGATGTCGGATAACCGGGCATGCCGAGGACCGGAGTCCTGCCGACGAAACCGAAGACCGTTGGCTTTCCTGGCTTGACAGCGACTCCATGGAACCTGACCTCGCCGAGCTCCTTGAGCACGTCCATGATGAGGTCCTTCTCGCCGACCGACGAACCGCCAGAGAAGACGACGAGGTCGCTCTTGGCGGCTCTCTTCAAGGATGAGCGGAGCGATTCGATGTCGTCGGGAGCGTGGGGAAAACGCCTCGGATTCCCGCCATTCACTCCAATCACCGCCGAGAGCGTATAGGCGTTGATGTCGTAGACCTGGCCGGGGCGGATCGACTTGCCGGGTTCGATGACCTCGTCGCCTGTCGTGAGCACCGCCACGAGGGGTCTGCGGTAGACGGAAACACGCCTTTCTCCAATCGCCGCCAACGCGCCGATTTTGGCGGGGGAGAGGACCTCACCTTCAGAGATCACCTTGTCTCCGCTCCTGATGTCCTCGCCCTCAGGGGAGATGTTCTCGCCAGGATGCACGGGTGAATGAATAGAAATGTGGTCGCCCTTCTTCTCGGTGTTTTCGACAATCACGACCGCGTCAGCACCTGCGGGAATCGTCGATCCCGTCGCAACCTCGACGCATTTCCCCTTGGATACTCGTTTCTTTGGAACAGAGCTGGCGTAGAGAATCTCGATTCTCTGGAGAATCTTGGGCTTGAACTTGCCCGCCCCGTAGGTGTCAGCCGCCCTCACGGCGTAGCCGTCCATCGCAGCTCGATCAGCGAGCGGGACCGAGATCCTCGCGCGGACTTCTCTGCCGGATACTCGGCCCGCAATGCGTTCAAGGGGGAGCTGTTCGAATGACGCAATTGGGCTCACGGCGTCAGTGCAAATCGCAAGGGCCTCGTCGAGAGATATGAGGGCCTTGAATGGGCGCATCAATTGACGATAGAATGGCGGGAGATAAGGCCTTTGTGAACGGAGTCTCAAGAATGTCGCGGGCGGCCCTTTGTCAAGCCGATGATGTGACTCAGTTCAGGGAGTATCAGCTTCTCCATCGCCAATGACGCGGCGTCGGGGCTTCCGGGAAGACAGAACACGACTACTTCTCCTATGGTTCCCGCCATCGCTCTACTAAGCATCGCCGCCCCGCCGATTTTGACGTAGCTCAGCTGCCTAAAGAGCTCACCAAATCCGTCAATCCGCTTCTCGAGCCGCGGGGCGATTGTCTCGATCGTGACGTCCCGCGGGGCAATGCCAGTCCCGCCGTTGAAGATGATCGCGTCACTGTCGGTGGCCAACGAAACTTTCAATTCCTCCGCGATTCTGGACGGCTCGTCCAGGCATAGTCCATGACGGGCCACCCTATGTCCCTTATCGGTCAGCAGCTTTTCGATCATTCTGCCGCTCTCATCGGTCTTAAACGTCCTGGTGTCGCTTACCGTGACTATAGCGGCCGTGACTCTCTTCGGCCCCTCAATCCTGTGCCTCTTCGCGATAGGGGACTTCCTAGCCATCGCCCTTCACCTTCGACACCAGCCGGATGTCCCTGATCTTCGTGTCCGGATACTGCCCATTCTCATCTTTCTCCAGTGACTTGACCATGTCCCAGACGGTGAGCAATGCGACGCACACGCCGTAAAGGGCCTCCATTTCCACTCCAGTCTTGTAGGTGGCCTCCACCGTCACTGTGGCAGAAACGAACCCGTCGCCGACCTTCAGATTGACACGTGCAGAGGTAATCGGGATCTGGTGGGTGTGCGGAAGCACCTCCCAGACCTTCTTGATCGCCTGGAGGGCGGCCACCTCGGATGCCACCAGGGTGTCTCCCTTTGCCACCCGACCCGCCTTGATCGCCGTCAGCGTCGCCGGCCTCAAGGCTATCTCGCCGGTCGCAATGGCCCTTCGTCTCACATCCTTCTTGTCGCCGACATCGACCATCTGCGCCATTTCACACCTCCCTCTTCCAGATAGGGACGACCTTCTTCACTTCGGCGATAAGCCATTCGCATGCCTTGAAAGCTTCCTTTCTGTGAGGGGCGCTGCAGGCCACGATCACCACCTTCTCGCCAACCTTCAGACGACCTTCGCGGTGAATCACGACGGCCCTCGTCAGCTTGAATCGCTTGACGGCTCGTTGGCGGAGCTCGTCCAGTTTCTCCCGGGCCATCTCGTCGTATGCTTCATAATCGATCGCCCTGAGACCGCGCTCATCGCGGACAGTGCCGATGAACGAAACGACCGCCCCCGCCTTGGGATCAATCATGCCGGCCATGACCCGCTCCACCGAGAAATCCCTCTTTTGGATGGTCAATCAACCACCGCCAATCGGAGGCATGAGCGCAACCTCGTCGCCTTCTTCCAGCCTCGTCTTGATGCTCGCGAAATCCCTGTTCACCGCCAGCAGAACCGAGGCTTCATGGGGCTTCAATCTGGGATATTGAGCCATCAGTTCCCGGAGCAAGGCTTCCAAGGTCGTGCCGGGAGGTATATCGATGGTTTTTTCTCTAAATCCCATAACGTCCCTGAATACGGAAAACAGCCTGAGAACGATTTTCATGGGAAACAGGCCCGATTCCTTTGGAATCTAACGTCCAATATCATATCATATGACCATTCTTAAACTCTACCCCCCACCCCTTCATTTCCAATGGAATAAAATATTCGTGACCGGCGGCGACGATAGATATCATCTCAGTCAATCTTGAATTCTTTTTTCTTAGATTCTACCTGTTTTTCTAATCTAGCCGAGAGGAGCCATGCCAGGTATTCTATTCTATCTTGATTCTGCACGAATTTTGCTTTGCTGTCGATATCTATCAGCTTGTTGAACTCTCTGAATTTCTTAATAGTGTCTCCGAGATAGAATATACCCGCCACCAGGAGAATCGGTCCAATTACCATTATCCAGATCATCCAATCTCCTATCTTTATCTTTATCAAATCATATAGAAAATCAGGCTGATCGGGCGCCGTGGCCGGCAATGTGAAACTGATGATCATAATGATCGTCATGATGAGGCCGGCAATGAATATCATGGCGGCGACTTCTAACCGGAATTCTCTGTACAGCCGTGCCACGCCCTCCGTAAGAAAACATCCGGTTAATAAACTTTGGAGTGAAGTTCATTATTCCAGAGGAAATGTTGGGGTGGGGGTCCGCGTGAGGCGAAGTGCGAGAGAAATTGATGGGCCGTGATAACACGGTAAACACATTTGTAGCACTTCACGAAAGACACTTGAGCGAAGGGGTTCCTCGATGCTTGAATGAATGGGGTCAAGTAGTTGGTAGCAGGTCTGGTAACAAACATCGTTGATACAGGTAACAGAAATGTTTCAGAAAGGGCTTTATGTCTACCAGAGCTACGGCTCGCCCACCCCCAATCCACTGTCGCTTATAGATTGAAACCCCCATCGTCAGGGAGGCATTCACATGAATCTAGCAGAAGGTAAAGGTCATCCTCGCTCTCGCTCGCACTCAGAACTCGCCGTTCCCCGGCTTACGGAGAACGCCATCCGCGTTCTCGAGAAACGGTACCTGAACAAGGACGAGACAGGAAAGGCGATCGAGAGCCCGACTGAGATGTTCTGGCGCGTCGCAAGGAACCTGGCGCAGGCCGAGGCCCTCTATGGCGCGACGGACAGCCAGGTCGAGTCGGTCGCCAGGGAATTCTACCGCCTGATGTCTGAGCTCGAGTTCCTGCCGAACAGCCCGACCCTCATGAACGCAGGCAATGAGTTGCAGCAGCTCGCCGCCTGCTTCGTCCTGCCGATAGAGGACTCGATCGAGGGCATCTTCAACACGTTGAAGCATCAGGCGCTCATCCACAAGTCCGGTGGCGGTACCGGCTTCGCGTTCTCCCGCCTCAGGCCCAAGAACGATTTCGTGCAGAGCACAAGCGGGGTGGCGTCCGGCCCGGTCAGTTTCATGAAGATCTTCGATGCCGCCACTCAGCAGATCAAGCAGGGCGGGAAGAGGCGGGGGGCCAACATGGGCATACTCCGCGTCGACCACCCCGACATCCTCGAGTTCATCTCCTGCAAGGACGACATCACCCAGATCACCAACTTCAACATCTCCGTGGCGGTCACGGACGCCTTCATGCGGGCGGTGCGGGCATCCAAGGACTACGACCTGTTCAATCCCCGTACGAAGAAGAACGCCGGGCATCTCAACGCACGAGAAGTCTTCGACAAGATCGCGGACCAGGCGTGGAAGAACGGCGAGCCGGGGCTGTTCTTCATCGACAAGACGAACGCCATGAATTCCTGCGCCGCGCTCGGCGAGATAGAGGCGACGAACCCCTGCGTCGCTGACGATACCCTCATCGCTACCGAGAGGGGCTTGATGACGATCAAGGAGATCGCTGAACGGCACCCCAATGGCGGCATCTCCATCGTGACGGACAGGCGTGTGCAGGCCGAGATCGTCACGGAATCCGGCGGCCTGCTCCTGGTGTCAGGCGACGAGGCCGAGAGCGGCACGCGACTGGGGCCGATCGTCGGCGCCTGGTGCACGGGCGTGAAGCCGGTCTGGCGTCTGGTCACGAAGGGCGGTCTGGAGCTGAAGTTGACAGGCGATCACAAGGTCCGGACGACAGAAGGCTGGGTACCCGCGTCTGAGCTGATTCCCGGACATCACAAGATCCTGATCCAATCGGGGGAGGGCGGCTTCCCCTCCGAGCGAAAACTGCCGTTCAAGCCTGCGAGCATCTTCATCGGGAAGAACGGCAAGGCCACCAGGCTGAACCTGCCCGACGAGTGGTCCAGGGAGCTCGGCCTCGCTTTGGGCTGGCAGGTCGGGGATGGCTGGTTGCGCTCGGGCGACAGGGACTGCCGCGTCGGATTCACGTTCTCGCATGAGGACGCTCCGATGTTCGCGAGGCTCAGGCCCTTCCTGGATGGGATGTACGGGCGGCGGGTCCGCGCGGTGCGCAGGTCCAACGGTGTCTACCACCTGTCGTATCACTCCCGCCTCTTCGTCGAGTTCTTCGAATCGCTGGGCGTGCATCCGTGGGAATCGGCGTCGAAGGAGGTGCCTGCGGCGATATTCCAGGCTCCGAGGGACGCCGTGATTGCGTTCCTCCAGGCGCTGTTCACGGCAGACGGCACTGTCAGGAAGAACCCCAGGGCGAACAGCTCGTGGGTGGCGCTGACGTCGAAGAGCAGGCGTCTGCTGCAGGGCGTGCAGATGCTGTTGCTGAACCTTGGCATCAGGTCGCAGATATTGGACCGGAGCAGGCCGCCGCGCAATACTGGATTCACCTACACCAAGAAAGACGGGACGCAGAAGGCCTACTCCTCGGACGGGATCCTGTACGAGCTGGGGATATTCGGTCAGAATCGGGAGATGTTCCGGAAGAAAGTCGGATTCCTTGACGAGAAGCAGGTCCGCCTTTCATCGATGCCTTTCCGCAGGTTCTACGACATGAAATCCGTAGATCTGCTAGTCACGAAGGAATTCCTAGGCGACGGAGAGGTGTACGACCTCACGGAGCCGATGTCGCACTCGATGATATGCAACGGGCTGGTCGTGCGGCAATGCGGGGAGCAGCCGCTACTGCCCTACGAGTCCTGCAACCTCGGCTCGATCAACCTCGACCTCCACCTCAAGCAGGTCAAGGGCAAGTGGGAGGTAGACTGGAAGAAGCTCGAGAGGAACGTGCGCACCGCGGCGCGCCTCCTCGACGACGTCATAGACATGAACAAGTACCCGGTCAAGCAGATAGAGGAGATGACCAAGAGGACCAGGAAGATCGGGCTGGGGGTCATGGGTTTCTCGCGGATGCTTTTCAAGCTCGGTATTCCCTACGACTCGGAAGAGGCCCTGGCCATGGCCAGGAAGGTCATGAAGGCGATACAGGACACGGGCTTCGACGAGAGCGAGAAGATGGCGGCGGAGAGAGGCGTGTTCCCCGCATGGGACAAGTCTGTTTTCAAGGAGAAGGGGCTCAAGGTGCGCAACTCCGCCGTCACGACGGTGGCCCCGACCGGCACGCTGTCCATGATCGCGGACACGTCCGGCGGGTGCGAGCCTGAGTACAGCCTGATATGGTACAAGCGGGTCATGGAGGGCGATCGGCTGCCCTATGTCCTCGACTACTTCATCGAGGTCGCGAAGAAGGAGGGCTTCTGGTCCGACGAACTCATGAAGAAGATCGCTGAGAACAAGGGTTCGGTGCGCGGGCTCAAGGAGGTGCCGGAGAAGTGGCAGAGGGTCTTCGTGACCGCCCACGATGTCACGCCTGACTGGCACGTGAAGATGCAGGCGGCTTTCCAGGAGTTCACGGACTCGGCGGTCTCCAAGACGATAAACATGCCCCGGGAGGCAACGGTCGAGGACGTCAAATCGGCTTACATGCTCGCCTATGACCTCGGGTGCAAGGGCATCACGGTTTACCGCGACGGCTCGAGGGCCGAGCAGGTGATGAACGTCGGGACGGAGGAAGGGGCGGAGCAGAAGCAGGCGGTGGCGAAGGAGGAGGGTGTGAGGAAGCCCCGCGCCAGGCCGGACACGATCGAGGGCAGGACGCAGAAGATAATCACCGGCTACGGCTCGCTGTACGTCACGATAAACGAGGACGACAAGGGCCTGTTCGAGGTCTTCGCGCAGATAGGACGGGCGGGCGGGTACACAGACTCGTTCACCGAGGCGCTTGCGAGGTTGATCAGCCTGTGCCTGAGGAGCGGGATTCCTGCCGATGAGATCATCGACCAGCTCGAAGGGATAAGGTCACCCAGGATCGCGATAGACCACCAGGAGCGCATCTTTTCGATTCCGGACGCTCTCGCGACCGCGCTGAAGAGGCACATGGGGATCACCAAAGTCGGGCTGCAACCGTCGGTAGAGTCCTTCGAGGAGCACGGCACGATCCACGCCGACGACGAGATGGACAAGGAGCACCGCGAGGACTACGAGGTCATAGTCAAGAAAGGACTGAACCCCGAGTGCCCGGAGTGCGGCAACGCCCTCGTGTACGAGGAGGGCTGCGTCAAGTGCCATACGTGCGGGTACTCTGAATGCTAGCGACCTTCAGGCTGCCAAGGAACAATAAGTGAGATTCGCACTTGCAGTCAGAGGATCCGAACCCCTTCACCAGGTGCTTACCTCCAAGCCCTTCCATCGACTTCGCCAATTCACATTCGATCTTGCGCTTGCTCTCGAACGCGATGTAGTCGAGCGCGTGCCCCTCGGCGGCCAGATAGTCGATATGCCACTTCTTGGTCTTCTTCTCTGACAGATGTCTGCCTGCCCGGGCCTCGACGTTGCCCAGCCCGGATCCCGCGTATGCATAGAGCC
>Ga0316628_100004907_pt1 | contig 10609 bp, 6 predicted proteins | sample OWC_Aug_M2_C1_D5_FD_207648 | JGI IMG/M metagenome (GOLD analysis project Ga0316628, IMG submission 207648) | Wetland soil microbial communities from Old Woman Creek delta, Ohio, United States - OWC_Aug_M2_C1_D5_C | ecosystem: Environmental > Terrestrial > Soil > Wetlands | place: USA: Ohio... | reverse complement strand
CAATCCCTTCACCGGGAAGGTCATCGACCGCTGGCGCTTATAGGAACTGTCGAACTCTTTCCCGTCAAGGAAAACCCCGCGGTAATTGCAGACCACCTTGTCCTCGATTGTGGGCTTCTTTCCGTCACCGACCTTCAAAATCTTGTATTGCAGACCGCTGGGCAGGCTGACCACCCCTTCCTTGGTCTTGTTCTCGGCTAGAAAGGTCTCTCCCTCCTTCTTGTTTCTCTCGCCCTGGGAAGCCATCTCTCGTTCCATGAGCTGATGTTGCAGGACAGTCAGGGTGGCCCGAGCCTCCTCCTCGGTCAGGAGCGGCTTGGCGCCGGAAACGGCGTCTTTGAGCCCCTGAATCACAAGATCGAGGTCCATTTCCATTGGCTGCTTCCGAAGACCGCTCCCGAAGCTCATGCCGAAAGCATAGCTGAGCTTCTCCTTCTGACTCTTGAGGGGAGAGGCGTCCGGGGCGGCGGCCGCCGCGGCGGGCTCCTTGACCTCGACGAGCTGAACGATCTCGACCTGGAGGGCGTTGCCGGCAGGCTTTGCGTTGATCTGCAACTCCTTGGACACCCCTTGCGAAGATACTTTCAGCTTGCTCTCGCCGGCGCGCTTGACGGTGATCGTGACCGCATCGCCCTGGCTGGGCGATACCGTCACCATTTCGGGATCCGCTGGAGTCCATTCGGGGCTGATGCGAATTAGGTTGCCCTTGGCATCAAGACCCTGGGCTCTGACTTCAACGGTGTCCTGATCGGCGGCCCCGGTATAGGTGGGTGGCGAGATCCAGCGCTCTCCCCCATAGGTCGGCCCGCTGAGTCGTGGGTCCAGCTTGAAGGAAACCTGGATATCAGTGAGGGCACCGGCGGCTTTTTCATCGAACGACAACAGCGGGCTGGCGAGCGCCAGCATGAAGACAACGCTCGTAAACCCAGAAAGAGTGCGTTTGGTGTTTTTCATTATTCCTCCGGAAAAACTCCTCTGCTCACCCCCTCCCCGGTAAGGGAGGGGATGAGCAGAGAGACCGTTGCTAGTGGCAGTAGTGGCTGACGTGGCCGGTCGCGTAGTTACACTCCGGCGTCCCTGCGTTGGCATCGGGGCCAACGAGCCGCACCTTCGTGACATTCAGGAAGGTCGGCTCAGGACTTGCCATACCCGCGGCCCCCACCGCCGGGACGTCTTGGAACCTCGGGTCCGCCAGCAGGGTGAGCCTGCCGAGCGTGTTGTCGGGCGCGGTGCCATCCTTGGGGATGATCACCTGGGGGTGATCGAACGGCGCCCGGTCGAACCGGTTGCGCTCGTCAGTGAGCTCCAGGAGGAAGTCCACCAGGGCGACCTGCTCGTCCTCGTTGAAGTTGGACTGGAGTTCGATCTCCTGGTTGACCAGGTTGAAGTCGCGGTGCGCGGCATTGGTGATCGGGAAATCGCCGCCCCGGGTGTAGAAGTCCACAACCTGGCGCAGGGTCAGTTTTCCCCCGTTGTGGAAGTACGGACCGGTGAGCTCCACGTTGCGCAACGGGGCCGCCTTGAAGGCGCCCATCCGTTGCACCCGGTTGACAATGGGCCACGTGCCCATCTGTGCATTGATGTCTCCGGGCCTGTCGCTGAAGCCGCCGAAGTTCAAGACTTCGGCTGCGATGTTCGCGGGATTGAACGGCCCGAGGGTGTCCATGAACCCTTCAATCATCGCCACGTCGGTGAGGGTGTTGACCATACCGCCAATGGCTCCACCGGCTTCGTCCATCTCGGGCGGGAAATCGCCAACGGTGATATTGTTCGCGAAGGCGCCCAGGTAAGGAGGCAGCAGCGGATTGGCCGGCTCCCCCTCGCATCCCGGGTTGATCCGCGGGTCCTGCGCTGTCGGGTCGAACAACCCAAAGCACGCGGTCGGATCATTCGGATCGAAAGGAGTGAACGTGCCCATCTCAACTCCCACAGCGGGCTGAGGGAATCTCGCAGGGATCGCCAGGCCCGGGAGATCGCCACCAGGGTTGAATTCTGGACCCGCGAGGTTCTTCATCATCAGGGTGGTCAGGGACAGCGGCCAGCCGAAGGCGTCAAAGAAGCCCCGGCCCAAGTCCTCGTGGATGGGTCGAACCCCCAGGTTGTATATGCCGTTGTCCAGGAAGGCGGAGTCGGCTCCGGTCCATGGGCCGAAGTTGGTCCCATCGAGGGCAGTCAGCCCCGCTAGCGTGGCGCCGGGATACGCGAAGCCATCCAACGGGTTGGGAACGATGCTCTGGTCGACGATTCGGCGTTCTACCGCGTCTTGGCCGTTCTCGTTGATCTCGGCTTCGAGCAGGAAGCCCGAAATCACGCGAAGCCTGGCCAGGGGCTCAACGATCAGTTCAACCCCCGGTGTGGCAAACTCCGCAACCGCGTCCATCAGGTTGATCTTGCTGGTGAAAGGCATCGTATGGTCGGTCAAGGTCGGAATGGCATGGCACTCGCCGCAGCGGCCGGTCCTGAAGTCGGGATTCTTTAGGGACAGGTTGGAGGCAAAAAACATATCCAACCCGAGCAAGGGGTCCGGATCGGTGGAACCGCGAGTTCCGCCGGATACCACTAACGTCCCGCCGACGCCTCCCTCTCCCGTGGGATTTACGAGAGCCTTAACGCCTGGATCCCGCTTGAAATTCCCCACTGGGGTAAAGCAGTAGTTGGGACGGGCACCCGTTTGGCCGCAATTGAGCAGATCACCGACGAGCCCTCGCTCGCCTGGCTCGCCCAGGGCCTCGAAGGCGCCGGGATTGGCGTCTAGGAACTGGTCGAACGGAGTATTGTCCGGAACCAGGATGTTTATCCACTTCTGTATCGACAGGCCCCAGAAAAGGCTGAAGTTACCTTCCATCTGCCTGAACTGATCCCTGTTGGCCGGATCAACCGCACCGGCGGCAGCCGTGAGGACGTACCCGTCGAACGGGTCAGCGGTGTTGGCGGGGTCGAACGTGTCAACACCCGGCCCAGGATGCGCAAGAACCGGGATGGCAGGGGTGCCGACACACTGATTCGGATGGATGTCGGGGCGGCTGTCGGTGTAGCAGCCGTTGAGATGCATATTGCTCACGTTTCGCCAGAGTGCGGGGTAGTAGGCTTGGCGGATCAAACCCGGGTAACTGATGCAGAGCCCAGGCTTGCCGGCGGCCGGTGTCCCAGGAGAGCGATCTTCAGCCGCCAGTCCGCCGCAAAGGGAACCCCCCTGGTTGGAGTAGGGTCCGATCACGCTGTCGGTCGTCGCCACCAACTGGTTGGCCAGAGGCGTTACGGTACCTACGACGGTGGGAGAGCCCCCGACAGACACCACAGTCCCCTGAAGCAGCTTTTTGCCGATCTTGGCCCAGTTGCGGCCAGAGAACGACATTTCGAACTCGCTGAGGCCGGGCCCCGTCGCCAGGGACGCGATGCTGGTGAACCGAATGATTTGCCGCGTCGCCGTGAGGCTCGACGCCGGGCTGGCGACCCAGACGTGGCTCTGGGGATCGGCAGCGCCGAAAACGCTCCCGCCGTTAAAGTCGTGACGGGCCCGCCCGTCCCAGAAATTGTCGAAGTTGAATCCCCCCGCCTGCATGGTGGGGGTGTTGCGCGGCTCGACCCGGCGCAGCCCCTGGAAGAGCGGAATCGGGTCCGTGGCATCCGCGGATAATGGGGCGGAGCGCAGGTCCGGCATGACTGCCTGGACCCCGTTCGCCGCCGGCTGGAATGCCCCGATAGGCGCGATGTCTAAGAACTTGTTGAACACGACGCCCATGGAAGACACGATGTCGTTGACGCTGCCACCCGGCACTATGTTGCCCGCGTCACACACCGTGCGAAGACCCGTGACGGGGTTGCTAAAGCGCTGGGAATCCAAATATGGGCCGCCAGGAAAACCGACCGGGGCCGGCGCATAGGGGATCGCGCTCACATCCACCGTAAGCGGTGACGTACATGCCGGGTCGCCGGCAATGTCGGGGTTGGTGAGCTTGTGGAGAGGAAAGTCGGCTGCCACCAGGTCGTACGTATTCGGGGCGGCGGGGGTGCCGGCGACTTTGTGGATCTGAAGACTAAGGTCCCCGAACTGGTGGCCGGGGTTCACCTGGTTCTTGGTCCGGGTGTCGGTACCGGTGCCGTTGAAATGGCACGTGCCGCAGGACTGGACGCCGTCGCTCCCCACCTGCATGTCCCAGAACAGGGCCTTGCCCAACGCCCTCGCGACACTCTCGTTCCGGACGTAGTCGTTTTCGTTCGAATGCGTCGTCACGTCGACGAGGGGATTGAGGTTGGCGTTGACGAGGTAGTTCGGGTTGTTCGGCGTTCCGCCAGCGGCCGGGATTCTGAGCGAAGGCTTATTCAGCCCTCCGGCGCCGGTGCCGGGGTTGCGCGGCTGGATGACTCCCCTTCCATTCGGATCGAAGAGTCGCGCGGTCCCGGGAATGGGGGTGCCGCTCGTTGAGCCGGCGGGGAGCTGAATGGCGGGCACGGAGTAGCCGGTAAGGTTGCGCTGACCGAAACCGAAGTAGTTTGGTTCGCCCGGATCGCCGCCACACAGCAGCGAGCCCTCCGGGGGGGTGAGTTCAACCGAGATCGCGCAGAAGAAGGTATCGGCCGGTATCGGGTTGTTGTAGTCGATCGGTGCCGGCTCCCCCGGCTCCACGCGGCCCGCGCCCGGAGAGATGGCCTCGGGGGTGTATTGCCACTCGTACCTAGCCGGCACAGGCGGGGTCGCATTCGGGTCACCCGGGTCGGTCAGGAAGAGTTGATCGACAACGTTGAAAGTACCCCCAGGATATCCAGGGTTGATCAGCCGCATTTCTTCCCCGGTCGTCGGATTGTAGTTCAGCGGATGGACCAGGAGGCTGGGCAGCGTGACGCCGAAGCCCGGACGGCGTACGACCCCTGTCGCCCGGTACGAGGGGAAGCCCTGGTCGTTCCCAGGGGTAGCTGGATCCAGCGTCACCAGGTACGGATTGTCCAGCATCTGCTCGAGTTCGTTCCAGGTGGGAACGTTCTTCAACGAAGTGAACGGAACCTCGGGTTCGAACTTGAACGCCGTCGGGGTGGTTATCCCTGTCTGGGTTCCGTTGGTTGCAACATTTTGGGCCATGACCGGTGTCACTGGCAGTGCCATCACGTAGGCCAGGAAAACCGCCACCACGGCCTGAAATGACGGCAAAAATCTCGTTCTACAAGGAGCCAGCGCGGTGCTCCCGCCGGCGTTGTCACCTTTCTGCATTGTTTTTCCCTCCAAGAAATTCATGTGCTACTGCAACCCAGATACAAACAGAGTAAGCAAAGGGATCTTACGAAGGGATTACGCTAGAATTACGATTTCGTCAGGTTGGGGAACACCAGGGTTACGCAGGTACCGCTGCCGGGCTGGCTGGCGATCTGCACGGACCCGCCGTGCAAATCCATCACTGCCTTCACGATGCTGAGCCCGAGGCCGGTGCCGCCCGAGTGCTTGGTCCGGGTCTGCTCCACTCGATAGAAACGGTCAAGAACATGGGGCAAATGCTCGGGAGCGATGCCGATCCCCGTGTCTCTAACCTGCACGCGGACAGTGCCGTTCCTTTGTTCAGCGTCAAGCGCAATAGAGCCGCCTCCCTGAGTGAAGGCGAGGGCGTTGGCGACCAGGTTGCCCAGGGCGCGCCGGAAAAGCTCACGGTCCGCCTCCAGCCAGAGGCTTCCGTCACCGCACGATACCTGGAGATCGAGGCGCTTTTCCGCCAGAGCCGGCTCATAGAAGTCCACGACGCCCCTGAGCTCCGCACACACATTGACCCGTTCCACGTGAATCGGCGCCGTCGATCGTTCGGCCTGGGCGATGAACAGCAGACGATCGATGGTCCTGGACAGGTCCGCGTATTCCTCCAAACTGGAAACCAGAATGTCGCGGTATTCCTCCGGGGTACGCGGCCTGCCCAGGGCCACCTCCGCCTCGCCCCTGAGGTTGTTGAGGGGAGTCCGAAGCTCGTGGGCGATGTCGGCGGAGAACCGTGACAGGCGGTCAAACGACTCCTCCAGCCGCGAGAGCATGTCGTTGAAGTTGTCCGCCAGACTGGCAAGCTCGGGCGGCAGGTTCGGCAAGCGAATCCGCTCGCTGAGCGTGGAACTCCGGATCCGCCGGGTGGTGTCCACTATTTCAGCCAGCGGCCGCAAGCCGCTGCGCGTGATGCGAAATCCCAGCACCATACTCGCCAGCGCGGCGGCGCCTACCACCAAAGCCAGTAACAGCTTGAAGTCGCGGAGTACGTTGCCCTCGTTCGCGAGGTCGAAGGCAGCCTGGATGACCCAGCGGCCTTCGCCGCCGGGGCCGGGCACTTCTGCCGCCATGACCTGGAAGTCGCGGCCGGACGGGCTGTCAATACGCAGGCCTCGTAGCGGCGCCGCCGGGCCGGCCGACATCGGAAACAGGCCGACGGGCAGAAGGGAGGCAAGTTCCCCCGTTTCGAGGACCACGTTCCGCCTATCGTCGAGTATGCGCAGGAAGATCTGATGGTGCTCCAGCCATTCCCACTCCGACTCGACCTCCCACTCCAAGTCCCTCTGCGCGGAGGGTCCCTCTCGCACGAGGGCACGAAGCACCTCGATGCGTTCCAGAAGCAGGCCGTCGGTCGCCTGCCGCAGTTCCCTGGATAGACCCTCGTACAGTATCAGCGAAACGGCGATGGCGAGGGCGAAGGTCGCGCACGCATGCCACGCCATCAGCCGTCCCGCCACGGACAACGGGCGATGCGGGAGGACCAGCAGCCGATGCGTTGGCAATGCTCTAACGTTCCTCCAAAACGTACCCCAACCCCCTTACGGTCTGGATCAGACGGGTGCCGAACGGGTCATCAACCTTAGAGCGAAGTCTGCGAATATGCACGTCCACCACGTTGGTGTCGCTGTCGAAGTTCATGTCCCACACCCGCTCGGCGATGATCGTACGGGACAATACCTCTCCGGGCTGCCGGGCCAGGAGCGCGAGCAACTGGAATTCCTTGGGCGTGAGGTCGATCCGCTGGCCCGCGCGGCGGGTCTTGAAACGAGGCAGGTCGATTTCGAGGTCGGAGATGCGAATGACCTCAGCTTGGCGGGCCGGCCCCCGCCTGAGGATCGACCGGATTCGGGCGAGCAGTTCAGCGAAAGAGAACGGCTTGATCAGGTAGTCGTCCGCGCCCAGCCCCAGTCCCTTCACGCGATCGGCGACCGAGCCAAGAGCGCTCAGGAACAGAACCGGGACCTGGTTTCCCGCCCGCCGCAACTCGCTCACCACGGACCACCCATCGCGGCCGGGCAGCAGAACATCCAGTATTACAAGGGAATAGGCCGATTCCCCAGCGAGGTAGAGCGCCTCGGTGCCGTCGCGGCAAGTGTCGACAACGAAGTCGTTCTCCGACAACCCTTTCTTGAGATAGGCGGCCGTCTTTTCCTCGTCCTCGACTACCAGGAGTTTGAACATCCGCACCACCCCCTCGATCCACTGTTCGCCAGAAATGAGTTCTCGTCTTCTCGAACGCCTATGCCATTTATGGATGCGCCGGCAACCCACAGCGACTCAAATGAGCATCGCTTAACCAGCAGCATCCCCTGCCAACCGGGTCTCCCCTACACCTTAGCCCGAAGGCATGGCGATTCCCACTCGGAAGATCCCTAGGATTCCACGGGTCACCCAGCGTGCGGATCGTCGCGCCGCTCTACCTGTAGGCCTTCCAGACCAGCAGCGCCACGCCCGCCAGAAAGCCGGCCAGGGCCTGGTACTCGCGGTTGTGGAGGTAGAGGCTCCACCGGAAGCGGTCCGCACCAGAGGAGCGGCGCCCTCGCGGCAGCAGCATCGGCACTGCCGCGGCGTACCCGTCAAAGGCCGGGAAGAGCACTTGGAGATACTGCTCCTCCAGTTCGACGACGGGCAAATAGACGAACAGAAACACCGCCGCGAACAGCACCGCCAGCGACCAGCGGCGCGATGCGATCGCCACTCCGGCCGCGGTCATGAGGGTCCCCAGGTAGAGCGGATTGCGCACCCAGGCGTAAGGACCGCTGGTGGTCAGGCGCTCGTTCTTCGCGAGGTGTCCAGCCGCCCAGCCGCGCAGCCACAGGCCCGGCAGGGAGACCGGCAGGCCGTAGAGCAAGGATGAAGGAGTGGGATTGGAGAGCCAGAGGAACGCGGCAACCAGCAGAAAGCCCCCAGGCACGCGCAGCCGGGCGACCAGGTCGGCGTAGGGCTTGGGGAACCAGTGGCGGCGCATCAGGCGATTTGGTCGGCCGACCGGCTGCGGCCGGCCAGTTTCTCCTCCAGAGCTTCGAAAACCGTCTCGGGCCGGATGGCGCGCATGCAGGGGTCGGCGTGGACGGTTCGCTTGTAGCTGGTTACGGCGCGGGGGTCGCGCAGAACTGCAAATGACTTGCAATAAGGCCCGTTGCGTTCCGGGTCGGTGGGGCCAAAGACGGCCACTCCCGGCTTGGCGAGAGCGGCGGCCAGGTGCAGCGGCCCGCTGTCGATTCCTACTACCGCGCTGGCCCGGCGCGTAGCGTGGATCAGACCTGGCAGGCCGGAGACGTGGACCACGGTCCCTTGGATACCTGTCAACAGCGGCGCTGCCCCCATTGGCCCGTTTAGCACCAGCGGTAGGCCCAGTCTGCGGAGAAGCCCGGCCAGAGCGCTGTAATGCTCGAGCGGCCACTGCTTAGCCGGCCAGCCCGCCAGGGGACTGGCCAGTATGAAGTCGCCCTCGGGCAGTTTTCCCTCGGGGATACCTTCCGGCAATGGGAAGGCGCGCACCACGGCAGATGCCCCCGCTGCCGACGCCAGTTCCAGGTTGCGGTCCACGATGTGGGCTGACTCGGTCCGCACGCGGTTCGAATAGAATAGAGCTGCCACTGGCTCGCGGGCCTGCGATTGGTGGAAGCCGTAGATCCGGTCCGCGCGCGCCACCGAAGCAGCCAGCGCGGACTTGAATAGCCCCTGGAAGTCCACCGCGAATCGAAAATGGGGTAAGCGAAGCTGGCGCCAGGCGTGCCCGATTCCCGCGAGCGTCCTCCGGTCCAGCACGATCACGGCGTCGACAAAAGGGTTGCCCTCCAGCAAGCAGGCCCATTTCGGCTCGATCAACCAAGTCAGACTGGAACCCGGGAAACTGTGCTTGAGCGTGGCCACCGCCGGCAGCGTATGGATGACGTCTCCCATGGAGCCCAGCCGCACCACCAGGATGCCGGCCGGTGAGCTAGCTCGCGCGCTGCCGGGTGTGGACATGTTGGATCAGCTTCTCGGTGAGTTCCAGGTCCGCGGCCTCCCCGCGGAGAACCTCGGCTCCGTCCAGTCTTGCGACAAGCCCTTCGAGGGGCTCGTCTCCGGGCAGCACCACGTAGTCGGCGGCCTCCAGTGCAGCCACCAGCTCCGCCCGTGCGCGGGCTGGCAGGATGGGCCGGGGTGGATCGGCGATGACTACCGCCAGCGACGCGGCGCCCTCCCGCGCGCCCTTCAGCCGCCGGGCGTGTGCGGCAAGCACGGGATCGAAGTAGCCGACGGCGAGATTCAGCGTCTTGCCCTCTTCGTGGAGGCGACGCGCCACCGCCGACGCCTCCCGGGCCGACAACACCTTGGTTCTTGTATCCACTCCGCCGCTCCGCACTTCCTATTTCAGCAGTTCCAGGGCCTCGGCCGCTACGCGCTCTGGCGACACGCGGGTCATGCAGCGGTGGTCGATCGGGCACTCGCGGAGCAGGCACGGGCTGCATTCGACCGGTTCCGTTACCACGCGGCTCATTGGACCGAGCGGCCCGGTGGCCTCCGGATCCGTGGCGCCGAACACGGCCACAGTGGGCACTCCAAGCGCCGAGGCCACGTGCATCGCCCCCGAGTCGTTGGTAAGGAACAGGCGGCAGGCGGCGGCCAGCTCGATGAATTCGCCGAGAGTGGTCTCACCGGCCAGATTCCGGGCGTTAACCTGGCGGGCTATCAGGCCATCCGTGACGAACTGCGCGACGGGCCGCTCCTCTTTGGAACCGAACACGGCCACCACGCCGCCCAACGCCGATGCGACGCGGCCCGCGGCTTCGGCGAACCTGTCCGGCGGCCAGCGCTTGGCGCCGCCGAAGGCCGCACCGGGACTGACACCGACCACCGGCGCCGTCCACCCCATCCTGGAGAAGCGGCCCTCCCCCGCCAGCCTCGCCTCCGCGGCGCCCTCCAGTTGCATCGCTGCGTCCGCGGGCAGCGACTCAATGATTCCGGCCCTGCGCAGAAGCTCCAGGTAGTAGAAGCTCTCGTGGCGGGGAATCTCGCCGGGGCGAGGCGGCACGATCGCATCGGTGAGCAGCCAGCCGCGCCCATCCCGGCGGAACCCAATGCGCCGGTGAATCCCGGCCAGCCAGACAACGAGGGCCGAATCGAAGGAGTTGGGCAACAGGATGGCGCAGTCGAAACGCCCCGCGCGCAACTGGCGGGCCGCGCGCCATTTCCCGGCCCAATCCGAGGCCCCGCGCCGCGCCGTGTAGAGCAGCACCTGATTGGCGAACCGTTCCCTGGCATAGAGATCGGCCACCCAGGGCAGCGCCTGGACCGCAATCCAGGCAGAGGGATAGCGCTTGCGAAGGGCGCCGAGCGCGGCCAGCGACATGACCGCGTCGCCGAGCCAGTTGGCGGCCCGAACGA
>Ga0316628_100004906_pt1 | contig 10610 bp, 6 predicted proteins | sample OWC_Aug_M2_C1_D5_FD_207648 | JGI IMG/M metagenome (GOLD analysis project Ga0316628, IMG submission 207648) | Wetland soil microbial communities from Old Woman Creek delta, Ohio, United States - OWC_Aug_M2_C1_D5_C | ecosystem: Environmental > Terrestrial > Soil > Wetlands | place: USA: Ohio... | reverse complement strand
CATGATCGTGAAATCCGCGAAGACCTCATCGGTGTCCTCGATTTCTGCGCGGTCTATTCTGGCCAGTGCGGGCAGGGACTCCTTGAGCCTCTTCAGGAACTTGTCCGCGTTCCCGTCCAGGTGGATCTCCACGTTTGATCCGTTGTTGAGGACGTAGCCCTTGAGCCCCATCGCCTTTGCGACCCTGTATACAGTGGGCCTGAAACCGACTCCTTGGACTATGCCATAGACCGTTATCTTCATGCGATTCCTCTAGATGCCCAGGGCCTTCTCAAGCTCGTCTAGCCCCTTCGCGTGCCGGGCGTCCATCATGACGATTTTTGCCGCCGGATTCGTCCTCTTGGCGTCGCGCTCAAGGATCTTCGGGTCGACCTGCATCGCGTCAGCAAGGTCCACCTTGTTGATCACGATGACGTCGGAGAACGCGAATATGGCCGGATGTTTGCGGACCATGTCGTCCCCCTCTGTGACGCTTATCACCACGACGCGCTTGTGAGAGCCGACTGGGAAATCGACCGGACAGACGAGGTTCCCGACATTCTCGATGAACAGATAGTCTATCTTGTCGAGGGGCAAGTCCTCGAGCGCGTGGTCCACCAGATGGGCATCGAGGTGGCACTCCTTTCCGGTGTTGATGTTTGCCGCGGGTATCCCATGAGCGACGAATCTTGAGTAATCGTCGTCCCCTGAAACGTCTCCGGCAATTGCGGCCGCCCTCTTGCCCTTCGACTTGAGCTTCTCGGCGAGCTGCTCGATGATGAGGGTCTTCCCCGAGCCTATGGCGCCGAGGAAATCGAAGGCGATGATGCCGTGATCGTCCAGCAAGGCCCTGTTCTCGTCGGCGATCCGTCGATTCTCGCTCAGGACGTCCTTCTCGAGGTCGATGGTCACCGTCTTGTGCATGCGTTCGGGTAGAATGCTGCGGCGAATAACCTTTTCCCCCGCAGAATCGGCCACGATACGGGAGTCAGAGGGTCCTCTTCAGATCCTTGACCCGATGAGGAAGAAGGTGGGAGCTGTAGCCGTGATGACGGTCAGCGCGACCAGGATGATCCCCGCGACGATGTGGAGCGTCAAGAACGCGAGCAGGGTGGCCACTGCGAGCACGACCAAGAGGGTCACCCATCCCGCGGTGAACGCAAGCGCTCTCTTCCCTGGGGCGCCGCCGATCCACGGGAAGTCATTCAACCACGCATCTGGGTTGTCTCCCCTGCGGTGATGCTCCAGCTCGTGGTCGCTGGGCGGTCTCGAAAGGAGCCATCCGCCGCATCTCGCGCACCAGTTGCTCCTGTTGTTGAAGGTGACTCTTCGGCCGCAGTGAGGGCATCTCATGGAGAGGTACTTACGTAATATACTGACGTTGATTGGATTTGAACCCTTTCCACGGGGGTGCTGTCCCCCTCGATAAGGACGCCGATATCCTATAAGTAGTCATCAAAGGAATTGGTGCTGTCAATGGCCGATACTTGGCTTATTCTGGCCCTGCTAGCAATCGTGCTCTACGGCACGTCGCAGGTGGCGCAGAAGGTGTCCTTGTACAGCGTTCCAGCCCCTCAGGTTGCCTTCCTCTCAATAGTCATGGCGGTCCCCATCTCATTGGTCTGCCTTGCCCCGTACATCTGGTATGGAGGCCTCTTCAAGCTCGAGCTCGGGGCTCTCGGGATCGGCCTCGCCGCGGCAACTTTCGGACAGTTCGGATATTACACTTATCTAGAAGCGGCGGAGCGAGGGCCGATCTCGATCGTAGGGAGCGTCACCGCGGTCTACCCGATAATGGTGATTGCGGTGTTTGCGATCAAGGAAGCGCCGACGATCCTTCAGCTCGCGGGTGTGCTCTTGGTCACTTTGGCTGTCATAGCATTGTCATATTTCCACGGCCGCAGCGAGAAGAGCAGCAGACATCCCACGAGGAAGTACTTCGCCATATGTGTGGTGACAGTGGTCTTCTGGGCACTGTGGGCGATCTTCACGAAGCTCTCGCTCGACAGGATGGACGCGCTTCTGTTCCTGGGACTGTACGCAGTGGTTATCATACCAGCGACATTCATCTACTACGCATATCGCGGTCTTAAGCTCCGACAGGTGGTCCCATCGTGGTCCCTCCCCCTCATGATCGCAATAATGTCGTCCGAGGTCGGGAACATCGCCTACTTCTGCGAGGTCAATGCAGCTGACCAAGGCCCCGCATCACTCGTGTTTCCCTTGGTCGCCTCGAGCCCGGTCATCGTCGTACTGCTTGCGTACGGCTTCCTGAAGGAGCGGCTCTCGATAAGAGAATGGCTCCTCGTGGCCCTGGTGGTCGGAGGGATCATCATGGTATCCACCGTCTAGGAGGGATTCGAATGAACTGCCCAAATTGCGGAATGAAGGTGAGGAACCCGGATCTGTCGACCTACTGTCCGGCGTGCGGAAAGCCGCTCCCCATCATAACAAGGGACATGCGCAATGACGTCACGTATCAGAGGCTATCCGTCACCTTCTTGATTCTGGGCCTGATGTTCCTGATGATCGGCCTCAGTCTGCTGCTGCCGGAAGTGATCATTGCGTACATCGTGGGCCTCGACGGGCACACTCTGTATTGGCCGATACAGATCTATCTGATCGTCGCTGGCGTCATCTTCATGGTTGCCAGACGTCCGTTCGCCAGGAGGCAATCGGCGGCTGCTGTCCAGTTGATCAGGGAGACTCAGAACAAGTTCGTGTGCTCCTACTGCGGAAAGGAAAATGCACCAGGCGCCCGAGAGTGCGAATCGTGCGGCGCACCTTTGAAATGAACTCTTCGCGTTCCCTCTGACTCGCAAATTTCAGTACCCCTCTCGCAGACGTAAAGCGGGTTTTGCATCCTGATGAGAGACCGCGCCGATGGCATTCTGCTTGTCGATGATTCCTCTTTCGCGCAAATCCCCAAATACTGTCTCCAGCAAGGTGAGTTCACAACCTTCTTAAACCGACATTTGATAGCGCACATCCCTTACTCGTCATCCGTTGGGTGGCTCGAGTGAGGTAGACACGAGGGGGAACATGCCTAGATTGAAGAATGTATTTGCTGCGCTGGCAGCACTGATAATGGTTGTAAGCGCTTTTGCGGTTCTCAACGCTGTAGGCGTTGGGGTCCCGGAGATCAGGACCGACAAACCTGACTATCTGTCAGGGGAAATTGTGACGATAACCGGATCGAACTTCACGTCAAACGCCATCGTTGCGATCACGGTCGTGGCACCGGATGGTACGGCGACCACGGGCACGGTCTTGAGCGACGGCTCAGGCGGATTTGTGTACTTCTATCCGCCGCCCGGCCAAGTCTTGAGTCCAAGTCCGTTGCCCTATGTTGTCACTGCAACGGATGCTATGGGACTCTCCGCGACAACTACTTTCACGGACGGAACCAGCTGGATGCAGGGACAGAATGACAGCAATGCGGACGACGTTCCTGACGGCACCCTGAAGTGGATTACCGGAGATCTGGGGAAGATTCACCACATCATAACTGAGGGCAACTATCCGCCTCCCTATCCTCCGTACATTCCCGGACAGGTCGACTACCGGGCGATATTCGAGGGCCTGACCCCAGGGGACTACGTGTGGAACATTACCTACATGTTCACGAAGTCGGGCCACTCGGCCTTCGACTTCCTCACGACCAGCTACATGTTGACCAACACGGATCCGATTCTCTACAACGATCTGACCGGAGATTTGCTGACTGAGGTCACAGGACTGGTGAGCGCGGGACCAGACATCTACAAGTTCCCGTATGACACTTTCAACCTTCCGGCCGCACTCGATCTCGGCCAAGTCAAGGACAGGCAGATTCAACACGATCTGGACCTGACGGGACTCACGGGAACCGTCCCCATCCGCTCGCTCAGGATGTACGGCGGTGACATAACCAACATCGTCGTCTCGGGACATGATGGGCCGATAGACGGCGACAGCGAAGCCAGCGTCTTGGTGTACTTCACGCAGGATGACAGCAGTTCAATCGTCGCGACCTGGGGAGGCCACATCGGCATCGGTCAACCCGCACCATTGGGGTATGGCACTGGGATGGGAGCTCAGAGTATCTCAGGATCGCCCTATCACATGATATTCAAGGCCATCTACTACTACGATTCGACGGCTCCTCTCGGTGTCGGTGAGCCGGTCAAGAGCATGGGCGGCGACATGGACCGGAGCATGAAGGCTGAAGCCGTCGTCGTCCTCAGCACTGTCACCGGCTACAAGTGGAACGATGCCAACGGCAACGGGGTCTGGGACGCAGGAGAACTGCCTCTGGCGAACTGGGAGATAACTATTGACAACGGTGCGCTGCTGCAGATGACAGCGGCCACTGATTCAACCGGTTACTACCAGTTCATGGTTCCTGTGGGCAGCTACACGGTTTCCGAGACGAAGCAGACCGGATGGCTCCAGACGTTCCCTGCGTCGCCTGGGACTCACTCAGTCTCGGTGACGGGGAGTGGAATGACGCTCGGTCCGTACAACTTCGGCAACCAGTTCCTTGAACCAGCAATCACCGTCGTGAAGACCGGTCCGACCTATGCTTACGAGGGCGACACGATAACCTACACCATCGTTGTCACCAACACTGGCAACTGCGTCTTGTATGAAGTCACAGTGGTCGACGACATCTTGGGTGATCTTGGGACGATCGCTGAGCTGGACGTCGGGGCTGCGAATGCGGTCACCCTCCATCCGACATACACGGTGCCGACTCCGCAAATACCGAATGTGGATAACACCGTGACTGTGGACGGCAGTGACGCGCTGGACACGCATGTCACGGACAGTGACAGCTGGAGCGTCGATATCCTCCACCCTGCCATTGAAGTTGCCAAGAGTGCAGACAAGTCCTGCGCAGCAGAGGGCGAGGATGTCACTTACACGATAACCGTGACCAACCCGGCGAGCACAGACGTCGCAATCGATTGGTTCACCGTCAGCGATGCGGCTCTTGGCTGGTCTGAGACATGGGGAGTCGACCCTGACCTGGATCTAGCTCCAGGAGAGCATGTCGACTTCACAGTGGTCAAAGCGATGCCAGTTCAGACTGCGGACTTCGTCAATGTTGCCGACGTTGTGGGTTACGACATCCATGGGAAGGAAGTGACTGACCTCACGCCTGGCTCATGGACGGTCGATATTGTCCACCCGGCAGTTGAGATCACGAAGACCGCTGACAAGTCCTGTGCCGCGGAGGGTGAGGATGTCACATACACCATCACCGTGAAGAACCCATCAAGCGCGGACATCGCGCTCGACTGGTTCACCGCCACGGACTCGAAGCTTGTCTGGACTGTGACATGGACCGACAACCTCGCACCGGGACAGTCAAAGTCTTTCACAGTGACTGTTCAGATGCCGAGCCAAGAGGCGGACTTCGTCAACACTGCAAGTGTGACCGCCTATGACATGCAGGGCCACGAAGTCACCGCAGTGTCCAACTCCTGGACTGTCGACATTGTCCACCCGGACATCGAGATCACAAAGACAGCTGACAAGACCTGCGCTGCTGAGGGCGAGGCGGTCACGTACACGATAACCGTGAAGAACCCCTCCACAGCCGATATCGCAATCGACTGGTTCACTGTGAGCGATTCGTTGCTCGGGTGGTCTGAGACCTGGGGAGTCAGCCCAGATCTCGATCTGGCACCTGGAGAGCATGTCGACTTCACAGTTGTGAAAGCGATGCCGGAGCAGACTGGGGACTTCGTCAATACCGCTGGCGTTATCGGATACGACATGCAGGGCCACGAAGTCACTGGAACCTCCAACTCGTGGACTGTCGACATAGTTCACCCGGACGTTGAAGTCTCCAAGAGTGCCGACAAGTCGTGCGCGGCAGTGGGCGAGGAAGTCACATACACCATCACGGTGACCAACCCGGCGAGCGCGGACATCGCGCTTGACTCGTTCGTTGTGACTGACACCTTGCTTGGATGGTCAGCAACATGGGGCGTCGATCCTGACCTTGATCTCGCACCCGGCAACAGCATCAGCTTCACGGTGAAGACGACGATGCCAGGCCAGTTCGAGGACTTCGTCAACACCGCCAGCGTGGTCGCATACGACATGCAAGGGCACGAAGTGACTGCGACATCCAATTCCTGGACCGTGGACATAGTCTACCCAGATGTCGAGATTTCGAAGACTGCAGACAAGACCTGTGCAGCTGAGGGCGAGGAAGTCACGTACACCATCACGGTGACGAACCCCGCGAGCGCGGACATTGCGCTCGACTGGTTCACAGTGACGGACTTGCAGCTCGGTTGGTCTGAGACATGGGGTGTCGACCCCGACCTGGATCTAGCACCTGGTCAGCATGTCGACTTCACGGTGAAGAAGACGATGCCTATCCAGACTGAGGACTTCGTCAACACAGCGAGCGTAGTCGCGTATGACATGCAGGGTCACGAAGTCACCGCAGTGTCCAACTCATGGACTGTGGACATTGTCCACCCGGCGGTCCAGATCTCGAAGGCTGCTGACAAGACCTGCGCAGCTGAGGGTGAGATCGTCACGTACGTGATCACGGTGACGAACCCCGCGAGCGCGGACATCGCGCTCGACTGGTTCACGGTGAGCGACTCGATGCTCGGGTGGTCTGAGACTTGGGGCGTCGATCCCGACTCAGATCTCGCGCCTGGCAACTCGGTGAGCTTCACGGTGCCGAAGGCGATGCCCACGCAGACTGCAGACTTCGTCAACACCGCGAGCGTGGTCGCCTACGACATGCAACTGCATGAGCTGAAGGCAACTTCGAACTCGTGGACGGTCGACATAGTCCATCCGGACATCGATATCTCCAAGACAGCAGACAAGTCGTGTGCCGCTGAGGGCGAAGAGGTCACATACACCATAACTGTGACGAACCCCGCCAGCACGGACATCGCGATTGACTGGTTCGTGGTGTCGGACGCCATGCTCGGAGGCTGGACTGCCACCTGGGGCCTGGATCCAGACTTGGACCTTGCACCTGGTCAGCATGTCGACTTCACTGTATTGTACGACATGCCAGTTCAGACAGAAGACTTCGTCAACATCGCTGAGGTGACCGGATACGACATGCAGGAACACGAAGTGAAGGCGACCTCCAACTCATGGACGGTCGACGTAGTCCACCCGGATGTCGAGATCACAAAGACCGCTGACAAGTCCTGTGCGGCAGAGGGCGAGGAAGTCACATACACCATCACGGTGACGAACCCGGCGAGCGCGGACATCGCGCTTGACTCGTTCGTTGTGACTGACACCTTGCTTGGATGGTCAGCGACATGGGGCGTCGATCCTGACCTTGATCTCGCACCTGGAGAGCACGTCGACTTCACGGTGAAGAAGGCAATGCCCGTCCAGGATGAGGACTTCGTCAACGCTGCATTCGTAGATGCACTTGACATGCAGGGCCATCTGGTGTCTGAGGTCTCGGACGCCTGGATCGTGGACATAGTCCACCCGGACATAGATATCTCGAAGTCAGGTCCTGAATTCGCCCACGAACTAGACGTGGTGACGTACACCATCGTGGTAACGAACCCGGCCAGTGCGGACATTGCGATAGCATCGTTCGTAGTGACCGACGGGGGCGTGGACTTGGTCGGAGGCTACCTCGGGATTGGTGAATCACAGACGTTCACGGTGGCAATGACTATGCCTCCAGGCACATCCTTCACCAACACCGTCACGGTCACAGCCTACGACATGCAGGAACACAAAGTGACGGACTCGGCATCATGGACCGTGATATTGCTGCACCCAGCAATCACGATCGAGAAGACCGGACCAACGATGGTTCACCCGGGTGACCTGGTCACGTATGAGCTCTCAGTTGAGAACACCGGCGACTGCACTCTCTACGGCGTAGTCGTGGATGATCCGCTGACCGGGAACACCTTCAACGTGGGCACGCTTGGCGTCGGGGGCACATGGTCGGCGACCGTGACAACGGTGGCCGGCACTTCCGACCTCCTGAACAAGGCCACAGTCGACGGCTCCGACATCCTCGGAGGCGACAAGGGTTATGTCTCTGCTGAGGCCACCTGGCCCACAGAAGTGCTGATTCCCGCAATCGAGATCGACAAGACTGCCGACCCGACGATGATCCACAATGGCGACATGGTGACATACACATTCGTCGTCACCAACATCGGCAACTGTGACCTGTCTGGCATAACCGTCGTCGACAACAAGCTTGGAGACCTGACGAGCCACCTGACCGTGACGACACTCGCACCCGGTGAGTCAACATCGTTCGATGTGACGGTGCCGATAGGCGCGGATGTCACCAACACTGCCACGACGACGGGTACTGACGATCTGGGCGAGACCGTGAGCGACACGGACGACGCGACCGTGGATGTCCTCAACCCCGAGATAACGGTGACCAAGAGCGGGCCTGCATATGCCCACTTCGGCGACGTGATCACGTACACGATCACGGTTGAGAACACCGGCGACTGCGTGCTGACCGATGTGACGGTGATCGACTCGCTGCTGGGAGACCTGACGTCCTACCTGCCTGACACGACTTTGGATATCGGCGAGATCAACACGATAACGGTGACGTTCACCGTGAACATCGAGAAGGGCGACCTCCTCAACACCGTGATTGCGTCAGGAACGGACGAGCTCGATCTGACGGTCGATGACGAGGCGAGCCACAAGGTGGCCGTGCTACTTCAGAGCGTCGTGACCGACACATCGTTCTGCTACTTCGATGTCGATCCGGACGCCGAGGGCCAGCAGTTCCGCCTGATCTTCACGCCGTACGAGTCGAAGTACAAGCTGTCGGCTTCGAACCCAGGACAGTTCTACTACAACGTATTCTATGTGGGGACTCCTGGTGACGAGGTCCAGATAGACATTCAGATACCCTACCCGTTCGTGACCAACGGTGCGCAGCCTGTGCATGTATATGGTGGCTACGACCTCGCTGACTGCAGCGCGGATTGGCCGTGGGTCTGCTTCTTGCAGCTGGACCCGCTGACCGGATTCGAGATCTCAGGGCCGAGCACGACTGCGAGCGGCTTTGGGATTGCGCTCGGAGACTACAGCCCGCAGGCATTCGGCAGCACCGCGGTGATGTCGGTCAGCGGCACAGTGCCCGAGAGCGGTCTCATCTACGTCACGGTGCATGTCGAATACGGACTGAAGGGTACGACTGGCTACGGCAAGAACAGCGTGACGCTCGAGGCGATCGGCGGTCTGATCAGCATACCGAACTTGCAGGGCTACATGTTCGCCTGGCAGGTCGGCAGCGAGTGGGTCGAGCCAACGGTCTACAGCGAGAACGTGTTCAAGAAGGACCCAGGAATCGCGGGATTCACGAAGAGGGCCGACGGGATCACAATGGTTCCGAACGTCCCAGTCGACGTGAGAGGGCCTGGCGTGACGGCGAGGGTCTGGTCGGACGATGACGGATGGTACATGTTCCAGTACAAGTACACTGGAAAGCCCACGACGTTCAAGCTGACCGCGGGCGGAGTCACAACGTCCGTGTACGTGAAGTCGAACTCGTACAATCTTGTGGACCTCGTCCTGCCCGACGGCTATGTCCCACCCGCAAAGACCACCGACTTTGTTGCAGGCGGGACTGCGGGAAGTGCAGCTGGCACTACGACCGCAGGAATCGCGGCGCTGGCGGTCTCGTGCATCCTGGTCGGCATTCTAGGTGCTGCTTGGTGGAGATTTGCTCCGCTCAGCAGGATGAGTCCGAGAAGGCGGTAGTAGAAGCAGGCACTGTTTCAAACCTCTTCATTTTCTCTCATTTTTCGTCCGATAGCTCGGGCTCTGGTCCGTCAGATGCAGTGGTCATTCCGGCACGAAGGGCTTGATGTTGTTCCTCGCCCTCCGCACGACGTCCTTGATTCGGTTGCTCCTGGTCTCTTCTCTCTTGGCTGCAAGGACCCAGTAGATGTACTGAGTCTGGTACGACTTCGCGAAAGCGCGGAAGTTCTTCCAGGCCCGCTCGTCCTTCTTCAACGCGCTCCTGAGCTCCCTTGGCATGTCCGGCGGTGTGCTTGGCGCAAGCGCCTTGGCCCACTCGCCGCTCCTCTTTGCGGCCTCGACCTTCGCGAGGCCGTGCTCTGTCATCCTGCCCTCTTTGGCCAGCCTCTCTGCGCTCCGCCTGTTCTTGAGCGACCAGATGCTGTTCGGCTTCCTCGGGGCGAACCTCAACAGGTGCTTCTCGTCATCTATCCGCCTCACCCTGCTGTCTATCCAACCCCAACAGAGAGCCTCGTCGAGGGCCTCGGGGTAGCGGATGCACTTGCGACCTGTGTGCACCTTGTACGTGAGGATCCATACCTCGGTGGCTTTGTCGTGATTCTCTTTCAGCCATCGGCGCCAGGCCGCTCGGTCACTGAAGAGAAGGCTCTCTGGGTCTGCCATGACCATCATTCTCGATTGCCTCTGCGTGATAAATAGCATTGGGAGGCGCACGTTGGCCTGTGGTGATACGTGCGTACCGAGGGGATACTTGCATCCGGATGGCTTCACAGATTGTCCATCGGTCATTTCCAGGATTACCTGGATGCAGACGGTCAGTACGGAAAACCACTACTAGCCCGACTGACATCACCGGAGGAGGGAAGACAGTGAGGCCCGCACTATTC
>Ga0316628_100004905_pt1 | contig 10610 bp, 4 predicted proteins | sample OWC_Aug_M2_C1_D5_FD_207648 | JGI IMG/M metagenome (GOLD analysis project Ga0316628, IMG submission 207648) | Wetland soil microbial communities from Old Woman Creek delta, Ohio, United States - OWC_Aug_M2_C1_D5_C | ecosystem: Environmental > Terrestrial > Soil > Wetlands | place: USA: Ohio... | reverse complement strand
CCGGCGCGGCGGCACCGTGGCGGTTGACGGCCTCACGATCGCACCGCTGACCGGGGCGTGGATGTTCGGCGCGGTCCCGTTCGACGCCGGCGACATCGCGGCCGTCCTCGCCGACGCTGGGGTGCCGCGTGGTGATGCAGCCGACGATGCGGGCGGCCGCGCGTCCGGCGTGCTCGCCTGGGATCTCGACGTTCCCGCGGGAGGCTCGCGCGAGGTGTGGCTTGAGGTCGGGCGCGTGGCGGCTCCCCTTCCGAACCCGCCGGACGGCGGGCGGTGGGGCGCCGAGCAGCTCGCCCTCGCAGCCGCGTCGTGGCGCGGGCAGCTCGACCGTGTGATCGTCCGTGCCCCCGGCACCGGCGAGGAACTCGTCCGGGCGATGAGGTCCAACCTCGCGTACATCCTGATCAGCGCGGACGGGCCGGCGCTGCGGCCGGGGACGCGCTCGTACGCACGCTCGTGGATCCGGGACGGCGCGATGATCGCCGCGGCATTGCTGCGGCTCGGCCACCCCGAAGCGGTGCGCGACTACGTGCGCTGGTTCGCACCGTTTCAGTTCGCCGGCGGCAAGGTCCCCTGCTGCGTGGACACCCGGGGCGCGGACCCCGTCGCCGAGAATGACTCCAACGGCGAGCTCCTCTTCCTCGCCGCCGAGTACCTGCGCTTCACCGGCGACCGCGCTACCGTCGAGGCGGTGTGGCCGCAGGTCGTCGCCGCCGTGGGGTACCTCGACGAGCTGCGCTCGCAGCGGCGCACCACGGCGTACCGCGCGCCGGAGACGCTCGCCTTCTTCGGCCTGCTGCCCGAGTCGATCAGCCACGAGGGTTACTCGGCCAAGCCGATGCACTCGTATTGGGATGACTTCTGGGCGCTGCGCGGGCTCGCCGACGCGGCCTGGCTCGCCGACACGCTCGGGCACAAGGGGGAGGCGGCACGCTGGAGCGCCATTCGTGAAGAATTTCACGAGAACCTCCTGGCCTCGATCGCCCGCGTGCGCGAGGCCAAGGGGCTCGCCTACATCCCCGGCTGCGCCGAGCTGGGGGACTTCGACGCCACATCGACCACGGTCGCTCTCTGGCCGGCGGGCGTTGAGGGCGACCTGCCGCGCGCGGCGCTCGATGCGACGTTCGACCGCTACTGGCATGAGGCCGAGAAGCGCTTCTCCGGCCAGGCGCGCTGGGAGGGGTACACCCCGTACGAGTGGCGCGGCGTCGGGGCTTTCGTCCGCCTCGGCTGGCGCGACCGTGCCGTCGCGCTCGCCTCGTGGCTGATGGCCGACCGGATGCCCCCCGCGTGGAACCAGTGGCCGGAGGTCGTTCATCACGACCGCACGAAGGCCGCCTTCCTCGGGGACCTCCCCCACGCCTGGGTGGGCTCGGACTTCATCCGCTCGTTCCTCGACATGCTGGCCTACGAGCGCACTCGCGACGGCGCCCTTGTCCTCGGCGCCGGCGTCCCGCGCGCGTGGCTGGCGGGCGACGGCCTCGCCGTGCGGGCCCTGCGCACGCCGCACGGCAACCTTTCCTTCCAGGCTTGGGAGGACGGCAAGGCGGTCCGCATCCGGCTCGAGCCGGGGCTCACCGTCCCGCCCGGGGGGATCGTGCTGGAGCTTCCGCTGGCGGGCCCGTCCGGCACCGTGACGGTCAACGGGAGGGACGTGGTCGCATCCGAGGCCGGCGAGGTGGTGGTCCGCGAGTGCCCCGCGAATGTCGCGATCACGCCCCAGCTCCACGCGCCGACCGGCCGGTCGACGACGCGAGCCAACGAGGGCAGGTCCCACGACGGGGGGAGACCGTGAGCGCAAGGCTGCTCGCCCTCCCCGCGGCGGCGGCGTTGGCGGCCGCCCTGACGGGGTGCGGGGCTGGATGGGGGGCGAACGTGCCAACAGGGTTCCTCTTCAAATCGCTCAACCACGACGGCCGTGAGCTCGCCTACGCGGTGTACGTGCCGCGCGGGTACGACCCTGCGCGCCCCTGGCCCCTCATTCTCTTCCTGCACGGGAGCGGCGAGAGCGGCACCGACGGCAGCCGGCAGCTCGCCCAGGGGCTCCCGCGCGAGCTCGTGTGGAACCCCGACCGCTGGCCGTTCATCGTGGTCATCCCCCAGAAGTCCTCGTCGGACACCGAGTGGGAGCAGTTCGAGCCCTCTCTGATGGCGATGCTCGCGAGCGCACGGCGCGAGTACAACGTGGATCCCGCGCGCCTGATCCTCACCGGCCTCTCGCAGGGCGGCCACGGTGCCTGGGTGCTGGCCGCCCGCCACCCCGATCTGTGGACTGCGGTAGTGCCGGTGTGCGGGTACGGCCCGGCGCGATCCGCCGCGCCGGGTGTCTTCACCGGCACGGTCGGAGAGCTGGCACAAGCCCTCAAGGGCATCCCGGTGTGGGCGTTCCACGGCGAGGCGGACGACGTCGTACCGGTTGGGGAGACGCGCGACATGATCGCGGCGCTCGAAGGTGCGGGGGCAGAACCGAGGGTGACGATCTACCCGGGCGTCGGGCACGATTGCTGGGAGCGCGCCTACGGGGACCAGGAGTTGCCCGGGTGGCTGCTCGCCCGGCGCCGGCCTGCGCCCTGAAGATCCGCGATCAGGCTCCGGCTTCCCGCGCGAGAGCGGTGCCGCCCGTTCGGATGACCTCCGCGTAGAAGCGCGCGCTCGCCTTGGGGGTGCGCCGCTGGGTGGCGTAGTCCACGTGGACGATGCCGAAGCGCTTGGAGAACCCCTGGTTCCACTCGAAGTTGTCGAGCAGCGACCAGGCGAAGTAGCCGCGCAGGTTCACGCCCTGCTCGATCGCGCGATGCGCGGCCCGCAGGTGCTCGCGGAGGTACGCCACCCGCAGCGCGTCCTCGATCCCCGCTTCCGCCCGCGGCGGGTCGGCAAACGCGGCGCCGTTCTCCGTGATGTAGAGGGGAACGTCGCCGTAGCGCTGCCGCACCCACGCGAGCGTGTCGAGGAGACCCTGCGGGAACACCTCCCAGTCGGTCTCGGTGTAGAGAGCGCCGGGCTGCCGGACCCGGTCGGCCGACACCGGCCAGACCGCCGGATCGTGGCGCATCACGCCGCGCGTGTAGTAGTTGATGCCCAGGAAGTCGATCGGTTGCCGGAGCGCCGCCGCCTCGGCGGCCGCGGACTCCGGCCACGCCTCCCCGAAGATCCCTGCGAGCTCCGCGGGGTAGCTGCCCAGGAGCACCGGGTCGAGGTACTGCCGGTTCATGTACGCCTCGGAACGGGCCGTGGCAGCGAGGTCCTGCGCGCTCGAAGACGCCGGATACTTGGGCTCCAGGTTCACGACCAAGCCGATCTGGTGGGCGCCCCGCGCCCGGTACGCCTGCACCGCCGCGGCGTGGGCACGCAGGAGGTTGTGGGTCGCGATCGGCGCCTCGAAGAGGTTGGCGTGCCCGGGGGCGAGGACCCCGCAGAGGTAGCCGCCATCCGCCACCACCCACGGCTCGTTGAGCGTCGTCCACCACCGGACCCGGCCGTCGAGCGCGCGGACCATCACGTCGGCGTACTCGCCGAACCACCCGGCGATGTCGGGATTGAGCCACCCTCCGAGGTCGTCGAGCGCCGCCGGAAGGTCCCAGTGGTAGAGGGTGAGGAACGGCTGGATCCCCGCCTCCAGGAGGAGGTCCACCAGCCGGCTGTAGAAGTCGAGCCCCTTGGCGTTGACCGTGCCCCGGCCCTCCGGCAGCACTCGCCCCCAGGCCACGGAGAACCTGTAGGCGGAAAGGCCCAGCTCCCGCATCAGGGCGACGTCCCCCGCCGCCCGCCGGTAGTGGTCGCACGCGACGTCCCCGGTGTCGCCGTCGCGTACCCGGCCGGGGGTGTGGCTAAAGCGGTGCCAGATGCTGGGTCCGGCCCCGTCGGCGAGGGGCGACCCCTCCACCTGGTAGGCGGCGGTGGCGGCACCCCACGCGAACCCTTCGGGAAAGACGAGCTGCCCCGCCATGCCCTCTCCTCCGCTCATTCCGCTCGGGCCCCACTCTGCCCGTGCGGGCACCCCTTTCCAGGTCACGATACCACGCGCCCCGCGGCCTGCCGGGGCCCTGCGGGCGATTGACTTGCCGTACCGTCGGCGCTCTAATGTAAGCGTTTACATTCAGCCGCACCGTGCGCTGCCACGTGGAGGACGCCGCGGCATGAAAACCACGTCGAAGACAACCGGGCACCCCCCCGAGTCGGGCCGGCCTGGGCCTCTCGCGCCGTCCGGCTACGGGCACTTCTCGAGCGACGGCACCGAGTACCTCATCACGGATCCGAGCCCCCCGCGCCCCTGGGCGAACATCATCTGCAACCCGAGGCTGGGGCTGGCCGTCAGCCAGACCGGCAGCGGGTTCACCTGGATCGACAACTCCCAGCTCGCGGTGATCACGCGCTGGCAGCAGGACCTCGTCGAGGACTCCTCGGGGAAGTTCCTCTACCTCCGCGACCGGCACTCCGGGGCGCTCTGGTCCCTCTCGCCCGCGCCGGCCTGGGCCGCCCACGACCGCTACCTGTGCCGCCATGGGCTCGGCTACACCACGTTCGAGACCGCGTTCGCCGGGATCGCGGCCCGCTGGACGCTCTTCGCGCACGCCCACGAAACCGCCGAGCTGTGGCTCGTGGAGCTCGTCAACGAGAGCGAGCGCGCGCGCACCCTCGACCTGTGCGCCTACCTGGAGTGGAACTGCGGGGTGGCGCCCTCGCCCCGCCGGGAGTTCACCAAGCTCTTCCTCGAGAACTTCTTCCAGCCGGATCGCCGCGCAATCTTCGCGCGCAGCCGCATGTGGGAGGTCCCGTCGCAACGGTTCGGCCACTGGAACACGGAGTTCCCCTACGTCGCCGCCTTTGCATGCACCGGTGAGGTGACGTCTGCGCAGGGCGACAAGGGGGCGTTCCTCGGGCGGAACGGCACTTTGCGCGCGCCGCGCGCGCTGCAGGAGGACCGGTGGGAGCCCACGTTCGGCAAACACTCCGACCCGATCGCGGCGCTGCGCTCCACCATCGACCTGAAGCCCGGCGCGTCCTGCACCCTCGGGTACGTGCTCGCCGTTGCCGAGTCGGCGGCCGCCACCGAAAGGCTGACCGACTCCCTGTCCGCGGTCGAGGTGATCGGCCGCGCCCTGGAGGAGGTCCGGGCGTCCTGGAAGGCGCGCCTCGCGGCTCACCGCATCCAGACGCCCGAGCCCTCGCTCGACGTGCTCGTCAACGACTGGGCCCGCTACCAGGCAATCTCCAGCCGCCTCTGGGGGCGCTGCGGCTACTACCAGCAGAGCGGGGCCTACGGCTTCCGCGACCAGCTCCAGGACTCCCAGGTCTGGCTCACCATCGAGCCGGAGCGCTGCCGTCAACAGATCGACCTGCACGCCGCCCACCAGTTCGCCGACGGGTCGGTTGTCCACTGGTGGCACCCGCTCTCCGAGCAGGGCCACGTCACCCGCATGACCGACGATCTGCTCTGGCTGGCGCTCGTCACCGCCAGCTACCTCAAGGAGACCGGCAACTTCGACATCCTCCGCGATGAGGCGTCGTTCCTCGACGACCCAGGTAAGAGACCGCTGGCGGATCACATCCAGCGGGCGTTCGCCCGCGTCTTCCGGCGCACCGGCCCGCGCGGGCTGCCGTACATCGGTGGTGGCGACTGGAACGACGGCCTCTCGGCGGTCGGTTTGCAGGAGCGCGGCGAGTCGATCTGGCTCGCTCAGTTCCTGGCCGGGCTGCTCGCCGACTGGGCCGAGGTCCTCCGGCGCACGGGTGAGGGTGCCCTCGCGGCCGAGTACGCCGAACGCCGCGCTGCGCTGGTCGCCGCGGTCAACGAGCACGGCTGGGACGGCAGGTGGTACCTGCGGGCCACGCTCGACGACGGCTCTCCGCTCGGCAGCGCCTCCAACCGAGTCGGAAGGATCTTCCTCAACGCCCAGACCTGGGCGGTGCTTGCAGACGTCGCACCGCCCGAGCGGGCGGCGGCGTGCATGGCGGCGGTGCGCGAGCACCTGGTGAGCGAGGCGGGTGCCCTCCTGCTGGCGCCGGCGTACGACACGCCCGTGCCGGAGATCGGCTACATCACCCGCTACGCGCCCGGCCTGCGCGAGAACGGCGGTGTCTACACCCACGCCGCCACCTGGGCGATCGCGGCGGCGTGCAAGGTGCGGGACCACGACCTCGTCGGGAAGTTGCTCATCGCCATCAACCCGGCGCTCAAGAACCCGGAGAAGTACTGGGCGGAGCCGTACGTGCTGCCCGGCAATGTGGACGGTCCGGACTCCCCCCACCACGGACGCGCCGGCTGGACCTGGTACACCGGTTCGGCGGCATGGCTGCACAGGGTGGTGGCCGAGTGGGTGCTGGGCGTGCGACCGGAGTGGGACGGCCTGCGCCTCGACCCCTGCCTCCCGACGGGCTGGAACCGCGCCGCCGTCGTGCGCCCCTGGTGGGGCTCCACGTACCGGATTGAGATCGAGCGCAGCCGCGAGCTGCCGACCGGCGTCCGGGCCGAGGTCTGCCTCGACGGCGAGCTCATCGGCGACAATCTCATCGCACCTCCGCGTCAGCCGGCCGGCACGCACAAAGTGCACGTCCGCTGCCGCTGACGCCCCTCGCGTCGCGTCCTGCAACGGGAATCTTTCGAGGCGGAACGGATTTACCATAGCGGCATGAGCGACGAGCCCAAGAAAGCGGACTCCTTCGGGCCGAACGTCTGGCTGATCGACGAGATGTTCCGCGAGTTCAAGGAGCGCCCCGAGTCGGTCAGCGAGAGCTGGCGGGAGTTCTTCTCGGATTACCGACCCGCGGCCGGCCGGATCGCTCCGCCCGCGGTCGTCGTGCCACCCGCCGCGCCAAGAGAAGCGCCGCCGACCGCGGCGGCCACGGCGCCGGTGCCGATGGTCGGGCCCGCCAGGCGCCTGGTTGAAAACATGCAGGCCAGCCTCTCGGTTCCGACGGCGACCTCGGTGCGCACGATCCCCGTCCGCCTGCTGGAGGAGAACCGTACGCTCATGAACCAGCACCTGGCCGAGCTGACGGGCGGCAAGGTGAGCTTCACCCACCTGCTAGCGTGGGCGCTCGTGCAGGCGCTCGCCGAGACGCCCGGCATGCGGTCGCTCTACACGGAGGTCGACGGGGCCCCGCACCGCGTCGTGGCCGAGCACGTCAACTTCGGCCTCGCGGTGGACGTGCAACGCCGCGACGGGTCGCGCGGACTGGTCGTGCCCGGCATCAAACACGCCGAGACGCTCGAGTTCGCGACGTTCTTCGCGGCGTACAACGAGCTGATTCGAAGGGCGCAAGCCGGCCAGCTCACCCCCGAGGACTTCGCCGACACCACGGTCACCCTCACCAACCCCGGCATGCTCGGCACCACCCAGTCGGTGCCGCGGCTCATGGCCGGCCAGAGCCTGATCGTCGCGGCGGGGAGCATCGGCTACCCGGCGGAGTACCAGCTCGCCGACCCCGCCACCATCGCCCACCTCGGGGTGAGCAAGGTGCTGACCCTGACGTGCACCTACGACCACCGGGTCATCCAGGGGGCGGAGAGCGCCGAGCTGCTGTCCCGCGTGGCCGCGCTGCTGGCCGGCGAGGACCGGTTCTACGAGGCTGTCTTCACCTCCCTTGCGGTGCCGCACGAGCCCGTGCACCTCGCGCGGGACGCCAACCCGTACTTCTCCGACCGGGGTGTCGACGCGCTCGTCCGCAAGCAGGCCGGGGTGCTTGCCCTCATCAACATGTACCGGGTGCGCGGCCACCTCGTCGCGCACACCAACCCGCTCTCGACCGAGATCCCTACCCATCCGGAACTGGAGCTGGAGCACCACGGCCTGACGGTCTGGGACCTCGACCGCGAGTTCTACACCGGCGCCCTGGGGAACAGCGAGCGCGCCACCCTGCGAGCGATCGTGAGCACGCTCCGGGATGCGTACTGCGGCACGCTCGGCGTCGAGTACATGTTCATCCAGGAGCCGGACCAGAAAGGGTGGATCCAGAGGCGTGTCGAGGGGGCGGACCCCGCCAGGTGGCTGGACGCCCAGGGAAAGCGCCGCACGCTAGCGATGCTCAACGCCGCCGAGGCGTTCGAGCGCTTCCTCCACACCAAGTACATCGGCCACAAGCGCTTCTCCCTCGAGGGGCTGGAGGCGCTGATCCCGATGCTCGACCGCCTTCTCACCGTCGCGGCGGCGACCGGGACCGAGGAGGCGGTCGTCGGGATGGCCCACCGCGGCCGGCTCAACGCGCTCGCCAACATCCTCGGCAAGAGCTACGAGAAGATCTTCCGCGAATTCGAAGGCAACCTCGACCCGCTCTCCCGCGAGGGGACCGGCGACGTCAAGTACCACCTGGGCGCCACCGGGACGTTCCACGGCCCCGCGGGCGAGTCGCTGCACGTCACGCTGGCCTCCAACCCGAGCCATCTCGAGGCGGTGGACCCGGTGGTCGAGGGCATGGCACGAGCGCTGCAGGACGCCCGCGGCGACACCGCGCACGAACAGGTCCTGCCGGTCCTGATCCACGGGGACGCCGCCTTCGCCGGGCAGGGCGTCGTCGCGGAGACGCTCAACATGAGCGCGCTCTCCGGGTACCGCACCGGCGGGACCGTTCACATCGTCGTCAACAACGGCATCGGTTTCACGACCTCGCCGGCCGACGCACGCTCCTCCGTGTACGCCACAGACGTGGCCAAGATGGTCCAGGCGCCGATCTTCCACGTGAACGGCGAGGACCCCGAGGCGTGCGTGCACGTCATGGACCTCGCCCTGGCGTTCCGTCGCGAGTTCAAGAAGGACGTCGTGGTGGACGTGATCGGCTACCGGCGCTGGGGCCACAACGAGGCGGACGAGCCGGCCTACACCCAGCCGATCATGTACGCCAAGATCCGCGAGAAGCGCTCGGTGCGTAAGCTCTACACCGAGCGGCTGGTCAACCACGGGGACATGTCGCTCGCGGAGGCCGAGGCCGCGCTGCAGGACTTCCAGGAACGCATGGAAGCGGCGTTCGCCGCCACCCACGAGAGCGCGCCGCCAGCCGCCCCGCCGGCGACCGCACCGCCCTCCCCGGCCGAGGCCCCGGCCCCGGTGGTCCCGCTCCCGGAGCTCGAACAGATCCTGCAGCGAGCCACCACGCTCCCCGAGAGCTTCCACGTTCACCCCAAGCTCGCGCGCCAGCTCGCCCAGCGCCGCCAGATGCTCGCTCAGGACGTCGTGGACTGGGGCACCGCGGAACTCCTCGCCATCGGGTCGCTGCTCCTCGAGGGCACCCCGGTGAGGCTCTCCGGCCAGGACTCCCGGCGCGGCACCTTCTCCCAGCGTCACTCCGTGCTGGTGGACCAGCAGACCGGCGCTGAGCACACCCCCCTCCAGCACCTCGCCCCCGAGCAGGCCCCGTTCCTGGTGTACGACAGCTTGCTCTCGGAGTACGCGGCGCTCGGTTTCGACTACGGCTACTCGGTGTCGCGCGGTGACGCGCTGGTGATGTGGGAGGCCCAGTTCGGGGACTTCTCGAACGGCGCCCAGATCGTCATCGACCAGTTCATCGCCGCCGCAGAGGAGAAGTGGGGCCAGCACAGCAGGCTCGTGATGCTGCTCCCTCACGGCTCGGAGGGCCAGGGGCCGGAGCACACGAGCGCACGGTTGGAGCGCTACCTGCAGCTGTGCGCGCGCGGCAACCTGAGGGTGGCGGTGCCCTCGACGTCGGCGCAGTACTACCACGTGCTGCGCGCGCAGGCCCACGCGTCGCGCAGCGTGCCGCTCGTCGTGATGACCCCGAAGAGCCTGCTGCGGGCCGAGGTCGCAAAGAGCCGCGCCGAAGAGTTCACCGGGACGTTCCGGCCGGTGCTCGCGGACTCGACACCACCGCCCGACGCCACGCGGGCACTGCTGTGCACCGGCAAGGTAGCGTTCGACCTTCTCGACCACCGCCGCACGCGGGATGACACGCGCACGGCGATCGTGCGGCTCGAAAGGCTCTACCCGTTCCCAATGGAGGAACTCACCGCGGTGCTGCGCTCGCTGCCGGGCGTGCAGGAGCTCAGGTGGGTGCAGGAGGAGCCGTCGAACATGGGAGCCTGGAGCTTCGTCGCGCCGCGCCTGCGCGAGCTGGCTCCCGGGCTGCCGCTCGGCTACGTCGGCCGCCCCGAGAACCCGAGCCCCGCCACAGGCTCCGCCCGCATCTTCCAGATCGAGCAGGAGCGCCTGGTGGCCGAGGCGCTGGCGGACGCACCCGTGGTTGCCCCTGCCCCGACCCGCGCCTGATCACCCCGCCAGGTGGTGCCTCACTGCTTGGGCTCAAAGCTGAACTTCTGGCCGCCGACCGACGCGTCGGCCATCAAGCCTCCCTTCGCCTTCACGAACACCGCCACGCCGTCGGTGTACGAGCTCTTGGCGGTGACGCCCTGCTTGACCGCAACGGCCGACGCCTGGGCGGAGAGCTTGATGTCGCCGTTCTTGAAGTTCTCGAACGTCGCCTTGTCTTTGAAGAACACCAGCTCGCTGTACGACTCGGCCCCGGCCTGCAGGCCGACACTCGCCTGCGTGACCTTGGCGTCGCCCACGACCTTGCCGCCCTCGAAGACCAGGCCCGTGCCGTGGCTGCCGCCGATGATGAGCCCGGCCTTCCCGATGGTCGGGAACACCGCGTAGGCGTAC
>Ga0316628_100004904_pt1 | contig 10610 bp, 7 predicted proteins | sample OWC_Aug_M2_C1_D5_FD_207648 | JGI IMG/M metagenome (GOLD analysis project Ga0316628, IMG submission 207648) | Wetland soil microbial communities from Old Woman Creek delta, Ohio, United States - OWC_Aug_M2_C1_D5_C | ecosystem: Environmental > Terrestrial > Soil > Wetlands | place: USA: Ohio... | reverse complement strand
CGACGTCCACGGAAAAATCGATCCCTTCGCCAAAATCGCCGCCTTGATCGCCAGGGAGAGGGAGGCGGGAAACGACGTTTTTTACCTGAATGCCGGCGACAATTTCACCGGAAATCCCGTCGTCGACCGGGCTGACCCCCCCGGCGAACCGATGTTGGAGCTCTACAACCGCCTCGGCCTCTCGGTGATGGCCCTCGGAAACCACGAGTTCGATTACGGTCTGGAGGCTTTATCCGGTTTTATCCGCCGGGCCCGCTTCCCGGTCATTTCGGCCAACGTCCAGCCGGGCCCCGGAGTTCTGCCGGAACTGCGGCCGGCGACGGTTCTCACGACCCGGGACGGCCATAAAATCGCCGTCCTCGGCCTGCTTCAAATCGAGCGGCAGACCGGCCTTCCGGCGACCCATCCCGACAGGATCAAAGGCCTGAAGTTCGTCGATCCCCTGCGAAAAGCGTCGAGCTTGAAGGGGCTGGCCAAGGGGAACGATGTTTTCATCGCTCTGACCCACCTCGGCTACGAGCAGGACCGGCTCCTGGCCGAGCGGATTCCAGATCTGACCGTGATAATCGGCGGCCATTCTCATACCCGGCTGGACCCGGCCGAGATCGTCAACGGCGTCCTGATCGCTCAAACGGGCAGCGACAACCGTTTTCTGGGGCGGGTGGATCTTGTGATCCGCGACGGCCGGTTGGTTGAAAAGCGGGGCCGCCTGATCGACTTGGCGGCCGAGAAGGACGAAGACGCCGAGGTCAGGGGGATGATCGCGGCCTTCAATAAAAATCCCGTATTGGCCCGTGTCCTGGCCGAAGCGCCTTTCGTCATCGAAGGCAAGGACGCCTTGGGCTGCCTGATGACCGACGCCTGGCGATCGGTTTTGGGCCTGGACATCGCCTTTCAAAACAACGGCGGCATCCGCCTCAACCGCCTGGGGGAGAAAATCACCCTGAAGGACGTGTACGCCGTCGATCCATTCAACAACCAGATCGTCGTGGTCGCCATGACGGCCGCCGAAATCCGCGGATTGATCCGCGACGCCTTCGAACGCGCCGACGAGATCGATCTGCAGGTCTCGGGGTTGAGCTACACGGTCAGGGCCGACCGCAACCTGCGCGTCCGGCAAATCCTGCTCCGCGGCCTCGACGACAAGCCGCTTCCGGAGAACCGGACTTACCGGGTCGGCTTGCCGAGCTTCATCCTCAGCTCTTATGATTTTCGCCACAAAGACCCGGGGCGGGCCGTAGGTACGACGACCGACGCCCTGATCCGTTTCCTGGAAGGCCGTCCGGACTTGTCCCTTTACCGGGATATCCGCCGGGCGATTCTGATCGGGGGAGTTCCGGATTAATCTCGGATCCGCCGATATTGACAGGCCCTCCCATTCGGGTAAACTAAGGAATCCCGAATCCGTTTTTCGGGCGTTTCATCACGACCTCAAGGAGAAATCGCGATGTTGGAAGCCTATTTCAAGCATGTCGCCGAGCGTCAAGCCCAGGGTCTTCCGCCCCTGCCCCTCAATCCTGAGGACACGGCCGAGGTCTGCCGCCTCCTCGAAGCTCCGCCCGCGGGTGAGGCCGAGCGTCTGCTGACCCTGCTGAGAGACCGGGTTTCTCCGGGCGTGGACCCCTCGGCCAAAGTCAAGGCGTCCTGGCTGGCGGATGTCGCGCGGGGAACGAAAAAATCCCCCGTGCTTCCCCCGGCCGAAGCCGTCTTTCTCCTCGGGACCATGATAGGCGGATACAATGTCGGGCCTCTCGTCGAATTCCTCGATGTCCCGGCCTTGGCCAAAGCCGCGGCCGAAGCCTTGAAAGGCACGATCCTCGTCTACGGCGCTTTCGACCGCGTCGCCGCCCTGGCCAAGACCAACGCCGCGGCCAAGGAGGTCCTGCGATCCTGGGCCGAAGGAGAGTGGTTCCTCCGCCGGCCCGAGTTCCCCAAATCCCTGATCCTGACCGTTTACAAGGTCGATGGCGAGATCAATACCGATGATTTCTCCCCGGCCAAGCAGGCCGCGACCCGTCCCGACATCCCGCTTCACGCCCTGTCCATGGGCGGAACCCGGTTTCCCGACGGAGCGGCCGCGATCGCCAAGTTCCGGGCCGAAAACAAGCGGGTCGTGTTCGTGGGGGATGTGGTCGGCACCGGCTCTTCCCGCAAGTCCGCCTGCAACTCGGTCATGTGGCATATCGGCGAGGATATTCCCTTCGTCCCGAACAAGCGCCGGGGCGGAGTCGTCCTGGGCGGCCTGATCGCCCCGATTTTCTTCAACACGACCGAAGACTCCGGCGGCCTTCCGATCCAGAACGTCGATGTCACCCGGATGAAAACGGGGGACACGATCATGATCAACCTTGAAGAAGGGACGATTAAAAACGCGGCCGGCGATCTCCTTTCGAAATGCGAGCTCAAACCGGCCACGATGCGGGATGAGTTCCGCGCGGGCGGCCGGCTGAACCTGATTATCGGCCGGGCCTTGACCGAGAAGGCCCGGGCGGCCTTGGGCCTGCCCGAGGCCCCCTTTTTCACGCCCATCCAGAATCCCGTTCCAAAGAAGGGCCAAACATTCTCCCTGGCCCAAAAGATCGTCGGCCGGGCCTGCGGCGTCCCGGGAATTCTCCCCGGTTCGGCCTGCGAGCCGAAGATGACGACCGTCGGCTCCCAGGACACGACCGGCCCCATGACCGCCGACGAGCTCAAAGAGCTCGCCTGCCTCGAATTCCAGGCCGACCTGTTCATGCAGTCGTTCTGCCACACCGCGGCCTACCCCAAGCCGGCCGATGTGAAGATGCACCGTTTTCTGCCCGGGTTCGTGACCGACCGGAAGGGCGTCGCCCTTCGCCCGGGCGACGGGGTCATCCATTCCTGGTTGAACCGTCTTCTCCTGCCCGATACGATGGGAACGGGCGGTGATTCCCACACCCGGTTTCCGATGGGCCTGAGCTTCCCCGCCGGATCGGGCCTGGTCGCCTTCGCCGGGGCTTTGGGCTTCATGCCCCTGGACATGCCCGAGTCCGTCCTGGTCCGCTTCAGCGGCAAGCTCAATCCCGGAATCACCCTGCGCGACGTGGTCAACGCGATCCCTTACTTCGCCATTAAAAAAGGCCTGCTGACGGTGGCCAAGAAGGGCAAGGTGAACGTGTTCAACGGCCGCGTCCTGGAGATGGAAGGCCTGCCCGACCTGACGGTTGACCAGGCCTATGAGCTGACCGACGCTTCGGCCGAGCGATCGGCGGCCGGAGCGGTCATCGCCCTTTCGGTCGCACAGGTCGCCCGGAACCTCCGGAGCAACGCCGCCTTGATGGCGAAAATGATCGAGCAGGGCTACGGCCATGCCGAAACCCTCAAGCGCCGGATCGCCGCGGTCGAAGCCTGGCTGGCCAAGCCGGCTTTGATCGAACGCGATCCGACGGCCGTTGAAGAGGGGGCCTACGCGGCCGTCCTCGACATCGACCTCTCCCGGATCACCGAGCCGATCCTGGCCTGTCCCAACGACCCCGACGACGTCAAGCCGCTTTCCGAAGTGGCCGGCGACAAAATCGATGAAGTCTTCATCGGCTCGTGCATGACCAACATCGGCCATTTCCGGGCGGCCGGCCGGATCTTCGATAAGGCGGGGTACCCGGCGACGAAAATCTGGCTGACGCCCCCGACCAAGATGGACGAGGCCCAGCTCAAGAAAGAAGGGTACTACGCGATCTTCTCCCAGGTCGGGGCGCGGACGGAAATCCCGGGATGTTCGCTTTGCATGGGCAACCAGGCTCGGGTGGCCCCCAAGGCGACGATTCTGTCCACCTCGACCCGGAACTTCGACGACCGGATCGGCGACGGCGCCCGGGTTTACCTGGGCTCGGCCGAGCTGGCCGCGCTGGCGGGAGTGAAGGGGTGTCTCCCCACCGCCGCCGAGTATTTCGAGACGATGAAAACCAAGGTCCTGCCGGCAGCCGCCGAGCTCTATCAACCGCTCGATTTTGCCGCGATGCAAAGCTTCTCCCTGAGCTATGCCGGGGATCGGTGATCCGCGGCGCGAGGTCATAGCCATGATTTCCTTGAACGGACAACGCACCTTGATCACCGGGGGATCCCGGGGCATCGGCCGGGCCGCGGCGATCCTCTTCGCCCGGGCCGGAAGCGACGTCGCCATCAATTTCAACCGGAACGAAAAGGCCGCCCTCGAAGTTAAAGAAGACGTGGAATCGCTGGGACGACGGTGCCTGGTCAGGAAGGCCGACCTTTCGCGTCGGGACGACGCCGTGGCCCTCGCCTCGGCCGTGGCCGACGCCTGGGGCGGGGTCGACACCCTGGTCAATAACCACGGCATCTGGACGTACCTGGAAATGGGCCGGGGAGACTTGGAGTCCTGGAAGGAGACGGTGAACGTCAACCTGGACGGGGTCTTCTATCTCACCGACGCGATCGTCCCGATGATGAAAGCCCGCAAGACCGGCTGCATCATCAATGTCGGCTCGACCGCCGGAATCCGCGGGGAAGCCCTCCATTCGCACTATGCCGCGACGAAGGGCGCCCTCAACGCCCTGACAAAATCCTGGTGCGCAGAGCTGGCCCCCTTCGGGATCCGGGTCAACTGCGTCGCCCCCGGCTGGGTGGACACGGATATGAGCGCCGAGTCCTTCGCCGATCCCGCCTTCCGGGAGAGCGTCCGCCAATCGATCCCGCTGAAGCGCATCCCTTCGGCCGAGGATATCGCCGGCCCGATCCTGTTCCTGGCCTCGCCCCTAGCCCGGCACATCACGGGAGCGATCATCAATGTCAACGGCGGGGCGGTCCTCAGCGGTTGAAGAGCCCGAAAATATGGTCTTGACAGGCCTTTTGGCCTTGTGGTATTCAGAAGGACGGTTTAAATAGAGAAGTCATGGGAAAGAAACACCTCTCCCTGATCGTCATCCCGCATACCAAGACGTCTCACCGAACCTTCTCCTTTTCCAAGCGGATGGTGCGTCTGGTCCTGGGCGCCGGGATCGGCCTGGCCCTCGTTCTGACCGGCATCACCGTCGATTACGTCCGGATGCGCCTCTCGAACAAGAGCTACCAGGCCCTGAGAGCCGAGAATTCCAAGCAAAAAAACCAGCTTCGCGAATATGAGTCGAAAGTCAATTTTCTGGAAGGGAAGATCAACGCCTTTCAGGAATATGCCGGGAAGTTGAACATCTTCGCCGGGGTTAAATCCCCGGACATGCTGACCAATCCGGGCGTCGGCGGGCCTTCGGCCGGATCGGAACCCGAATCCGCGGCCCAAAGCCTGCCCGGGCAGCTCTCGTCCCTCCAGAACATTCAAACCTTGAGCCGGAAAGCCGAGGATATCGAAAAAAACCTCGGGATGCTGGTGACCCATTTCGAGCAGATCCAGGCCCAGTTCGCCACCCGGCCGTCCATTCTGCCGACGAACGGATACCGCTCGAGCGGATTCGGCTGGAGGATGGATCCCTTCAATTCCGGCGTCCGGGATTATCATTACGGGCTTGACGTCGCCACGGCGTACGGAAACCCCGTTGTCGCCACGGCCGACGGTTCCATCCTGAGGGTGGGCTTCGACGGCGGATTCGGCAACAACGTCATCATCAATCACGGTAACGGAATCACGACCATGTACGGGCATCTGAGCAAAACCCTGGTCAGGCCCGGACAGAAGGTCAAGAGGGGAGACGTCATCGGCCAGGTCGGGCATTCCGGCCGGGCGATGGGCGACCACGTCCATTACGAAGTTCGCATCAACGGAACGGCGGTCAACCCCCACAATTATATTTTGACCGAATACTGAATTTCCTCGATTTTCCGCGATTCCAGAACATCCCCGAGGCGGATCCGTCCGCCCAGGGTGTAGGCGTGGGCGGTCATGGCCTTGCGGTTTTCGGGTTGGAGGTCGACGATCCGGTACCGGGAATCGCCGCCGCAGGCGATGAGAATCCCTTTTTTTGAAAGATGGACCACCGTGCCGGGCGAGGCTCCCGGGGAAGGTCCGGGATTCGGCTCGGGCTCGCCGGAAAGAACGATCAGCCGGCCGTTCCGGAAGTGGGTGTGGGCCGTGGGGTGCGGGGTCATGGCCCGGACGCGGCGGTCGATGTCCACGGCCGTCCGCCGCCAATCCAAGTGCCCTTCCTCCTTGCGGAGCTTGGGGGCGGGGGTGGCCGAGGCGTGCTCCTGGGGCCGGGGAGCGAGACGGTCGATCTTTTCCAGCGTCTCGACGAGAAGGCCGGCCCCGATTCCGGCCAGCCGGGTCTCGAGCTCGCCGGCCGATTCCCGGGATTCGATTTCGGTTTCGCGCGTCGAGAGGATATCGCCTTCATCCATTTTTTCGTTGAGACGGAAAATCGTCACGCCCGTGCGCGTGTCGCCCGCCAGGATCGCAGCCGCCACCGGGGCCGCGCCGCGGAAGCGCGGCAGGATCGAAAAATGCAGGTTGACGGTCCAATGGCGGGGGAGAGCGATGACGTCCATCGGGATGATCTGACCATAGGCGACGACGACATGGACGTCCGCGTTCGCCTCTTTCAGCCGGCCGAGGATGTCGGGATCTTTCCGGATTTTCTCCGGTTGAACGACGGGAATGCCCCGCTCGAGGGCGAATTGCTTGACCGGGACGACATGGCGGTGTTTTCCCCGCCCGGAAGGCCGATCGGGCTGGGTGACCACGAGCGGGATGACATGGCCGGCCTGAAGGAGAGCCTGGAGTGACGGCAAGGCCGCTTCCGGGCTTCCAAAAAAAACCGCGCGCATGGGGTCGTTCAGGCTTTTTGGGCCGCTTCTTTCTTGAATTTTTTCCGGATCAGGCTTCGCTTGAGCGGAGACAGGCGGTCGATGAACAGTTTCCCGTCGAGGTGGTCGATCTCGTGGCAGAAGACGCGGGCCAGCAGGTCCTGGGCCTCGATAATTTTTTCCCGGCCCTCGAGATCGAGGCACCGGACGGTGATTTTCTGGGGCCGGGTCACTTTTTCGAAGGTCTCGGGGACGGAGAGGCAGCCTTCCTCCCGGACGCAGGACCCCTCCTGGCCGGTGATCACGGGATTGATCAGGACATGAACGTCGTCGGGATTCTCGCCGATCGACAAGTCGACGGTGATCAGGCGGACTCCGGCGTTGACTTGCGGGGCGGAAAGCCCGATGCCCGGCGCGGCATGCATGGTTTCGAGCATGTCCCGGGCCAGGGCCCGGATGTCCTCGTCGATGGCCTGAATCGGCGCGGATTTTTTGGAAAGGATATCGGCGCCGATTTTCACGATCTCGCGCTTCGCCATATCTTTAGTACCGTAATCTCTATTTTATCGAAATCTTCAGGTTCATGCCAGTGAAGGCGGGGACAGGTCGAAGCCCTGTCCCCAAGCCGACGAGGGTCGATCGTGCGCTGCGCGGTTGACGGCTTATGGCCAGCGAAGGCGGGGACAGGTCGAAGCCCTGTCCCCAAGCCGACGAGGGTCGGTCGTGCGCTGTGAGGTTGATGGCTTATGGGCCAGCAAGAGCGGGGACAGGTCGAAGCCCTGTCCCCAAGCCGGCGAGGATGGATCGTGCGCTGCGAGGTTGACGGCTTATGGCCAGCAAAAGCGGGGACAGGTCGAAGCCCTGTCCCCAAGCCGGCGAGGGTCGATCGTGCGCTGCGAGGTCTCCGTTACATCACCGCCGACGGCGGCGGCGGCTCGTCGGCCTTGCCCGCGTTTTTCAACGGCACATAGATCAGGTAATACCCGAGAAGCGCGATAATGATCAGGCCGATCCAGTAGGGCGGATTCGCCAACAACCGCGGGATCGCAAGGCTGATGACATTTTCTTGAAATAGGGTTTTCCACAGAGCCTTGAGCAAGCCGGTTAAGCCCTCGCCGGCGATCAAACCGGCGGCGATCAGGATGCCGACGTTTTCGGCCCGGGCTTTCTGGGCGGCGTTGAGCTGGCGCCTGGCCATCGCCTTATCGGCCAATCCCTTGATCATGCCGCCGACGAAGATTGCGAATGTGGTTTCCAGGGGGAGGTACATGCCGACCGAAACCAGCATCGGCGATTTGACCTGGAGAAGGATCATGGCGATGCCCATCAGCATCCCGGCGATGACCAGAGGCCATGCCATCTCGCCGCCAACGATTCCCTTGGAGAGGGCGGCCATCAGGCCGGCTTGGGGGGCGGCCAATTCGCGGCTGCCGAAGGTGTAAGCGCGGTTGAGCAGCATCAGGGGGAAGTACATGACCAACGAGGCGACGAATATACCGATGATATTGCCGATCTGCATCTTCCAGGGCGTTCCGCCGAGAAGGTGACCGACCTTGAGGTCCTGGAGCATTTCTCCGGCCACGGCCGAGGAGACGCAGACGACGGCGGCGACGCCCAAGACGGCGGCGACGCCGCTGGCCCCGGCCGCTCCGACGAGAACCATGAGAAGGGCGGCGATGATCAGGGTCGAGAGGGTGAGGCCCGAGATGGGGTTATTGGATGAGCCGATCGTCCCGACGAGGTTGCCGGAGACCGCGGCGAAGAAGAATCCGGCCACGCCCATGACGATCGCGGCGATGATGGCGGGGAGCAAGGCTCCGGCGAAAATCCGGTAAACGAGGATCATGCAGACGAAGGTCAGGGCTAATCCGCCCAGGACGACCTTGATATTGAGGTCTTTTTCGAGGCGGGAGACGACTGTGGTCTGGCCGGTGGCTTTTTTCACGTCGGAGAATGACCGTTTTAATCCCGTGGCCAGGTTTTTCCGCATTTTGTAAAGCGTGTATCCGGCGCCGACGAGCATCCCGCCGACGGCGATCGGCCGGATGATGAATTTCCAGACGTTGGTGACCATCCCGCCCCAGTCCTCGGCCGGGACGACGGCCCCCGCGCCGTAGATCGAATCGATCAGCTGGGGACCGAGGAAGAACATCAGGATGGGAGCGAACAATCCCCAGGCCAACAATCCGCCGGCGAAGTTGAGCGAGGCCAGGCGGGGGCCGATGATGTAGCCCACGCCGATATAGGCCGGGAAAATGCCCGGACCGGATACGGATACCATGCCTCCGGCCGTGACCTTGGTTGAGGCTTCTTCCGTCCCCAGGCGGACGAAGCTCTGGCCGATTTTCCCGATTTTAAAGAGGAAATCCTTGCTGGCGGAAAAGACGCCGAACATGTCGAGGGCGTAGAACAACGATCCGACGCCCATGGCCCGGAAGAGATGCTTGGCGACGCCGCTGCCGTGCTGGCCGGCCTTGTGAATTTCGGCCGCGGCCACGGATTCCGGAAAGGTCAGGTCGGGATCGGTGACCATGACCCGGCGAAGGAAGGTCACGAAGAGAATCCCGAGAAGGCCGCCGACGAACAGCAGGGCGGAGGTCTTGATGTAGGCGTCAAAGGAATCGAACTTAAGCCAAACCCCGGCGATCAGGAAGCCGGGAATGGTGAAGATGGCTCCCGCGGCGACCGATTCGCCGATGGAGCCGACGGTCCGGGCGAAGTTCTCCTCGAGAATCGAGCCCTTCATCAGGCGAAGGACGGCCATCCCGATGACCGCGGCCGGGTACGTGGCGGCGATGGTCATGCCTGCCCGGAGGCCGAGGTAGGCGTTCGCCGCTCCCAGGACGACGGTCATGACAAGGCCGATGAGAAGGGCTCTGAGTGTGAATTCCCTCATGGAGGTTTGTTCGGGAACGTACGGCTTGTGGTTCATGCGGCCTCCTTAGGTTCGGACGGTCCTTTTTCGGACAAGGACTTATTTTATATAGACAATCCGGGTTTCAGTCAAGCCGGAAAAGAAGGTTATAAATATGGTTTTTTTATGGTATAAAAAACAGGTTTTGAGTCAGAAGAATTTGTCGGTTAAAACGGCGTATTCCTCCTTCGGCCTGTCCCTGGCCGACGGGCGTCGCCTGGTTCTGGCCGCGGCCGACGATCAGGCTCGGAGGGTCGTGGAGTTTTGGGCGGAAAAAGACCGCTTGGGCCGTCCGGTCGAAGAGAAAAACACGATCCGGCTTTTGGCCGTGACGGGTGATTTGGGCTACCCCGCCGCAAATGCGCTCCCCAGGCTTTCTTTGCCTCCCGCCGTTTCGGTCAAACCTGGTGATCTTCTCTGCCTTCTCGAACCTCAGGGAACCCCGAAGCACCTCCGCCGGGCCGATCTTGCGAATCCTGGGCGTTTCGGCCGAGCCCTCGTTCCCCGGCCGTTGACCGAAGACGAATGGTTTTGGCGGCAATTGGCCAGGATTTCGGCGACGATCGGGCGATTCGCCCAAGACGGGGGAGGAGCGCTCATCCATAGCGGATTGGCGGAATACCTTCCCGTTGACCCATGAATTTTCGCTCGAAGCAATCGAAGCCTTCAATATCCAACGCTTCGAAAACATCTGCGCCCTGGCGAAATCCCTCCCCGCGTATCTCCTCCATGTCTCGCTGAACGGATCATTCTGGAACGAGATTCATCGGGTTCTTTCAGCGGGGACAGGTCTCTAGACCTGTCCCCCAGGCGACGAGAGACGTTCATGATTAGCGACGATCATCGGCGATGGCCATCGGGTTCTTTCAGCGGGGACAGGTCTCTAGACCTGTCCCCCAGGTGACGAGAGACATTCATGATTAGCGACGATCATCGGTGATGTCCATCGGTTTCTTTCAGCGGGGACAGGTCTATAGTGGTGTGCCCC
>Ga0316628_100004903_pt1 | contig 10610 bp, 8 predicted proteins | sample OWC_Aug_M2_C1_D5_FD_207648 | JGI IMG/M metagenome (GOLD analysis project Ga0316628, IMG submission 207648) | Wetland soil microbial communities from Old Woman Creek delta, Ohio, United States - OWC_Aug_M2_C1_D5_C | ecosystem: Environmental > Terrestrial > Soil > Wetlands | place: USA: Ohio... | reverse complement strand
CCGATCCGATAACTATCGCCTGATAGCCGAACAGATCTTCCACTCGGGACGGAAATCCATCGGCGAGTTCCTTGGGATCATCGATCCCCTGCCGGTAGATTTTGTTCTCGCTGGTACGCAGCATGGAAACGATGGTGACGATGCGGTCGTCCTGCTCCGCGCGGCGAATGAATTTGTACTCCCAGCGCGGCTCGCCCTCGACGTATAGAATGCGCCGCTTGCTCGACTCCACATTCACCAGGCGCGAGACGGAATTGTTGTCCCGATTTTCCTCGCCGGGAAGCGGATCGATCGAAAACTGGAGCGTATCGGCTCCGGCGGCCCCGGCATTGAATAGAAGCGTCTCATTCTGCGTTTGGCCGTCGGAAGCCAGCGTGATCTGGCGACCCGCCAGAACTTTTCCTCCATTGCGAACGGTCAGCATGGCCTTCTGCCCGGCATAGCCCCGCTGATGAAAACTGACTTTGGCGGCCAGCCGCGAATCGGCCAGGGCGCGCGGCACGACGGCGACGTCATTAATTTCCACGTCGTTCGGCACCTGCTCGGGACCGAAGCCCACGGTGTGAACGGGAATCCGTCGGCTTCGAAATGTGGAAATGGTATCGAGATCAATTCCGCCGGAATTGTCCGCGCCGTCGCTGAGCAGCACCACCGCGCCGATAGGAAGGTCGGCCGCTTCGCTCGCCAATTCCTTCAAATCGTCGCCGATGCGCGTGGCGGGAGCCGGTGGCGACGCCTTCAAATCATTGAGCTTCGATACGCGGGAGAGCTGGCTGTCGGCGCGGTACAGGCGGACTTGAAATTTTTTCGCGAGCGCATCGAGCACGCCGCCTTCGAGCGCCCTAGCGGCCTGCTGCTCGCGCGTCACGCCGCCCTCCGCGATGCTCATGCTGCGGGAATCGTCCACTAAAACCGCGATGATGTTCTGCTGCGGCCGCAGCTCGGCCACCATGACGGCCGGCTGCCACAACAAGAGAAGCACCAGCGCCGCCAGTACAAATTGCAGCAGCCAGATAATTCCCGCTTTCCAATAGCGCAGGTGCGGAGAAGCTTGCGGAAGCTTCGAGCGAATCAGCCACGCCAGGCCCGCGCCCGCGGCGATCGCGAACAGGACGAAGACCCACCACGGCCAGGCGCCCAGCAACACCAGGTCGCCCTTTGCAAAAACCGCGCGCGGATATTTGAAAAAGAATTCAAACATAGCCGTATCTTAGGATGCTGATTACAAGTATAAGGAAAATCCGCCCATCCCGGATATACCTGAATATTGCCGGCCCAACCCGAACCGGCTTCACAGGCTGTGGAAAAACTCAAAAAGCTGTCATTCCGAGGCACGTTTTATGCCGAGGAATCTCTCATTCTTTTGACTTTAAACCCCAGAGAGATTCCTCGCGGAGTTTATCCCGGTCCCTTCCGGGACTCGGAATAACACGAAAACTTACTTTTTCCGCAGCCTGTTCAGCCTGTGAGTCTTGGCTCAGCTGGAACAAAATATCCGCAGCAGGAAGCCCACGCTACGAATGCATATAAGAAATACGAGCTGGAATCGCGGCCCGAAGTTCGCCGTCAGTGCGTCATTCCGTACATCACATAATTGATGCCCATCCGAAACGCCAGCGACGCGAACTTCTCCGGATAGCGAGGATCGTCGGCCCATTCCCAGGCGTCACCCAGATGCATGTTGTGGCAGATGGCCACCATCACGCGGCCCCGGTCGTCCTTGATTGCGCGCCATTCCGGGATGTAGCCGTCTTTTTCGTACGTCCGCCCGGTGCTGACGTACTGCTCCCCGGGGACCTGGAAGCGATTGGTCAAATCATACAAGACATGAAAGATTTCGTCTTTATCGGTGAGGTCTTCGATGGGGCGGTCCGGGAAAACCATGAGCATGCCGTCCATGAAATGTTCCCAGTCGGTCGCGCCATGAAAATCGTCGACCATCAGGAAGCCGCCCTTGAGCAAGTATTCGCGCATGCGTTTGGCTTCGGGCTCGGTGAACGTCCACGTCTGCACCTGCACGGCATACACCCAGGGAAAATTTTCGATGCTCGAGGGTCCATTGCTGTCCAGATCCACAACCTGCTCCACCGGGCGCGCATTGATGCGCGTGAGGCGACGCAGCGCGATCAGGAATTGACGGTCAGCCTTGGGATAATCCCGCGACCAGCTCGACCAGCGTCCGTACCCGTACCCGCCGCGGCCTCCGCCGGCGGCCGTAAAGCGCAGCCGCGACCACGAATATTCGCTTTTCATATCATTGCTGCCGGAAGAGTAGGTATGAGCTTCCCGGGCGCCGCCAAATTCGTCGTCGCTGTACCCGCCGCGTTGGAAATCCAGCAGACCGGTGCTCAAGCCCAGCAACAGCAGGAGCGCCGAAATCGGTACGAGGAGCCTCATAAAAAGGTAGCTCCTAACTAGACGGCTCGCGGGTCGCCATCGTTTCAAGTGGCGCCCGGGGTCAACGGCGAGGGCCGATGCGACATGCTACTGCCAAGGGAAGCGGCAAAGCAAGGAAAGCAAATTTCTACTTTTCAGGTCTTTCCTGAGCGGCGTGCACAACGGCGAGAACGGCCAAGTGGCCACGATGAATCCGGTACGGAATGATATAGGGCGTGCCGGGCACGATGAGCTCACGTGTGTCGGGTTCGCGGCCGGGGCGGCCGAGATGGGGGTGCTTGGCTAGCCGTGATACCGAAACGAGGATGCGTTGTGCAGTCCGGCGCGCTGCTGCAGGCTGATCCTTTTCGATATATTGACGAATCTCGATGAGGTTGTCGATGGCCGTTTCGGACCAGATTACTCGCATGATGGCGGAGGCAGTTCGCGTTTCTTACCCCAGGAGCGCAGCCAGCGGGCCGTTTTCTCGTGAGATACGACGCGGCCTGACTGCACGTCCCTCTTTCCCTTGCGGATCGTGGCGAGTTGCCATTCCTGGTCCTCGACATACACTTCAAGAGCGTGGGCAGCGAGCCAGGAACGGCTTCGAGCAGTGGCATCGGCCAGCTTGTCGAGACGATTTTTCAACCGCGCGGGAACTCTCACTGTGAATGTGGTCGTATTTCCCATGCATGTGCCCTCTTGTACACAGATTAACACAAATGCAGGGAAACTCGACGCTGCGAGCGGCGATTCAGTCTGCTGCAATCCGGAAGTTGACGGACAGACAAGAGTGTCTGTCCTATTTGTTTATCCCGTACATAATCCTCTGCGGGCCCTCGATCACTTTGAAATCGGGGGGAGCCGTGAAGAGCGAAGCGTCCGGCTCGGAGCGCGTGACATTCGTGAGCCGGAAAGTTTGCTCGCCCATGCGCGGATCGCTGCGCTTGCTGGAGACGACGATCTTAAGGTCTGGCGACGTCCAGACTTCAGTCACGATGCTCAGCGGACGATCGTTGCCGATCTGCCCCGCGGGAATCGTGCGCGTCGTCCGCATGCCGTTCACGAGGAGTCCTTCCATTGTCTGTGAGCCAAGGTCTTCGGTCTTCAACTCGGATGGGTCAGGGGCCATCACCGCTTTTTGGAAGAACATGGGCGGTGGCGGAGGCCCGCCCGCGGTCACCGCCGCGACGCTCCCGGATTGAAAGAAGACCGCATTCCCTGCATCCCCTCCCGCCGGCCCACCCGTGCTCATCGTCATCCCACCGCCCGAAACCACGCCGCCCGCTGGGGTCCTCCCACTGGCGGTCATGGCTCCAAAGGCGCCCGGACCGGCGCCCGGCATGGTCATTTTCTGGGCCGTCTTGTCCGTCACGTCCAGGGTGTAGGTCACCTGCGCCACCGGGTCCATGATGAAGACAAGGTGCGGCGCATTTTCCGCGGAAAGATTTCCGATTGACGGCAGCGGCGTGTCCTGCCTCGTGCGTCCCTGGGAGTCGCGCGCAATTGTGCCGGAGCTGGATTGCACAATACGCGTGCCGTCGGCAAGCGTCTGCACCGATTCATTCGTGATTGTCGCCGAGTAGGGCGCGCCCGTCATGGTCGCGGGCCTCGCGGCCATGAGTCCCACGCCCATTCCCTGAATGACCACGGTGTTCGGTGGTTCCTGTGCGCCGGCCAATATTGCGGCCGCAAGAATTACGATGCTGGCGATCGGTGCGCGTTTCATGGCTGTTCGTTCTCCCTTGGGTTCCGCAGGAACCAGAAGCCATCTCACAAATACATTGAGCGGGTGGGCACGATGACTTTGATTTTCCAAGACCTCATCCAAACCGAGATCCTCCGGCGCTGAAAGCGCCGAAGGTGACCAGCCCAGGGCAGCGCCCCGGGTTTCGGTCTCCATCGATAATGTGGTGCGCCCTGAAAGGGCGCAGGACCCTCCGCCCCTACAGGGCGGCCCAACAGAGCGGGGCACGATACCCGGGGCGCTGCCCCGGGCTGGTCACCTTCGCGCCGATGGCGCGACGCAATGGCGGCGTTTTGAAGGAAGAAAACCGCTGCCAATTGGTTTACGAGATAGCTTCTAGAAATATCCTGTGCGTACTCCTTGATCTTGATTCGTTTAGTGCTGGCCGGCCCGGTGGCACGGGCTTCAGCCTGTGCGGTTTTGATTTTCTTGCCTCCAAAAAGCGCTTCCCATGGCAACTCAACTGGACGCGCCCGCTTCGCTGCGAGACCGAAATCCAATTGGCGCTGGCGGGAAATGCGGGCTAGCCCCAATCCTTCACGGCCACACGATCATCTGCCGCGCCGATCCGTCCGGTGCGATCCTTACATCCGCCACGAAGGTGACGCCTGCAGGAACCGCTCCCGGGGGAAGCAAGGCCTCGGCGGGAATCGCAATGCGAATGGCCGGCTCGGCCGGCAACCAGTTTGTTTCTCGAACTTGCGCGGGCGCAGCGGCCGCACGCCGGTGCGTTTTTTTAACCGGCGCGACCGTGGCGTGCGCTGTTTGCGCAACGACAATTGCCGGAGCCTCCGCGCGAGGAATCACGGTCGAGCGCGGCACGTCGCGCAGGCGAGGGACTACGACGAGCAGCGCTACCATCGCGACCACCGCCGCGGCCCCCGCTCCCAGCAGCACGGATTTCCCGGGCATCACGGTGCGCGGCGTACTCGCATCCAATTTCGCATCGCAATACGCCTCGACGCAATGGCTCAGCCGTTCGTAGGTACGGAGCCGGCTGCAGCATTCGGCGCACGCGCCGACGTGCCGCTCGACCTCGGCCGCTTCGCCCGCCGCCAGCTCCCCGTCCAGGTGCGCAATCAACTTTTCCGAAAATTCACACATTGCATTTCTCCGCAAGTTTTTTAATCGCGCGATCCACTGTGTCGCCCACCGTCGATGTTGCCATCCCTAAAACCTCGCCAATTTCCCGGTAGCGCAGTCCTCCCGCGCGCAGCAGAAGGCATTCGCGTTCTGTTTCCGGAAGTTGCCGCATGGCCATCTCCAGCCGAAGGAATTTTTCCTTCTCCAGCACGGCGCGTTCCGGCGTGGCTTCGTCCACGGCCGAGTCCATTTCCGGATCGATGGGGGCGCTGAATCGCCGGTCGTAGCGATTCTGGCGGTTGCGGGCGCCGTTGTGGGCCACGCGAAACAGCCAGCTGCGGATGTTCTCCTTCGATCCTCCCGCCGACAAGTGCCGGTGCAGGCTGAGAAAAGCATCCTGCACCACATCCTGCGCTTCGTCACCAGAAAGTCCAAGGCAAACAAGGTAACGGAGCAATGGTTTGCGCAGTTCGCGATACAGGGTCGTAGCCTCGCACGCATCCGTCGCGAAGCGCGAAAATGGCAGGACAATCGGTACGGAATCGCCGCTCATCGGTGTCTCGACCTCGCGCCTCTGCTTATAGAACAGCCGAGGGCGCCGCTTTTCCGGCCGGCCGGGGAAGAATCTTTCATGACTCTATCAGAAGCGGAATTGCAAGGCGCGGGTTGCCATTTGATTTCCCGCGATGACGGAGGTTTTGAAGGTTTCCACCAGGGCTCGGAAAACTGCGCAGGGAATCCAACTGGAACGATTATTCCGCGACAACGGTGGTAGCGAAAAAGGTTTGCGCCAGATGATCGCCCCACGCTTCCTTCACTTCCAGGGCAATGGCATATGGCAAATAGCGGTCCAGGTCCCGCGATCCTCGTTCGGCGAGGCCGACGCGATCCCACTGGTCCTGCTCTACCTTCTCAAGGAACAGGCGAAACCCCGCGATTTGATCGGAAATTTCCCGGCCGAGCGGCGTCTTGCGCTTGAGTTGCGGTCCCCACCCAAGATTGATCAGCAGGAGGGTTAACAGCGAGAGCGAGAACGAAAGCGAAATTCCGGAAGCCAATTTCACCAGGATGAACCCGATCATTCCCATAAACACGGCCATCCCGGCGGTTCCTGGAATCAATTTCACCCAGCCCGATCGCGTTCGCACAACGGTCTTCCACGAGTTGACCAGCGAAAGCTCTATGAGCAGGCCAATCGTCAGGCCGCAAAACAGGATCCAAACGGTGAGGAAGATGGAGCCGGAGGTGTCGCGGCCTCGCGCCGTTGCCCCCAGCACCAGGGCGACGAGAAACGTGGCGAGGACGCCCAGCACGATGATTCCGGCGTGGCGCGTGAAATATTGCATGCGCATATTCTTGTTCAGTTCCTGGTGGATGTGGAAAACGTAGCGGCTGTTCTGCGCCGTGTTGCGCTGCTCCAGAGCCGGGTTGAGTTCGATGACGGGACCATCCTCGAACAGCAGGGAGAGAATGCACCGCTCCTCGGAGGCCAGCGCCATTTCCGTGGCGCGATCGCTCATCAGGCGGGACAATTTGTATTTCCCGTTCAGCGGCTCCACGCGAATGCACCCGCGCACAGCCAGCTGCGCGATGACCGCGGCGAACGAGCGGCCATCCGTCGTCCCTGCCGAGATGTAGCGCACCGCTGCCGCGGAAAATCCATCCGGTGGATCATAACGCGCGACGACCGGCCCCGGCTTGGGCTCCGGCCCGATCCGCAGCCAGGCAATCAGATAAAACAGAAACACCAGCGTGGGGGCGATGAACATCCACTGTTCCCGTCTGGAGAATCCGAATTTCGATGCGTGGATGTATCCCGCGGGCCAGGTGACAACGAGACTCAGGCTTTGCCGCGGGGCTACGTTCGTTGCGCGATAAACAATTGCGCCGGAAGAATCTTCCATGCGCCCGAGCGTTGTCTCCGGCCGGCGCGGAAAACTCACACCGCGTCCGGCGACTCTCGGCTCGGCCTCGACGCTTCCCTCGGGGACGCCCGCCGGCAAGTGAATCGCAAGAATCGCCTCCGCGACCGGGGCATTGCGTTCGTGGCCGATGGCATTCCAGTAGAGCGTGTCGCGATCGGCGCCAGGGTCCATCGCGTAATCCACCGTGTAATGGATCGTGAAACGATGTTCGCCGGAGTCCAGCCGGATTTTATTCTCGCCGATCATAAGCTGCGCGTAGCCGTATCCGCGCCCCTGATCGTACTTGGCGGGTTTGCCGTCCTCGGTCACTTCCAGAATATTCACGCGAACGCCGTTGTCCGCCTTGTATTCGCCGGCATATCGCGAATCCCAGCGGTCGACGGAAGAAATCGGCAAATTCCGGATAAACCCGTACTTGTAAAACGAGGAGGCATGGTTGACGACCATTTCTTCGGTGACATCGAGAGAGGCGTCCTGCCGCACCGTCACGTCCGCGCGGAAATAGGCAAAGCCGGAAAATTCAGCCGAATCAGCGCGCGCGGCCCGGCACGCGCCTAGAATGGCGAGGCAAAGAAAGAGGGTTAAAATCCGCAGTCGCATGAGCGCCTCGTATTTCGCCGGCGAAATCCCTGAGCACTATGCTACGCGGAAAGGTTGGTGCATTTGCCGACGTTCAGGAAGGGTGCCGCGAGTCGTGCACCCCTGGCCCGGCACTCTCACGGGCAACAGGAGTCCATCGCGAATCACCATCGCAGATCGAGGGCCAGTTGTAGGGGCACGGCATTGCCGTGCCGCTACTGCTCCCAGCCGCCGCCGAGCGCTTTGTAAATTTGCACCAGGGCGAGAAATTCGTTGAGGCGGGCTTGCGCAAGGCCGAGGTCGGCCGTCAAGTAGTTCGTCTCGTTGGTCAGCACTTCGAGGTAATTCGTGGTGCCGGCCTTATAGCGCATTTCGGAAAGTTGCGCGGCGTCCTGTGCGGAGCCTGCCAGGAGTTCCTGCTGCGCGCGGAATTCCGCATTTTTCTGGTAGGCGATCAGGGAATCGGAAACGTCGCGAAACGCGCCTTGAATGGTTTGCTGATAGGTCAAGAGCGCTTCCTGCTGCTGCGCCTCCGCCAGCCGCACGTTCGATCGAAGCCTTCCCGCCGTGAAAATCGGCTGCGTGATCGTGCCTGCGAAATTCCAAAGCCCGGAAGAACCGCTAAAGAGATTTTGCAGCGTCGAACTCTGGAAGCCTGACATTGCCGTCAGCGAAATGTCCGGAAAATAGGCGGCGCGCGCCACGCCGATGCGGGCGTTCGCCGCGATCAATAGTTGTTCGGACTGGCGGATGTCCGGGCGGCGCTCCAGGAGCGCGGAGGGAACCCCGGCGGGAATCGACGGAGCGCGCTGCTGATCCACAAGTTCCTTGCCGCGCGGCGTGATCGGTCCCGGATTATTTCCGACGAGCACGCTCAACAGATCTTCCTGCTGTCCGATGCGCCTTTCGAGATCGGCGATGTTCGCCGCCGCGGTGTAAACGAGCTGCTCGGCCTGCCGCACATCGAGAACGGAATTGATGCCGTGCTCTTCGAGCGTCTCGGTCAGCTCCTGCGATTCCTTGCGCGAGGCCAGGGCGCGTTTGGAAATGTCGAGTTGGAGATCGAGTTCGCGAAGCTGAAAATATGCGGCGGCCACGTTGGCGACCAGCGTGGCGTTCACTTCCTGGCGCGCCCAGTCGCTCGCCAGCAGATTGGCGCGCGCCGCTTCGCTCGCGCGGCGGTACTTTCCCCAGAAATCAAGGTCCCAGGCGGCTGATGCGGTAACGCGCCCCGAAGTGAAAATATAGGAAGGAATGGGTCCGATCTGAGGACTGCGAACGTTCGTGCCGCTGCCGCCGCCATTCACCGTCGGAAACTGATCCGCGCGCGCGATGCCCACTTGCGCCTCGGCTTCCAGAACGCGCGCCGCCGCAATGCGCGCGTCATAATTCTGCGTGAGCGCGGTGCGAATCAATTGCTGGAGCTGCTGGTCCTGAAATATGTCCCACCATTTCTGTTCGCCGAATGATGCGGAGGCGGCCTTGGCTGCTTCCTCTTCCGCCACTCCGTGATATGCCGCCGGAACATTCACGGCCGGCCGTTTGTAATTCGGGCCCACCGCGCAGCCGGCCAGAAAAAGCCCCGCCACGCAGATGGAAATTGCCAAAATTCGAGCAACACGAAAATTTGCGGAAAGTTTTTTCATTGGGCGCTAGTCCGCAACCCCGTCCTGGGGAATGATCGCGTCGCCCGAGGGGGAAATCCGGGAATGTCCCGAGTGAAAGAACGAAGTGCGGTTCAAAACTTTCTCCTGGAACTCCTCGAGGTACAAATAAATGACCGGCGTGACGTACAGCGTGATGAACTGGGAAACCACCAGCCCGCCGACAATCACCATGCCGAGCGGGCGCCGGGAAGCGCCATCGGCGCCGTAGCCGGCGGCGATGGGCACGGCGCCGATCACGGCGGCAAGCGTGGTCATGAGGATCGGCCGGAAGCGGTCCATGCTCGCGTCGTGAATGGCCTGCTCCGCGGTCTCTCCGGCATCCACGCGCTGGCGCGCGAAATCGACGATCATGATTCCGTTTTTCTTCACGATGCCCATGAGCATGAACATGCCGACGAACGCGTACAGCGACGCCTGCTCCCCGAAAATAAATAACGTGAGCAATCCCCCGACCAGGGCCGTGGGAAGCGTCGAAAGCACGGTGAGCGGATGCACGTAGCTTTCGTACAAAATAGCCAGAATCACGTACATGACGAAAACGGCGAGCGCCATCAGGATCGTCAGGTCGCGCACGGTGTTGCGGAACGTCAGCGCCTCTCCCTGCAGGCTGGCGCGCATCGTAGGCGGCACGATATCTTTTTCCGCTTTCGTGATGAAATCGGTAGCGTCGCCGATGGCCGCTTCCGGCTTCAGGTTGAAGAACACCGTGACGCTGGTGAATTGGTTCAGGTGATTCACGGTCTGCGCGCCCAGCGAAGGTTCCCAGGTGACCAGCGCATTCAGCGGCACGAGATTCTTCCCGTCGTCCGAGCGGATATACAGCAGCGAAAGATCGCCGGGCTTGGCGCGCTCGGAATCCTGGACTTCCAGGATGACCTGATACTGGTCCTCGGGTTTCTTGATCAGGTAGAGATAATTCTGGGAATACGCGTTGCGGAGCAGGTTCAAAATTCTGGTTTCCGAGACTCCGTAGGTGCGCGCCTGGTCGCGCCGGATGTTGATTTCCAGATTGGGCGTGTTGTGGAAATAGTCGGACGAGACCGTGGCAAATCCGGGATACTCTCGTAGACGCGCGACGAACTTCTGCGCTACGTCGTAGACTTGCGCCGAATTCACGCCCGAAAGCGAGTAGGCGTATTGTCCCTGGTTCTGGTTTGTCGCGCCCGTGCTGATATTCAAGACCGGCATGGGCCGCAGGAATGCAAAAATACCAGGAATCGCGCCAAGCCGCGC
>Ga0316628_100004902_pt1 | contig 10611 bp, 11 predicted proteins | sample OWC_Aug_M2_C1_D5_FD_207648 | JGI IMG/M metagenome (GOLD analysis project Ga0316628, IMG submission 207648) | Wetland soil microbial communities from Old Woman Creek delta, Ohio, United States - OWC_Aug_M2_C1_D5_C | ecosystem: Environmental > Terrestrial > Soil > Wetlands | place: USA: Ohio... | reverse complement strand
AAAGCCAACCATCATTCCCTGGTCACCAGCACCTGTCTTGTCCAAAACCTTGTCAGTTACCTCTCCCGTCCTCGCTTCCCAAGATTGGCCAACTCCGGCGGCGATGTCGCTTGACTGTTCCTTAAGCGAGACGAGCACTCCACAGGTTCGGTAATCAAAGCCATATTCGGGTTTGGTGTAGCCTGCGTCCTTGATCACCCGACGCACAATTTCAGGAATCTCTACGTAGGTCTTACAGGTAATCTCACCCAGGACTATTACCATGCCCATAGCCACGGAGACCTCGCACGCTACCCGGGCGAATGGGTCCTGTCCGAGCATGGCATCCAGAATAGCGTCTGAAATCTGGTCGCACAGTTTATCGGGATGCCCCTCGGTGACCGACTCCGCAGTAGCTAAATAGGAATCCGATTGATTGAAACTGTTGGGCATTTTTGCTCCTTTTTTATGTTCCTTCTTCCCAGCTTTGCAGGTATTTCTTCTGCTCCCCTGTCAGGGAATCAATGGTGATATTCATGGCGGCAAGCTTCAGCCTGCCTACCTCCTGGTCAATCTTTTCAGGCACACCATAGACCGCGGGCTCAAGCTTTCCTTTCATCTTGGTGAGATATTCCAGACATAGAGCCTGGTTGGCAAAACTCATGTCCATAACGGCAGCCGGATGTCCCTCAGCGGCAGCTAGGTTAATCAGCCTGCCCTCGCCTAAGAGGTAGATGCGTCGTCCGTCGCCCAAAGTGTACTCTTCGACAGAGGAACGTATTCGCTTCTTCGATTTGGCCAGTCTTTCCAGAGCTGGGATATTTATTTCTACATTGAAGTGGCCGCTATTAGCCAGGATGGCCCCATCCTTCATCTGTGAAATGTGTCTCTTATCAATCACGTTCATGTCGCCCGTGGTGGTGATGAAGACATCTCCTATCTCACAGGCTTTGATCAACGGCATGACCTGATAGCCGTCCATGGCCGCTTCCAGAGCTGGTATAGGCTGCACCTCAGTGATGATAACGTGCGCCCCCAGCCCTTGAGCCCGCCTGGCTATTCCCTTGCCGCACCAGCCATAGCCAGAAACAACCACCTTCCTCCCCGCCCATAGTATGTTGGTAGCTCTGGTGATGCCATCAATTGTGCTTTGCCCAGTTCCATACCTGTTGTCGAAGAGGTGCTTCGTTTGAGCATCGTTCACGGCGATAATCGGATAAATCAACTTCCCGGCCTTGGCCATGTTCCTAAGCCTGATGACCCCCGTAGTCGTTTCCTCAGTGCCGCCAATTACCTTAGCAGCCAGTTTGATGTAGTCTTTATGAAGGGTGGAAACCAGATCCGCACCATCATCCATCGTGATGTGTGGCCTATGCTTCAGGGCCGTGATGATATGTTTGTAGTAAGTCCTGCTATCTTCACCTCTTATGGCGTTGACAGGAATGCCATAGTCCACCAGAGCGGCAGCTACATCGTCCTGGGTACTCAAAGGATTGGAGGCACACAGAATAACTTCAGCACCACCCTCCTTTAGAGCTAGAGCCAAATTGGCCGTCTCGGTGGTGACGTGCAGGCAGGCAGAAATTCGCACTCCCGCCAGGGGTCTTTCTTTGGCAAATCTCTTCCTTATCAGCCTGACCACTGGCATTTCCTTGTTGGCCCAATCAATGCGCAGTCTGCCCTCTCGGGCCAGGGACAGGTCTTTTATGTCATATTGCGTTTCATTCATTTTCCCCATTGGCTACCTTCTAGTTCCTTCTATCTTATTTTCGAGTTCGACTCCATTGTTTACTAACCGATCAGTGGCTTGGCTACCACGATTCTCCATGGGACTATTTTGAGAAGCACAAACTCCTCAGTCTTGGTTATCTGGTATCCCGCCTCTTCCAGCAATTTCTCCAAATAAATCGGCCGACAATTGGCATACTTGGGAACCTTCTGGTGTAGCCATTCATAGAATCTTATAAACAGCGAACCTTCTTTGCCTTCCCTTGAAAGACTGGCAACACCAAGCCTTCCGCGAGGCTTCAAGATTCTTTTGACTTCGTTGAGAACTACAGGAATATCCGGTGTATCAAACAGCTCCAAGGTGCTAGCCATGTAAACGGCATCGAATCTGCCATTCTGGTAGGGCATCCTTCTAGCATCCCCTTCGTATAGCTCCACCCTGTCCATAAACCCTGCTTTCCTAAGCCTTTTTCTGGTTAACTCCAACATCTGAGGCGTTACATCAATACCGTGGGCTTTGCCTTCTTCTCCAACAAAGTTGGCGATTTCTTTCAATGAATATCCCGTTCCTACGCCTACCTCAAGAACGACCTCACTTGGTGTGACAGATAGAAGATGTAGGCCTTTCCGCCTAAGTCCCTTCTCAAATATCCCCTCTGCAAGAGCATAAAACCGGCTCATCACGCCATAGCTCTTCTTTATATCCTCCGATCTTACCGGTACTCTTAATATTCCTCCTTGGTTGTCAATCATGTTCTTCTATCGCCCGAACTGCTCGGCAACCCAGTCGGGTACGTCCAATGTTCCCATGAGAAGCGGCTTCTGATGACAATCGCTGCCGCCGGTCATAACCATATGGTGCTTTCTGGCGAACTCAACATAGTGCCTTGTGGTTTCTTCGTCATGTTCCGTATGCCAGCACTCGACACCGTCAATGTATTGTAGCATATATTTCTCTATGATCTTCGTTTGTTCTTCCAGGTCACGCGTTATGCTTGCCAGGGACGTTCCCTTGGGGTCGCCGGGGTGAGCATGTACCAATATGCCCCCGGCATTTCTGATCAACTGCAACGCCTCCGACAAAGAAAGTGGATACTTGGGGACATCGCATTTGACCAGATACCTATCAAAGGCTTCTTGCTTGTCCTTAACAATCCCCTTTCTCACCAGGTAGTTCGCTATATGTGGTCGCCCGAATGTGCCGTCCACACTGTCCTCTATTCTCCTGAGGTCTTCCTCGGTAAATCTGTCGATGCCTTCCTTATCGAACTCAATATTCAGATTCTGCAGAATTTTGCGCGCCCTTCTTCTCCTGTACTCCTTTATCAATTGAAGCTTGGCGTTCAGCTCTTGATTGCCGACGTCATACCCGTAACCCAAAAAATCCAGAGAAACATCTTTATTGCCCTCCGGATAACGGAAGGTTACGTTTACTTCCACGCCCGTGATGTAAGACATGCCATGTTTTCTCGCCAGGGTAATGGCTCTCCCCTGGCAGACTATGGAATCGTGGTCGGTTATCGAGACTAGATTGATGCTTCGATTCTTGGCTTCCTGGAAGACTTCTTCGATACTTAGATTGCCGTCCGAGCCGGTCCTGGTATGGATGTGCAGGTCTATCTTCACTCTATCTCTTTTCCATAGCAATGACATACCAGTCTTCGGGCGGGTCATATTGGGTATCGACTGTCAGGTGAATAATCCCAAGCTTGGGGTATAATCTCTTGAGGTCGTCCACGTCCACTTTCTCGAATTTCCTCTTGTTGTTGAGGTAAGCCTGCTCTGTGAGGGCATTCGACTCATAATTCTCCTTGTTACGTCTCAATATCCGGGCGACGGCTACCTTCTGCGGGCAATGGGTTTCAAGGACGACTAATGTCTTGTTGCGTTTGGCTGCTATCTCAGCCGCTCGTCTTCTCAGCGCTTGGGTGACAAAGGTGGCATCGATTATCACGCTATCGCCCTTCTTCAGGGCTCCGTCTGCCCGCCGGAAGGTCTCATCATAGACCATCGTTCGTTTGCTCATATCTGAGCCCACCTTTTCATCAAATATGTTCTCGCCTTTCAGCACCTCGAGTCTGATCAGGTCGGACCGCAAAATGGGGTAGCCCTTAATCCTGGAGATTTCCTCGCTAGTCTCAGTCTTCCAGGTACCCGGCAAGCCGCAGGTAATCAACAAGACATTAGCGCCCATCTGCTTTTCCACAAACCTGCCAAACTGTTCTTTCAATCCGAGCCTCCCATGTCGCTCAATTTGCCGCATTAGATTATAGCGGCTCAGATTCCCTTTGTCATGACCGGGAAAGAAGCCCGCCGTGTTTGACCGTCTCCCTTAGCCAATGCTAAACTGATTTTCGGGGCAGCGTAGCTCAGACGGTAGAGCAGAGGACTCATAAGCCTTTGGTCAGTGGTTCGAATCCACTCGCTGCCACCAATAAACATAGATCCTCTCTCACTGCCCTGCTACCAGAAATTCAGTCTACTTGACAACCTGCGAGATGAAACGTAGTATGCTGCAGAACAGTAATTGGAGGTGTTGAAGATGGCCAACATTGTATTGACTACGATTATCATTATCGGTGTCGTATTGGCAGTTGTAGCAGTGTTGGTCTGGAGGAGGCAAAAAGAAGAAAAACTGGAGGGAATAAGCGGTAAACAGAAGAAGGCCTTCTTCACACAGTGGATAATCGGGATTGTCATAGCGCTGATAGCTGCTATTTTCATGTTTGACGGCGATGTCCTGGGAGAAGATACGGCAGGCATTTCCACAGTCATGGGGATTGTTGGAATCTGCCTGATAGCAACTTCCAACATAAACCTGTTATCTGTCAGGCGCAAGTAAAGCAAGTTGGCGAGGCGAGCAGAAAACCACCCGCCGAACGGCATCTTAGGCACTAGTTAATAGACGGCTAACGAGTGGCTGCTCCGCCGCAAGGCGGTTTGACTGGCACTCGGTCACACCAGTGCAGTTCTTATTTCTCTCCCAGCGTAGATGCACCGGACACGTTGATAGTGCCCATTGTCGGGTCGCCAATGTACAACAGCGTCGATGCGCCGCTGACGTTGGCATCCAGTCTACCCTCCAGGTTTATGGTGCCTGTGCTGGCACCACTAATCTTGACGTTGGCATTAGTGACTGCGAAATCGCCGAGATCGAAAGTGCTGGCGCCGCTTACAACGGCGACCATATCGTCGGCGGAGCCTTCCAACTGAACAATGCTCGCCCCGCTTACATCAAATCCGATATCACCCGCTGTGACATCGGCGGTAACCATGCTGGCTCCAGACACCGTGATGTTTAAGCCCTCGGCCGAACTGAAGTCGGAAACAGTGCCGCGCGATGCTCCCGAGACAGTCAATCCGCTGAGTTCCGGCATACTCACCGACGCTCTCAAAGTTACGTGTTGAAGGCTCATGATTCCCCTCAGCCTTATCTTCAAAGTCTGGCCTTCCTGGGTAACCTGGACATAGTCCATTACATTATCGTCCGCGGTAACGTTTATGCTGTACGAATTAGATTGCTTGACTTCAAATTCAAAAGGACTACTGATCTCGACCATGGTGAAATTGGCAAAGGTATACGCCTCAGTCTCGAGATTGCCGGACCCAATAACAACTCCCGGCCAACCCCACAAAACTAACGAGGTGCAAATTGCCGCTACCACTACCACTATCGCAATTATTATTACTGCTTTCTTCATATCACACCCCCTTATTTTCTCCTGTTTTGAAGCCTAGTAGTCTTAAACCTATTGTCTCGCCTTGTCAAGTCTTGTTTCGGCGCTAGGGTAAGATAGCAGCCAACGGATTGTGAGTACTGAGTCAGGTGTGTTATCATCTGGAATACTATTGCTGAAGATGGCCTATGAAGCTAGCTAGAATTGTTGCACCATTCGGTCTTAGCGCGGTGCTTTTTATACTGGCATACCTGTCCAGCAAAGACGCCAATAGCGGCTATTTCCCAGTAATGCTACTGGGAATCGGGATAGTACTGGCGATTGCCGGTATCGCAGCTGTTTTCTCGACTAAATGAATCCTCCGCGAGACCGACCACCTATCCCTTACGGTTCAAGTCCCGCTGCTACCAGTTCGAGTAGTCTCTTATTTCTTCTTGGGGGTGGCTTTCGTTGCCGGCTTCGCTGCAGGCTTACCGGTTTGAGGTTTCGGGCTGCAGCACCCACAGTCGTTAGACATATTCGTCACCTCCTTGCCTGTACTGTACCAGAATTATATCAACTGATTAACTCTTTTGCCAGATGGATCCGCCGAGAGATGCACACTGGTTCAAACCCTGCCGCTACCATCTCCTGGAACCGGCATGGACTGGGTATCTTCGATACTCACTTCCCTCTGGTCAATTTGGCTTGCACTTCTGCAATCAGGTCCTGAACTGCGATGCGCAATACTGTCTGGCCCTCTTTCAGCGTGTCCACGAGAACATCACAATCCTCATAGAAATAGACTGTCTTCCCGTCCGTGAGCACTACGAAGGATGACAAAGCTCTGGATTGACCTCGAATGAAGCGGAAACTCGACCGTATCCGCTGCAGAGGCACCGAGCTATCCAGCAGTTTCATCAGTACCTTTAGTTCGAAGATGTCTTCTACGGAATAGCGACGGCGCGAACCCCTTCCTGACGCTGCTTTCAGACTCGGCCTGACCAGGCCCGTCTTGTCCCAGTACACAAGCTGGTTATAGCTAGCGCCGGTTACATGCGATACCTCTGAAGTGCGAAAGGACACAGGTTTCTTTCTACGACCCATTGCGACTCCCAGCCAATATGATGTCCGTCACATAATTATATCACTTGCAGTCTGGACACTTGTCCAAATGCAGTGCCAACGTTTGCTGCTTCATCCAAAGTGATGCGGGTAGGGTGGACGTCATGAACCTTAGTCACTTGTTCTATTTGGTTGTCAATATGAATTGGATAAACAGGGTAGACATCACTCTCCGTTTTCCAATATCCCTTTCCATATCGTGAAGAAATTCAAACATGCTAAATGGGTTTACAAACCCCTTTGTATCTGCTATAAACTGATACCAATGGTAATGCTGACCGCCTAGACTCAGAAATCGACGGGGGAGAAAAAATGACGAAGAAGAAAATACTTACAATAGCTGCCATTGGCGTAGTTGTTATCGTATGCGTCTCTGTACTAGTATCACGACCTCCGTCCTGCGGTGGCGGGCCTTCGGAGATCAAGAATCCCGATTCCTTTGTCGTAGCGTGTGGTTTCGATATTGTTAGTCTAGACCCGGCCTATGCCTATGATGGTGAAAGTGCCGGGCGAATACAAGACATTTACGAAACACTGATTCAGTTTGATGGCAATAGTACCAGCGAGTTTCTTCCACTACTGGCGACAGAGTGGACGATTTCTGAAGACGGAAAGACCTATAGATTCAAGATTCGTGAAGGAGTGAGTTTTCATAATGGAACTGCGCTAACACCGGAAGATGTGGAATACTCATTTGAGAGGGGGATGGTTCAAGATTACGCCTCTGGACCGCAGTGGATGCTTTTCGAACCTCTTTTCGGCCTGGGCAATTACTCCTCTCGAACCGAGAGCGGTCTGATCCCGCTTGAGGAGATCAAGAGCAAAGTAGAAGTCGACGGTCAGTGGGTACAATTCAATCTGGCTACCCCCTATGAACCGTTCTTGCAGATTCTCGCTTCGTCCTGGGGTTCCATAGTTAATATGGATTGGTGCATACAAAATGGCGACTGGAATGGGACCGAGGAATCGTACGAAGCTTTGAACAACCCTATCTCTGGTGGCTCTCCAATCAATTCGATAGCCTGTGGCACCGGCCCGTTCATGCTGGAGTACTGGAGACCAGGAACTGATATAAGCTTAGTGAGAAATGACAACTATTGGGGTGCACCAGCCCATTTTGCCAAAGTCATCGTCACGGTAAATGAAGAGTGGGGCCCCAGACGAATTAGCCTGCAATCAGGCGATGCTGACTGCGCCTTTGTTCCGCCTGAAGCATACCAGGAAGCAGGAGAAATGCCAGGAGTCCTAGTTTACGAAAGCTTACCTACATTACAGAATCAAGCTCTTTTCTTCCAGTTCGATATCGATCCTGCCAGTAGGTTCATTGGCAGCGGCCAGCTAGATGGCAATGGCATACCTCCCAATTTCTTCAGCGATCTTGATGTGCGCAAAGGCTTTGCTTATGCCTTCGATTGGAATGCTTATATTCATGAGGCAATGGCAGGCTATGCGGAGCAAATATCTTCACCGATAGTCAAGGGCCTACCTTACTATAGACCGGACTGGCCAGGTTATGAACTGGATCTGGCAAAGGCAGAGGAGCACTTGAGGGCCGCCTGGGACGGCCTACTGTGGCAAAATGGCTTTGAGATCACACTTGTATATGGGCTTGGGGACCCGACGGGAAAGGCGGCTTGCGAAATATTGCAGAATAGTCTATTTGCGATCAATCCACTGTTTAAGATAAATACTCAGTTGATGATGTGGCCAGCCATAGTTGACGAGATAGCGCTAGGACATTTGCCTATCTATGTCACTGGCTGGACTGCTGACTATGCTGATCCCCACAACTTCGTCTTTCCCTATATGCATAGCGAGGGTTTTTTCGCAAAAGCGCAGCGGTATAATAATCAATTAGCAGACCATCTTATTGAAGCAGCAATCTCCTCAAATAACCATACAGAACGGCAGATGCTCTATGATCAGATAGCAGAGTTATATTATGACGAAGTGCCCAGCGTCATGCTGGTTCAAGTACTGGGTTTCTATTTCTTTCGAGACTGGATACAGGGTTTTGTTTACAACCCGATGAAAACAACGTATCCAGCGTACGCGTGTTATCTAAGCAAAGGATATTAGCAGTTTAGATAGTAGATAGAAAATCGGCAAGTAGACCCGTACTTTCCGGATCGACAGTAGCTCAGGGTCACGCGCTGTCTTTATGAGACCCAGCCTCTGCCACCAATGCCTTTCACACGGATAGCAGGAATCAGAGAATACCCCCTTGACTGGTCAGACTCCCAGTGCCCGGCCCAGATAGTACGGCCAGATTACGATGCCCAACAAAATTTGCCACCAGAGAAGATTGCAGTAGCCGATCGTAAATAGCCAACCGATGAACCAGATTGGGCCTGCCAGAGTCGCTGGACCCTGCCGCCGGTACCAGCGCTTTTGTTTTTCCTCTGCCATGCTTTCCTCCTTTTGCAGGATGATCTACTCTCGACTTGATGATTTCTTTGGCAACATGTCAACGATGACTGTGCTCGACAGCAAAACACGATTCTGATTGTAAGGCATGCCTGCAGAATGGTGAGAGCGACCGCATATTACGCTCATATTCCTCTCGGTATCATCCGACAATGCCATAGCCACCCGTGACGGAATCTCTGAAGAGCGGGAATTGCGGCGGACAGAAAGTGAACAGCACGAAGAGAATAGCCATGACAGCCAAAGCAATCGGTGCGAAACGGTTAAGCCTTTCCGACCGTGGAGGGGCAGCCAGCACTCTGTAACTCACCAGTTGCCCAACTATGACCGCCACAACGAAGATCGCAATATCAACTGCCAGGAGACCGTGCCCAATAATAGTTGTGTATGCATAGTAAAGGACTACAATGGCGATTGGTATTAGATAAATCCCCAGAGTCTTGGCTAGGTGAAAATTCTTCGCGGACTTCCCAAAGCGGCCATATTCCAAAGCCGCGTATACCAGTGCCGGCCAGAAACCCAGTTTCAGGTGTTCCCAAACACTCTCATTCACCGCGGCAATCGGGGCGATAGGAATCCAGCGCCCGGACCAGTCGAAGGCAAAGTGCAGAACCGTCCCCACAACAACTGCGAATAGGATTCCCCCTAGTTCCCAGCGTAAAATGCTTCTTTTCACCATTATTAATTCACGGAGTTATTATCTCAGGCTCAATCGGAGGTTCAACGGTAGCCGGCGTTCTTCTCCAGCGGAGCCACAGCGCTCCGGCCGTCACCAGCACGGCCAGTACGGTAATGTAGATTACCGTCTGAATGCCGGTGAGAACCTCTGCGCTATACAAAACGCTGGCATAATTTAGTAGACCGTGCAGGACAGAGGCTATCAGATAAAACTGCCACCCCCAACCCTTGGCCAGACCATACCCGGCCAAAGCGGAAAAAGCGATTTGAGCAGCTACGATGAAGAAAGCGTACCAAAACCCAGTATAGATCAGTGACATGAATCCGTAGGTCTTCATTACATCCCACGTTATCATTCCTGTGGCAAACTGGGCGTTGAGTGCCTGCTGTGTCTGAAAGATGCCGAATCCCGCTCCCGCCACAGCGCCGATAGCCAGCCCCAGTTTGGGGTCAATATTCTCACCACTACGCCAGTAGACCACCACTGGCACAAGCTTTGCCCCTTCTTGGACCAGTCCGGTGAGAAGCATTGACGGTATTGCCGCCAGAAAAATCCAGCGCGTAAGGACCTCCTCACTCCAAAAATGGTTCAGTGCCTGCCCAGTCCAAACTTGGAAAGGAACTTGAATAAAGCAAATAGCAGCCAGGGTCAAAAAAGCGCTGCCTACGAGCACTGCCCAGAGCCATGGTTTCTCAAAGAGCGACGGCCGGTAAGCGGCCAACCAGACCGCACCAAAGGCTATAGCCAGACCAATCCCCCAGGCGCTGGGGTTTTGAAAAAAGGACTGGAAAGCCTCGATTATGTAGTCACCTATCATGAGCTCCTCCTACACTTTGCACTGGTTTCTATCCGATTCATTGTACATGCAATCTTCGTGATTATGCTACCCCTCTTATCGATTCAATCAAGCTCCACAGTATCCCTATATTGGGGCACTTTCACCATCCACCCGGTCTTTTCTTTCAAGACTTGGGCAAAGCCGGTGGCTGCTTGTTCCTCCCCGTGAGTGACAAAAAC
>Ga0316628_100004901_pt1 | contig 10611 bp, 5 predicted proteins | sample OWC_Aug_M2_C1_D5_FD_207648 | JGI IMG/M metagenome (GOLD analysis project Ga0316628, IMG submission 207648) | Wetland soil microbial communities from Old Woman Creek delta, Ohio, United States - OWC_Aug_M2_C1_D5_C | ecosystem: Environmental > Terrestrial > Soil > Wetlands | place: USA: Ohio... | reverse complement strand
GGGTGTGCTTCGGCGTCTACAACGGCGTGGCGGCGGCGGTGGCGTTCCTGATCCCGGTGCTGGCGCGGAGGACGAGCCGGAAGATCGCGCACGCCGTGTGCCTGGTGTGCGGCGCCCTCGGCCTCATTTCCATCTTCGTGATCACGGACCCGAAGCTGTTGCTGGGCTCGTTCGTGGGCGTGGGGATCGCGTGGGCGAGCATCCTCTCGATGCCCTACGCGATCCTGACGGGGTCGCTGCCGCCCTCGAAGATGGGCTACTACATGGGCGTCTTCAACTTCTTCATCGTGATCCCGCAGATCGTGGCGGCGGCGGTGCTCGGCTTCGTCGTGGGGCGGTTCTTCGGCGGCGCGGCGATCGACGCGCTTCTGGTCGGCGGCGTGTCGCTCGTCGTGGCGGCGCTGCTCACGCTGCGGGTGGAGGACCGGGACGACGCGGCGGTGAGATCGTAGCCGGCCCGAGACGCCCGGCACCCGCGTCGCGGTGACGCCGTCCCCGGCGCCGGATCGGGCGGCCGTGGGGACGGCGCGGGCTCAGCGGCTCGCCTCCGAGACCTCCAGATAGGCCGTCATCGCGCGCGTCAGCTCCTCCACCACCCGCTCCGGCGCAGCCTTGGTACCGGTCAGCGCAAGGGCGACGCCCTCGAAGGCCCCCATGATGACCGCGGCGCGGGCTCGGCGTGACCCGGTCCCCTCCGCGGGGCTGCGGGCGGCGAGGATGCGCTCGACGTTGCGGAGCCAGGCGTTCTTCAGCTCCTCCCTGCGCTTCCCGAAGCCCGAGCCGACTTGCGGCGCCGCGTTGAGGAGCAGGATGTCGGGGTGCCGCCGCATGTACGAGAAGATGGGGGTGACCATCGCGTCCACCACGGCCGCGGGCGACAAGCGCGACCACTCCCGCCTGTCGCGGCCCTCCAGCGCCGAAAGCACGGGCTCGAAGTCCCGGAGGTGGCGCTCGATCAGTCCGGCGATTGCCGCGTCCAGGTCGGGGAAGAAGTGGTACATCGAGCCGATGGACGTGCCCGCGCGCTCGGCCACGCCGTGCACCGTGAGCCCGCCGACCCCCGACTCCCTGATCAGCGCCGCGGCGGCGTCGAGGATGGCGTCCACCCTCCGCCGGCCGCGCTCCTGCAACGGTACGCGCGGGCCCGACGGACGGACACCGGCCGGCCGCCGCCCGCGCGCCGCGCGCCTCGCGCGCCCGTCTCGCCCACCGCTGGCTCGCTCCATGTCCCGCCTCTCGTCGCCGGCCGCGTCCCTCCCCGCCACGTCGACCCCGCGGACGGCGGCCCGTCGGCCCTCCGCGGCCACTTGACAAACTAGAATACGCAGTCTACTCTGAAAGTCAAGTAGACGGGATCGTCTAGTTCTCCGGCGCGGGGAGGTCGCAGACGCGATGGCTCACCTGACACGGACCGCCCTGCCCGCCGCGGCGGCGCTGCTGCTCGGCGTCGGATCGGCCTGGGGACAGTCGCCCGGCGGTGCCGCCGGGCAGCAGGCCGGCCGGGCACTCACCTTCCGCGACGCCGTGGCCGCGGCCCTGCGGCACAACCCGCAGCTGGCGGGGGCGCGGGCCGAGGCGCGGCGGATCGAGGGCGAGGCCCTCCGCCCCTACCAGGGGATCCTGCCCACGCTGCAGCTGCAGGAGCAGTGGCTGCGCTCCGACGATCCTTCGAGCGTGATGGCCTTCAAGATGAAGAGCGGCGCCTTCGGGGCGGCCGATCTCTCGCCCGCCGGGTTCACCACGCCGCCCTCCCCCTTCTACATGTACGGCGGGCAGGTCGCGCTGCAGGTGCCGCTGCTCAACGTGGACGCGTGGCTGGGGCGCGGGCAGGGCCGCTCCGGGGTCCGTGCCGCCCGGCTGGGCGTCGAGCGCGGGGAGCAGGTGCTCACCTTCGCGGTGCTGCGCGCCTACTTCGCGGTGCCGCTGGCCGCGGAGCGAATCGCGGCGGTGCGCGAGGCGGAGGCGGTGTCCGCCAGGGCGGTGGCCCAGGCGGAGGCGCTGGAGCGGCAGCGCCTGGTGGCTCCCGTGGACGTGCTGCAGGCGCGCTCGCGGCTAGCGGCGGTGCGCGCCGAACTGGCGAGCGCGCTCGCCGACTCGGTCCACGCGGCCGCGGCGCTCGAGCAGGTCCTCGGTGACAGCGCCGCCGCGGCCGGCGTCGCGGACCCACTCCCCGATGCCGTCGCGGTGCCCGGCCTGGACTCGGCGCTCGCCGCGCTCGCCTCGCGGGCGGACCTGCGCGCGCGCGCAGCCGCGGTGGACGCCGCCCGCCTCGGCGTGCGCCGGATCGACGCCGCGTGGCTGCCCCGGGTCAACGGCTTCGCGACGTACGACCTGTACGACCGCCGGCTGTTCGGCTCCCGGCGCAGCTACCTCACCACCGGCCTCGTCCTCTCCTGGACGCTGTTCGATGGGATGCACCAGCTCGCCGAGGGGCGCGGCGCCAGGGCCGCCAGAGAGACCGCGGAGGCCGAGCGGGACGCCGCGCTGCTCGAGGCGCGCACCGAGCTGCGGACGGCGCAGGCGCGGCACGAGGCGGCCCGCCTGGCGCGGGCCCACGCGCGGGAGGCCTACGACCTGGCGCGCGAGGCGCGGGCGATCGGCGAGACGCGGTACCGGAACTCCCTTTCCTCGATGACCGAGCTGCTGGCGGCTCAGGCCGCGGAGTCGGCGGCGGCGACGCGCCTGTCCGCCGCCCGCTACGAGTTCGTCGTGACGGCCGGCGCCTACCGGCTCGCCGCGGGTCTGAACGTGATGGAGGAGTGAGATGGACACGAGACTGATGCGTGGCCTGCGGCGCTCGACGTGGGCGCTGTGCCTCCCGGTGCTGGCGGGCGCCTGCGGCGACGCACGTACGTCGGAGGAAGCCGCGCCGCTGAGGGTGCGCGTGGCTGAGGTGATGGAGTCCCGCGAGCCCAGGGGGGTACCGGTCGTCGGCGCGGTGGAGCCGATCCGCCGCGCCTCGCCCGCGAGCCGGCTGATGGGCACGGTGGTCGCCGCGCCATTCGAGGAGGGCGCTCGGGTGACGGCGGGGCAGGCGCTGATCACCATCGACGACCGTGACATGGCGGCGCGGCGCGCGCAGCTGGAGGCGCGCGTCGCAGAGGCGCGGGTGCTGCTGGGCGACGCCGAGACGAACCTCAGACGGATGCGGACGCTCGATTCGCAGCGGGCCATCGCAGGCATCCAGCTGGAGCAGGCCCAGACGGGGCGGGCGCGCGCCGCGGCTGGCCTCGAGGCGGCACAGGCGGGGCTGCGGGAGCTGGAGGCCGCCGCCTCCTACGGCATCGTCACGGCGCCGTTCGCCGGGGAGATTGTGCGCAAGAACGTGAACGTGGGCGACGTGGCGACGCCCGGGGCGCCGCTGTTCGTGCTGGAAGACCTCTCGCGCATCAGGGTGGTCGCCAGCGTCGGGGAGGCCGCGGCCGCGCGGCTGCGGCCCGGCGCCCGGGTGCCGGTGCGGATCGAGGCCGCGGGGGTGCGGGCCGTCGGCGTGGTGGAGGCCGTGGTCCCCGCATCGCGCCCGCCGGTCACCGGCTTCCGGGTGAACGTCGTCCTGGCCCGGCCCAGCACGGCGGTGATCTCGGGGATGACGGCGACGGTGCTGGTGCCCTCCGACGAGCCCGACGCGGGACAGGGGACCCGCCTGCTGGTCCCGCGCGACGCGCTGGTGCGGCGCGGCCAGATGGTGGGCGTCTTCCTGGTGGACGGGACCACGGCGCGCCTGCGGTGGGTGCGCGTCGGACTGGAGGAGGGTGACGCGGTCGAGGTCCTCTCGGGTCTGCGCGGCGGCGAGCGGGTCGTGGTCGGCGCGAGCGACCGGCTGACCGACGGGCAGCGCGTCGTGGTGGAAGCGGCCGCGCGGTGACCGAGAAGCTCGGTTTCGCCGGCCGAGTGGCGTCGGCCTTCATCGTCTCGAAGGTCACGCCGCTCATGGTGGTGGCCGCCCTGGCGGCCGGGGTCTACGCGACGATCGCGACGCCCAAGGAGGACGACCCGACCATCATCGTGCCGCTGGTCGAGGTGCTGGTGCCCTACCCCGCCGCCGGCAGCGCCGAGGTGGACGCGCGCGCCGCGCGGCCCGTGGCGGCGCTGATGCGCGAGATACCGACGGTCGACGACGTGTTCAGCGCCGCGGGGGCGGACGGGGCGATCGTCACCGTGCAGTTCAAGGCGGGTGTCGATCCCGAGCGCGCGCTCGTGCAGGTCAACGACCGCCTGGAGACCAACCCGGCCATCTCGCAGCCGGCGCACCTCGCGCCGCTCGTCCGGCAACGCGGCCCGCAGGAAGTGCCGATCCTGGTCCTCACGTTCTGGAGCGAGACCGACGACCCCTACATCCTGCGGCGCCTCGCCGTCGAGGTCGCCAGCCGGCTGGAGCACATCGAGGGGCTGGCCGGCACCGACATCATCGGGGGGCTCGGCCGCGAGATCACCGTGGAGGCGGACCCGACCCGGCTGGCCGGCAAGGGCGTCAGCCCGGCGCGCGTGGCCCAGGTGATCCAGGCCGCGAACCTGCAGCTGCCGGCCGGCGACCTCCGGGGCCCCGAAGGGGTGCGGCGGGTCCAGGCGGGCGCGTTCCTGCGCGGCGCCGCGGACGTCGGCAGCCTGGTCGTGGGCGCGACGCCGGCGGGACCCGTGTACCTCCGCGACGTCGCCGCCGTGCGCGACGGCCCGGCCACCCCCGACGGCTACGTGCTGCACCGGAGCCCGGCCACCGGGGGCGCGCAACGACTCGCCGTGGACCTCGCCGTCCGGAAGGTGGTGGGCAAGAACGCCATCAACGTCACGAAGGCCGTGACCGAGCGGGTCGAGGGGCTCCGGGGTACCCTCATCCCCTCGGACGTCCACGTCGAGGTCAATCGCAACGCCGGCGAGGTCGCCACGGAGAAGGTCGCGAGCCTCTTCGAGCACCTGCTGATCGCGACGCTGATCGTCGCGGGCATCATCGCGGTCGCGCTGGGCCGCCGCGAGGCGGCCATCATCGGCTTCGTCATCCCGATCATCGTCGGGCTGGTGGTGGTCGTCTACTCGAACACGGGTTACACGCTGAACCGCCTCTCGCTGTCCGCGCTGATCTTCGCCATCGGCATCCTTGTGGACGACGGCATCGTGGTGATCGAGAACATCCATCGGCACTTCCACCGGGCCGACGAGGAGCCGCTCGACGCGGCGCTCCACGCGGTGAGCGAGGTCGGGAATCCGACGGTCATCGCCAACCTGTGCGTGATCGCCGCGCTCCTGCCGATGATGTTCCTCAGCGGGCTGGTCGGCCAGTGGGCGCGCGGGCTCCCGTACGGCTCCATCGTCGCGATGGTCTTCTCGCTCGCCGTCACCCTCACCATCACGCCGTATCTGGCCTACCGCTTCCTGAAGCGCGGGGGGCGCCCCGCCGCCGACGTCCACGAGCGCCGCGACCTGCCCAGCAGGAGGCTCGCCGGGTGGTTCCAGGCGGTGGTGACGCCGTTCCTGGACCGCCCGCGCTGGCGTCGCCGGCTCTACGCCGTCACCGTGCTGCTGCTGCTGGGTTCGGTCGGACTCATCGCCACGCGCGTCGCCATCGTGCAGCTGATGATGCCCGGCGACGAGGACGAGTTCTCGGTGATGGTGGACCTCCCCGAGGGCGCGAACCTGGAGGCCACGACCGCCGCGGCGGGGGACGCGGCGGCGTACCTGATGACCGTGCCGGAGGTCACCGGCTACCAGATCTACGCCGGCACCCCCGGGCCGCTGACCTACCAGGGCCTCGCCCGCTCGTACGGGACACGCACCCGGCCGCACCAGGCGGAGATCGTGGTCAAGCTCCTGCCGGCCGCGGACCGGCGGCGCGAGAACCACGACGTGGCGGTCGGGGTGCGGTCGGGCCTTTCCCGCGCGTTCCGCGGGTACGGCGCCACGTACACCATCGTCGAGCCGCCGGTAGGTCCTCCGGCCATGGCGAGCGTCGCGGCCGAGATCTACGGCCCCGAGATCGAGGGCCAGGTCGCGCTGGGCGAACAGGTGCGGGAGATCTTCGAGCGCGCGCCGTTCGTCACGGACGTGGCGATGTCGGCGGAGCCGGGCGACCCGGAGGTGAGCCTGGTCGTGGACTACCAGAAGGCCGCCGTGCGCGGCGTGGTGGCGGCCGAGCTGGCCCAGGCCGTGCGCGCGGCGGTGGCCGACGCGCCGGTGGGCTACGCGCGCATCCCCGGCGAGACCGAGCCCGTGCCGATCGTCATCCGTCTCCCGGAGGCGAGCGGCGCATCGGTGACCGACCTCACCGGCTTGTTCGTCGCCGGCGCGGGCGGGCAGGTGCCGCTGGTCGACCTGGTGCACGTCCGCCGCGGGCGCGTCGCGCCCCCCATCGTGCGCAAGAACCTCCTGCCGGTCGTCTTCGTGACCGCCGAGCCGCTCGGGCCCCGCACCGCGCCGATCTACGCGGCGCTCGACCTCGGCGGCCCGATCCGCGACCTCCGTGCCCCCGACGGGAGCGCGCCGCGCCTCAGCTGGACCGGCGCCCCGGGATCCCCCGACCGGTACACGGTCGCGTGGGGCGGCGACTACGCCAACACCTACGAAACGCTGAGCGAGCTCAACGCCGCGTTCGTCGCCGTCCTGATACTCATCTACGTGCTGCTGTCCGGATGGTTCGGCTCGTTCACCCTGCCGCTGGTGATCATGCTGCCGATCCCGTTCACGCTCATCGGCATCATCCCCGCGCACGTCCTCACCGGCCAGAAGGTCAGCGGCACGGGCATCATCGGCGTGCTCATGCTCGCCGGCATCCTGGTGCGCAACTCCGTCCTGATGATCGACTTCATCGAGAACGCGATGGCGCGGGGCGTGCCGCAGCGCGAGGCCGTGCTGCGGGCCGGCGGCGTGAGGGTCCGGCCAATCCTGCTGACCGCATCGGCCGTGGTGTTCGGCGAGTCGGTCCTGCTGCTCGATCCGGTGATGCGGGGCCTGGGACTGACGCTGATGTCCGGCGCCGTCGTGGGCACGGCGCTGACGCTGGTGCTCGTGCCGGTGGTCTACTACGAGCTCAGGACGGCGCTCGCGCGACGCGACGCGCGGCGGGCGGCGCGCCGGGAGGGAGCCGCCGCGACATAGCGCCGGGGTCACCCGGCGGCCTTGCGCCCTCCGGCCGTCCGGCGCATTGTCGGGAATCATGAGAACCGACCGCGCCTTCCGTCGCGCCGCGGCGCTCCTGGGCCTCGGCGCCTTGGCCCTTGCCGCGTGCCACCGCACGGCGCCGCCCCACGATGTCTCGAGCACCGCAACGGCCCCCGTGGCGGTCGATGCCGGCCCCGCGACACTCTGGAACTCCGCCACCGTCTACTTCCTCCTCACCGACCGCTTCCTGAACGGCGACACCGCCAACGACCACGCCCTCGGCCGGGCGCAGGACGGCGCGGTGCTGCGCAGCTTCCAGGGCGGGGACCTCCGCGGCGTGCGCCGCAAGATCGAGGAGGGGTACTTCGACAGCCTCGGAGTGAGCGCCATCTGGCTGACCCCCTTCGTGGAGCAGATCCACGGCAGCGTGGACGAGGGAACCGGCAGAACCTACGGATACCACGGCTACTGGACGCGCGACTGGACCGCGGTGGATCCGGCGCTCGGCACGAAGCGCGACCTGCGCCAGCTGGTGGACGCGGCGCACCGGCACGGCATTCGCGTGCTGATGGACGCCGTCATCAACCACACGGGACCGGTCACGCCGCTGGATCCCGCGTGGCCGGAAGAGTGGGTCCGAAGCGGCCCCAACTGCACCTACCGGAGCTACGCCACCACGGCGGACTGCAACCTGGTCGCCGGGCTCCCGGACGTCCGCACCGAGCGCGAGGAGCCCGTGGAGCTTCCCCCGGCGCTGGTCGAGAAGTGGCGCCGGGAGGGTCGGCTGGGGAGGGAGCAGGCCGGGCTCGACGCCTTCTTCCGGCGCACCGGATACCCGCGGGCGCCGCGCTACTACATCATCAAGTGGCTCACCGACTGGGTGCGCGAGTTCGGGTTCGACGGCTACCGGATGGACACGGCCAAGCACTTTGGCGAGATGGTCAGCGCCGAGCTGAAGCGGGAAGCCGAGCGGGCGTACGCGGACTGGAAGCGGGCCCATCCGGACCAGGTCCGCGACAGCATCCCCTTCTACGTGGTGGGCGAGGTCTTCGGCTGGGAGCCGAGCCAGGGGCGTGCGTACGACTTCGGCGACCGGACCGTGGACTTCTTCGCTCACGGCTACGACGGCCTCATCAACTTCGGCTTCAAGCGGGAAGCCGCCGGATCGCTGGACAGCCTCTTCACCCGCTACGCCGCGACGCTGGACAGCGGCGCGCTGCGCGGCGTCGCGATCCTCAACTACGTCAGCTCGCACGACGACGGCGGGCCGCTCGACCCCGACCGCCGGGATCCCCTCGGCACCGGCACGCGCCTGCTGCTGGCGCCGGGCGGCGCGCAGATCTACTACGGCGACGAGCTGGCCCGGCCCCTCAGGGCGCAGGGCGCCCAGGGCGACGCGAACCTCCGCTCGAGCATGAACTGGACGGACCTGGCGCGCGGGGGCGCCACCGCAGAGGTCCTGCGACACTGGCGGAGGCTGGGCCAGTTCCGCCGGGCGCACCCGGCCGTGGGGGCGGGAGCGCACCGCCGGATCCGGGCGGAGCCGTACGTGTTCAGCCGCACCCTCGAGACGAACGGACGGGTGGATCGCGTGGTGGTGGCCATGGGCCTGGGGCGCGGCACCAAGACCATCCCCGTCGGTGACGTGTTCCCCGACGGCACGGAGCTGGAGGACGCCTACGCCGGAGTGCGGAACACGGTGCACGAGGGGGCGATCACGCTCACGACCCGCTACGATCTGGCGCTGCTGAGCGAGCCGACCGGAGCGGCGCTGACCGCCGACACCGTCGTCGTGAACGTCGTCAACAACTACGAGATCCCCATGGACGTCTACGCCGTCGGCGCCGGCACCCAGTACCGGTTGGGCGTGGTGAACCCGGGGATTCCCGGCCGCTTCCTGCTCCGCCAGGCCATGCTCGCCACCGACGGCCAGATCACGTTCTTCGCCCAGGCCAGCGGCCGCGGCAGGCGGGTCGCCGCGCCGACGGTCCGGGTCTCTCCCGGTGACATCGTGGACTTCGAGATCTCGACCTTGCTGGCCGGCAGCCGCGCCACGATCAGGCCATAGCGAAGCCTCGCGCCGCCCCTCACTCCCTGATCCACACCCTCGCCGACCGCGGCGGCAGCTCGGCCCTCAGCACACCGCCGGCGGCGGTCACGGTGCCCCCCGCCGGAAAGGCGAGGCGGTACGTGCCTTCCGCCGCGAGGCTCACCGCGCGCGTCGCGTCGGACGCGTTGAACGCCACCACCGCCCGCCGCTGGCCGAGGATGCGCTCGTAGGCCAGCACGCCCCGCGCGTCGTCGGTGGCCAGCCAGTACCGCGTCCCGTCCACGAACAGCCGCAGGTTCTGCTTCCGCATCTCGATGAGGTCCCGGTACACCCGCAGCAGCGCCGTGTCCGGCGCCACGCGGTCGCGGTGACGGGGCCGGCCCAACGGGTGGGTGGTCTCGTCGTCGTAGTTGAGGTCGGCCCACACCAGGGGCTTGCGCTCGTCCGGGTCGTCCGCACCCCACATCCCCACTTCGTCGCCGTTCCAGATGTGCGGTGCCCCGATGTACGTGAACTGCTGCACCAGGATCATCCGCTGGATGCGGCGCGTGCGATCGTCGGGCCGGTCGATGCGGTAGCCCGGGTCCTCGCGCGGGTTGTTGTGGTACTTGTAGCGGCCCGGGTTGTAGACCGAAGTGCCGAAGCGCGGCGTGTCGTGGCTCGCCGTCAGGTTCATCATCGCGCGGAGCTGGGGCACCCCGATCCCGGCGCTCAGCGAGTCGAGCTTCGCCGCGTACTGCGAGGCGGTCAGGCGCGGCGCCGCGCCCCCGAAGAAGGAGCGAGTGGGCTCGTACCAGCGGTAGTTCATCACGGCGTCGAAGACGTCGCCGCGCAGCCACGGCGCCGGGTCGTACAGCCGGTCCGGCCACTGCTCCCACCACACCTCGCCGACCAGGTACGCCTGCGGGTTGATGCCGCGCACGAAGCGCCGGTACTCGCGCCAGAAGCCGAGCGGCACCATCTCCGCGACGTCGAGCCGGAAGCCGTCGATGCCGTCCGAGGGATCGCCGTCGCCGTCGGGATCCAGCCAGCGCCGCGTGACGGCGAAGACGTGCGCCTTCACGCCGGGAACGAGGTCTCCCTCGATGGCGCCGTGGGTCCGGCCCGCCGGCCTGCCGACCTTCTTCCACTCCGGCAGCCACGGCACGCCGGCCCAGCCGCGGTAGCTGAACTCGTTGGTGTCGCGCGTGGCCGGATCGTCGAAGCGCTCCACCTCGTACCAGTCGGCGAAGCGCGAGGCCCGCTGGTGCGCGAGCACGTCCCGCCACGCCCAGAAGGTGATCCCCGTGTGGTTCCACGAGTAGTCGAGGATGATGCGCATGCCGCGCCGGTGAGCCTCGCGCACCAGAACCCTGAAGAGGCTGTCGGCCGCCGTCCAGCGCCACGTGGCCGGGTCGGCGGGATTCTCCGCCGCCATCACGGCCTCGTCGCCGCGCGGGTCCGGGCCGAAGTTGCGGTCGATGTGGTGGTAG
>Ga0316628_100004900_pt1 | contig 10612 bp, 8 predicted proteins | sample OWC_Aug_M2_C1_D5_FD_207648 | JGI IMG/M metagenome (GOLD analysis project Ga0316628, IMG submission 207648) | Wetland soil microbial communities from Old Woman Creek delta, Ohio, United States - OWC_Aug_M2_C1_D5_C | ecosystem: Environmental > Terrestrial > Soil > Wetlands | place: USA: Ohio... | reverse complement strand
GTGACACTTCGGGCACGGAATGGCCACGGCGCCGTCCTCTCTCCGGATAGTTAGAAACTAGCAACAGCGGTCCGGAAAGTCAACTCAGGCCCGCGCCGGCTTTTTAAGGGAAAGAAACGGATTCAGGGCGTGGGCCAGCAGGAGAAGGGTCAAGCAGCCGATGACGTTGTACCACAAATAGGGGATCTTGGCGAAGAAATAGCAACCCAGGACGACGAGCTCGGCGATGATGGCCGCGATAAACGAGGCGTGCCCGTTGATCTTTTTAAAATAAAAAGCCAGGAGAAACAGGCCCAGGATGGTCCCGTAGAAGAGCGAACCCATGATGTTGACCGCCTCGATCAGGGAGCCGAGCCGGTTGGCGAACTGGGCGAAGGCGATGGCGTACAAACCCCAGAAGATCGTGGCCATTTTCGAGACGATGAGATAATGGCGCTCGGAAGCGTCTCCCCTGGCCAGCCGCTTGTAGATGTCGATCACAGTGACGGACGCCAGGGCGTTGATTTCCGCGGCCGAGGAGGACATCGAGGCGGAGATGATCGCGGCCAGGATCAGCCCGAGGAGGCCGGCCGGGAGGTTGCGGGTCACAAAGGTCAGAAAGATGAAATTGGTGTCGTTCGTGTCGGCCCGGGGGTTGTCCTTCTTGATGAGACGGAGGGCCTCCTCCCGGACGCCGAGCTCGGACTGGCGCGTCGCCCGAAGCTGCCGGAGCGATTCCTCGAAGTCCGCCTTCCGGCCGGCGTCCCTGGCCTCCAGGAGGCTCCGGATCCGGGCCTGCTTCTCCCCGTTCAGCCGCTGGTAGTCCGTTTCCAGGGCCCGGTAGTCGGCGGCGAGGGCGCCGCTTTTGACCGCGGCTTCCGCGACCGGGTTGAAAAACAGCGGCGGGGTGACGAACTGGTAGAAGACGAAGATCATCGCCCCGATGAACAGGATGACGAACTGCATCGGGACCTTGATCACGCCGTTGGCCAGGAGGCCCAGCCGGCTTTGGCCGACCGAGCGGCCGCCCAGGTAGCGTTGGACCTGGGCCTGGTCGGTCCCGAAGTAGGAGAGGGCGAGAAATCCTCCGCCGATGAGCCCCGACCAGAAGGTATAGTTGTCCTTCCAGTGAAAGCCGAAATCGACGACGTTCAGCTTGCCCAGCCTTCCGGCCACCTGAACCGCGTCGAGGAAGGAGATGTCCGGGGGAAGCCGGCGCAGGACCATGAACAGCGCCGCGCCCATCCCGATTGTGACGATGCCCATTTGCAGAAGGTGCGTTTTATAGACCGCGTCCGTACCGCCCGTCGCCGTGTAGAGAATGACCATGCCGCCGGTCAGAAGCACGGTGACCCGGAAATCCCAGCCGAGGATCACCGAGAAAATCAGGGCCGGGGCGAGGATGGTGAATCCCGCGGCCAGCCCGCGCTGGATGAGAAAAAGGACGCTCCCCAGAATCCGGTTTTTCAGGTCGAACCGCTGTTCCAGGAGTTCATAGGCGGTGTAGACCTTGAGCTTATGGTAGAGGGGGACGGCGGTGATCGAGAGGATGATCATGGCCAGCGGCAGGCCGAAATAGAATTGGACGAACCTCATCCCGTCGACATAGGCCTGCCCCGGCGTGGAGAGAAAGGTGATGGCGCTGGCCTGGGTGGCCATGATCGAGATCGTGATCAGATACCACGGGGTGGAGTGGTCGGCCAGGAAGAAGCCCTGGGTGTCCCTTTTTTTCCGGGTTTTCCAGATTCCGTAAGCGACCACGAAGAGGAGAAACGATGACAGGATGATCCAATCGAAGGAACGCATGGGTCAGGCTTTCAGGATCTCCTCGTAATAGGCTTCATAGCGGGGAATGATCATCCCGGCGTCGAACGATTGCCTGGCCCGTTTTCGGGCCCGCTCGCCGAACAGGGCCCGGCGGGCCGGATCGCCGAGCAGGCCGATTGCCGCGTCCGCCATCGCCGCGATATCTCCGACAGGGAAGAGATATCCCGTCTCGCCGGGGGTGACAACCTCGGGGAGGCCGCCGATGTCGGTGGCGATCACGGGAACTCCGCAGCTCATCGCCTCCAGGGCCGCCAGCCCGAAGCTTTCCTGTTCGCTCGGCAGGAGGAAGAGATCGGCGCAGGCGAAGAGGGGCTCGAGCTGGTCCTGTTCCCCGAGGAAATGGACGTCGCCCGAGAGGCGCAGCTCCCGCACCAGCTGCTGGATGAACATCCGTTCCGGCCCGTCGCCGATCAGCAGGAGCTTGGCTGGGATCCTCTCCCGGACCCGGGCGAAGACGCGGACGACGTCGCCGATCCTCTTGACCGGCCGGAAATTCGAGACGTGCATCAGGATGCTTTCGTTTTCCGGGGCGAAGGTCTTCCGCGGGCACGTCCCCCCGTTTTGATCCCGCCCGGCGAAGGAGATGAAGTTGGGAATAACCCGGATCTCCCGCCGGATGTCGAATTCCTCGACCGTCCGCCTCCGAAGGTACTCGGAGACCGCGGTCACGCCGTCTGAATTTTCAATGGCGAACTGGACGACCCGCCGGAACGACGGATCCGCCCCGACGAGGGTGATGTCCGTGCCGTGGAGGGTGGTCATGGTTTTCAACCGGGTGGATGACAGGATCTGCTTGGCCAGGTAGGCGCTGGCGGCGTGGGGCACGGCGTAGTGGGCGTGAATCAGGTCAAGCCCGTGGGCTTCGGAGATCTCGACCAGCTTGGTGACCAGCCCCAGCTCATAGGGCGGATACTTGAACAAGGGATAGGCGCCGACCTCGATCTCGTGGATGAAAATATTCCGGTGGAAGCGGCGGAGCCGGAAGGGGGGCGCATAGCTGACGATATGCATCTCGTGGCCCTTGGCGGCCAGCCCGATCGCCAGTTCCGAGGCGACGACGCCGCTCCCGCCGTGGGTCGGATAGCAGACGATTCCGATTTTCATGGGAGGCATCCTCCTCTACGGGATGGTTGCCGCGGGCCCGGCTCCGAAAAAGGCCACGGGATCCTCGACGCGGATCGCTTCGCGGACGAGGAAGGGCTCGCCGAATTTCGCCCCGATCGCCGAGCCGAAGCGCCTGTCCCGGGCTTCGATGAAATCCAGGAATTCCGGCCGGGCGATGGGCGTCTCTCCGCCGCCGGGCGGGAACTGGGTGCGATAGGCCCGGATCGCCTTCATCTTCCGGTCCTGGGCCTCGGAAATATCGACGATGAACGAGGGAGCGAATTCATAGCGGCCCTGGTAGAAAACGATTTTTGCGGGACGGAAGGCCGGTCCGCTTACTTCGATTTTATTCAGCCCGGAGAGGTAGGCGGCTTCGCGGACAAGCCGCGAAGCGTGCTCGTGATCCGGATGGCGGTCGGTCCAATACGGGGCGAAGACGATCTTCGGCCGGAAGGCGCGAAGAACCTCGATGACCTTCAATTTGTTTTCCCAGGTCGCTTCGACCCGGGCGTCGGGGATGTCGAGCATCCAGTGCGCGGCCAGGCCAAGGATCCCGGCCGCTTCCGCAAACTCCTTGGCCCGCGTCTCGGCCGAGCCGCGCGTGGCCATCTCCCCGCGGGTCAGGGCGACAACGCCGACGCGATGACCCCGGGCGGCCAGCATCGCGATCGTGCCGCCGCAGTGAAGTTCGACATCGTCGGCATGCGCCCCGAAGGCTAAGGCGTCGAGTTCCATGACGGTCTCCTTTGCGGCTCCGCCTCGGTCAGAGATCGATGAGCTGATGATCGAAGGCCTCGATCGGGAGAGCCCGGTCCAGGCGGTCCATCAGCCCATAGCCGTATTTGAACAGGTAAGGGACGATATTGAAGACCCGCTCCTGCGGGCGCTGATTGGGGTAGAGATGGTTGACGGCCTTGTCCAGTTGCTGCTGCGCCGTTTCATTCTGTTTGCGGGCGGCTTGAAGGATCTTTTTCTCCAGGAAGGACCATTGAAGGCTCAAGCGGCCCTTGGCCTGTTCCAGGGATTCCTTGAGGCCGGGATCGAAGGCGAGAGCTTCCTTCCGGAGCGACTCGAAATCTTGATCGAGCCGGTCGCGGCCGCTACGCAAAGCTTCGTCCAACGGCCCGGGAACCCGGCTTTTCGCGATATCGCCGATGATCCCGGGAGCCCGGCGCCAGATGTCGGAGACGCTCAATCCGTATTTCCGGAGGACGTGATCGATCTTCTTTTCGACGATCGTCGCGCTTTTCCGGGGATAAATAACCGGCATCGGCATTTCGAAGGCGTCGTACACGGTCTTGAGCTGGGCGAAATAGGCGATTTCGCCCGGCCCGGCGACATAGGCGACGGTGGGCAGGAGCGCGTCCTGGACGATCGGGCGGAGAAGGACGTTCGGGCTGAAGAGGAACGGCTTCTCCTTGGCCAGGGCCAAGACGCCGCTTTCCGCGGCCCGAACCGCCCGGCGTTCCTTCTCCATGACGAAGAGATTTAAAATCCCCTCGTGGAGCGGCACCTGGGTATCATAGCCCGCCTGGGCGAGCGTTCGCGTCGTTTCCAGGGCTTTGCGGGTCGAGGGGGATCCGTCGGCGATTTCGCGGACGAAAACGTCCTTGGCCATTTCCTTCAAACGGGGATGGGCGGGATCGATCAGGATCAGGCCCGAGGCCCGGAAAAGGCGCGTGAGCCATCGGCCGAAGGCCTCGGCAAACGACCGGCCGGGGGCGTAGGCTTCGCCCAGATGTCCGCAAATCTCCGCTTTGAATTCGGAATCCGGAGTCAAGTCGCGGAGCCGTCGCAGGCAATCGCCGATGTCCCCGGGCAGGATCAAATCGGACGCGGGGATATGCGATCCGGGGGAGGGCGTCGGGCAGCGGATCTCTTCCCGGCGGTTGGCTTGATCCAGAAGGATCACATGATCGATCTCATCCCGGTCATGGTCGTCCGAAGCCAGCCAGAAGACGGGGACGAAACGCTCCGGCCCGCTCCGGTTGAGCTCTCCGGCGAGCTTGATCGCGGTGAGGGCTTTGTAGACCGTGTAGAGCGGGCCGGAGAACAGGCCGACCTGCTGTCCGGTGACGATCGCGCCCGCGTTTTCGCCCGAGAGGAGACGGATATTCTCCCTTGTCTCGGGACCGCAGCCATAATTCGCGTTTTGTTCCTCCAAGACCGCGGCCACCTCCGCCCGGGGGAGCGCCCGCGCCCGCGCCCGTTCCGCCTGTCGGGCGAGCGCCGCGGGATCCCGGAAGTCGCCGGCGAAAAATTCCCGGACCTTGGCGAAGTCGCTCGCGTAATCGGCCGCTAACCGGGAAAGATGCGGGAGCTCGTTCGCCGGGATGCCCATTATTCGAAGGCTTTCGTCAGGAGCGTGAACAGCACGATAAGGACCGCCAGGTTCAGGAGGACAAGGGCGTACCTCCGGTTCCAGTCGGGCTCACTTTTTTTCATCGGCCGATGCTCCCGCGTGTCTGCCGGCGGCGATCAGGTTGGCGAAAATCCGGAAGGCGCCCGGCACGCCCGCGGGCAGCTGGCGGAACCAAGCGTATCCGGTGTAGATGAAGACCCCTTTCCCGTATCGGGCGAAAAGAAGCCCTCCTTTCCGGTCCGGTTCGTCGGGATCGCGGCAGGAGAGGATCGGCTCGTAGCGGTCGTCCCATTGGGACGCGAAATGGAGGCCTCTCTCCTGGATCCATCCGTCGAAATCCTTTGCGGTGATCTTGTTCGGCGAGTTGAGAAGAGAATGGCCGGGATTCAGAAAGGAGACCGGGGCGTCTTCGACGCAGACCCGGTCCCGGCCGACGGTCAGGGGATAAGGGCCGATGACATTGGCGAGCTGGTTGGAGGCCACGTTGTACTGGACGATGAGCGTTCCGCCGCCTTCGACGTAGCGCATCAGCTTGTCCTTGGCCAGCCGGAGGCTTTCCCGGGTGTTGTAAGCCCTGACGCCGGTCACGACGGCGTCGTAGGGGGATAGATCCAGGCCGTTGAGCAGGCCGTCGTTCAAGGGGACCACTTCGTAGCCGAGGGATTGGAGGGCCTCCGGAACTTCGTCTCCCGCTCCCATGATATAGCCGATTTTCTTCCCTTCGGTTTTGATGTCCAGCTTGACGACTTTCAACCGGCTCTCGGGGAACTCGACCTGCCGGCGGATATGAGAGTAGGCGATTTCCACGAGGGACCGGCTGAATCTCAGGTCCCTGCTTTCGGCTTCGGCTTTCAGTTCCGCTTCACCCGCCGTCTTCGGCGGCGTCACGTCGAAAGCGACCTCGGTTTCGGCGTATTTTCCGGCCAGGGAAAAGGGAAGACGGGCCGGCGTGATTCGCCAGGCTTCGGGCCCCGCCAGCCGGACGAAGCCGGACACGTTTGGGGAATGGCTTTTCAACCGGACGATGATCTTCTTCGGGCCGCCGTCGGCGAAGATCATCACTTTGTTTTCGATCTGGAGAGTCACGCGCGGCCTGATCTCAAAGGGCCGGTAGAGCTCGCCCTGCACGGGATCCGACCAGCGGAAAACGACCGGAAGATCGTATTCGAGAAGGGATCCGTCGAGGCTGAGGCCGATTTTCGCGCTCAGAGCGGGGGGATTTTCGGCCTGCCCGACGAAAGGCTCCCTATGGTTCAGCCAATACGGCTGGGAAATGGGATAATCGGCCGGGATCGTGAGAGTCTTGTCCTGGGTGACCGGTTCGTTGTTCTTGAGCGGCAGATCGACGTCGATGTCGGGCAAGACGCCGGGAAAACCCAGGCGATGGAGAACGAACGGCCGCCCGGACCGGTTGACGATCGACACCCGGACGGAAACCGCGTCTCCGGGGGCGGCGGCGAAATCGGCGGCGATGGCTTCCATCCAGATTCCGGCGCAGGCCTGGATGATCCGGGAGAGTTCGAGCCTTTTGACCTTGACCCAGGGCTCCGCGGCGAGACGGCCCATCTCCGCGTCGACGGCCAACAAACCGGGGACAGAGGCCGAGGGATTCCGGGGATCGAAGGACTCAAGGATCCCGGCCAGGAGAAGGCCGACTTTTTGTCCGCCCGGGATCCGGTTCCAGGAGACGTCGACTCCGTCAAAAATGTCGCCGGAGGCCGGATCGCCAGCCACCACTTCGAACGATTCGGACCGGGCTCCCCGCCGTCCGCCTTGGCCGATGCCTTGGCTCTTATGCTGCGACCGGCTCTCTCCCGCGATCTCGGTGTAGGATTTTCCCAGCAAGGGATTGTATTCGCCGGTGTCGAGGCGCAAACCGGTTGGATGGACCGCCTCCTGCGGCGGACGGAAGATGTTTCCGAGAAGCCGCTTGGCCTTCCAGGGGGATACGGATTTCAATTGCTCGGGAAACCGGTTCGGATCGGCGGCTGCCGTGAACGCTTCCTGGATCAGCTGTCCGGAGGCGATATGATGGCCGTGACCGCCGGAGTCTTCAGCCGAAAAACGGCTGATGATCACGTCGGGCCGGAAGGTTCGAATGACCCAAACGATGTCCCCGAGGATCTTTTCCTTGCCCCAGAAGGCGAGCGTTTCCTTGGCGCTCTTGGAGTAGCCGAAATCGACGGCCGAGGTGAAGAATTGCCCGGCCCCGTCGATCCGGCGGGCGGAGAGGAGCTCCTGGGTTCGGATCAGGCCGATTTCCGCTCCCTGTTCCGGTCCGATCAGGTTCTGGCCGCCTTCGCCGCGCGTGAGCGAGAGGTAGGCGGCCCGGTATTTGCGGCCCTTCGAGAAATAGGCCAGGACGGCCGCGTTTTCGTCGTCCGGATGGGCGCCGACGTAGAGGGCGCTGCCGAGGACATTCAGCTTGGCCAGGGCGATCTCGAGATCGGCGGCGTTGGGAATCCCTTCCTGTTGGCCGCCGGCATAAAGGCAAAGGACGAGCACCCCGCTCAGGAAACCGGTGATCCGTTTATTGATAATAATGAGGAAACCTCTCTCGGCTTAATTATTCGCGACAGACTCCAACGGCGCGAATTCCGTTCGCGGCGATCGTTCGGCCAATTACTGGGCGATCTGGATTTTGAACGGGACTTTCAGCTGTTCCCAATGCAGGTAGACGGTCGCCGAGGTTCCGGCCAGGTCGTCGAAACCGAAGCTCAGCCATTCCTGGAGAGGGGCTTTGACGGGAATGACGGTCACCCGAAGGGCGTCCTCCTCCTGCTTGTAGGTGAAGCTTCCCCAGGCGTTGTTGATCTTGCTGAAAATGATGATCCACTCCTTTTCCGAGGGGATCATATGGATGCCGTATTTTCCGGCCGGCAGGGGCTTGCCTTCGATGAGGACGTTCTTATTGACCTCGATGGTCGTGTTCTCGTTGGCGCCCGCCCGCCAGGGATAGGGCTTGTTTTCGGAATACTTGTTTCCGGGGGCCAGGCCGAACGGAACCAGGGCGCCCCAGATTTTCCGGCCTTTGACGCCGGGACGGGAGTACGTGATGATGACGTCCACGTCCGTCCCCAGCCGCTGCATCACGCTGGCCTTGAGGCTCGCCGGGACCCGGTTGCCCTGCTGGGCGGAAGCGGTCGAAGGGAGAACCAGAAGAACAGCCAGGCTCAGGATAAGAAAAGATCCGATGCCGAAACGTTTCATGGTTGCCTCCTTTGGGGCTCTATTATAGTCCAATTCGTTATTAGTCAATATCTCCGGTTCTTGTCTTTGCCGGCGAAACGATTAAAATGAGTTCCGACGAAAGGCCGTGACCATGGGCGCCCGATTTTCGAATGTCCGCCGAAGCGCATTTCCGGCCGTCCTGGCCGCTTTTCTCCTCGCCCCGGCGATTTTCGCCTCCACCCTTACCCCGCACGAAGTGCTGCGGAATTTGAAAAATAAAACCTTTACGGGCGAGAGGATGGAGCTTGCTTTTCGGGGAGCCGGGCTGGCGGAAATTCTGGCCAAATTCCATGAGGTCAGCGGCTTGACCTTCAGGATCGATCCAGCCGTAGAAACCATACCCTATCCGCCTCGAATGTACAACTTCCAGGGTTATTCGTGGGACCGGGCTCTGGACGCCGTGCTTTCCGACGCCGGCCTCGCCCTCCGCCTGGATGGGAATATCCTCTGGGTCGTCCGGTTCGTTCCCGAGGGCAGCAAGGCCGTATCCGCGTTTTTCATCGGCTCGGTCACGGCGGCCGTTCTCGCCGCGGGCATATTTTTCTTCCTGGCCCGGAAAAGGAAGCGGCGGCAGGCCCTCAACCGGGAGCGCAAGATTTCCCTCGATCCCGAAACCGTCGAAAACGCGATTCAGCGCCTGAACTACCTTTTTCATGTCGAAAAAATCCACCGCAACGAACGGCTGTCCGTGGATTCCCTCGCCGAACGCCTGGGATTTCCGCCCCACCAATTGTCCGGGATCATCAACGGCCGCCTCGGGAAGTCGTTCACAGACCTGGTGGCCGACTTCCGGGTCAATGATGTGAAAAAACGCCTGTCGGATCCCGAAGAAAAGGCGAATATCCTCAATATCGCTTTCGACGCCGGTTTCGGCACGAAGGCCTCCTTCAACCGGATTTTCAAGGAGCAGACCGGCCTGACGCCCAGCGAGTACCGCCGGAAATTTTCGGCGGGGAATTGATCCCGGCCCCCCCCGAGGGTCTCGATTCGCGAATTATGACTCTTGTAATTCTATTATTTACAACCGATTAATTATTTCTTCGTCGCAATTTCCGTAACGGTCGACAGCCGCCGCGGCGGCGCGGATGATAAGGGCCTGATTTTATTTTGGAGGTTTTCTCATGACGTTTAAAAATTCACGGCGGGGGAGAATCCCCCTCTGGCCGGCGGCGGCGGTCGCTTTGGTTTTTTGGTTTCCGGGAATGGCAAAGACATCCCGGGCGGTTTCCGGAATCGACCCTCAGGCGAAAGTCGAATTCCCCAGGACTCCGGCCGGAGAACGGGCCCAAAGTCTTTTCGATCTTTTCAACGGCAAGATCTCCCAGGAACCCAAGGAATTCGTCCGCGCAAATTGCGGGCCGGAATTCAAAAGCCGCGTTCCCGAAGCAAGCTGGGGCGGGGCCATCGTTCAGATCAAGGCCATGGCCGGAGCGGTGGAGCTCGTTTCCGTCGACAAATCCGAGCCCCTGGAGATTTCCTTCACGATCCGCTCGATCTCCGCGGGGATGGCCTTCGCCATCGAGGTGTCGGTCGAGAAGGAAGCTCCCCATTTGATCTTGGGAATGATGTTCCGCCCCGCGGGAAGCGGATCTCCGGCTCCTTCCCCGAAACCGGCGGCCTCTGGCGCTCCGGCCGACTTCGATCAGATCAAGGCTTTCCTCCGGGGACAGGCGAAAGCCGGGACATTTTCGGGCACGGCCCTGATCGCCAAGGACGGCAAACCGCTGCTTGTCGAAACCGCGGGGATGGCCAGCAAGCGCTTCCGCGTCCCGAACGCGGTCGAGACGAAATACAACCTCGGTTCGCTCAATAAAAGCTTCACCGCCGTCGCCGTCCTTCAGCTTGTCGAACGGGGCAAGATCGGGATCGACGATCCGATCGGGAAATATCTCGACGGTTTTCCCAAGGAGGTCGGGGAGAAGGTCAAGGTCCGACACCTGTTGACCATGGGCTCCGGCTGGGGCGACTTCTGGAATCACCCCTATTACCTTCAGCACAAGGATGAGTTGAGGACGGTTTCGCAATACCTGGAATTCATCAAAACCATTCCCCTCGATTTCGAGCCGGGGACGAAAACCCAGCATTCCAACGCCGGGTTCGAAGTGGCCG
>Ga0316628_100004899_pt1 | contig 10614 bp, 6 predicted proteins | sample OWC_Aug_M2_C1_D5_FD_207648 | JGI IMG/M metagenome (GOLD analysis project Ga0316628, IMG submission 207648) | Wetland soil microbial communities from Old Woman Creek delta, Ohio, United States - OWC_Aug_M2_C1_D5_C | ecosystem: Environmental > Terrestrial > Soil > Wetlands | place: USA: Ohio... | reverse complement strand
TGAGATTACCGTCGGGCACTAGAGAGGTCAGAGCTTCGAACTGTTCGTCGGTCATTCGGGTAACGGCCAACCCGACCGCCGCGGACTCCAGAATGATCCGAAGGTCGAAGAAGTTGTGGACATCCTGCACGGTGAGCGGGCTGACGAGATACCCCTTACGTGGGAGCGTTCTGACTAGTCCTTCGTGGTCGAGAACGGTTAGCGATTCCCTAACCGGAGTCTTACTCACCCCCAACTGCTTGGCCAGGTCTCTCTCATTCAGAATCGTGCCGCCTTTCAAGACGCCGGACATAATCTCCTTCCGGAGAATCTCCGCGACCTGGCTCCTCAGAGGGACCTTGCGCGAACGCCTGAGTCTCGGCAGAGAGGTCTTCATTGGGGTGCTTTTTATAATATCTCAAGTGATATGTCAACGCGAATCTTCCCACGCCGTATTTTCCTGGCCGAAGGTACGGGACTCCTTACCCCCGCGGATCGGCAGCTACCACCCGATTGCGTACGCTTCGCGCCGTGGGTCGGCACCTCCCGTCAAGACGCCGGTCCCGTCATCGATCACGATGGCACAGACGGCGCCCGCAAGCCACGTCCAGTCCGGCCACGGGTGCACCTGGTGCCCTTTCGCTTTCAAGGCCTCGGCCACACGCGCTGCCAGTCTGTCCTCGATGGCCAGTCGTCCCGGGAAGTACGGGTGCGGCGCGAACGAATCGGGGAAGTTGTAGCTGCCGAAGCGCGGGGCTTCAATGGCCTCCTGGACGTTCATCCCGAACTCCACGACGTTCAGGAACACCTGCACCATGGCCTGGGCCTGTTGGTCGCCACCCGGCGTGCCCAGAGGCATGAACGGCCTTCCGTCTTTCATCACCAGGGCCGGATTGGGCGTCAGCCGAGGTCGCTTGCCGGGGCCTAGAGCCGCCGCGTGGCTCGCATCGAGTCGGAACTGGGTCAGCCGGGTCCCGAGGGTGATCCCATATCCGGGAACCATCGGCGAATCCATCCCGCCGTCACTCGGCGTCATGGAGACGGTGTTCCCTTCCCGGTCCACCACACACAGATAGGTCGTGTCGGTGTGTGACCCGGGTTCAACTGCACGAGGCTTGGCCACCAGCGACTGCTGGCCCCCGACTGCGTGGAGTTTCTCCGGATCCCCGAACGGCGGCAGTTCTTGAAAGGCCTTCTTCATATCCACGAGTGTCGCGCGTGCCTTGCCATACTCTTTCGTCCACAGGCCCTTCGGGACGGGAACGCAATCCGGGTCTCCGTAGAACTTCTCCCGATCGGCCATGGCCAGGTTGATGGCCTGCGAGACCACGTGCACATACTGGGGACGGTTGTGCCCCATATTCTCGAGGTCGAAGTTGTCCAGGATATTCAACACCTGAACGAGGAGCGGCCCTTGATTCCAGGCGGAGTTCGTGTAGATCTCGTACCCCTTGTACGTCACCGCGATGGGCTCTTCCCACTTGCCGTGGTAGCTCGCGAGATCGTCAGAGGTAAAGAGCCCCCCCTGCTCCGCGTGAAGCTTCACGATCGCTCGCGCAATTTCGCCCTGGTAGAAGCAGTCCCGCACCGCTTCCAAAGCTTGTTGGCGGGACGTGCCGGCGGCCAAAGCGGCGCTCTCCGCCCGCACTAGGAGCCGCAGGGACTTAGCCGCGTCCTTCTGGTAGAAGATGTCGTTCAGTTCGGGACTTCCGCCGGTCTGGAAAAAGATAGAGGCATTGTAGGGAAATCGTGTGATGTTCTTCGCATGAGCCTTGATGTTATTGCTGAGGAATCGGTGCACGGGGAAGCCATTCTCGGCCAGGTCGATGGCGGCCGCGGCAACCTCCGCGAAGCTCATGGTGCCGTATCGCTGCAGGATGGCGCAATCCGTGTCGACCGTCGCGGGGATGAGTTGGCCCAAGATCCCCACGTCGGGAATCGTCGTGTATCCGTTTGCTGCGAAGAATTGGATCGTCGCCTTCGTTGGCGCCACGCCCAGGCCACTATAACTGACGACCCTCCCCTCCTTGGCCGAGTAGCCCATGAAGGGCGCCACCCCCACGAACCCCACGTAGTCTGGCTGGAGGATACAGAGAGCGAGGTGAACGGCCACCCCTGCATCGAAGGCGTTGCCCCCCTTCTTGAGTATCTCCACGCCCGCAAGAGACGCGAGGGAATGACCCGACGAAACCATCCCATGCGTACCGGCAATCGGTGGTCGGAACTGCGTCATAGCTCACCTCCCTCTTACTCGTCGCGTCCACGACAGCTCGGCTCTTCGTTGCATGAGTCCCGCGCCAGGTCACGGGATCTGCGCCCGCCGGCGTCCCTAGACCTCTTCAGCGACAAATTACTCGGACGGCAGGCTGTTTCGGCATTGTGAGCCACCATACGATCGTCCCTTCAGATGTGCCATTGCCCTGCCGCAACAGGTTGCTGCACCCCGACGCAAGTTCCGCGTACTCACTAACTTTAGCTCCAAGTGACGGAGAGACGCAGGGGACGGCCGTTCCTTTTCTGCGACTGACAACGTGGCGGGTTGAACGAATTGCACGAGCCCCCCCCGCACCCGGGCGATCGACACGTAGTCCTAGAACCACTCCTGGCTCAGCGTCGCAGCAGCATGACGAGGCCGCCGGCGACCAGAATCGCGAGTATGCCGGCCCAGGCCGCGGCTGACGGGTATTCCTGCACTGTTGCCATTCCGATGAGGATGGAGAACGGCACCTCGGACAACGCGAGGATGCTGCTCTGATTGGCAGGCAGGAAGCGGCCCGCCAGGTTCAGCATCAGGATCGGGAACCCGGTACACAGGACGCCATACCCCAGCAACGCCAACCAGACGCCCCCTGATGCCCCTTCGCGGAGGAGACTGGGGAGCAGCGGTGACAGGAGCAGCGTCACCACCAGAAACTGGCGAATTGTTCCCCCAAAGACGTCGCGATCGACCAGGGCAAACCTCCGTACCGCGACGAAGTACCAGCCGAAGAGCATCCCGGACAGCAGAGCGAGGCCGTTGCCCAGTGGGATGTTAGGAGACAGGTTCGTCGATTGCTCCCCGGACCAGGCTATGGCGGCGACACCCAGGATACCGATGGCGAGGGCGGCCTGGTGCATTCGGCTGACCCGCTCGCCGAGCACGATCCACGCCAATGCGGCCGTGAAGAGCGGGGCCGTGAAGCTCAGGGCTACCGCGTTGGCGACAGTCGTGTAGAAGTTGCTGAGCGTGAAGGCCGCGTTCACGCCGAAGATGCCGAGGCCGAGGATCACGGCAGGTCCCCAGCGACTCTCCTTGACCTCCAACTCGGGGCGCCTCCCCCGGATCGCCGAAATCGCCCCGAGGCTCACGAGTCCGATGAGGTAGCGCCATGCCAGCACGTCGTAGATCGTGAGGCCGCCCTGCTTGAGCACCTTGGTGAAGCTACCGGCGGCACCCCAGAGAACCGCGCCGCCCAGCACGAGTAGAATGCCTTTTGTGCGGTTGGCGAGGAACACGAATGGACTCCGCTAGAGCTAGAGCAGGAGCTGCGTAAAGTTCAGATGACGTCCGTGCGACCCGGCGGCAGGCCAGGTCGTACACGAGCGTGAGGGCTTGCTGGTCTTTCCGGCGGCTTCCCTCGTCGATGCCGATCACGTGGAGGGGCCACCATCGGCGTTGCGCCCGGCCCCACAGAACCGCGGCCCCGACCGCACTGGCCACCGTCTTCCATTTCAGGCAGAAGTGGGCGGCCACACTGCTCCAGTCAAGCTTCCGCGCGAGGCCAGCCACCGCCCGGGCCAGGGTCGGGGTCACCCGCTGCCACTTCGCGGCCCAGGGACTCGCTCCACCTGGTGCCCGCAGGTGGAACACCAGACCCGGTGCAGGGCATATACGAGTCAGAGGGGCTGGTCCCGCAGGCCGAGGTCCTGCCACCCCCGTGCCGGCCGGCGGGTCGTCGCCCCCTTGATGGCGAGGCAGTCGCACTCCTGACAGCAGCGCTGGCGGCCGGGCAGGCGGTCGACGTGGGCCACCACACTCGCTGGCTGCTCCTCGACCCGGATTACCGTATGGGCGGCCATTCCCGGCGACTTCCTGCTCGGACACTTCCGGCTTGGCAGCACTGCTTCTTTGTCGCCTTTCACCGGGTCCTCATTACGTCCGCAACACGCAGCTCCTCGAACGGCACGAAGCCGCGACGCATCGTGTTCTCGGTCACGACGCGGGCATCCAGGAACTGCAGCAGGTAGTCGGGACCGCCGGCCTTGGAGCCCATGCCGGACATCTTGAAACCGCCGAAGGGTTGCCGGCCGACGATCGCACCGGTGGTGCCTCGGTTGATGTAGAGATTGCCGACACGGAACTCGCGACGGCACCGCTCGATGTGGCTGGGGGTTCGGCTGAAGAGACCCCCGGTCAACGCGAAGCAGGTGGCATTCGCCCAGGCGAGGGCCTGGTCGAAGTCCCGCGCGCGCAGGATGGAGAGCACCGGGCCAAAGATCTCCTCCTGGGCCAGCCGATGATCGGGCGGCACCTCCGTCGCGATGGTGAGCGGCACGTAGAAGCCCTTGCTGTCCGGGATCTCGCTCGCGAACGCGATCCGGCCCTCCTGCCGGGCAAGGTTGATGTACTCTAGAACCTTCTCCTGGGCCGACCGATCGATGACCGGACCCATGAAGTAGGCGGGGTCCTCGGCCGGCCCGATTCGCACCGAGCGGGCCGCGTCCAGGAGACGCTCCAGGAGCCGGGCGTAGATGGCGTCCACCACGATGAGGCGCGAGCAGGCAGAGCATTTTTGGCCCTGGTACCCAAAGGCCGACCGCATCACCGCAGGCACAGCCTCGTCCAGGTCGGCGTCGTCGTCGACGATGATGGCGTTCTTACCGCCCATCTCGGCGATGACTTTCTTTACCGCGCGCTGCGCCGGCAGTGTGCGGCCCGCCCGTTCGATGATGTGCAGCCCGGTCTCCATCGAGCCGGTGAAGGCGATGAGGTTGATCCGCGGATCCTCCACCAGCACGTCGCCCATCACGCGGCTGCGGCCTGGCAGGTAGTTGAAGACCCCGGAAGGGAGCCCGGCTGCCTGGAAGATCTGGAGCAGGGTGTGGCCGACGACCGGCGTGGCGCGCGACGGCTTGTAGACAACCGTATTGCCCGCGACGATGGCTGCGGCACACATCCCACAGCTGATCGCGAGGGGGAAATTCCAGGGGGCGATCACCGCAGCGACCCCCTTGGGCTCGTAGAAGTACTCGTTCGCTTCGCCCGGCACGTTCCCCATCGGGCGCGGCGCGGCCAGCCGCACCATCTCCCGAGCGTAGTATTCGAGGAAGTCGATGGCCTCGGCAACATCCAGATAGGCCTCCGTCCACTGCTTGCCGGCCTCCAGTGTCTGCCAGGCGGCGAACTCGAACATCCGGCGGCGGGCGGCGGCCGCGGCCCTGACGAGGACCGCGGCCCGGTCGCTGGGCGAGGTGTCGCGCCAGGCCGGAAACGCCTCCTGGGCGGCGCCGATGGCGCGCTCCACTTCCGCTGGCCCAGCTTGGCAGACGGAGCCGATCACCTCATCCGGATTGGCGGGGTTCACCGACGGCTCGCGATCGTCGGTGTGGATGTCCTGGCCGCCGATCGACAGGGCGTACGTCCGGCCGAGGGCCCCGCGGACCTCGCCCAGGGCCCGGACGTACGCCTGCCGGGTTTCCGCGTGGGTCCAGTCGGGAAACGCCTCGTTGCGAAATGACCCCTCGCCGCCCGATTCGCGAGCGGGTGCTCCTCTCGCTTGCTCGGCGGCAACGCGCGCCAGCATGCCGCGGGGGGATTCGAGCAGTCGGTCCCGCTCCACCCCCTCGACGAACGTCTGGCGCAGGAACGACTCATTGGCGGTGTTTTCGAGCAGGCGCCGGATCAGATACGCCATGCCGGGGAGCAGCCGCCCGTGCGGGCAGTACAGCCGGACTCGCCCTGTCGTCTTCCGCAGCGCCTTGCGGAACGGCTCAGCCATGCCGTAGAGCGCCTGGAACTCGTAGCGGTGCGCCGGCACCGCCAGCGCGTGCGCCAGCTCCATCACGGCCGACACGGTGCGGACGTTGTGCGAGGCACAGGCGAAATGGCACATGTCGTGATTTCGGAGGATTCGCTCGGCAATCCGTTCGTACGCCGCATCCGTTTCGGCCTTAACCGTATACACCGGAACCGGCCACCCGCTCTGCCGGGCCAGCACCGTCTCGTAGTCCCAGTAAGCGCCCTTGACCAACCGGATGGAAATCGGGAGCCCCTCCCGCCGCGCCCACTCCAGCAATTGGTCGGCGTCCTGGTCGCTCTCGCGGAGGTAGGCTTGCAGGGCGAGCCCCAGGTGCGGGTACGCCCGGAATTCCGGGTCGGCCCGCAGGCGCCGGTAAAGCGCGAACGTGATATTCTTGAGCCGCCGCATCTCCGTATCGAGACAGAGGAAGCCGCCGAGCGCGACGACCGTCCGATACAGGGGCTTGAGGCGAGCGAGCATCCCCTGCACCGATCCCTCGGTGTCGGCCGGGTCCGCCAGCGAGAACAGCGCCGACGGCTTCACCGACACGTTGATGCGAGGCGCCTGGCCCCAGTCGAAGCCATCCCCCTGCCCGCCCAGCGCGGGCCACGCACGCTGGGCCTGCCCCAGGGCGCTCAGCAGCTGCTGGTAACCGGCCGCGTACTCGTCGGCCTCGCGCTCGCTGATAGTCGCCTCGCCGAGGACGTCCACGGTAAAGGCGAAGCCCTGGTCCCGCAGGGTCTGCAGCCGCGCCACCGTCTCCGGCGCCGTCGCGCCGACGATGAAATCGCGCGCCAGCATCGCTAGGTTCTTCCGCATGGCCGCGCTCACCGCGGCCTGCGCGAAACTGCCGCCCCAGCCCAAACCCTTGAGGCCCCACTTGAGCACCGCTGGCAGGGATTCCTCGTGGCCGAAATACTCGTCGAGATGCCTGCTGAAGGCGTCCCCCGTCGTCAGATAGGGCAACACATCGATGAACCGGAACAGCTGGACCTTGAAGTGCTCGTCCTGCATGCACGCGTCCATGATCTTGCCGGTCCAGGCGCTCTTGTTGAAGAGCGAGGGGCGCTCGTCCCCGATGGCCGCAAAGAACTGCCGGCCGCGGTCCAGGATTCGGTTGTCCAACTCGTCCTGATTCATTGGGAAGCGATCCTTTCAAAACATCCTTGCCGGAGAGCCCTGCCAGACTTCATTTTCGAACCGCCATTGCTTCGTCGTGACCGGCTCGTCAATTGCCGCACGCGTTGGTCGCCATCAGTTGTAAAGGGCGGTCACGACCGCAACCGGAACCGCAATGTGCTCCTCGGCTCACGAAGTCGGGCCCTCCCATCCCGTTCGCAGCTGGAAGAACCGCCAGTCGTATGTCCCCGACGGCCGCGACACACCGCATGAACGGCGGACGGCAGATGTCTGTGTTGCCCTTTGGGCGTGGCGGGGATGCGCACGCACGTGGCAAAATGACGACAAGTGCGGCATAAGCGGCAATCACATCGGGACAGTGGCGGGAGGAGTCGGCTAAGAACAGGTCGGCCCAGTAGGTCGTTGACCAATTCAAAGTAGGAGAGGAGGTTGTAGGTGTACCAGGCGTGCCGTTGACCCCATACATGCGTGCGTCTATCGAGGCTCCCACTCGGCATGACACACCTCTATGTCTTGGCTCGAATCTTCCCTTCTTCCATCCTGCGATTGAAGTATCTCACATGCCTTTGCACAAGGAGTCTGGCCGCATCCGGATCCCGCTTTTCGATTGCCTCCAGGATTCGGCAGAGATCCTGGTAATTCCGCTCCATCAGTCCGCGTTCATGGGATAGGAACCGTTCGAAGTATGGAGAGATGTTTTCGTAGATGGTCTGCACGATAGACTCGAAGATCCGGTTTCCCGCGATCCGCGCTAGGTGGAAATGGAACCTGTTGTCTTCTCTGACGACGCCACTCCAGTCAAATGAGTCGGCGTCCAGATAACCTCTTATGGATCGAACGAGTGCGCGCAGTGTCCTCACATCCTGCCGCGTCGCCTTCCGGGCCGCCTTGGAGGCCACCACGCCTTCGACGGCCTCTCGAAACTCCGCAAGCTCCTTCAGGCTAATCTTTTGATAGCGCAGCAGGAGGTCGAGACTCTCGCTTACCAGTTTCGTATCGACCGCGCGCACGATCGCCCCGCCAGCGGTTCCGGTCTTGATCGTGATGAGTCCCTTCTGCTCCAGGGTCCGCAGGGCCTCTCGCAAGGTACCCCGACTGACCTGAAAAGTGTCCTGAAGCTGTCGCTCCGCCGGGAGCCTCGCACCCGGCTTGAGGCTCCCCTTGAGGATGGCCTCTTGAATCTGCCGGACGACATCTTCGAACGCGCGGGTCTGCCTTGAGGGGCTGAACATGGCTCTCCTTTAGAATGGTAAAACCATTACTACTCGCCTTGAGGCAGTGTCAAGCACAAAGTGTAACTCTTTCCCGAACCTGTTGCAGGTCAGATCAGTTCCGCCTCTCCGAGGTAATGGGTCAGCTGGAACAGTTCGAGATGGTCGAGGCGGCCCTGCGGGCTCTTGAAGCCTCCGCGGACCACTTCGATTTGGCGCCACACGCTGATCAGTGTCTCGGTCTGGCCGCAGCGCGGAACGTCCGGGTACGCGGATAGGTCACCATGCGATCGAACTTCTCGCTGCAGAAGAACTCGACGCACTTGGCGCGGTGCCACGAGGAGTGCCACCACGCCTCGCGTGCCAGGGTGTCCCGTTTGGCGTAGGCCTCGCGGGGCGAGGTGGAGTCATCGAACAGGTCCCACAGGGTCTCCTTGAACAGCAAGACCTGTTCGACGACGGTCCCGGCGTAGATCTCCATCATCTCGGGGATGAGCAGCCGCTCCTTGAGGGTCCACCGGTCCATGTGCTTCAGTAAGCCCCACTTCAGCTCCCAGAGTTCCTCCCGATGGTGTTCCCAGCGCTTCCCCCGGAGGGATTTGCGGAACTGAATCAGGGCGTTGCGCAGGTAGTGCCAGAGCCACTGCATGAGGTGGAAGTGGTCGAACTGCTGGTGGGCTTGGCGCTAGCTGCGGAGCGAATCACGTCCGTTGCGCTTGAACCGCTTGATCGCATCCCCCATTGTCTTCCCTCTGTCAACCACTCGTGCCCGCAGGGGTGGCCGAAATGAGTGCAGCTCGGCGATGCGCTGCCTCAGACCCCGCGAGGTGGTCCCCCGCCCCGCGGGGCGTCACCGAGGGGCCTTCCGGGCCGCCAACTCGTTCTCTAGACGTCGGGACGTCTGTGTGATCGCAAGACCGCCGAGCCCGGTGCACCGCAACTCGCGGGGGAGTTGGCGGCCGACCCGCTGGGCCGTCTCGATGACCTCATCCAGCGGGATCACCGGATCGTAGTCGGCCAGCGCCATGTTCGCGCAACACACGGCATTGCTGGCGGCCAAGATGTTCTTGCCGAGGCAGGGGACCTCGACCCGATTGGCCACCGGATCACAAATCAACCCCAGCATCCCTTGGAGCGCCATCGACGCGGCCGCGATCCCTTGGCGCAGCGTGCCCCCGGCGAGGGTCACGAGGCCGGCCGCCGCCATACTCCCGGCGGCGCCGCACTCCGCCTGGCAGCCCCCGACTTCGGCCGCAAACGTCCAGTTCGACGCGATGAACACGCCGATGAGACCGCTTGCCAGCAATGCCCGGGCCATCAGGTCCTCCGAGAGCCCCAGGGCCTCGGCCATCCCGAGGATAGCACCAGGCATCGCCGCACAGGCCCCGGCGGTGGGCGCGGCGACGATCACGCCCATGCTGCTCTTGACCTCCATGAGAGCCGAGACGTACAGCACGATTCGGTTGAGGGCCCCGGCATCGAGCAGCCGACCACCGTCCATACGCTGGCGGAAGGTACCGCACTGGTACCCGAGCAGCCGGTCTCCATGAGAGGTGCCGGCGAGCCCCTGCTGGATGGACCGGCGCAGGATCCGGACGATCTCCCGCATCTTCGCGAGGACCTCGGACTCGGGCAGTCCGCCACGCGCCATTTCGTAGTCCAGGGCGTGCCGCCAGAGGGGGGCGTCCCGGCCGGCGTCGAGCCGAAGCATCTCGTCGCACGTGTGAAACGGGACCGCGGCGCCGCGGCGGGAGAGCACCGGCAGCACGGGGGCCAGCCGTTTGACCTGTCGGATCTCGCCGAGGGGCTGAAGCACGGCGACGCTGCGATCGTCCAGGAACCGCTGCGCTTTGATCTCCACCAGGTGCCCCGTCTCGGACGCATGGAGGAGAATGGCGTCGGCCTCGAGAATACCGGAGAGGCGATGGAGGAGATCCGGGTCGTTGCGCTCCATCCAGAGGAGCGTCTCGTAGTAGTCGCCGGCGATCGACACCGGGAAATCGTCGACCGTCACGACCTCCACCATCCCCCCGCCGGTAGAGATCGCTCGAAGGCGATGCCGCTCCCCCCCGCCCGTGAGTGTCAGCCGGTACGTGTTCGGATGGGGGTCGCCGCTGTCCACGGTTTCGATCCGGAGCGACGTGCCCGTTGCCCGCAAAGCCTCCGGCGAGCCGGGCAGTCGCTCGTCGGCCGCATCCCACCCCAGCAACCCCCCGCATAGCCCCATGTCCGAGCCTTGGCTCTCATGGGTCGTGGGCAGGGAGCCGTTCCGATCGAACTCCACG
>Ga0316628_100004898_pt1 | contig 10614 bp, 4 predicted proteins | sample OWC_Aug_M2_C1_D5_FD_207648 | JGI IMG/M metagenome (GOLD analysis project Ga0316628, IMG submission 207648) | Wetland soil microbial communities from Old Woman Creek delta, Ohio, United States - OWC_Aug_M2_C1_D5_C | ecosystem: Environmental > Terrestrial > Soil > Wetlands | place: USA: Ohio... | reverse complement strand
AGTCCTTTGAAATAGCGCTTGCGCGTGGCCAAATTTGAACCCGCATAGATCAGAGAACCGAATAAATTCCTCTTCCATGGGTTGATACCGAAGAATCTTTTTATCATCGAACCATAGGAATAAGTTTGCCGGTTCAGACGGGTGAAACCTTCGATGAGCTCTTCAGCCGTCATGCCTTTTGGTTGGAAAAGGAGTGTATCAGGAGGATATCCCTGAAGCCACCAATGAGGAACAAACAATCTCCCTTCTCTTAAGAGGCGTGAATATAACCGGGTTCCAGGAAAAGGAGCCAGGATCCTGAGTTCTACGCAATCAAGGCGGCATTTGGTGATGAACTCAAGAGTCCGGTCAAACACACCCGTGTTCTCATGGTCAAAGCCGAAAATAAAGGCTCCAAGGATAGCAATCCCCTCGCCATGGAATCGGCGTACTGCTTCCGAGAAATCGATCTTCAGGTTCTTTATTTTTCTCATTCCATCGTGTATTTGCTTCTGGACCGACTCAAATCCGATTAAGAGGCCGACGCAACCTGAACGCCTCATCAATTTCAATAGTTCCAGGTCCTCGGCCAGTGAAACGGGCCCCTGACCTGCCCATTTGAGCCGGAGGGGTATCATTTCTGCAAAAAGCTTTTTGGCTTCCGCCCGGTTAAGGGCAAGGGCATCGTCCACGAAGAAGAGGTGTCGGGAGTCAATGGATTCCACCTCAGCGACGACTTCTGGAATAGGACGGGAGCGATATTGCCGACCCATTACTGAACCAATTGAGCAAAATTCGCAATCATACGGACATCCGCGGGCTGTCTCGATTCCAACGGCAATTGGGGTATAACCTCTGTGTGCCGGGTGAGGATAGAGGTCTCGCCTTGGTCTCGGCATTCCGCGAAGGTTTGTAATTCTGTTGGCACAATATAATTTTTGCAGCTCTCTGGAGGCGGCATCAGACAAGAGTCTTGGCCAAACCTCCTCCGCTTCGCCAACGACAACCACATCAGCGTGTTGCAAAGCTTCGCCCGGTAGAACCGTAGCGTGAATTCCGCCCATCACCACCTTCACATTGCGCTGTCGATAGGCGTCAGCAATCTGATAGGCCCTTAGTGCAAGGTCAGTCATTACGGTAATGCCCACCAAATCTACTTCTTCATCGATATCGTCAGGAGCGAAAGCTTCATCTACGATTTTTACTGAATGCTCAGGAGGAGTGAGAGCAGCCAGAAGAGGCAAGTTCACTTTCTGCATTTTGAAGGTTTGAGCACTGGAGATATTGTCTTCACTCTGTTCATGCGGTGCAATGAGTTTGATTTTCATTTTTTCACCTCCGGGATCACGATTAAGTAAAATAGGGATCAGTCGGTGATCCCTCGTCCCTTCAGTTGCTGATCCACAAAATGGATAGTTGCTTCTATTTCCTGTTGATAATCATTTTCACAAATCGAGATGGCTAACGTCGTATATCCAATGACCATCTGGATAATCTCTTCTTTTGAAATCGAGAGCTGAATTCCATAGAGAGCGAGAAAGCTTGCAGCGATATCTGCTGTTTGCTCCGAAATCAACTGGATGGCTGTCGCCTCATCTTGCATCAGAACCTGACCATAGAGAATCAAGTTCTTTCTAAATTCCTTTTCCGCTAAAGTGATGAACCGGGCTGCTTCGGGATGGCTTATACCAGCGTATGAAGAGAAATCCTTCGCATACGCTTTGACCAATAGAAGCGGAAATTGTGGACTGCGAAAAATTGCGGAGGATATGATTTTTTTGCCTATCAGGGGGTCTGTCTTCTTCGAAACCAGTATGTCTACGCTGTTTTCTACAATTTCATGTAAAATTTCTATGGCCACCTCGTCAGGTATTCCTAACTCCGATGGCAGAGGTTGAGCAGCCAATAACTCTCTTGCTTTGTTAATTGCATAGCCCTCTGCCGTGCCGCATGTCTGGCAAAGGTGGTGAGCCGTAAAATCGGCTCCCCAGACATCGTTGTGGCCAACAAACCCATAGGCCAGGGACTTTTCAAGTGCCCATCTCGATGCATTCCAAACATTCAAGAACTCATTGTGCGTTTCGCTATATAGGTACCCGAGATAGGTAGGGTAATCGAATAGATAGTTGAAAACATCAGGAACCATCCCGCCATAGATCTCGTTGCCATTGTAGAGCCCTCTCTTTCTCCCGAGGTGATCCTCAACGTACGCATGTGTGGCCGCACTCCAGGCGAAGGCTTCTGTCGTGAGGAAAAGTAACATGAGAAAAATCATTCCCAATCCCATCAATTCTTTTTTCGTCCCGATCGTTTTCATCTTTTCTTCCTCCTTTTCGAATGGTTTTAGAAGCTGTAACTTCACTAAGAGCAAGTGCCGTGCCCAGTAAAATGTGCTGACCAAAAAAGCTGATAAGCGATTGTGATTATTTAGGTTCTTGAATACATATCATCAAGAGAAAGTAAATGAAGTGTGAATCAGCTTGCGCAGATTAAAGTATAGGGTGAGAACAGGTTTGCGCAGTTTCAAGCTCAGATAATAGGGAAACTCAAGGATTGCGGATAGAAATGTCCACAAAAGAGGGCGGGACCATTTCTGGCCTCGCCCTTGGCTATTCGTGCAGTGGAAAAAAGTCGTAGAGTCTTGATCTATTACTCAGGAGTTACGTCAGGGTTGGATCGTGAAGGTACCATCACTTATAGTGCTTGCAACGGTCCTCCACCCCGAATCCATCAGAAGCACTTTTATTTTGCATTTATCCTTTATTTTGTTCAATGCTGGGACCGTCCACTCATAGACCTCAGGATTCCCTGTGAATGTGCATTTCTTATCGTATGGCTCACATATGGCTTTCCACATCCTTCCACCATCCATACTGTAGAACAGCTTCGTAAAGGCCACATCTTTTTTCGTCTTCTCCGTCTCCCATTTGATAAAATGCCTCGACCCACAAGTGAGAATTTCATTCTCCTCCGGTTCCGTCACCCTCATCACCTCTATCCTAAATGGTTTATCGGAGATATCCTCGTGCACTTTGATCCCTGCGGCATTGTAACCCGCCACTTTCACAAGACATCCGTTTTTATTTCCGTCCAGTCTCGGGACGGTCCAGGGATACCTGTTTCCAGCTGCTTCCCCGTTAATGAGAGTCCATCTTCGCCCATTGTCTACTGAATAGGAAAGCACAACATGAGTCACGTTCGTGGATGCATCCCATGTTATGTCGTATGGTTTTCCCGAGCCTATAACCTCACCTCCGTTCGGTGTGAGGAGCGTTACTTGACCCGCGTTCGTGGCGACCAATTCTGAGATTTCCTGTTCAGCGCCAGCGGAGGCAATCCCTTTGACAATACCAAGTCCCTCTGCGAGGAAGAAAGTTTGGGACTCGGGCACTCCTTCAACGGTTACGACCCCCGCTATCTTGGCGACTTCAAAGTCTCCAGCCGGCACAGTAACATTGTCAAAGGCTTCAAAGGTAAAACTGGAGCTGTATGGAAATTCAAGGACCCCTACTCGCGGCAAAGGATTCGTTCTCACAATGCCGCGCGAATTGGCGGTTTGTCCCATTTCAATCCAGCCATCCGCCAACCTGAGCGGAGGAATGAAGGTTAGGGTTAGGTTAACATGGCCCAGACCTTCAATGGGTACATTTCGCTGGAAGATTCGATGCAGATGGACTCCTTCGGCACCGCTTGTAAAATATTCTTTTGAGCCACTCAGAGTGTAAGAGAAGACAGCTGTCTTAACACCTTCTACGACTGCCATGTTGTTAAGCACCTTGACCTTCTCCGTGTGCTCGCCGTTCATGACGTAACTCCATGTCATTCCGGGGCGGACAGGAAAATAGTCAGAGGAACGGAATGCGTCGCTCGTAACGAACTCATAAGCCCCGACGTCACACCGTCCCACCCGTCCCACCCCTCGTTGGTCCGTTACCAGAACAGTGCCGTTTTGGTCGGTACAGCCGGCAGGATTACCGGCGTTGATGGCCGGACTGTCCGGCAGAAGGGAGTGGGTTTCAGTGGGGCCGCCATGATTCCGCAGTGGACCGATCGATGGATCAACATCGGTCAGGTCACCTGTACCGGGCGCGAAGCCGCAGCCGGAAATGGTCTCAAAAAGATTGTAGCCGCCGGAGGTAATGGTTCCCATGCAATCCGGACCATCATTGGTGGCAAGGTTTTGGCCGAGGAGGGTGTTCCGCAAAGTCACGGAGCCTGAAACCGACTTAATCCCGCCACCGAATAATGCCTCATTGGAAGCAATCGTACTGCTGCTCAGAGTCAGACTGCCAGAATCATTGTAGATGCCTCCCCCGTGGCTAGTCACGTTTTCGCTGACTGTGCTGTTGTTGAGGATGACCTGTCCGGAGAGGTTATAAATGCCGCCTCCGAGGCCATTGGGTGTGTTGGATGTACGGTTGCCGCCGACGGTGCTGCTGTTGAGGATGAGGGTACTCTGGTTATAGATTCCGCCACCGGCATCATAGGTCGTGCTCCCTGTGACGGCACTGTTGTTCATAGTCAGGGTCCCCTTGTTCATAATCGTCCCGGATGAAACTCGTGAGCTGTTACTCGTGAAGATGGCGCGCTGAAGGGTCAACGTCCCTTCGTTTGAAATGGCACCCCCAAAGTTGGAACTATTCTGGTTCGCCGTAATATCAGTTAGGGCCGCCATTCCGGTATTCCAGAGCGCACCTCCCTGGCTGGATCGATTGTTATCGAAGATGACGTTACTCCCCATCATCGTTCCGGTGTTGTAGACGGCACCTCCCCCGCCCCATTCTGCCCGGTTTGAATTAAATGTAACTTGATCAAGCGAGAGACTGCCGGTGTTATAGATACCGCCACCTCCGTTGTAGCCATAGTTTGACGTCAGAATGCTGTCTCTTAGGGTCAGGGTGCCATCGTTGACCACACCGCCGCCATATTGATTGAGTGAATACCCGTTCTGAATTGTGACATGCTCAACAAAAGCCACTACACCGCTCTTCACTACGATGCCTTCGACCGAATTCCTGCCATCCATGATGCTTGTCCCGGTCTGCTGGGTGAAACCATTATTCCACCCGCCGGAAAGAATAATGTCTTTGTCAATGGTGCAGACGGGTCCGTTATCCGCGTATGTATATTCGTATGTCCCCGAAACCACATAGATCGTGTCACCGGGAACAGCCTTTAGAAGCGCTCCATTGATTCTGGAGCAGGGGGTTGCCGGACTCACACAATCATGATCGTCACTACCGCCGGGCGACACGTAGAGCCAACCGTTGATCAACGAAAAAATCGCGGGACTTTCGACGCCAGTGACCTCAGCCTTCACGAGATAGTTCCCCGGTAGCCCGTTTGCCCTGAAGGCCGCCGCTGTAGCGATGCCCATCTGATCTGTGATCGCTGTTGTGATGTTCGAGCCCGTATCCGCGAAGGACCCGCTAGGTCCGCTGGCGGGTGCACGAAAGAATGCCAGGGCTCCGACGACCGGGGTGCCGAGGCTATCCAGCACTGCAGCCTGAAGCGGCGTTTCAAAAGGACCGGATGGCGGCGCGTGTTGCGGTGTACCCGCGTAGGCATAAATACTCGCCGGATTTCCGGGAGGCGTATATTCGTAGGCTCCCATGTCACAGCGGCCGGCACGGGGTGCGCCACGCTGGTCTTTAATCAAGGGTCCGGTACTGCCTGTGCAGCCGCTAGGGTTGCCACCATCGATCGCGGGACTGCTCGGCAGGAGCGGATGGTAGGGCGGAGCTCCCGGAACTCCTATCAAAGGCCCGATAAGGGGATCAAACTTGACAAGGTCCCCTGTCCCGGACGCAAAGGAACACCCTTCATTGTCTGAAATCAAATTGTATCCGCTGGACTGAAAACTTCCCAAGCAATCAGGGCCGGTACTGGCCGTATTCCGGGCAAGAATGGAGTTACGCACAACCACTGTACCCCAGGTGCCGATGTAGAGACCGCCTCCTTCGCTAGCCGTGTTTCCGTAAACCGTTGTGTTATTCAGTGAAACATTGGCGTTGATCGTCGAAATACCGCCCCCGACACTAGTGGTACTATTGTGGGACACCGTGCTGTTGTTCAGTATCAAGGTAGCATTATTTGAAATGCCTCCGCCCATGCCTCCTGAGCCATTATCAACGACCGAGGAATCATTCATGACCAACTGGCCGGACTCGTTAACGACGCCGGTTTCCGTGTTCCCCGAAATGGTACTGCCCGTTACGGTCAATGTGCCGCTATTGTAAATTCCTGTTGTTCCGTTTCGGATCGTGAAACGTTCGAGCTTCACCGTAACGCCGCGATATACGGTCACTCCTCGATGCGCGCCCTGTCCATCGATTGTGGACGTACCAGCTTGAACCGAAAACGTTGAATCCCATCCGCCGGAGAGAATTGCGCTCCTGTCGAAGAGTAGCCCCCAGAAATCGTTCGCGGTGTATACCCCAGTACTCAGCAGCATGGTATCGCCATCCATGAACCCCGGCTTTTTGAGCGCGTCGTTGATGGTGGCACAAGGTGTTGCTGCACCCTGGCAATCGTTACCACCGCTCCCATTTGGGGAGACAAACCACTGAAGGTGGGTTAGGATGAAATTGGCAGGGACCGCAATACCACTCACGGTTGCTGTAACCGAGTACAGACCCGCCACTCCGTTGGCTGTGAACGTGGATGCCGTAGCCACCCCGCTTTCATCAGTTACAGCAGACGTGATGGTCGTGCCGGTGTCCGCAAAGGTTCCGCTTGGTCCGGTACCGGGTGCGGAAAAGGTTACTGTGACACCGCCTACCGGGCTTCCGATGTTATCCAGGACTACCGCTTGGAACGGCGTTGCAAAGGCGGCGAATGGCGGGGCATGTTGTGGCGTCCCCGCAAGCGGGTGGATGCTGGTTGCAGGACCAGGCACGGTGTATTCGTACGCCCCGATATCGCATCGGCCCACGCGGGAGGCTCCGCGCTCGTCAGTTGTCAGGGACCCCGTGCTGCCAGTGCAACCGGCCGGGTTGCCGGCATCGATCGCCGGGCTGCCGGATAATAAGGGATGATATCTGGGGTTTCCTGATGCCCCGATCAGAGAGCCGAGATGAGGGTCGGCATCAGTCAGGTCCCCTGTACTTGTGGCGATATCACAGCCAGAAGTATCTCCGATAAGGTTATAACCGGCAGAGGCAATCCACGCTCCTGTGCAATTAGGAGAACCGCCCTGGTTCCCAGCGAGTATGGTGTTTTGAAGGGTGACGGGCATTAAATAAGCATAAATGCCTCCTGCACCTGCCTCTGCCGTATTCTGGACAATGGTGCTGTTGTAAACCCGGATTTCAGTCTCCTCCCACGACGGTCCCTCCGCTTGCGCCCAGATGCCGCCTCCGAAAGAACTCCGGTTTCCGCTGATCGTGCTGTTATTCAGAGTCAGAACGCCTTTGCCATAGCAGAAAATGAAAATACCGCCGCCATATGCACCGCTGTTGCCGCTGATTTCACTATTGTTGATCGTTACCGCGGTCCCATAGCTATTGATGCCGATGCCCGATTCGGTATTATCGCGGACCACAGTTCGGTTTAGAGTTAGGGTACCCAAGGAGGATTTAAAGATGCCGCCCTGGCTTTCACTGATCGTACAGTCGTTGATGGTGAGCGTTCCATCGACCCATATTCCGTTACCGAACGCCCACATAGCGCCAGAGCCGCGACGCACATTAAAATAGTCTATGGTGGCCGTAACATTTTGATCCACGGTGATACCACGCCGCATCCTCTCTCCGTCAATCGTGGACACGCCGTTTTGTGAGGCAAAAGCCGCATCCCACCCCCCGGATAGAATTGTATCTTTATCCAGCCTGACGACTTCAGGAGCAGGGTCGGTACTCGTGTATGTACCGACAGCAACATAGAGGATGTCACCGGAATTGGCTTTCTTGATCGCTCCGTTGATTGTTGCACACGGCGCGGATGGGCTGGCGCAACTACTGATGTCGTTCCCACCGGGGGCCACATACCGTGGCACACCTGCCTGAGCGGGTTGAAAGGGGTCCCCAAGCATCCCCACCACCGCGGAAGTCAGGGCTAGGGTCTTCGACAGCGATCTAAGGAGTGTGTTCATGGCGATCCTCCCCTCCGTCACTGCAGCTTCACGCATACCATCAGTGAATAGTTCCGTCTCACAAAAAGGGTAACGGGAGAGTTCCAGAGAGATCTGCAGAAAATCTACAGCGGAGACTTGGAGATTCAGATATCGTATTGGAGACCGAGGCTACTGTTACCCTGCAGAATCTCTTGCGCGTATTTCTCCGCCCATTCCTCCTCCCCACGAAACTGTTGTATAAAAAACATTATATCAAAATGAATCTTTTTGTCAATTCTGGAAAATAGAGATTTACAGTGAACAATATTGAGTATCTCTTCATCCTCATAGAGCAAAAACCATGCCCAGTAAGGGACCTGAATACAATATCTAGTAGCCCTCTAATATCATTGGAGTTTCTAAAAAGTATTCTTACGAATGATTCAAGCAGGTGCGAATCCAGTTTGGCAGATCAAAGGGCAGGGTGGGAATTGAATTGCACGGTTAAGAAGATGGGGAAATATTATCACGCTGGGCATCGACGCCGCCTACCAGATGCCGGGGAAGAGCCGGTGGCGCACCAAGGCAACGTAGGTCGACCATCCGGCATCTTGAGAGAGGATCCGCTCTTCGGCACGGATGCGGTAGAATAGGGATGCCCACCCCGCCATCACCAGTAGTGCTGTGCCCAAATTCCATTCCTTGAGGTTGCAACCGATGTCCGCGAGCACATAGGCCAGATACATCGGATGGCGCACGAGCCGGTATGGACCTCTCATTGCCAGACCCCGCAAGGCCGGCCAGACTCCGAACCGTCTGCCCAGACTGAGGAGGCTGGCGAGGCTCAGACACGCCGCGAGCGTCACAAGCACCAGCCCACCCGCAGGCCACGTAGGGTTGCCGGGCACCCACCGGAGATACACGATCTGCGCATACGGGTAGGCATATGATACGACGACGGCGGTACTGGAGAGAAACGAGTGATCCTGCACCTTGGGTGGGGGTCGCGTGAGGGCGATCCCAAGAACCAGGAGATGCTGTGAGATGTAAACCCAATCTTCGATCGTCAAGGTGGACGTCAGGGAAAAGAGCAGAACTAGCTCGGCCGACGTGACGCCGAACAGCAGAAAGTCACCGAGCCTTCGTCGGGGTATTCCAGAGACGTGCGGCCTCAACCAGGTCATCCCACTACTCCGCAGAGATGCAATGCCTGCTGGGAGGCCGCCACCACGGCAAGACTCGCAAATTTTTCTTCTATATTCTTCACAGGGATTTTTTCTTGAATGCTCATAGGCGCCGTCAAAATATCCGGGCATTAAAGGATCAGCCGCGGCCAGGCCCCTTGCAAATGGTCACGGACCATTGACCCAACATAGACCACCTTTAAGTGATTGGAACTCACTTAAGGATGGGATAAATATAATGAAAGATAAATTTCTATGTCAAGTCAAAAAGGCCACAGGATACAAAAGAAGAATTAAGCCATGATTTGAGGATGACGATTGTCAGGTGAGATCTTGTATCATACCCAAGATCTATCGGTCATTAGAGGAAGATATCCTCGGTTTCCAAAAATCTCGCCGGTCAAAAGGCTTACTTCGAACTTTCGCTTATCATCTCTAAGAGGCAATGCTGGAAGCCAATTACTACTATTATATTCATTTCCTGGGAGCAAACATCAAAGCGAGATACAGTGCTGTCAGAGTGACGCCCAACAATACCATGCCTGCCGTCTTTCCTGCAGTTATTATTCGTTCCTTCGTAGTAGGCTCTTCCTTAGTTTTCTCCGCTTCTTGCGAAGTCTGATATGCATAACCATTCTTGGCAAGACAATCTACGTATGTCTGATATCGAGCATCTGAATCTAGATTTTGGTCCGTTGATTCATTATTACACTCCCGCCAAACTCTGTCATATTCAGCCTGACTATAATCAGTTGTCGTCAACGGTCTCACCCCTTTACCTGGCGCAGCGCAACTTACTACTGAAAAAGCAATCAAAGTGAAAAATATTAGGAACCTCTCCATGTTCATCACCTCCTGTCTTCTGACGGAGCAAGAACAATGCCGGGCGTTGGACCCAAACATAATATTTAATAAGCCTTTAATATCCTTAGTGTTATGGGAAAGAGCTTTCAGGAGTGGTTTAAGCAAGTGTGAATCAGGTTGCGCGGCTTAAAGAATAGCGTGGAAATTGGTTTGCACAGCTAACAGTCCTTTGGATCTTCTCACCATTTCAATGTCGTGAGTATACCATAGTGGTCAGAAGGGGAAAAACCATCCTTTGGTGTCAAAACAATACGACTTTCAAGAATGTGATCCTCAGGAATGTTCTTATGGGATAGAATAAAGTCAACCCTGCAAGGATACCGGTCATGATAGGAATGTAATATCTCATAAGGAGTGGAAGGATTTCCCAGGGGGCGAAAATTCGGATTACGAAGGGGGTCCCAGGTAGCTCCCTCCTCATGGGGATTCTTCAATCGAAAACTATCCACCCATTCACCTTCTTTAATGAGCAGGTCGAGTTCGCCACTCTCCACAGTTGTATTGAAGTCTCCCATAAGGATGGCAGGCATCCCT
>Ga0316628_100004897_pt1 | contig 10617 bp, 9 predicted proteins | sample OWC_Aug_M2_C1_D5_FD_207648 | JGI IMG/M metagenome (GOLD analysis project Ga0316628, IMG submission 207648) | Wetland soil microbial communities from Old Woman Creek delta, Ohio, United States - OWC_Aug_M2_C1_D5_C | ecosystem: Environmental > Terrestrial > Soil > Wetlands | place: USA: Ohio... | reverse complement strand
GCTGGCCCTGCTCTCGCTCATCGCCGTCTCGATCGCGGGGGTGGGCGGCGGGGGCGGCCGGTTCGCGGCCGGGGTGGGGAAGCTCATCTACGCGGCGACGTTCGGCCTCGTGCCGGAGGTGTTCGGCACCGCCCTCGGGTTCGGCGCCTTCGTCATGATCGTCCTCACCGTCACCCAGCTCGTGTTCCGGGTGATGCGCGTGACGCTGACGGAATGGGTGGGCGATTCGCTCCCGGCCGTGCGCAACATGCACGTGTCCAGCCTGATCTCGATGGTGCTGACGCTGGCCCTGGTGCTGACCGGTACCTGGGTCTACCTGTGGCAGCTCTTCGGCGCGTCCAACCAGCTGATGGCGGCGCTGGGGCTCCTGGTCACGGCCGTGTGGCTCAAGTCGGAGGGCCGGAACCCCGCCTACGCGTTCTGGCCGTTCGTGTTCATGTACGTGACCACCCTCTTCGCCACGGTGGTGACGGCCAGGAACCTGTACGTCTCCATCGCCGCCAATCCGGCCATGAGCACGCTGCCGGTGGCGGGCGCCTGGGCGATGATCATCGTCTCGATCCTGCTGCTGGTGGCGGCCCTCTTCATCGGCTGGGACGGCATCAAGGCCTACCGGCGCTACAAGGCCCGGCCCACCGCGCCGGCCACCACGGGTGCGGCCCCGGCCTGAGGACTCAGTGGGAAGCCCGTTCTCCGAGCTCGCGGACCGTCCGGAAGAACGCGTCCGCGGGCACGCCCGGGCCGGGGAGCGCGAGGTGGAGCTGGAGGTGCGGGGCGCCGCGGCGGACCGAGAGCCGCGGCACCGCCACCCCGATGCGCGCCGCCAGCGCGACCAGCTCGTCGGCGCGCGCCAGCGCCGGCGCCGCCTGGTAGTAGACCGGGGGCGCGCCCGGGGCGGGCTCCCGGACGGACCACTGGGCCGCGGCCAGCCGGTGCCGCACCTCGCGGCCGGACCAGCTCCGGGGATCGAGCACCTCGAGGTCCATGCGGGGCGGGTCCTGGAGCAGGGCGCGCACGATCAGGATGTCGCGCCGTCCGCGCGGGTGGGAAAGGGCCCACATCCAGGGCACGTCGCGCGGCTCCAGGAACACGATCAGGGTGACTTCCTGGAACGGCGCCCGGGGCTCGCGCAGGACCATCTGGACCGCGGTGGTTCCCAGCCAGCGCACGGTGGTGCGCGCCCCCAGGGCGGGGAGGCCGCCCTGCATCCAGCGCAGCACCTGGCGGCCGCGCCGCACGTTGTAGATCGAGCCGGCCGCGAACCAGGCCACGACCACGATCGCCAGCCCGGTGAGGATCGCCGTCACGAAGGGTCCGCGGACGGCGGGGCGCCGGACCGGACGGAGGGTCATCCTCCGCGGAGCGTCCCACCGCGCGGGCGGATGATAGCATCGGCCTGGCAAGCCGGCGCTCGACGATGGGAGCGGTTCGTGAGCAGCGGTGGCAGGTGGAGACGGTCGGTCCGCGAGTTCCTGTACGGGATGACCGCGTACGAGTTCGAGCACCAGGCGCTGGAGATGCGCCGCTCGATGGAATCGCTGTTCCTGCTGGTGGTCTTCGGCGACATGCTGGGCGTGCCCGTGCTCCCACCCTGCCACGCGCTCCGGCTCCTGCCCTACGCCATGCCACGGCTCGGGCCCTGGAAGCGGCGGCTCCTGCGCGAGCGGGAGCTGGGCGACGACCACGAACATCATCTGCACGGGATGTGACAACGGGCGCCAGCCCATGGTGGAGGAGCGCGACATGTCGGAGAACGAGAAGAAGGGCGGCAAGGGGTTCTGGCGCGGCATCCGGGAGACCATCTACGGGATGGCCGCGCACGACATGAGCCGGGCGGCGCTGCGAACGCGCGCCTCGATGGAGCACCTCTTCATCCTCATCACCATGGGCGATCTGCTGGGGATCCCCATCCTGCCTCCGTACTACAGCCTGCGGCTCCTGCCCTACGTGGTGCCGCAGATCGCCACCTGGAAGCGGCGCATGCTCCGCGAGAAGGACGTGTCGGACGCGATGTTCTGAGCCGACGACGGCTCGGGCCACCAACAGTGACTACGCCCTGGACCAGGAGCGACAGATGAGCCTCAAGGACGTCTTCCTGAAGAACCCCGATCGCCGCTACATCATGTTCGGCGGCAAGGGCGGGCTGGGCAAGACCACCTTCTCCGCCGCCACCGGCTACTGGCTGGCCTCGCAGGGCAAGAGGGTGCTGGTGTTCTCGGTGGACCCGCAGGCCTCGCTGACCGACATCTTCCAGCGCGACATCTTCGGGAAGGGCCCGGTCAAGATCATGGACAACCTGTGGGCCCAGGAGATCGACGCCGACGGCCACATCAAGGCCTACCAGAACGAGATCCGGAAGAAGATCCTCGACATGTACGGCCTCCCGGCCGTGCCCGAGGAGATCGAGAGCTACATCCAGGCGGCCAGCGCCGAGCCGGCCATGGAGGAGAGCGCCATCTTCGACGCGGTCGTCGACGTGGTCGTGAAGGGCGACTACGACTACTACATCTACGATCTGGTCCCGCTGGGCCACGCCCTCTACTACCTGTCGATGGCCAAGGTCTACGACGAGTGGATCAACAAGGTCACGCACCTGCGGGAGGAGATGCGCGAGTACGAGGAGATGGTGAGCCGGCTCAAGCGGGAGAAGGAGACCGAGCAGGACCAGATCCTGGGCGAGCTGCAGTACATCAAGCAGCGCATCAACGCCTCCTCGGCCATCCTCACCGACAAGGCCAAGACCGCCTTCTTCTTCGTGGTGGTGCCGGAGCAGATGATCATCACCGACACCAAGAAGGCGGCGGGCCTCTTCGCCCAGTTCGACGTGCCCATCGGCGGCTACGTGGTGAACCGGGTCATCCCGCGCGAGCTGCTCGAGCAGAAGGTCCCCGACTACCTCCGCAACCGCATCCAGATGCAGGACGGCTACCTGGCCGACATCCGCTCCACCTTCGGGGAGGGGGTGCTGGCCCTGGTCCCGGAGCTGGAGCGGGACGTGACCGGGCTCCCCATGATCGAGAAGCTGGCCGGCATCATGTACGGGTCGTGAGGGCGCGCCATGGACGGCATCCAGACCTCGATGCGGGACTACCTCAAGCAGCACGAGGCGCTCAAGTACGTCTTCTTCGGCGGGAAGGGCGGGGTGGGGAAGACGGTCTTCGCCGGCGCCACCGCCATCTGGCACGCCGCCCAGGGGCGGCGGACCATGCTGGCCTCCACCAACCCGGTCCACAGCCTGAGCTCGCTCCTGGGCCAGGACGTGCACGGCAAGCACACGCCGGTGCAGGGCGTCCCCAACCTGTGGGCCTACGAGATCGACACCAAGCAGACGATCGAGCGGAGCAAGACGGAGATCCGCGACAAGATCAAGTGGTTCCTCAAGTTCGCCGACATCTCCACCAAGGCCGAGGACTTCGTCGAGTCCGCCACCATGAACCCAGCCTTCGAGGAGTCGGCCATGTTCGAGAACATGATCGACCTCATGTTCAAGAACGAGTACGACGTCTACGTCTTCGACACCGCCCCCACCGCCAACGCCCGGCGCCTGCTGGGCATGTCCAAGGTATACTCGCTGTGGGTGAACAAGATGATGAAGAGCCGCGAGGAGGCGCGGACGCTGCGGGAGCTGCTCTCCTTCACCAAGAAGAAGGAGAAGGACCCGCTCATGGAGTACCTGGTCGGCTTCCGCGAGCGGATGGAGCACGCGCGGGTGCTGCTCACCGATCCCAAGCTCACCGCCTTCTTCTTCGTGACCCTGCCCGAGGCGCTCCCCATCGCGGTCATCACCCGCTTCATCGAATGGTTCCGGGACTTCGGCATCCCCATCGGCGGCGTGCTGGTCAACATGCTCATCGACCGGGCCCTGGTCGGCGCCGACGCGGCCGACTTCGTCAAGAACCGGGTGGCCATGCAGGCCGAGCACATGCAGACCATCTGGCAGAAGTTCGACGGCTCGGTGCGAGCGGTGGTGCCGCTCTTCGAGACCGAGATCCGCGGGGTGGAGTCGCTCAAGAGGCTGGGGACGGCGGTGTTTCCGTAGCGGGCGCGTTCTCTGCTATGAAGCTCCGATGCGCTCGCACGCCTGGTGCGCTCTCGGGGTAGCAGTCCTGTCCGTCCTCAGCGGCCGGGCCGCGGCGCAGGTGGCGGTGACGGGCGAGGACCGGGCGCGCGCAGCGGAGCTCTCGAAGGGTTGCGACGGGAAGATTCCTGCCGCCTGCTTCGACCTGGCGCGGATGCACTGGGCCGGGAAGGTCACGGGCTGGATCGACGACCGGAGCGGCCTGGAGGCGTTCCGGAAGGCTTTCGCCGGCGACCGGGAGGCGGCGATCGCGTCCCGGACGCAGAGGTGCGAGGGCAACGACGGCGAGGCCTGCGACGATCTCGGGTCCCTGTACCTGCTCGGCGAGGCGGCGGCCAGGGACGACGGCAAGGCGGTCGGCTTCTTCGAGCGGGCCTGCAGCCTCGGGTGCCTGCGGGGCTGCAGCGACCTCGGCGGGATGGTCGGCTCCTCGGACGCGGTGAAGCTGGAGAGGGCACTCGAGGTGCTCGGGCGCGCTTGCGACGGGGGCGACGCGCTCGGCTGCTCGACGCTGGCCGGGCTGTACCTGGCGGTCCCGAGCCTGAAGGACCTGCGCAAGAGCGTCGCCTTCGCCGAGCGCGCCTGCGCCTCGGGGCACCGCCACTCCTGCGTCACCGTCGGCGGCGCCTACGCCTTCGCGAAGGGCTTCCGCGACGTGCCCAGAGGCGTCGCGCTCCTCGAGAAGGCCTGCGCGGCCGGGGACGGCCAGGGCTGCGGCATGCTGGGCAGCGTCCACGCCTTCGCCGAGGGCATGAAGGATCCGAGGAAGGCGCGCGCCTATCTGGAGAAGGGCTGCGAGCTGCGCGACCCCGACGCGTGCCACAACCTGGGCGCCATGTACGCGCGCGGCATCCCGGGCGTGCCCCGGGACGACGGCCGGGCCATGCGCGTCTTCCAGAGGACCTGCGACCGCGGCGATCCCCAGGGCTGCACCGATCTCGGCCGGGTGTACGAGGAGGGGCGCGGCGCTCCCCGGAACGCGAGGAGGGCGGCCGAGCTGTGGCGATCGGCGTGCGACGCACGCAACGCCGAGGGGTGCCGGCGCCTCGGCGATGCCTATGCCGCCGGGCGGGGCGTCCCCCGGGACCCGGCCAAGGCCGCCGAGCGGTGGCGCATGGCCTGCGACGCGGGCGAGGAGGAGGCCTGCGCCGCGCTCAAGGAGCCCCCCGCTCCCTGAGTGAATGCGGGGTGGGGGCCCTGCGAAGCAGGGGGAGGGGGGCGCAGCCCCCCGTGAGATCGACCGGCTGGCCTTTTTGCCGGACCGAAGGTAGGCATAACGGCATGTCCGAACTCGTGAAGGTGACCCTCCCGGACGGGAGTTCCAAGGAGGTCGCGCGGGGCACGACCATCCTCGACTTCGTCAAGGCGTCGATCGGCGCCGGGCTGGCCAAGGCGGCGTACGTGGCCAAGCTCGACGGGCAGCCGGTGGATCTGTCGCGGCCGCTGGACCACGACACCAAGCTCGAGGTCGTGACCACCAGGAACCCCGAGGCGCTGGAGGTGGCGCGGCACGACGCGGCCCACGTGATGGCCAGCGTGGTGCAGCGGCTCTACCCCGGCACCCAGGTCACCATCGGTCCTGCCATCGAGGACGGGTTCTACTACGACTTCGCCCGCGACAAGCCCTTCACGACCGACGATCTGGAGAAGATCGAGGCCGGCATCCGCGAGGAGATCAAGGCCGACCATCCCTTCGTCCGCGAGGAGATCTCGATGGACGAAGCCATCCGGCTCTTCGAGCGCCAGGGCGAGAAGTACAAGGTGGAGATCGTCAAGGACATCGCCGCCAAGGGGGCCAGGACCCTCACCCTCTACAAGCACGGCGACTGGGTCGACTTCTGCCTGGGGCCGCACGGGCCCTCGACCGGCCGCATCGGGGTGGTGAAGCTGCTCAACGTGGCCGGCGCGTACTGGCGCGGCGACGCCAGGAACGCGATGCTGCAGCGCATCTACGGCACCGCCTTCTTCGACAAGAAGGACCTCGAGGCCTACCTGCACAAGCTGGAGGAGGTGAAGAAGCGCGACCACCGCAAGCTCGGTCCCGCGCTCGGGCTCTTCGCCTTCCACGAGGTGGCGCCGGGATCGGCCTTCTGGCTGCCCAAGGGCACCACCCTCTACCACGCGCTGGCGGACGCCATGCGCCGGATCGTGAAGGCCAACGGGTACCAGGAGGTGAAGACGCCGCTCCTTTTCAACAAGCGGCTGTGGGAGCAGAGCGGCCACTGGGGCGTGTACCGGGAGAACATGTTCCTGGTGCTGGACAAGGAGTCGGACCCCTCCTTGCCCGTCGAGGAGCGGCTCAACATGAGCCTCAAGCCCATGAACTGCCCGTCCCACTACCTCCTCTACAAGATGGGCAAGCGCTCCTACCGCGAGCTCCCCGTGCGCTACTTCACGGTGGACGTGCTGCACCGGAACGAGCTCTCGGGATCGCTGGGCGGCCTCACCCGCGTCCGGCAGTTCGCGCAGGACGACGCCCACATCTTCGCCATGGAATCGCAGGTCCCGGACGAGTTCCGGCGCTTCATGGACCTGATGCGCAAGGTCTACGGAGCGTTCGGGCTGGAGTTCAAGCTGGGCTTCTCCACCCGTCCGGTGAATCCGGCCGACCGCGTCGGCGACGACGCGCTCTGGGACAAGGCCGAGAGCGTGCTGCGCGCGGCGCTGGACGGCGTCGGGCTCCCCTGGCAGCTCAACCCCGGCGACGGCGCCTTCTACGGCCCCAAGATCGACTTCGCGGTCACCGACTCGCTGGGCCGCTCCTGGCAGACCTGCACCTTCCAGCTCGACTACGCCGCGCCCGAGCGCTTCGACCTCACCTACGTGGGCGACGACAACAAGGAGCACCGGCCGGTGGTGATCCACCGGGCCGTCTACGGCTCCTTCGAGCGCTTCATCGCCATCCTCACCGAGCACTACGCCGGCGCGTTCCCGGCCTGGCTGGCGCCGGTGCAGGCCCGGATGGTGACCGTCTCCGATCGCTTCCAGGACTGGGCGCGCGAGGCCGCCGCGGTCCTCTCGGCCCAGGGCTGGCGCATCGAGGTCGACGAGAGCTCCGACAAGCTCGGCGCCAAGATCCGCAACGCCGAGCTGGAGAAGATCCCGTTCACGGTGGTGATCGGCGAGAAGGAGGCGTCGGCCCGGGCGGTGGCGCCGCGCCGGCACGGGGGCGAAGATCTCAAGTCCATGCCGCTGGAGGCGTTCGCGGAGCTCTTGAAGCGCGAGGCGACGCCGCCGTACTGACCGCGAATCGCCGGGGGCGGGTACGGCCGCGAGCAGCACGCCCGGCGGGCGCGCCTGCAGCCGGGCAGCCTGGACGGGGGTCGGGCACCCCGGCCCGCCCGGGCGGCATCCGCCTCGCCGCAAGGCAGTACGACCCGGCCCGGTCGTGGACGGGCCCGGCGCCGGAATTGACTCCTACATCGGTTCCGCCGAGCGGGGGTTTCTGCTAAGCTTCATGGTTCACATTTCGTTCTGCCGCGCGGATCTGCGCCTAAGCGCGCGGAAGGAGTGGCGAAACCGTGAACGAGGCCGACAAGGTCATCATCTTCGACACGACGATGCGGGACGGGGAGCAGTCGCCCGGGGCGTCGATGAACCTCGAGCAGAAGCTCCGGGTGGCCAAGGCCCTTCGGGATCTGGGCGTGGACGTCATCGAGGCCGGATTCGCCGCCGCGTCGCCGGGCGACCTCGAGGCCATCCAGGCCGTCTCCCGCCAGGTGGAGGGCCCCGTCATCTGCAGCCTCTCCCGGTCGAGCAAGGGCGACATCGACGCCTCGGTGAAGGCCCTCGCCGGCGCCCCCCGCCAGCGCTGCCACGTGTTCCTGGCCACCAGCCCCATCCACCGCGAGTTCAAGCTGAAGATGGCCAAGGACGAGATCGTCCGGCGGGCGGTGGAGGGCGTCGCCTACGCGCGCGAGCATTTCGAGGACGTGGAGTTCTCACCCGAGGACGCGGCCCGCACCGAGCTCGAGTTCCTGACCGAGGTGGTGGAGAGGGCCATCGCCGCCGGCGCCACCACCGTCAACATCCCCGACACGGTCGGCTACGCGCTTCCCTCGACCTTCGCCGAGACCATCCGCTACCTGCGCAAGCACGTGCGCGGCATCGACAAGGTGATCGTCTCCGTGCACTGCCACAACGACCTGGGGCTGGCGGTGGCCAACAGCATCGCCGGCGTCCTGGAGGGCGCCCGCCAGGTGGAGTGCACCATCAACGGCATCGGCGAGCGCGCCGGCAACGCGTCGCTGGAAGAGATCGTGATGGCCTTCAAGACGCGGCGCGACGTGCTCCACGTCACCACCGGCGTCCGCACGGAGAAGCTCTACCCCACCAGCCGGGTGGTCTCGCAGGTGACCGGCCTGCACGTGCAGCGCAACAAGGCCATCGTGGGCCAGAACGCCTTCGCCCACGAGGCCGGCATCCACCAGCATGGGATGCTGACCAACCGCGAGACCTACGAGGTGATGCGGCCGGAGGAGGTCGGCTTCACCCACAGCTCGCTGGTGCTGGGCAAGCACTCGGGCCGCCACGCGCTCAAGGAGCGGCTGGTGCAGCTCGGCTACGTGCTGGACGAGAAGGCGGTCGACCAGCTCTTCCAGGAGTTCAAGAGCCTGGCCGACAAGAAGAAGGACATCTACGACGCCGACCTGGAGGCGCTGGTGGTCCACGGCCAGATGCTGGCCCTGGGCGGGCGCGCCTGGGAGCTGGAGTCGCTCTCCACCACCTCGGGCACCGGAACCTTGCCCTGCGCCTCCATCGCCCTCCGCTCGCAGAGCGGGGAGCGCTTCCAGGAGGTGGCGGCCGGCGACGGCCCGGTGGACGCGGTCTACCGCGCCATCGAGAAGGTGACCGGCATCCCGGTCAAGCTCCGCAACTACGAGATCGCCAGCATCTCGACCGGCGAGGACGCGCAGGGCGAGGTGACCATCGAGGTCGAGCACCCCACCGGCGTGTACCGCGGCCGGGCCTTGTCGACCGACATCATCGAGGGCAGCGCGCGAGCCTTCCTGGATGTCGTGAACCGCATCGCGCTCAAGCTGGCTCCGCGGCCGAGCGAGGCCCGCGACGAGATGGGGACTCCGTAGATGGCCGAGGGACGACGGGCGAGGACGATCTTCGAGAAGGTGTGGGACGGCCATCTGGTGGCCGCCGAGACGCCGGACACCCCGGCCATCCTCTACATCGATCTCCACCTGGTGCACGAGGTGACGAGCCCGCAGGCCTTCGCCACCCTGCGCGAGCGGGGCATCAAGGTGCGGCGCCCGGAGCGGACGCTCGCCACCATGGACCACTCCACCCCCACGCTGCCGCGCCGCGCCGACGGCCGCTGGCCGTTCGTGGACGCGCAGGCCGAGGCCCAGGTGCGGCAGCTGGAGAAGAACGCCGTCGACTTCGGCATCGAGCTGCACGGCCTGGGCGACGAGGCGCAGGGCGTGGTGCACGTCTTCGGCCCGGAGATGGGCGCCACCCAGCCGGGCATGACGGTGGTCTGCGGCGACAGCCACACCGCCACCCACGGCGCCTTCGGCGCGCTGGCCTTCGGCATCGGCACCTCCGAGGTGAGCCACGTGCTCGCCACCCAGTGCCTCTTGCAGCGCCGCCCGCGCAAGCTGGCGGTCCGGGTGGAGGGCGCGCTGGCGAAGGGCGTCTCCGCCAAGGACCTCATCCTGGCCATCATCGCCAAGCTGGGCGTGGGCGGCGGCACGGGCCACGTCCTCGAGTACCTGGGCCCGGCCATCCGGGCGCTCTCGATGGAAGGCCGGATGACGGTCTGCAACATGTCCATCGAGGCCGGGGCGCGGGCGGGCCTCATCGCCCCCGACGACACCACCTTCCAGTGGCTGGCCGGCCGGCCGCGCACGCCCGGGGGGAAGGACTTCGACGCGGCGGTGGCGCGCTGGCGCGGCCTGGCCAGCGATCCCGGCGCGGCCTACGACCGCGAGGTGGTGATCGACGCCTCGTCGGTGGCCCCCTGGATCACCTTCGGGACCAACCCGGGGCAGGGGATCCCCGTCAACGGCGTCATCCCCGACCCGGCGCGCGAGGCCGACGCCTCGGCGCGGAGCACGCTCGAGGCGGCACTGCGCTACATGGCGCTCGAGCCCGGACAGAAGCTGCTGGGCCACAAGGTCGACGCGGTCTTCATCGGGTCGTGCACCAACGGGCGGCTCGAGGACATGCGCGAGGCGGCCCGGGCCATGAAGGGGCAGCGGGTCAAGGTGCGGACGCTGGTGGTGCCGGGGTCCCACCGCGTCAAGAAGGCGGCCGAGGCGGAGGGGCTGGACCGCATCTTCCGCGAGGCCGGGGCGGAGTGGCGCGAGCCGGGCTGCTCGATGTGCATCGCCATGAACGGCGACAACCTGAGCCCGGGCCAGTATTGCGTCTCCACCTCCAACCGGAACTTCGAGGGGCGCCAGGGCGCCGGGGGGCGGACGCTGCTCGCCAGCCCGCTCACCGCGGCCGCGGCGGCGGTGGCCGGGGCGGTGGCCGATCCCCGCCGGCAGGCGGAGAGGGGCTAGCCATGAAACCCATCCGCC
>Ga0316628_100004896_pt1 | contig 10619 bp, 9 predicted proteins | sample OWC_Aug_M2_C1_D5_FD_207648 | JGI IMG/M metagenome (GOLD analysis project Ga0316628, IMG submission 207648) | Wetland soil microbial communities from Old Woman Creek delta, Ohio, United States - OWC_Aug_M2_C1_D5_C | ecosystem: Environmental > Terrestrial > Soil > Wetlands | place: USA: Ohio... | reverse complement strand
CGTGAAAGTGGAAAGCAATACTTTGCATCCGGGCCAGCGCTTTCTCAGTTCGTGACTTAGACGGCTGGCCGCCTCCACTTCACCTACGGATGCCGCATGAATCCAAATGGGTCTGGAATGGCTCAACGCGGCCGTCACGGCGGGCGGATAGAAACCCAACCGCTGGCCCAGCCCTCTGGAAAAGCGATCTCCGAGCAAAAACACAAACGGGATCAGGGGCAGACCCAGCACGAGCGCCACCATAAAGACAAGGTTATAAATGAAGTAATCCACCCGATGTTCCGAACTGCTAATGCAAGGTTTCCGGTCTTGTTGCGGATTCATCCTCCAGCAGTTGAAGCGTGTAAAGGCGGCTGTATTCGTTCTTTCGCGCCAGTAGCTCTTCGTGGGTACCCTCCTCGACAATCGCGCCGTCGACCAAGACGACAATTCGGTCCGCTTTTCGAATCGTCGATAAACGGTGTGCGATCACCAAGGTCGTCCGCTGGGTCATCAAATTTTCTAGCGCGTCTTGAACCAGCTTCTCTGACTCTGCATCCAAAGCCGAAGTCGCTTCATCGAGAATCAAAATCGGCGCATTCTTGAGCAGGGCCCGGGCAATGGCCAGGCGCTGGCGCTGTCCGCCGGAAAGCTGCATTCCCAACTCGCCCACCATGGAGTCATAACCATGAGGCATAGCCGAGACGAACTCATGCGCATGAGCGGCTTGCGCTGCGGCCACGACATCCTTGAGGTCCCATTCGGGATGGCCATAGGCGATATTCTTGCGCACCGTATCATTGAACAAAAAGGTATGCTGGGAGACCACGCCGATCTGAGAGCGCAGCGATTTCAAGGTGAGATCGCGAATATCGACCCCGTCAAGGGTGACCTTTCCGGCCGTCACGTCGTAAAAGCGCGGGATCAAATCCGCAAGCGTGCTCTTGCCAACGCCGCTGACACCCACCAAGGCAACCATTTCTCCCGCTTTAATTCTTAAATTGATGTTTTTTAGCACCAGCTTGTCGCCGTAACCGAAGCTCACATTGCAGAATTCCACGGCCTCGGCGAACGGCGCCGCCTCGCGCGCCCCGGGCTTCTCTTCAACTTCCGATTTTTCATCGAGTACTTCAAAAACCCGTTCTGCGCCGGCGATCCCCTGGTGAATCATCGTGTACGTCTTGGTTAAACCTTTAAAGGGCTGGTACATTAAAAACATGGCCGCCATAAACGCCATGAATTCGCCCTGAGTGCGGCCGCCGCCGACGACGCTCCAACCGCCATACCAGACCACGCCGCCGATGGCGAACGAGGAAAGCAACTCCATCGAGGGCGCGACGATCGACTTGATGCGGCTCGCGCGCAGGGATTGTCTAAACAGCTTCCCGTTTTCGGCAACAAACTTCTGGTTTTCATAGAATTCCATGCCAAAGGCTTTGACGATGCGGTTGCCCTGAATGCTTTCGGTCAAAAGCGCTGTGAGCATCCCCGTGCTGATCTGGCCGCGCTTGGTAAACCGCTTTATTTTCTTGCTTAGCCGCATCACGGGCAAAACGGAGGCCGGAAAGACAAAAAACGCTATGGAAGCCAGCACCCAGTCCTTGAGAAAAGCGACGATGACCAAAACGATAACCGAGGTCGCATCGCGCAAAAACGACGCGAGCGCATCGGTGAGCGCAGATCGCAGCAGCACCACATCGCTGTTCACACGCGCGATGAGATCACCGGTGGGGTGGCGGTAAAAGAACGCAACCGAAAGCGACTGCAAATGGCGATCGAGGGCATTGCGCACATCGTTGATAATTCTCAGTCCCACATAATCGCTCAGATAGCTCTGGCCGAAATTCAAAAACCCACGCAGCGCAAAATAGCCCACGATCACCACCGGCAGGTACGACAGCATGACCACGTCTTTGCGAGCAAACACGTCATCCATGACGTGCTGCACGAGAAACGGGAGCACGCCGTCGCTGGCGCCGTAGGCGAGCATGCAGACCATGCCAAGAATCGAATAGGGCCAGATGTAGGGCTTTAGAAACGGTAGAAGTCGAAAATACGTTTTCACAGATTTCCCGCCATGAAAGTTGTTTATTGTTGCATCATCGATAGCGCCAAATCCGCGACGCGTTCGGCTGCTCCCGGCGATCCTAATTTTTCCCTGACCCGCGCCAATTCAGCGACAACGCTTCGGTAACGGTCGCGATCACTCAAAAGCGACCGGCTTTCCTCGATAAGCCGCTCGGCGTTAAACTCAGACTGTATAAGTTCCGGCACCACGCGCTTACCGGCGATTAAGTTGACCATGGCGACGTGATCCACCTTGACCAACCAACGGGCGATGAAATAAGTCAAACCGGCTAGCCGGTATACGACAATCATCGGCTTGAGAAGCAAGGCCGTTTCCAGTGTGGCGGTTCCCGACGCCACCCAGGCAAGATCCGATGCATTCACGGCGTCATAGCGACTGTCCCCCACGATAGGGATTTGCAGCGCCGCGCGTCTCAGTCCTGTCTCGATCATGGCCGGATCGACTGTGGCCGCGCGCACGCAGAGGAATTGCACCGCGCGCTCCCGCTGCAAGCGCGCAGCGGCTTCCAACATCACCGGCAGGTGATATTCTACTTCCCGTCTGCGGCTGCCCGGCAATAGCGCTATGGTGGGCTTGGCGGGTTCCAAACCCAAACGGGCCAACACTGCTTCACGGCTCTCCTTGATGTGGACGGCATCGAGCAGTGGATGCCCCACGAAGCTCACGTCCACGCCGTGCTGTCGGTAGAAAGGCACTTCGAACGGGAACACAACCGCCATTCGATCCACCCAACGCGCAATCTGGCGCACGCGTTGCCGCCGCCAAGCCCATACTTGCGGGCTGACGTAATACAGCACGGGAAGGGCCAGTTGCCGGGCGAGCTTGGCCAAGCGCAAATTGAATTCAGGAAAATCAATCAGCACAAGCAAGCTCGGCCTTCGCTCGCGGAGCACCCGGCGCAACAAATGATAAGCTTGCCAAAGATTCTTGAAATTACCCGCGAGTTCCACCAGTCCCATCCCTGTGAGCCGGGACACGCTAAAGAGCATCTCAAAGCGGGTTTGTTGCAGCCGCTCGCCCGCGACCCCAAATATTTTCAGCGTCGGATCGCGCTTCAACAAGGCATCCACCAAGCGCGCGCCGTGAAGATCGCCTGAGGCCTCCCCCACAACCAGCATGACTTCTCTTCCTTGAGGCGCTGCCCGGTCAGCCGATGATGCTTGTCCTGTCACTATCTGACTGTCTATGATCCAATGCCTTCTTGATCGCGTTGCCCGGTTAACCGACGATGCTTGTCCCGTCACAGCTGTGAACTGATCATCGCCGCGATTTCCAGGGCGCGCAAGCCATCGGCGCCGCTCACCAACGGCAAGGTTCGCTTGCGCACGCACTCCAGAAAGGAATGAATTTCATCCGCGAGCGCGTCTCCCTCTTTGATCTCTATCGTTTCGCCGCGAATATCAAGCCAGGACGCGCCCACGGGGGGTTTGTAAAAAATCTGTGCCCGGCGTTGATCATAATCGATGGAAATATAAGCGTCCGGCTGGAAAAAGCGAACCTTGCGCTCCCGCTTAAGCGATACCCGGCTCGAAGTCACATTCGCGATACAGCCGTTGGAGAAAGTAATGCGGGCGTTGGCAATGTCCGGTTTATCGGTCAGAACCGGCACGCCCACGGCTTCCACGCGGTCTACAGGCGAACGTACCAAGCTTGCGATGACATCGATGTCGTGAATCATGAGATCCAAAACCACGTTGACATCGGTGCCCCGCTCTACGAATGGCGCCAAACGGTGACATTCGACAAACTTAGGCTCTTTGATGACCGATTCGAGCTTTCGAATAGCCGGATTGAATCGTTCGAGATGCCCGACCTGAAGAATTGCTTCCTTGGATTCGGCCAACTGGACAAGCTCTCGGGCCTGGTTAGGGTCAACCGTAAGGGGCTTTTCGACCAGCACATCAATGCCCTGTTCGAGGAATTCCCGCGCAATGGCGTAGTGCTGGAGCGTCGGAGTTGCGATACTCACACAGCGCACTTGCCCGAAAAGCTGTGCATAGTTCGTCAACGCCCGAGTACCCAATTTGTCTGCGACCTCGCCAGCGCGTGCCTCATCCACGTCCACCACCGCAATTAGATCCGCATCTTCCGCCGCGGCATACTTTTCCGCGTGAAACTTACCTAGATACCCGACCCCGACGACCGCAACTGGAATTTTCGCGCTAGCCTGCATTATTCAACGTCCGAAGAGAAAGCGATGACACCGTATCACGAGACCAACGACTCAACCCCGACCACTGCGATGTGGGATGCGTCTGCATCTCGCAGCAGCGTTTCTTTCTCAATAAGAATGGTCTTGCCGGCCTCCACAGCCAAAACCGCGCCTCCCACAGCGCGAATGTTCCTGATGGTTTCGACGCCGATAGCGGGAACGTCAAAACGCATATCCTGGTGGGGCTTGCTGACCTTGACGACCACACAACCCGATTTCGCGAGAAGGCCGCCGCGCTGAATGGCGGCATCCGTGCCCTCCACAGCTTCCACCGCCACAACTACTTGGTTTTTTAAGATCACCGTCTGGCCAATGCCCAACCGGCCGATTTCCTTAGCCATGCGAAGCCCCAAATGAATGTCATCCCATTGCGCTGCGCTCGGGGCTCGCTGCGTGAGCACGCCTTTTTGCGCAACAATATGCGTGAGGCAAAGTGTGGACTCCAAAATTTCAATTCCTTCTCCTCCCAACTCGTCCGCGACGCCGCGAAGTAGGGCATCATCTTCGCGACTCTTCACCTTTGCCAAGAAAAGCGCGCCCCGCATGTCGGGTCGAAAATTTCCCAACAGCTTAACTTTGCGAATTCCCCCTGCCATCACCGCCCGGGTTACTCCGGCGCGCTGAAAGGTTCGAATCATCTTGCCCAACTGCCCCACATAGATCCAAGTGACATCAGCGACGACCTTTTCGATTTCCTCCAGGGTTTCCCCGCGATGAGCAACCGCAACCAACTCAAATCCCTCTCGCCTTGCCTCCTCGGCGAAGATGATCGGGAATTTTCCGTTACCCGCGATTAGCCCGAGCTTTTCCACGCTTGGAATAAATCACGAACTCTTTTCGCATGACGCCTATCGGCAGACTCCCCGTTGGGAGTTTCCGATGAACGTAACCAGTTGTTCCACCTCAACCGACTGGGGAATCTCTTGCCGCACTTTGGCTAAAGCGTCTTGGGTCTTGAGCTTCGAATGAAAAATCACTCGGTACGCCCTGCGAATAAGATCGATTTTTGTTTTGTCGAAACCCCGGCGGCGCAATCCCTCAATGTTCAGACCGTGAAGTTTCGCTCGATCTCCGGTTGCATTACAAAACGGCGGCACATCTTTGGAAACCATGGAACCTGCCCCGACGAGCGCGCCAGAGCCCACTCTGACAAACTGGTGAATGCCGACGAGGCCACCGACAATGACGAAATCTTCGATGACCACATGACCACCCAACGTTGCGCCATTGGCAACGATGTTGTGGTTTCCTAAAGAACAATCATGGGCGATATGACAATACATCATCAATAGATTGTAGTCGCCAACTCGCGTCATCATTCCTCCACCGGTCGTTCCTGGATTAAGCGAGACGAATTCGCGAACCGTATTGTGATTGCCAATGATGAGCTCGCTCGCCTCGCCTTTATATTTTAAATCTTGGGGAATGGAACCGACGCTGGCGAACTGAAAAATGGCGTTGTTCTCGCCCATCGTCGTGCGGCCTTCGATCACGACGTGAGCGTGGATTCTTGTACCTTTACCGATCTTAACGCCCGCTCCGATAACGGCATACGGCCCGACTTCTACGTCGCTATCCAATTCCGCCTTAGAGCTTATCAGTGCGGTTCTGTCTATCTTGCTCATGAGATTTTCACGGAAGGCCCGCCCGTCGCCTATTCCATCGCGATTTCCATGGCCGAGATTTCGGCCTGGGCGACGATCTTGCCATCTACGGTGGCGATCCCCTGCATCCGCCAAAATGAGCCGCGTCGCTTCACGCACGTCAGTTCCATTCGCAACTGATCGCCCGGCTCAACGGGTTTTTTGAATTTGACTTTATCCAGTCCGGTCAGCACAAACACCTTATTATCGCTCAGGCCGCCACGGGCGTTATGAGCCAAAATCGCACCCACCTGCGCCATCGCTTCGCATATCAATACTCCAGGCATGACCGGATGATTGGGGAAATGGCCCTGAAAAAAATACTCATTGAACGACACGTTCTTGATCCCCACGATCTTTTCCTCGCCGTGTAGTTCGACGATCCGATCGACCAAGAGAAAGGGATAGCGGTGCGGAACATTCTTAAGTATCGCATTGATGTCAAGCATGGCTTCGATGATCGCGATCACCCTCCTTGGTTAACCTGGATACCTGCCTTTCCAGGGCGCGCACCAGCGTCCATAACTTGGGTAACTGCGGGAGAAGAACCATGACCTTGAGCCATTCGTGGTGCGGGGCCGCTGCAACTCCCCCCGATAGAACCGCCCCCGGAGCTACCGATTGCGCGACACCGGATTGTGGGCCGATGGTCGCGCCGTCGCCTATTTGTATATGGTTGACGACACCCACCTGCCCTGCCAGAGTCACGTTAGCGCCGATGCGGGTACTGCCCGCGATGCCTGCTTGCGCGGCAATCACGGAATTTTCGCCGATCGTAACGTTGTGAGCGATCTGCACCAAATTGTCGATTTTCGTGCCGCGGCCGATAACCGTTTGACCTAAGGTCGCCCGGTCGATGGTCGTGTTCGCCCCAACCTCGACGTCGTCTTCAATTTTAACAATCCCGACCTGGGGAATTTTAACCCGGACGTTGCCTTCTCGGGCATAACCAAAGCCGTCGCTACCCACCACGACACCGGCATGAAGGATCACCCGGTTGCCGACGCGGCAGCCTTCTCTTACGACGACATTGGCATGAAGCACGCAATCTTCCCCAACCTCGCTGCCTGCGGCCAGAAAAACTCCCGGGTGTAACGCAGTCCCGTTCCCAACTTTTGCTCGGTCGCCGACAAAAACGTGGGGAAAGACAGTAACCCCCTCCCCGAGAATTGCGCTCGCCTCGACATAGGCGAGCGGGCTCACCCGTTGATTCAGCGGGGGTGGGGGATGAAAAAGTTGAAGGATGCGCGCAAAGGCGAGATACGGGTTAGCTGTTTCCAGATATCCCTTACCCGGCTGCGCGGGCGCATTCTGGGCGACTCCCGGGCCCACAATGACCGCGCTTGCCGAGCAGGTGGCGAGAAACTGCTGGTAGCGGGGATTTGCCAGAAAACTAATCGCCCCCGGTCCCGCTTCGTCAATCGGCGCGACTTTGTCAATAAGGACTTGACCATCGCCGATGACTGTCCCATGCACATGATCGGCGAGTTCGGAAAGCGTTTTCGCTACCGTGGCCACTATTTTTTCGATCGGCTGTTATAAACTTCGATGACTTTGTTGGTAATGTCGATCCCCTGATCACTGTAAAGAATCTGCGAGCGTTCCAAAATCAAAGTGAACTTTTCCGCCTTCCCTACCTCATTAACAATCTTCTCAAGCTCCTTGAGAATATCAGCGGTCATTTCGCCTTCCTTTTGGCGCAACTCTTGTTGCTGGTCCGACATGCTCCGCTGATAATTGACGGCTCTTCTCTGCAAATCGCCTTCCAGGTTCCGCCTTTCGTCTTCTTTGAGCAACGCGCCTTTTTTGTCCAGCTCCGCTTTTAGCCTCTGCAGGTCGTCCCTCTCCTTATTCAGATCCGCCTCCGCTTTTTTCACTTGGGACTGAAATTTCTCTCTGGCGCGTTTTCCCGCGGCAGATTCTGTAATGGCCCGTTGGACGTCGATAAAGCCAATCTTTACCTGAGCCGATCCGATAGCGGGATACAACGCAAGCGCTAAGAAGAGCAACCCGTACTTCACTTATACCTCCCGATAGTTGTGAGATTGGCGGAGAAAAGAATTGTTTTAGGGCTGACTGCCAATAGAGAAGCCAAGAATAGAAGTCTCGTCGTGCGGCTGCTTGCTGAGGGGGAAACCAAGTTCAACGCGCAGCGGTCCAAATGGTGACATCCAACGAGCACCGACCCCTACCGATCTTCTAAATTCGCCAAGATTAAAGCCGCCATCCCACGAATTGCCGACGTCGAAGAACGCAACCCCGCGCAGACCATATTGCTCGGCGATCGGGAATAAAAGCTCGGCATTAAAGACGGCCGCCTTGTCGCCACCGATGACATCGCCGCCCGAAAACGTAAACGTTTCATTAACAGTTTTGAGGGTAACAGGGTCCGTGTACACAGTGTTTAACGAACTACAATTGCTTGAACTCAGCTTTTTTCCGGGGATTTTGCTCACATTCAACGACGTTTTCACGCTGCTCACACAAACAGGATCCGTTCTCGGCCCTATACTCCTGTCCACAAAGCCCCGAACAGAATTGATTCCGCCAATAAAGTAGCGCTCAAACAAAGGCAAATCGGATTGGGAAAACCCTCCGCCGTAGCCCAGACTTCCTCCCAGCGCTAACACATAGGCGCCGCCCCAATTCGGGTCCTTCAACAACGAATAATGCCAACGCGCGCTAAGATCCGATTTGATAAATCGGGTATCGCCTCCCAGGCCGGCAAATTTCACCGCGAATGCCGATTTCGTTCCTTCGGTGGGGAAGAAAAAATGATCTCTGCTGTCATAAGTAATTCCCGGGGTCATACTGCTTGTCAGCGATGTGCCTTCTTCATTCTTAATTTCCTGAGAAGCGTTTTTGCTGACCCCGCTGATGTCGTCGTGTGTCAATTCATAGGACATTCCGCCCCTCATGTAATCCCACATAGTAATGGGCGGCGCGCTCGCCAGTTCGTCCGACCCCTTGGACAGATCCACCTTCGGAGCGCCGAAAAATGGCACGTTCAAGTTTTTCAAAGGATAGCTGGTGCGCACGTCAAAGCCGAGTTTTTTCTCGGTGAAATCCGTATAATCCCGCTTGGTGTTAAACGCATCGAAACCCATGTTGACGTCGCTGCCGTTTAGATAAGGCTCGGTGAAACCGAAAATAAAGTCTTGGCGCTTCGATCCAAGGCTAAACGACCCATTGACACCCTGGCCGCGACCCATCAGATTCTTTTCGGCTACCGTCGCATTGAACAAAAACCCATCGCCACTGCTGTAACCGGCGCCAACACTGAAGTTACCAGTCGGCCCTTCTTTTACATCGACCAGCACATCCACGGTATCGGGCTGGTCGGTTTTTTTCGTTGTCACGTTGACATCTTCAAAATATCCCGTGCGCTGCAGCGCATTCTTACTTTGCGTAATCTTGAAGCCCGAATAAAGCTCTTGCTCCGTTGCCAGCAGCTCCCGGCGAACGACATTGTCCCGCGTTTTTGTGTTGCCGGCGACGAGCACGCGATTAAAATAAACCGGAGGTCCCTTGGTAATGAGCAACTGTATGTCGACGTTCTTTTCCGCCGCATTAACTTTCGTTACCGGATCCACCTGAACGAAGGCAAAACCTTTGTTGTTATACAGATCGGTCAGCGCCGTTATATCCTCGCGCAGGCGAGTACCGCGAAAAATTTGACCCGGCGTAATTTTGATGCCGTTCAATATCTGTCGCCCGTCCAGAATCAGGTCGCCACCGATCTCGACTTTTCCGATTCTATATTGATCCCCTTCGGTAATACGGATGACCACTTCTAGCCCGTCTTTGGCTTTCAAAATGAGCGGCTCATCAATCTTGTGATCGATATAGCCGTTATCGTAGTAATGGTTGGAAAGAATAGCGATGTCATTGGTAAGAATATCCCGGTCCAATACCCCCCGATTGGTAATAAATGAAAAAATCCACTCCGGTTTGGTGGCGATTAAACCTTTAAGCTCGCTTTCGCTGAAAGCTCGATTCCCCTCGAAGGAGACTTTTTTGATCAACAGCCGCGCGCCTTCCTTGATATCGACAGTGACCGTCGCTTGATTGTTGCTTTCCACATTGACCGAGTAATCGATGGCGGCATTGACATAACCTTGTTCGCCATAGAGTTTGCGAATCTTCTCCACCCCCTCGGCGACTTTCGAACGGTCGAGAACGGTTCGAGGAGCAATTCCCAATGCGGTATCGATTTTATCGCGCGTGACTTGCGAGTTTCCTTGGATCTTTACTTCTCTGATGTAGGGCTTTTCTTTGACGGTATAAGTCAGTACGCCTTCTGGCGACAAATCGGCCGTCACGTCGTCAAAAAATCCCATTCTGAAAATGGCCTTGACATCCTGTTCGACCACCGTTGAATTATAGAAATCACCGGGGTGGCTCTTCACATGCAGTCGAATCCCGTCCTCTTCCACTCTCAGATTGCCGTTAATCTTTATGTCTTTGATCTTTTCCTTTTCCGCTTCCTGAGCGCGACCCTGGGACGCCGCTATAAGGATCGCGGAAAACAGAAATAGGACAATGAATGACGCGAAATGCCTAAGGCCTGCTGGTATTTTTTTCATGACTGATCGACGCGCGATCTCTCGTAGACAGTCTTGACCGTTTATGTAACAAATCCGACCACTTTTGTAAAGCCAAACTATTGAGAAAACAGCCGGCCATCCCTGAGCTC
>Ga0316628_100004895_pt1 | contig 10620 bp, 11 predicted proteins | sample OWC_Aug_M2_C1_D5_FD_207648 | JGI IMG/M metagenome (GOLD analysis project Ga0316628, IMG submission 207648) | Wetland soil microbial communities from Old Woman Creek delta, Ohio, United States - OWC_Aug_M2_C1_D5_C | ecosystem: Environmental > Terrestrial > Soil > Wetlands | place: USA: Ohio... | reverse complement strand
GCGCATGGCGTGGGCCACCATCCGCAAGACTCCGCAGGAGCGCCAAGGCGCCAATCTGAAGGACTACGAGGCCGAGATCGGCGCCTTCACCTGGGATAAGGCCCGGGCGGAGCTGGGCGGGCTTCCGGGCGGCGGACTGAACATTGGCCACGAGGCCTTGGATCGACAGATCGAGCTGGGCCGCGGCGATCAGGTCGCCCTGCACTGGATCGGGCGCGACGACAGCGTGCGGGCCTTCACCTACGCCCAATTGACCGAGCAGGCGAACCGCTTCGCCAATGTTCTCCGCAGCCTCGGCGTCAAACAGGGCGAGCGGGTCTACAGCCTGCTCGGGCGGACGCCGGAGCTCTATTTCGCCGCCCTGGGCTCTCTGAAGGCCGGCTGCATCTTCGCGCCCCTGTTCTCCGCCTTCGGCCCCGAGCCGATCCGCGCGCGCATGGAAATCGGCGAGCCCGCGGTGCTGGTGACCTCGGAGCTGCTCTATCGGCGCAAGGTCGGGAGCTGGTGCGGCGAGATGCCGAGCCTGCGCCACGTCCTGCTCACAGAATGCGGGACCGGGACCGCCCCCGGGACGACCGCGCTCGATCCGGCGCTCGCCGGCGCCTCGCCGGCGTTCGAAACGGTCGCGACGAAGCCCGAGGACATGGCCCTGCTGCACTTCACGAGCGGGACCACGGGACGACCGAAGGGCGCGATCCACGTGCACGAGGCGGTGGTGGCGCATCACATCACCGGCCGCACCGCGCTCGATCTGCGCCCGGGCGACATCTACTGGTGCACGGCCGACCCCGGATGGGTCACCGGCACGTCCTATGGGATCGTCTCGCCGCTCACCAATGGCGTCACGCTGGTGATCGACGAGGCGGAGTTCGACGCCGAGCGGTGGCGGCGGATCCTGCACGATGAGCGGATCTCCGTCTGGTACACCGCGCCGACCGCCATCCGCATGCTGATGAAGGCCTGGGGCCAGGACGCGCGCCGGTACGACGCGCCAGCCCTGCGGTTCATGGCCAGCGTCGGCGAACCCCTGAACCCCGAGGCCGTGACCTGGGGGGTCGAGGCGTTTGGCCGCCCGTTCCACGACAACTGGTGGCAGACCGAGACCGGCGGGATCATGATCGCCAACTTCGCGGCCATGGACATCAAGCCAGGCTCGATGGGCCGCCCCCTCCCGGGCGTCATCGCGGGCGTGGTGGAGCGAAAGCCCGACGGCTCGGTCGAGGAGATCGCCAGGCCCATGGCGATGGGCGAGTTGGCCCTGCGGCCCGGCTGGCCCTCAATCATGCGCGGCTACCTTCACGAGGAGGAGCGTTACCGGAAGTGCTTCGCCGGCGGCTGGTACCTCACCGGCGACCTCGCGATGCGCGACGCCGACGGCTATTTCTGGTTCGTCGGCCGCGCGGACGACGTCATCAAGAGCTCCGGCCATTTGATCGGGCCCTTCGAGGTCGAGAGCGTGATGATGGAGCACCCGGCCGTCGCCGAGGCCGCGGTGATCGGCCTGCCCGACCCGGTCGCCGGCGAGATCGTGAAGGCCTACGTGGCGCTGAGAAGCGGCTTCGAGCCCGGCGAGGACCTGCGCCGCGACCTGCTCGGCCACGCCCGCAAGCGCCTGGGCGCGGCGATCGCGCCCAAGGACATCGCCTTCCGCCAGAACCTGCCCAAGACCCGCAGCGGCAAGATCATGCGCCGGCTGCTCAAGGCCCGCGAGCTGGGCCTGCCCGAGGGCGATCTCTCGACCCTGGAAAGCGAGGAGCGATGACCGACACGGCCCTGAAGCCGCGCCTGTCGCGTGATCACGTTCGAGACCTCCTCTCGCGCATGATCCGCATCCGCGCCTTCGAGCAGAAGTGCGCCCAGGCCTACACCCAGGAGAAGATCCGGGGCTTCCTTCATCTCTACGACGGCGAGGAGGCGATCGCGGTCGGCGTCATCCCGCTCCTGGAGGCTCGCGACCGTATCGTGGCCACCTACCGCGAGCACGGCCATGCCCTGGCCCGGGGCGTTCCCATGACCGCGGTCATGGCCGAGATGTACGGCAAGGCCGCCGGATGCAGCCGCGGGCGGGGCGGGTCCATGCACCTGTTCGACCGGGCCGCGAACCTGTTCGGCGGCAACGCGATCGTCGGCGGCGGCCTGCCCCTGGCGGTGGGCCTCGCGATGGCGAGCAAGGCCGAGAAGGATGGCTCCGTCGCGGCCTGCTTCTTCGGCGAGGGCGCCGCCGCCGAGGGCGTCTTCCACGAGAGCCTGAACCTGGCCGCGCTCTGGGAGCTGCCGGTGCTCTTCGTCTGCGAGAACAACCGCTACGCCATGGGCACGGCGCTGGAGCGCTCCGAGGCCGAGACCGACATCCACAAGAAGGCCGAGAGCTACCGCATCGCCTCGGAGGTCGTGGACGGCATGGACGTGGTCGCCGTGGAGGTGGCCGCCCGGCGGGCGCTCGCCGCCGTCCGCCGGACCGGAAAGCCCTACTTCCTCGAATGCCGCACCTATCGCTTCCGCGCCCACTCCATGTTCGACGCCCAGCTTTACCGGGACAGGGCCGAAGTGGAGGCCTGGAGGGCCAAGGACCCGATCGTCCGCTTCCGCGACTGGGCGATCTCCGCCAACCTGATCCACCCCGAGGACGTCGCCCGGATCGAGGCCGACGCCGACGCCGAGGTCGAGGCGGCCGCCGCCTTCGCCGAAGCCGCGTCCGTGGAGCCGGTGGAAGACCTTGGGAAGTACGTGACGGCGCCGGAACGGCCCGCGCCGCCGCAGCCTGCGACCGTGTCGGCGCCCCAGCAGGAGATCACCTACCGCGAGGCCATGCGCCAGGCGATCCGGGACGCCATCCAACGCGACGGGCGGGTGTTCCTGATGGGCGAGGACGTCGGGCGCTACGGCGGCTGCTACGCCGTGTCGAAAGGCCTACTCGAGGAGCTCGGACCCGAACGGATCCGCGACACGCCGCTCTCGGAAGCCGCCTTCACCGGGGCAGGCCTTGGCGCGGCGATGGCCGGGCTCAGGCCCATCGTGGAGGTGATGACGGTCAACTTCAGCCTGCTCGCCCTGGACCAGATCCTGAACAACGCCGCCACCATCCGTCACATGTCCGGCAATCAGTTCGGCTGCCCGCTGGTGATCCGCATGGCGACCGGCGCCGGCCGGCAGCTCGCCGCCCAGCACTCCCACAGCCTCGAGGGCTGGTACGCGCACATCCCGGGACTCAGGATCCTCGCCCCCGCCACCGTCGAGGACGCCCGCGGCATGCTGTGGACCGCGCTGCAGGAGCCCGATCCGGTGATCATCTTCGAGCACATCATGCTCTACAACGAGACCGGCCTGCTCTCGCCCGAGGCCGGGGCTGTGGATATCGACAAGGCCGTGGTCCGCAGGCCGGGCAAGGACGTGAGCTTGATCACCTACGGCGGATCGCTCGGGAAGACGCTGAAGGCGGCCGACGCCCTGGCCAAGGAGGGAATCGAGGCCGAGGTCGTCGACCTGAGGGTGCTGCGTCCCCTGGACGAGGCGACGATCCTGGCTTCGGTCGCGAGAACGCGGCGGGCCGTGATGGTGGATGAGGGCTGGCGCTCGGGATCGCTTTCGGCGGAGATCGGCATGCGCATCGCCGAGAAGGCGTTCTTCGATCTCGACGCGCCGCTGGCCCGTGTCTGCTCCGAGGAGGTCCCCATCCCCTACGCCCGCCATCTGGAGGAGGCCGCCCTGCCGCAACCGGCCAAGATCGTCGCGGCCGCCAAGGCGCTCCTGGGGCGCGCCTGATCCATGATCGAATTCCGCATGCCGTCGCTCGGCGCGGACATGGAGGACGGCACCCTCGTCGAGTGGCTGGTGAAGCCCGGCGCCCTCGTCAAGCGGGGCGACATCATCGCCGTGGTCGAGACCCAGAAGGGCGCCATCGAGATCGAGGTGTTCGACACCGGCGTCATGGAGCGGCTGCTCGTCGAGCCCGGCGTGACCGTTCCGGTCGGCGCGCCGCTCGCCCTGATCCGAGGCGAAGGCGAAGCGCCCGGCGCGGCTCCGCCTGCGGCCCCGACGCCCGCGCCTCGGCCGCCGCCCGCGCCAGCGCCTGTGGCGCAGCCCGAGGGCCGCCTCCCGCCGCCGCCCGCAGGCCCACACATCCGCATCTCACCCGCCGCGCGCCGGTTCGCCGCCCAGCGGGGCCTGGACCTGACGGGCTTGCAGGGAACCGGCCCGGGAGGCGCGATCCAGGTCGCCGATGTCGAAGCGCTCGCCAAGGGCGCGCCCGCCAAGCGCGCGGGCTTCGACTTCAGCCAGATGCGCGCGGCCATCGCCGCCGCCATGGCCCGCTCCAAGCGCGAGATCCCCCACTACTACCTGACCGACACCATCGACTTGCAGGCGGCGAACGACTGGGTGGCCGCCGTGAACGGGGTGCGCCCGCCGGAGGCGCGCCTGCTGCTGGGCGCGCTGTTCGTGAAGGCGACCGCGCTGTCGGCGCGCGCCTATCCTGAGTTCAGCGGCCGGTTCGAGGGCGGCGCCTTCCACCCCGGCGCCGCGGTCCATGTCGGCGTGGCGATCGCGATCCGGGGCGGCGGACTGGTCGCGCCGGCGATCCACGACACGGCCGACCTCGACCTCGATACTCTGATGTCGCAAATGCGCGACCTCACGGGCCGCGTGCGGGCCGGGAGATTCCGGAGTTCGGAGATCGCCGATCCGACGATCACCGTCTCGAGTCTCGGGGATCGCGGGGTCGAAGGCTTGTTCGGCGTCATCTACCCCCCGCAGGTGGCCATCGTGGGGTTCGGCAGGCCTGGCCAGAGGCCCTGGGTGGCGGACGGTCAGCTGGCGCCGAGAATGCTGGTCACGGCCACCCTCGCAGCGGATCACCGCGTGAGCGACGGGCATCGCGGCGCACTGTTCCTGGCCGACATCGGCCGACGATTGCAGCAGCCGGAGGCCCTATGAGCGCCGCCGAGATCCTTGCGGTCATTCGGGACGAGCTCGCCCGGATCGCACCGGAGATCGAGTTCGACACGCTCGATTCCGCGATCGACCTGCGTGAGCAGGCCGATCTCGACTCGATGGACTACCTCAACCTGCTCACCGCGCTTCACCAGCGGCTGGAGGTCGAGATCCCCGACGCCGACGCCCAGAAGCTGGCCACCCTCGACGGGGCTGTGGCCTATATCGAAGCCAAGCGCGGCGCGGCTGCAAGCTGACGACTCTCGCGACGGCCTTCGTGATCCATCGGCGGCGATCACATTCCGCCCGCGACAAGGTTCACGTCCGCATTGGCCAGCCGCCGATAGAGCCGTCGCCGTCGAACGATCGGCTGCCAGTCGTAGAGGAATATCTCGATGGGCCGCCAGTTCGCGACCCAGCCCAGGATGATGAGACCCTCGGACAGGAATCGACCCACGTCTGCCCCGGAGACCTCGCCGAACAGCCGCGCAAGACTGACGCAGGTGGCGAGCACTCCGAGTCCGATCAGCAGTGAGGTCCGGCCGACCCGGAAGAGGTCGCGCAGCTCCCAGCCGATGACCTCCGAACGATAGGCGAAGAAGTTGCGCATCGCCTCGGCGACGTGGGCGGCCTCGGCGCGCTCGGCCTCCGAGGCCGGCAGATGGACGACGATTTCGATCGGCGCGGCGGTCATCTCGCCCGCCCAGCCCACGATGTATTCCTCCACGCGCTCATCCAAGTCCCGCTCGCGGAACGGCAGCGGATCGAGGCTGTGGAAGAGCTGGCCGATTTCCCGGATCCGCAACTCGATCGGTCGGTGGCGGAGCGACGGTGTGCGTGGAGCCGTCATTCCGTCCAACTACGGCGACGCATCCGGCATCGCATTGACGATCGTCAACGCCGGGCCGCCCAGGCGGCTCAGACGTCGAACGTCTCCGGACGTGCAGGGAGCTCGCGAATGGAGTCGCGGAAGTTGTCCCAGGACGTCGCCCCCCACACCTCGGTGGTGGCGTGGCCGAAGGTGCGGACGACGGTCGCCACCTTCATGGCCGTCTCCAGATCTGGGGCATCGAAGACGTCGAGATAGTCGGCCGGTCCCAGCACCGCGTAGCTCGCGACCCAATTCACGGTCGGGCAGTGGTTGCGAATCCGCGCGATCACGGCGCTGGCCAATCGGTCCAGCGAGTCCGGCGACTTCAGCGCCTGGTGCGAAAGGTGGGTCAACATGATGAACGTCGACATCATCGCGCTCCAAGGACGTGCGAGCGGAGGCTTGCCAGGCGCTCGCGTCATTGACCCTCGTCAACTTCGTCGCCGAGGCGCTCCCACGCTTCGTTGGTCGGACCCCCCAGGCCTTGAGCGGGATCAAGGCCTCCCCAGAGAACCAGCCCAACCTGAAAGCAGCCCAGGAGGCCGTCGATGCCGGTATCGCATGTTCGTGTCGCCGTCCCGCCCATGCAGCTCGAAGGCGATCTGCGGGCGCCGCCTCAGTCTCGCGGCGTCGTGGTGTTTGCCCACGGCAGCGGATCCAGCCGGTTCAGTCCTCGCAACCAAGCCGTTGCTGAAGCGCTCGTCGAGGCAGGTTTCGCGACACTGCTCCTGGACCTGCTGACCGAGGAGGAGGCGCCACAGCGGGCGAACGTGTTCGATATCGAGCTGCTGACCGATCGGCTCCTCGACGCCATCGCCTGGGTACGCCATGAACCGGAGCTCGCGGAGCTCCCGATTGGACTCTTCGGCGCCAGCACAGGAGCCGCCGCGGCGTTGAGGGCCGCCGCCGCACGGCCCGACCAGGTCGCGGCCGTCGTGTCGCGTGGCGGGCGGCCCGACCTTGCCGGAGACGCCCTGGAACTGGTCCAGGCGCCGACGCTGCTCATCGTCGGCGGACATGATGCAGCGGTTCTCGATCTCAACCATGCGGCCACCCAACGGATGGGCGCCTTGTGCCGCCTGGAGGTGGTCCCCGGCGCGACCCACCTATTCGAGGAACCCGGCGCGTTGGAGCAGGTGACACGACTCGCGACCGACTGGTTCAGGGATCAGATGCGCTCCCCGGTGGCGGCCTAATCTCAGCTCAGCTCCGATGAAAGCCGCGAACCTAGGCGCGGCTCGCTGGTCCTGGCAGTTTCGTCCAATCGAGCCCAAGCGCCTGACAGATGTCGCGAACTTCCTCGTCGGCGATCGGTTTATCTGAGCCGATCGACGGCAGCTCCGCCGTGCGCCCTTCTCGATACACGTGGGCGACCGCCTGGCCGCGGCCGCGCCCAGCGAGTTCGCGGCCCTCAATTCGGCAGCCCTGTTCAGCCAGCCAGCTCCGGAAGGTTTCGCTGTTCATGGCGGATTCTCCCGATTCTTGACCTGCGCCTCTGCCCCTGACCTGGCGGCCCGGCGTGGGACTATTCGAGCGCGATCGGCGGGCCGGCGACTTGACCTGCCTCAACTTCACCGACGAAGCCGCTCGGACCGCAGGGATCTCAGGCAATGGCGAAGTAGCGCCGGGTCCCGATCACACGGCTCGTGCGGTCCTGGATCACCAGCATCACGTCGGCTCCGCAGCGGGCGAGGCAGGCGGCGAGGTGACGCGCCTTCTCCTCGGCGCGCGCGCCGGACAGGAACATCAGGTCGGCGATTACCGCGGACTGCACGCGCCAGCCGCCCTCGATCGGCGACACCGTGACTTCGAGATCAGTCATTGGTCACCTCCGCAGCCAGCTTCGCGCGCCGTTCCGCCGGAGGCCAATCAACTGGGCGCGAGGCCGTCCGCCGCAAACGCGTCCGTCAGCTCTCCCGCGCGAGACTGCGGGCAAGCTCCAGGACGGCGCGGCGGACGCCGGACGAGCGGATCTGCGACAGGGCCTCCAGCATCGGCCCGGCCTCGGGCTGGGTCAGCGGCTCGTGCGCCCCCGTCTTGCTCTTGGCCGTCGCGCCGAGCTCGTCGACCTCGGCCACCAGGTCGGACACATGGCAGCCCAGGGCCTCGCATATGCGGACCATGGTCGAGAAGCTCACGCGATTGGACCCGCGCTCGTACTTCTGCACCTGCTGGAACGAGACGCCGATGGCTTCGCCGAGGGCCGATTGGCTCAAGCCCCGCGCGTGGCGGCGCAATCGAATGGCGAGGCCTAACGCCTGATCGAGCCTATCGGGCCCTTCTTCCATGTCTCCCCCTCTCGGCAGTCACGCGTATTTAGTTTGCACTTCGTCTAGCCAAAAATACAGCCATTTGCGTCACGTCGATTTGCGAAGACCGCTATTTTTTCAGCGTCAGCGAGGTTCACCTTGCGTCATCTTCGCATCATCAGGGCCGAGAATGCGCGAAATCGCCTCGACGAGAATCGGCCGTTGCCCAAGGTGGATCTTCCCCAGGGCGACTCGAGGCGGGAAATAGGCGGCGCGGTCAACCTCCGGGAAGGCCTGCACGCGGCCGGAACGCGGCGGCCACTCCATCTCGAAGGTGTTGCTGACGAGGTGGGAGACGTCGAGGTCGGCTTGCACCAGCCACGCCACAACCACCTTGCCGCGCTTCGTTCGGCAGGGCGTGAGCGGCGAGGGCTCGCCGGCGTCCGCGATAGGCTGGCCGAGCTCTTCCTGGAATTCGCGGGCCGCGGCCGACCACGTCTCCTCGCCTTCGCCGACGAGTCCTTTCGGGATCGACCAGGCGGCCTCGTCCCGCCGCGCCCAGAACGGGCCGCCGGGATGGACGAGCAGGAACTCCGGAACCCGCCGCCGTAGCCGGTAGGCGAGGACGCCGGCGCTGACCTCACTGGGCACGGCTCAGGCGGGCCGCCTCACCAGCGGCGGACCCGGCCGATGTCGACGTGGACGAAATCGGAGCCCGGATAGAATCCGACGCCGCCGCGGCCGAGTCCGAGGGCCGCGTTGCGCAGGTGCGCGAGTTCGACGCCGGGGATGCGGATGTCCATGGCCATGCCCTGCATGTGCAGGCTGTGGGCCGCAACCCCGTTGCTCTGCTCGTGCAGCGCGGCGTTCGTCTTGGGCGAGCGATAGCCGGAGATGACATGGACGGTCTGCTCCGCCTCGACCTGCTGGCGCAGCGTGGCCACGAGGTCGAGCAGCCCCGGCGCGATCGGATGCACGTCGCCGGTGCGGAAGTCGCGAAGCAGGTGGTCCATCGCCTCGAGCGCATCGGGCACATAGGCGCCGTCCTCGAAGTAGGTGGCCTTGAGCGACTCGCCGGTATGCAGGTTGAAGAGTGAAAGCGACCGCGGCGCGACGGCGGCCGCCTGGGCCGCCCGCCCGAACAGCGTGGCGCCGGCCAGGCCGATGGCGCCCTTCAACAGGTCACGACGATGCGAGCGCATCCGTCTCTCCCACAAGCTTCACTCCCAGCGCGACTATAATCGCGCGGGGAGCCTCCACAATTCCTGAACGCCCGCGGCAAAGCTGCGCAGTCGCGCCGGCGCGGAGACTCCCATCGACGCCCAGCACGGGCTAACACTCGAATCAGATGGCCGAGTCCAATCCCAATCAGCGCGACTGGCGGGGCTTCGCCGCGGGGATGGCGATCGCCGTGCTCAGCACCGGCGTGGCGCTCCTCGTGCGGTGGCTGCTCGATCCCTACCTCGGGACCCAGCTGAGCTTCGTCCTCTACGTCCCGGGAGTCGTCGCGGCGGCCGCGGTCGGCGGCATCGGGCCGGGCGCCGTCGCCACGCTGCTTGGCGCGGCTGGCGGCCTCGCTATGCCGGCCCTCAAGCACGAGCTGGTCGAACCCGACTACCTGGGCGCCGCCCTCTACATCAGCGCGGCCGGCGCGGTGGTCGTGGGCGGGGAGTTCTTCCAGCGGGCCCGGCGCAACACCGAACAGGTGAACCGCGACCTCTCCGACCGCGAGGCCCGGCTCCAGTCGATCCTCGACACGGTGCCCGACGCCATGGTCGTCATCGACGAGCGCGGGATCATGCAGTCGTTCAGCCAGGCCGCGCAGCGCCTGTTCGGCTGGACGTCCGCCGAGGTGATCGGCCGCAACGTCTCCATGCTCATGCCCTCGCCCTACCGCGAGGAGCACGACAGCTACCTCCAGCGCTACCTCGGCACCGGCGAGCGCCGGATCATCGGCATCGGGCGTGTCGTGGTGGGCGAGCGCAAGGACGGGTCCACCTTTCCGATGGAGCTTTCGGTCGGCGAGGCCAGGTCTGCGAACGCACGCTTCTTCACCGGCTTCGTGCGCGACCTCACCGAGCGCCAGACCACCGAGCGGCGCCTCCAGGAGCTGCAGTCGGAGCTCGTGCACGTCTCGCGTCTGACCGCCATGGGAGAGATGGCCTCGGCGCTGGCCCACGAGCTCAATCAGCCGCTCTCCGCGATCGCCAACTACCTGAAGGGCTCGATGCGCCTGATGGATGCGCCCGAGCCGCCGCGCGACCGCATCAAGGACGCCCTCGACAAGGCGTCCGAGCAGGCGCTCAGAGCAGGTCAGATCATCCGCAGGCTCAGGGACTTCGTGGCCCGCGGCGACACCGAACGGCGGGTGGAGAGCCTGCCCAAGCTGGTGCAGGAAGCGAGCGCGCTCGCGCTGGTCGGCGCCAAGGAGCATGGCATTCGGGTGCGCTTCCGCTACGAGCGGGGCGTCGACCAGGTGCTCGCCGACAAGGTGCAGGTCCAGCAGGTCCTCCTGAACCTGATCCGCAACGCGATCGACGCGATGGAGGACAGCCCCGTGAAGGAGCTGAC
>Ga0316628_100004894_pt1 | contig 10621 bp, 12 predicted proteins | sample OWC_Aug_M2_C1_D5_FD_207648 | JGI IMG/M metagenome (GOLD analysis project Ga0316628, IMG submission 207648) | Wetland soil microbial communities from Old Woman Creek delta, Ohio, United States - OWC_Aug_M2_C1_D5_C | ecosystem: Environmental > Terrestrial > Soil > Wetlands | place: USA: Ohio... | reverse complement strand
CCTTGTAGCGGGGTGGCGTACAAAGTTCGGGAGGACTGGCTTACATCGAGGAGAACGCAGTGGCTCCGGATGCGTTTTGTTTCGCAGATGACCCTGCCTCGCGCACGCCCGCGGTGCAAGCAGAGGCCGGCTCGTGCATAATGCGGGCTAGCCCTTCTTCCGGCCCAGAGCCTCCTCCGCCTTGGGTACCGTATCCTCCGGGCTCACCTTGTACCAGGTCTGGATGACCTTGCCCTCCTCGTCGAGGAGGAGGGAGGAACGGATGGTCCCCTCGTACTTTTTGCCGTACATGGACTTCTCGCCCCAGGCGCCGAAGGCCTTGGCCACTTCATTGCTTGGATCGGAGAGGAGGGTGAACCCCAGGGTGTGCTTGGCGTCGAACTTCTTTTGTTTCTGAGGTGTGTCGGGACTGATCCCGATAACCTCCACCCCGAGCTTGGCGAGATCCGCCTTTGCATCCCTGACACTGCACGCCTGCCGGGTGCAGCCTGGAGTGTCCGCCTTGGGGTAGAAGTAGACTAGTACCTTCCGGCCCTTGAGGTCGGCAAGCTTTGTCTGTTTTCCGTTCTGATCGAGCAGGGTGAACTGCGGTGCCTGGTCTCCGCTCTTTAACTGGGCCATCGGAAATTCCTCCTGGGCTGATCATTAATCCTGGCGTTTCACTTCATTGCCGCAAAAGCTAAGCAGGGTACCCGGGGTGTGTCAACAGCGGTTCGGCAAGCTGCGATCCTGTTGACATCGCCTTTCGATACCGGTATGGGTAAGTCCATGGACCGCAGCAATCCTCCCATCGTCATCTCCTCAGGGACTCGACTCGGCTGGGTCGGGACCGGCGTCATGGGTCTTTCCATGTGCGGCCATCTCCTCACGAAAGGCTATGGAGTTACGGTCCACAGCCGAACAAGAGCGAAGGCGGAGCCGCTCCTCGCCCGTGGCGCTCAATGGGCGGGGTCACCCCGGGCAGTGGCGGCCCAGGGAGATGTGATCTTCACCATGGTGGGCTTCCCGGCGGAGGTTCGGGAGGTCTACCTGGGGACTGACGGCATTCTAGCCGGCGCCAGGCCCGGCAGTATCCTGGTTGACATGTCCACCACCAAGCCGAGCCTCGCCCAGGAGATTTCTTCGGTGGCGAGGGCCAGGGGCATCAGGGCGGTGGACGCCCCGGTATCAGGGGGTGACGTGGGGGCGCGGAACGCCACTCTTTCTATCATGGTGGGCGGCGACCCGGAGGTGGTGACCGCCGTCATGCCTGTTCTGGAAATCATGGGCAAGCAGATCGTCTACCAGGGAGGGCCGGGGGCCGGGCAGCACGCCAAGATGTGTAACCAGATCGTCGTCGCCGGGACCATGATCGGCGTGTGCGAGTGCCTCCTCTACGGGTACAAGGCCGGACTCGATCTCGAGACCATGCTTCGCTCCGTGAGCAGCGGTGCGGCCGCCTGTTGGTCCCTGACGAACCTCGCCCCCCGCGTACTCAAGCGGAACTTTGACCCAGGCTTCTTCGTGGAGCACTTCATCAAGGATATGGGGATAGCCCTGGAGGAGGCCGGCCGACTCGGGATCGTCCTCCCCGGTCTCGCCCTGGTGCATCAGCTCTACCTGGCAGTGAAGGCGCAGGGACACGGGAGACTTGGGACCCATGCCCTCATGCTGGCTCTGGAGCAACTCTCTCGGACCGAAGTAAGATCGGACCGGGCCTGAAACAACGATCTTTCCTCTTTGCCGAATAGACCTCCCTGCCTTGTCGGTTCATGCCCTTCCGGTGGGCCGTGCCCACCCTACATCTATTTTCCCCCTGATGGAGGAGAACCCGGTCCCATTTCCGCGGGATCCTGGTATCATGATGGTAACCCTAGAATGAGGAGCGGGCCGCCATGTCCTTCAAGGAAAACCTCAAGACCAAGGTGGAGCTCGACCGGCTGGTAACGAATCTCTATGCCACCCTCCGGGAGCCCCCCGGCCAGCGGCATGTGGACAAGGGCCTCATGAAAACCCTGCTCACCAAGACCGATTTCGCTCTCAAGAAAGCTCGTGATCTCGAACTCTATGTCCGCCCCCTGGAAGGGGAAACCATGGAAATCCTTGTTTTCGACAACGAGCTGGCCATCTATCATTCCACCATAGACGATGTGGCGCTCCGGAAGAGCCCCGATTGGAAAGAGATGTTCAGCATTAGGAACGTTCGGAGGATTCTCGACGACAAGGATGTGGTGGCGTGCAAGGGCAAGGAGTCCATTCGCCGCATCTATGGCGATGCCCTCTCCGGCCTGGATCTCTCATACACGGAAAAGGACATGGCCGCCCTGGCCGCGGACGGTCGCCGCGCTCTGGAGCAGAGGTCTCTAGAAGGGGTGGAGGAGGCCCTGGAGCTCTTCTCCGAGATCCTTGGTTTGCAGGCCGTCAATCTGACCGTCCTGGAGGAGGATCTTCAGGCCCTCGCCAGACCCAAGGCCAATGGCGGCGAGCCCTCTCTCCTCGAGCACCTCGTCCTCTTCGCTGCGACACGGTTCTGGATCGCCCTCAGGCGAGGCACCTTCTCGCCGGACAACGAGTTCGACCTGGCAAAAATCGCCGCCTGCGCCAAGGGCGAAGAGCCTCCGGATCTCGAGGGATCTCCGGTGTTCCAGTTCCTGGCGGATCTAGCGCTGAAGAATCGCGAGTGGAAAGTGGCCGTTTCCGCCTAAGCGTGCCTTTCCCTTCCCTGGGGTGGCCTTCATCGCCGAAGCTGGGCCACCAGCATGCCGCCGAGCATAAGGCCGCAGCCGAAGAGGGCCCGAAGGGCGAGCTCCTCGCCGAGGAAGAGCCAGCCGGCAAGGGCCGCAAACACCGCCTCCAGACTGAGGATGATAGCGGCGTGAGTGGGCGGCGCCACGCGCTGGGCCACAACCTGGAGCGTGTACGCGACTCCCACCGAAACAACACCGCCGTAAAGGATGGGAACGGCCGCAGCGACAAGGCCTCGACCGCTAATGGTCTCGGTTGCTCCGGCAACGGCGAGACTCAGAAGGGAGCAGACGAGGTACTGGATGCACGCGAGCCCGATAACCTTTGCCCTCGGGGAGAGCCAGCCCAGGATAAGCACATGTCCCGCCCACATGAAGGCTCCCGCCAGCTCCCAGGCATCCCCGGGAGCGAGAGTCAGCTCCTCGGTGACGCTGAGAAAGTAGAGGCCCGTCGCCGCGAGGAGCGCGCCGGCCCAGCCGCCCCCCTCCGGCCGCTGCTTCCATGCCATTCCGAGAACGGGAACGATGACCACGTAGAGGCCGGTGATGAATCCCGCCTTCCCTGCGGTGGTGTACATCAACCCTACCTGTTGAAAAGTAGCCCCGGCGAAGAGAACCAAACCGGCGAGTACCCCTCCCCACAGGGTCTGGCCAGTGGTAAGAGGCGGCCCCGAGAGGGTCACCGCCTTGCCTCTCTCCGTGAGCGCCAGCGGGAGCAAGGTCAGAACACCAAGGGCGAATCTGACGCCGTTGAAGGTGAGGGGCCCGACGTGGTCCATCCCGACCCGTTGGGCTACAAAGGCTCCACCCCAGATGGTTGCGGCAAGTAGAAGGAGTCCGTCCGCCCGGTAGATGCTTCGGCTCGGCGCTGATTCTGGCACGAAGACGACGGCAGCCATAAGTCTCTAAATGGTCGTTTGCCTGCGCTCTCGACACCCGGGTGGCGCCGGCATCCCTTCTCCCATCAAAATGGCGGAGATGATACCATCGGCACTCCCGCGAGGCTAGCCCCGACTATGCGGAGTTTCACGGACGAGGCTGGGATTAACGGGGAGGGACTTGTCGTACTCGTTCGCCCGTGGTAATGGTTTTCTACTCCACCCGAAGGGAAACCACGAGCACCCAGGAGGATAGCCATGAAGCAAGTGCTGGTTCTCTACTATTCCCGCACCGGTAACACCCGCAAGATGGCGGAGGCGGTAAGCCAGGGGATCGAGTCGGTTGAAGGGGTCCGCTCGCTCCTCCGCTCGACCGAAGAGGTAACGAGGGAGGACTTCCTGGAATCGGCAGGTATCGTCGCCGGCTCTCCGGTCTATTTCGGAACCATGGCCGCGGAGTTGAAGAAGATCTTTGAGGATTTCGTCGGAATCCGGAAGAAGATGGAAAACAAGGTGGGCGCCGCGATCGCCACTGGCGGCGATGCCTCGGGGGGCAAGGAGACCACCCTGATCTCCATCATCCAGGCCATGCTCATCTACGGCATGATCATCGTGGGCGACCCCATGAGCGCCAGCGGCCACTACGGCGTCGCCTGCGTTGGGGCGCCGGATGCGGGCGTCAGGCATAATGCGGAGAAGCTCGGAGCGCGGGTAGCCTCCCTGGCGAGCCGCCTCGCGTAGCTGGCTGCTGGGAGATCCTCCTCTTTTTTTCAAAGAGGAGGCTGCCTCGCCCTCCTTCCGGCTTACACCTTCAGGCAAAACATGGTCTGGGTCTCTCTGATATCGTCGATGGGCCGGATCTTGTCGTAGACCAGGGCGAGAACCCCGGCGGCGTCTGCAGCCTGAATCTCTGCGACCACATCGAAAACACCCGAGACGAGATAGACCTGTTTGACTTCACCCAACCCCTTCAGCTTTTTCGCAACCTCCCGATCTCGACCGGGCTCAGCACTGATTAAGACCATCGCTTGCACCATGATTCACCTTCCTGTTCTCGGTAGAAACTCCCCAACTCAAAAGCGGAGCATCCTTCTCTTCGCTTCTCACCACTAGCCCGTATTGTGCACGGCCATCTCCGCGGTCGCAGCAGGTGGTTCGTGCATAATGCGGGCTAGGCCCTCCCTTCACTTGGCGCCAGGGCGGAGGTGGGGCGGCAGGGTCTCCTGGCTCACATCCTCGAGAGTATACCTGGCGGTCTTCTTCCGAAGCGCGTCGCGGAAGCCGTCCTTGAGGCCGTAAGAGAAATCGTTCGGCACCGGACCGCTCTTCTGGAGCGCCTCCCGTTTCTCCGCGGCGTACCGCCCGTAATTCATGGTTGGGTCCTTGCCACTAACCCCAGGCTGCTCGGTGTAGCCGATAACGTAGCCGGCCCGATAATCGTTATCCCGGGCTGCCGGGACGGCTCCCGGGAGCAACAGAATAGCTACGACCACAGCAAGAGTGAGAACGGTCAGTGTTCGTTCGCTCGACATCGCCAGCTTCCTCCTCTGCAGAAATCCCCTTTCATACCTTCCCTGGGCTCAAGTATAATGCGGTTTGTCCGAACGACCGAAGGCATGGGCCCGGAGGCGACACAGAGGGTGTGTGTGCGATCTTGGTGGCAGACCTGTCTGGTCGTCGGCACTTACCACCCCTCACGTGGTAGGGGGCAGGGAGCATCTCCACCCTCCACCCACTCATAGCGCAGCCGGGGCTTACCCGTGGAACCATCTAGTCACGAACCGAAGTTAGTGTCAATCCCTTTGACGGGTACACGGAGGTGTGAACCTCTGACCGAGGAGTGACGACAACCCATCCACCCCATCGCCATTCGCGTCCAGTGTTCTCCATGCCCACGGACAGTGAGAGAGGAACAGCCTATGAGTGGTGCTCCGAAGGAAGTGCTCGTCTTCAGCAAGAGGTTCAGTGAGTTCAGCTACGGTCCCAATCACCCCCTCAAGGTGGAACGGCTCCAGCTTACCATGGACTTGATTGCCGCCTATGGTCTTATGCCGTCAGCGACGGAGCCCTGGGTGGAAGCGACGCCCGCTGAGGAGCAGGATCTCCTCAGGGTTCATTCTGAGGAGTACCTCAACGTTCTCAAGAAGGCGAACGGCGGTGAAGCGCCACTGATGGGCTGGCGCTACGGGCTTGGCTCTGGCGACAATCCGGTCTTTCCGGGCGTCTATGACTGGTCCCTTCTCGTTACCGGCGCGACCGTGGAGTGCGGGCGCCAGGTGGTGAGAGGCGGGCGGCAGATCGCCTTCAATGTCGCCGGTGGACTCCACCATGCCATGCCCAGCCGGGCCTCCGGCTTCTGTTACCTCAACGACCCGGCGGTGGGGATTGCCCGCATGGTGGAGGAAGGGCTTCGTGTCGTCTACCTGGATCTGGACGTACACCACGGCGACGGCGTCGAGGCGGCCTTTTATGGCACCGATCGCGTCCTCACCATCTCCCTCCATCAGCACGGGTGGACCATCTTCCCGGGCACCGGCTTTCCCGACGAGATGGGTGAGGGGGCCGGGACGGGTTACGCGGTCAACGTCCCCCTCGCACCCGGAACCGACGACGGCCTCTACTACTGGGCTTTCATGGAGGTGGTGCCTCCCTTGGTCCACGCCTTTCGCCCCGATGTCCTCGTCACCCAGTTGGGAACGGACGCTCTGACCGCCGACGCCCTCGGCCGTCTAAATCTCTCTATCGGCGGCTTCGGTCGTCTCATGGGGGAGATCAAGTCATGGAATTATAAGTGGGTTGCCCTCGGCGGCGGCGGCTACCGCCCTATCAACGTGGCCAGAGCCTGGACCATGGCCTGGGCTGTCATGCGGGGGCTCGATCTGCCGGATGAGTTACCAGCGACTTTCGTGAAGGGGCACCCGTTGGAGGTCGGCCCGAGCACAACCCTCTCGGATCCGCCCATCAAGGTCACGGGCACGGCTGCCGCCCAAGCCCGGGATCTTGCCAATCTCGTGGTGGCGAGAATCAAAGAGAGGATCTTCCCTATCGTGGGTGCGTAATGGAGTTGGAGCCATTGACCGGCAACCGCTGAAGTCTCTCTTCAGGGTGACGGGGTTAAGGCTTGATGCTCTTCAACATCTGGAAGAAGGTTCGGGGCGTACAATAAATCAGAAGATAGTCTGGACCGAAACGGATCTCGTCGTAATCCTTTACCTGGTGCTTCTCGAAGGGATGGATCTTCTGCCCGTTCACGAAGGTCCCGTTCGAGGAGAACATATCCACCAGCTGGAGATGGTCCGTCCCGGGAACGGGGGTGAAGTGGGCGTGGGACTTGGATACCGATGGATTCGGAAGGATGATATCGTTGGTGGGGGCCCTGCCCACAAAGATATCAACGCCGATGGAGCCCGGTTGCTTCCTGATAGTGAAGACCTTGGCCTGGGAAAGATGGACGTCGTCCGGTCTCCGCACCTCAATGGTGTCCCGGACCACTATCGTACCTGAGAGCGGTGACAGGTGCCCTTGGCCGAAGAACTCGACCTTTTCGATGAGGACCGGCCAGCTGACCTTACCGGTGAATTCGGTCTCAGTCATACTCACCGTGAGCTCGGCGTACTGGGCCACAGTGGCCAGAGTATCATCCATAGGTCACCTTGAACCCAAGGGGTGAAGGCCAGTAACAAATCTTAGAAGCGGGCAGTCGGTTTGTCAAACCCTTTTCCCAGATTGAATCGGCCCCATGCCTTTCTGTCCGCACCCCGTCGATCAAGAAAAAAGCTTGGTGATCTCGTCCACAGGGAAGTCGGGGAGCGGCTCCAGGCTCGCGTCCAGCCGGCGGAGGATTAGCCCGGCCGCAGATTCGAGGATCTCACCGATTGCCGTTGCCCGGACTCCATGTTTGGCATAGTGCCGAATCAAGGCCGGAGCCGCGTCCGCAGGGAGGGTCAGGAGGAGTGCCCCTGAGGAGATGGCGCCCAGAGGATTCAGGCCGAACTGGCGGCAGAGGGCGGCGGTCTCGGGAAGAATCTCGATCGCAGCCTCATGCACCAACACCCCGCAGCGGGAGGCGGCACAGATCTCGCGGATACCGTTGACCACACCGCCCTCGGTTGGATCGTGCATAGCGTGTACCGGAAACCCTCGAGCCAACGTCGCCTCGCGAACGATTGTAAGTCCAGGTTCGAAGAGGAAGTCCCTACACCGCTGTGCCGTCTCCACGCCGTGCGCCGCCTCCACCTCCGAACTTTTTTCAGCGGCAATAATGGCGGTGGCCTCGATGGCCGCCGGTTTGACCAGGACTAAGGTGTCCCCCTCCCGGGCAGCACCGCTCCTGCACAGGTGCTCAGGAGACACCTCGCCGATCATCTGGCCCACTACCAGTGGGGCGGTCACTGCGGGGCTCACCTCAGTGTGGCCGCCCACCCAGAGAACCCCTAGCCGCCGGCATGCCTCTTCGATTTCTGCAAAAAGCCTTTCCACGTCACGCAACGTAGTCTGCCCCTCGGGAAGGACGATCGCTGCCGAGTAATACCGCGCCGTACCCCCACAGGCGGCAATATCGTTAGCGTTTACGCAGACCGAATACCAGCCGCAGTGGCGAGTCGTGAAGGTGACGGGATCCGTGGTCACCACCAGGTAACGATCCCCCTGGTCGATGACCGCTGCATCCTCGCCGATGGCTGGGCCGACGACGAGCTCTGCGCTCCGCGAGGTATAGCCGAGGAGCCTGGCGAGGACCTCGGGTTTGAGCTTGCCCGCAGGGAGCGTCTGTGCAGCCATGTGATCTCTCCCATTCTCGTTTCACCCTATCGATTTTCATCGGATTTTAGCGACCGCCCGACGGAAGTCAAGAGAGCCATGTTCCTGTCGTTACCCTAGTGCTACAATAAATTTATGGAACGATACAAGCTAACGCTATACTCCATTGGACACAGCACCCGGACAGCTCCGGCATTTGTCAACCTCCTCCGGTCCTTCACCATTAAGCATTTAGCCGACATCCGCTCCTACCCCGGATCAAGACGGTACCCCCAGTTCCGTCAGGAATCGCTCCGGGAGTCCGTCGGGCAGGCAGGGATCTCGTACACGTGGCTTCCACATCTGGGCGGCCTGAGACGAACGGGACTTGGCGCCCAATCTCCCCACCAAGCCCTCACCAGTGCTGCCTTTCGCAACTACGCCGACCACATGGACTCCCCTGAATTCGCCGCGGCTGTGAAGCAACTGCTGCGCCGGGGCGGGATGGGTCGCACCTGTTTCATGTGTGCCGAGACTGCACCTCAGAGATGCCATCGCCTCCTTCTCGCAGATTACCTTTTCGCTCAGGGCGTCCAGGTAATTCATATCCTGCACAGGGACAGGAGCTCCCCTCACGATCTCTCACCTCATGCCACAATCCGGCAGGGCCGGATCATCTATGCCGGTCCCGGTCATGGGCAGATCGCACTAGAATTGTCCTGAATCTTCGATCCAACCCGGAGGCCGCGCTAAGGCACTTCCAGACTGGGGGCAGGCATGGTATGATACGCACCGCGAGATGTCAGTCGGGTCACTGGCTTCGGATTAGGGTGGCATCTTGAGGACCGCATTGAAGAAGCGTGTCTGACACGGGGGGAACGATGATTCTCGAGCAAGTGGAGGTAGGGAACTTTGCGGTCTTCGCCTATATCATCGGGTGCCCCGATTCCGGCGAAGGGGTTATCGTGGATCCGGCCGCCGAGGTGGATCGTCTCGTCACGATCGCCAACAAGAGGGGCATCACCCGGATCACATACATTATCAACACCCACGGCCACGCCGACCATGCCGGCGGCAACCGCAAGCTAAAGGGGCTCACGGGTGCCAAGATTCTCATTCACAAAGAGGATGCGGAACGACTCAGCCGTCCCTCGCCCTTGGTCCTCCAGCTCTTCGAGTGCGAGGCCTCCCCGCCGCCAGACAGGACCGTCGCCGATGGAGAGCTCATCGAGTTTGGTCGTCGGCATCTCAAGGTCCTTCACACACCTGGGCACACGCCCGGCGGCATCTGTCTCCTCGCCGACAGTCAGGTGGTCACCGGTGACACCCTCTTCGTGGGCGGTATCGGCCGCACTGATCTTCCGGGCGGATCGTTCGATCTGCTGATCCATTCCATCCAGACAAAGCTGGCGGCCTTGCCGGACGAAACCGTGGTCCTGCCCGGTCACAATTATGGGGTGCGGCCTTGCTCCACCATAGGTCAGGAAAAGCGCTCCAACCCCTTCATCAGGCGATGATCGTCCCCTCCCGACTCCCACCCCCGGCGGCTGGTATAAATCTTGCGTAGCTCAGGCGCGGGGCAGACCCGCTCCCCTGGAGCTATTGGATTTTTTTTGTCGGGTTTGACCGGGTACTTCGTAGTCGCCCGGGGCGCCGCACTGTGCGTGGGCAGACAAACCAAGAGGCGAGACGTTCTCCATGGATACCTACGAGGTGCACGTCCTCCATGGGACCGGCGATGGCCGGGTCCAACGGCTCGAAGAAGATCAGGCCATCGTCATCGGCCGGGATCGTTCCTGTCAGCTCTGTATAGATGACCCGCAGATCTCGCGACACCACGCGAGGGTCCTCCGGCGCGCCGATTCCATCACCATCGAAGACCTCAACAGCAGCAACGGGACCTTTTTGAACGGTATCCGGATCAAGACCGAGATCCTCAAGCTCAATGATCTGGTCACCCTCGGGAGATTTACCCAACTCGTCGTCCGTCGCACCGCGGAGAGCGATTCTCCCCAACCTCAACCCACAGTGCCATCCGCCGAGGTCGAGAAGGGGGGCAGGCTCCGAACTACGATCGACCGTCCAGGATCAATGGAGGGACAGACGGTCCTCGCCCCGAGCATGAGTATCACCCGCACCCTCAAGCCCACGGAACTCACCGAACTCTTGGGTCGCAGCCATGGGAGTCTGCGGGCCATGTACCGGGTGCTCCGCCTGACGAGCTCGATCCTTGACCTCGATCTCCTGCTGAACAGTATTCTCGATGAGGTCTTTGCCACAATC
>Ga0316628_100004893_pt1 | contig 10622 bp, 9 predicted proteins | sample OWC_Aug_M2_C1_D5_FD_207648 | JGI IMG/M metagenome (GOLD analysis project Ga0316628, IMG submission 207648) | Wetland soil microbial communities from Old Woman Creek delta, Ohio, United States - OWC_Aug_M2_C1_D5_C | ecosystem: Environmental > Terrestrial > Soil > Wetlands | place: USA: Ohio... | reverse complement strand
AAGGCTCAGAAATGAAGATGCTCTGCACGATCATGGGCGAAAACAGGCTTTGTATTTTCATGGAAAAGAACGTAGATCATGCCAACTTACAAGAGCAAATATCACTCTAGCTGACGCCTAAAGTCTTTGACCATGGTACCATTATATCAGACATTTTGAGCTAAGATTCTTTTAAAATCTCTATTAACCCTTACTCGTTTTTTCAGGTGGTCGACTTCTGCAAAGTCGTACTTTCCGAGAAAATCTGTTATCTCGAACACTTCGCAATCGCGTAAGTCCATCAGTTGCCGCAGCTCGTCCGTTTCATGCCATTTCCCATCGCCCAGAATCTCAAGTAACCTCGCCAGCTTGTGCGACAATCTGTCGTCTCCTTGAAATTAAACTGAAAAAAAGAGGCTTAAAAGGCTTGTGAGTTTGTCTTTTAGAACTCAGCTATAGAAAACTTGACACAATTGTATATAGCAAGACCTTTGAGAACTCCCTTAACCCGTGACATCCAAACAAGCGATAAGTCAACTCTTCACCATTTCAGCGTAAACCTTTAACTTCGGGAAGCTAAATCATGTGAAGGATTTGGGAAGATGCACAGACGCCTCTTAATTCCAGGACCAACCGAAGTCAGTCAAGACATACTGAAAGAACAAACTCGCCCCGTAATCAGCCACAGAGGCAGAGAATTCACAGCACTTTACACAGGAATCATCCAGAAACTAAAAAGTTTCCTCCAACTACCCTCAAACTATCACACAACGGTCACCACATCATCAGGCACACTGTGGTTCGATATGGTAGGCAGAAGCATCGTCAAGCGGAAAGCACTCGTCTGCGTTAACGGCGCATTCTCACAACGATTCGCTGACACAGTGCAGGCATGCGGCAAACAAGTGGACAGACTTGAAGTGGAATGGGGCAAAGCAATAAAACCAGAAATGATCGCAGAAAAACTCCACTCGGGAAATTATGATACCCTTGGAGTCTGCCACAACGAATCCTCAACAGGCGTGCGAAACCCAATCTACGAAATCGGAAAAATGATTCAAAAAGAACACCCAGAAGTCATGCTCACAGTCGACAGCGTCTCCTCAATGGCTGGCGACAAAATACTTCCTTCAGAAATCGGCTGCGACGTGACTTTCGCGTCAACCCAGAAATGCTTCGCGCTACCACCTGGATTGGCAGTTGGCGTAGTCAGCAACCGAGCGCTTGAACGCGCCAGAGAAATACCAAGCAGAGGAGCATATACGGATTTGGTTGAAATCTTCAACTACTACGAGAAAAACCATCAGACACCGTTTACACCATGCATTCCACTCCTGTTCGCATTGGACAAACGCTTAGACTTGATGCTGGAAGAAACCTACGAGAAAATCTACCAGCGGCACAAGGCCATGGCAAAATACACGCAGCAGTGGGCAAAGAAACATTTCGTCATGTTCTCGGAACCTGGCTACGAATCATTAACGGTTTCCTGCGTGCAAAACACTCTCGGAAAAAGCGTGCGTGGTCTGAACGAGAGACTTGCTGATAAGGGCTACATGATTTCTAACGGTTATGGAAAACTGGCTGAAAAAACCTTCCGTATCGGCCACATGGGTGAATGGAAATTGGCAGGAATCAAATCGGCAATCGCAGCAATCGATGAAATATGGGAGTTGAACAAGTGACCGCAAAGGTTCTGGTCTGCGACCCGATCGCAAACGACGGCATCACTATAATGGAGAAAAGAGGCTACGAAGTCACGAAGGCTTGGGACCTCCCGAAAACTGAGCTGCCCATACTTGTCGGAGATTACGAGGCCATAATAGTGCGTTCAGCAACCAAAGTAACCGCTAAACTGCTTGATAAGGCTAAGAAGCTCAAGGTTATTGGACGAGCAGGGGAAGGCTTAGACAACATTGACCTGAAAAAAGCAAGGGAGATGGGGGTTACTGTGGTCAACACGCCCCATGTTGCAGCTGTTAGCGTCGCTGAGTTAACGATTGGACATCTATTGGCTTTAGCGAGAGGCATAGTTGAAGGAACAGTAAGCCTGCGTGAAGGCAAGTGGATCAAGGAAGATCTTATGGGCACTGAGATTAATGGCAAAACACTCGGCATCGTAGGTTGCGGGAGCATCGGGAAGACAGTTGAAAGACTTGCCTTAGCATTGGGCATGAAAGTCGTCGGCGTTGACATGTGCGTCTACGGACGATTCGTCACACTGGAAGAAATGCTCCCGCAAGCTGACTTTATCACAATACACGTTCCGCTAAGTCCCCATACGCGACATTTGATATCCACAAAAGAATTTGAAATGATGAAAGACGGGGTAATGATTGTCGACTGCTCACGAGGAGGCGTTGTCGACCAAGAGGCTTTGTACCACGCGCTAGTATCGGGCAAGGTTAGGGCAGCCGCGCTCGACGTGTTTGAAGAGGAACCACCCAAAAACACCAAACTGCTGAAGCTCAAGAACGTGCATGCCACGCCGCATATAGGAGCACAGACCTGTGAAGCTCAAGCTAAATCAAGCATTCTGGTTGCCGAACGAGTTATCGCAGCGTTAGAAAAGACTGCAAGCTGAAGGTTTTTTTATGGTTGATGTCAGACCTTTTAGAGCCATACGTTACACCAAATCGGCTGGTGACGCTGAAAAGCTGATCACTCAACCATACGACAAGATTAACAGTGAAATGCAGCGAGAATACTACGAGAAGTCGCCTTACAATTACTGCCGCCTAATTCTGCCAATGGAAGAAGACAAATACGAAGCAGCTGCCCAGCGAACTCGAGACTGGCTGCAAGAAGATTTGCTCGCGAAAGAGCAAGAACCGGCGATCTTTATCTGCAGACAGGAATTTACACTCGATGGTAAAACCTGTGCACGAACCGGAATGGTTGCCGCTCTGCGGCTTTACGATTACACGGAGAACGTTGTTTTTCCTCACGAAATAACGTACAACGCTCCAAAGACTGACCGCCTAAGAATGCTACGAACGGTTAAGAAAGATCTTGAACCCGTCTTTCTAATTTACTCTGACCCTGAACAAGTGACAATAGGCTTGTTCGCCGAAGTATCCAAAACGAAGCCAATAATTGCAGTCCAAGATTCTCTGGGAGTCAAACACACTGTTTGGAAAGTAATGGACAAAAACAAGATAGCACTGTTAAGGGAAGCTTTAGCCTCCAAGACTGCTGTAATCACCGACGGTCACCACAGATACGAGAGTGCCATTGCCTACAGAAACGAAAGGCGAACGGAATCGGGTTGGACCGGGAAAGAGGCGTTCAATTTTCACATGAGCATTCTCGTTCCACTCGAGGATGAAGGCCTGGTGGTTTTGCCAACTCACCGCCTATTAAGGAAATATGAGTTGACAGAAAAGAGTCTGAACGCCCTGAAAGCTGTCTTCACCACAATCGAAATTGAACCGACTGTTAAGAGGCTTGACGCTTTTCTTGAAGGCCACAAGAACGAGCACGCGTTTGCCGTTTACACTAGAACAAGAGCTTTTGGTCTGGTGTTGAAACACAGTGAGAGCGTTTACGAGTTTGTAAGAGCCAAATCTTCAAAGGAAACGAAGGTTTTCGATGTGGTCATTCTTCGAGATGTTATCTTCCAAGCCATTCTCAAAGCTGGCGAGCTCCAGATGGATGAGGACATTCTGTACGAAGGAAAGACGAAGACCGCTGTCGAAAAGGTGAACAAAGGAGAAGCCAAAGTGGCTTTCCTGGTGAACCCGATAAGCGCAGAGACAGTCTGGCAGATAGCACATCAGCATGAACGTATGCCTGAAAAAACCACAGATTTCTACCCAAAGATGGTCTCAGGCTTGATAATGATGGATATCTCAAACAGCGAGAAACTTGCTTAACGCGTCATGGTTTCTTAAATCGGTCATCGCCTCAGCATTAATTTAGTAGGCATGACGGCAAGCTACTATCAGCTGGCGAAGGAAGAGCCTAATGGAAAATATTCTTTGGAATTATGGTAGGATTGTTCCGTTCCAGAAGATGAGTCTGCTATAGTTGAAGACGCTATCTCGCAACTTGTCTTCATAAATTATGTCCATTTTTGCGCCGTATTCGTCCACGAGCTTGTTTGTGTCCTCCCATATTTTGCTCGAAAGCTGGTCTGGTCCCCAAAGCCCCCAGATTGAATCAGCTGGTCCTCTGAAACCGTACGCATAGTCCTTCGGAAGAACGTACGCCACCCGCTCATTGATTTCGGCAGGTCTGGAGTTATGTCCTACGTACTGCCAAAACTGTTGCAAAGCATCTAAATGCTCTTGTTGCAGAATCCCATGAGTGATGTTTGTTTCAGGGTCTCTGGCGTAATCGAACACAATGAAGTATTTCGCTCCGTTTTGGTAAGCCCTAACTAGATCATCGTAAATTTGTGTTCCAGAGGCAAGGTATGGCGGAACAGTGTAGGTGTATGTTATCATCACTCCCCAATCTCTGCCTCGCACCGCGGCTGCTCCTCTGCAGAGCCCTATGTTTATAGGTCTGCTGTGGTTCCAAGCCAACTGCCCTAAGATAACGTCGTATCCTGCTCTGTAATCGAACTCGTAGAGAGCATAATCCGAAGTCATCAGAGGAGAGTTGAGTGGAATAAACTCCAACAGGGCATCACCACTCAGTTTTGTCGTGAATTTGTTAGCTGCTTCTGAGTAGTTGTCAGCGTCCTTAACTGCCATATAATAGTCGTCGTGATCCACTTGATGCCCTCCGGGCTCATCGTATGGATATAGTCCCCAGAAACGTTCACCCCATCGGTCCTCGGCGTAGTAAGTCCATTCAGACTGGTTGAACGGAATGTTGCTGTCTCTGGTTGTGTGCGAGAAAATGGCGAAGTGGAGCCCGCTGTCATAGATGTACTGGCACAGGTCGTTTAGTTTGGTCTCGTTAAAGGTTATTCCCGTGCTCCCAATTATGAAGAAGTTCGTGTATAATTTTACTTCATCAACGCGTTTCTTGAGGGTTTCCACATTGTCATAGGCAGCGTCAACGCCAACGAAAACATCGATTGGTTTTGAGTTGGCTTGGCTTTCATGGTAAACGTAGAATCCTGCAAAAAGCAATAGCGCAAACAAAAAGATAACGATAAGGTAGAGGAAGATCGTTTTCATTCGGGTTCACAATCCCAGTAAGAAATCTTCGATAAAACTCTTATCATAGTCGACGCTCCAGTCTACGTCGATTTCGGCTGGAGTTCTGCCTTCTTAATCTCAAAATAGCCCTTTTGGTTTTTCCAAATCATTTTCGACTTAGTGATTCTTATCCTCTTCTTGTAAATCGGGCAATCGACGACGAACGTGTGGTACTCGCCGAATTCGCCTATCGGGTTTATGCTCCTGTCCGCCTTCAACTTCTCTAACTGACGAAGCATCTCGTCGTCGATTTCTTTCCCAAGCCAATCCCTGTTAGCCTCCATTGAGACGTCTACTTCGATGACTAGCATTCGAAAACCCAGCTGTTTCATCTCAGCCAGTGCTGTTAGAGGATTTTTACCCCACAGCGGTGCATAATGCGTAATGTTGATAGGCTCGCATATCTCTCTATAATAATCCATATGTTCAGGAGTCGTCATTACTCCTGAAATGAATGTACCCGCTTTCAGCTTCTGCAATCCTTTTCTTATGTCCGACACTTTTCCACCTACAGTGACGGCTGGGATTTCAACGGATTCCGAGACAAGTTTCATCAGCCATCTATTGTCCAAGTGGGCTTTGCCACCGATTCTAATGAACATTAAATAGTCTACTTTCACGCCCTCTTTGAGCGCTGCGTAGAGTGCATACATTGAATCTTTTCCCCCTGACAATGAGACAACTACTTTGGTCATGTATTGAGCCTCGGTTTAGTGGTGGTTTTTACCGTTATCTGCTTGGAATATAAGAATATGTGCTTCGCCACTCTGAGCGAACGCTTATCTGGTAATAACAGGATACCTCTAAACATGGCTGATTTAGTCTTAATCAACGGCAACATCTTGACAATGAACCCCTTGCAGCCCCACGCTGAAGCAGTAGCCATAGAAAAAAACCGCATCCTCAAAGTCGGAAAGAACGTCGAAATCAACAAGCTAATCAACGAAAGCACAAGAATTCTAGATTTGAAAGGAAAAACTGTTGTCCCAGGATTCATTGATACACACATCCACATCGCCGATTTTGGTAGAATCCTCACATGGCTTGACCTAAGAAATGCCGATTCCCTCACAACGCTGCAGAACATCGTTGCAGAACGAACGAAAAGAACGACTAAAGGCAAATGGATTTTAGGCTCAGGATGGAACCAAGAAAATTTCACAGAAAAACACTGCCCAACACGAGAAGACATAGATGTTGTCGCACCGGAAAGCCCCGTTATTCTCTACCATCAACTTGGACGCACATGCATAACGAATAGCAAAGCATTAGAATTGGCAAAGGTGACGAAAGAAACCGTTGCCCCAAAAGATGGAGCAATCGGAAAAGACCCAAAAACAAGAGATCCAACTGGCATCCTGAAGGGAACTGCCACAGACTTGGTTTGGAACATAGTTCCAGCGCCAACTGAAGAAGAAACGCTGGAAGCAGCGAAAGAAGCCTGCAGGAAAATTATAGAAGCAGGCATAACCAGCGTCCACTGGATAGTCCTGTCGACGACCGAGTTTATGATTGCAAGAAAACTCAGCCTAGAAAACGAGTTGCCCCTAAGAATCTTCATCATAGTGACAGCGGATGTCTTCGAGAACCTGACCATCTCTGAACCTTACGAGGATGCCAAAGAGAAAATGACAAAAATTGGAGGCGTTCTAATTTTTGCAGATGGTTACCTCGCTTCGCAGACAGCAGCCCTAAGTCGACCTTATGCCGACAACTCAGCCAATAAAGGAAAACTACTGTACACTCAAGAAGAACTAACCAAACTCGCAACGAAAATTCACAATTCTAACCTGCAAGTCATAGTACACGCCATGGGCGATGAAGCCGTAACCGCCGCCCTAAAAGCCTTTGAACCAATCTCATTTGGAAATAGGCATCGCCACCGTCTGGAACAAGCCGCACTTCTCAACAAACAGCTAATACAACGCATAAAGAAACTGGGAATTGTCGTATCTGTTCAACCCAAAGTTGTAGAATCCGAATTTTCAATGTGGTCAGCAATCGAACACTTGGGCAACATACGAGCTCGAAGGCTTTTCCCACTCGGAACTCTACTGAAAAGGGGCATTTGCGTTGTCGCCGGTTCAGACTGCCCCATGGAACCGTTAAACCCGTTATCGGGGATACAAACAGTTACGACAAGAGAATTCTTTCCTGAAGAAAGACTCAATATTGAGGAGGCGTTACGCATCTACACGGTTAACGCAGCCTACGCAACTCTCGAAGAGAATGAAAAAGGATCTATCGAACAAGGCAAACTCGCCGACCTCACCGTTCTTTCAAGTGACCCGACGCTAAATCCATTGAGTAAGCTTTCAGATATTGATGTCGAAATTACTATCGTGGGCGGAAGAGCCGTTTATCAAAAACTCTCCCCGTGATCAATTCTAAACTCATGCTTACAAGCTATTTCGCGAAATCAAACGAGTTTCATGACGTTTAAAGGTTAAATTTATAAACCTGCCCAAACGTATTACGATTAAAAGGGATGAAGAATGGAAGAACCAGGAAAAATTAAACTCAGCGGCATCATTTGGGGTCTAGTCATTCCATTGATAATCGGCATAGTGATCGTAGCTTTTCCAGCGGTACTTAGACCAGCACTAGATTCATGGTTCCCAGCTGGGGACCCGAATACTGGCGCAGGCGCATCTCCCTACGCGTTCCTGACAGTGATATTCACACACGGCTTCTCTCTGATGGTCGTAATGGGAGTCCCACTGTTCTTGGGCTTGAATTGGAGCAAGTATGCTGGCGGCGCTGCAGGCTTTATAATGGGCACATTGTACTACCTTGCCTTTGCCGGATACAACATTGCATACTCCACCATCACCTATGGCGCTTCGCTGAATCTGTATGCAGACCCAAGCTTCATCGGAAACTATATTGTGGGAGCAATTCTAATAGGGTACATTGCAGGAGCTCTAAACAACAAATCCTTCCATTTCAAGCGAAAGCTAGCGGCATCTCTGACAGCTGCATTGACGGTTGGCATATTTCAGTTTGTACTTGACTACACAGTCTCATTCGCTAAATGGATGACAACGGCAGACCCAGGGTTTACACTTTTCACAGTATTGCTGCCCATGATAATCCTTGGAATAGTAGTGCCAGTTATCTCAAGGATTACCGCTGGCGGGGAATTGTGGCACCCGTAATCACCCTTTTCTTTGTTTATTTTTTTTGAAAAACTTGCAACTCTAGATTCGCGGTTCTATGTTACCTTAGAGTAAACGCCATCATTTCAGCTTCGAATACTTAATCCTTGAACGTATAGTCGAAGCCAAAGTCCCTGTCCGAATGGCGTTGACGAACTGATAAAGCACCTTTCGCGTTGCTGAAAATCCATAAGTTGGCCCTTTTGCGAACATGCGAGGCAAATAGGTCGGGCGAAAGTAGAAGCTTTGAAACGCCTGCTGGTAGAGTTCCGCCACCTGTTTCAGGTTCAGGGTCGGGGTTTCAAAAATCGGCGTTGCGCAGTCATACATATCGAAATCGAATATTCTAACCCAACGGTTCTCCCTAACCATGTCGAACATGGGCGTCCCGGGAAGCGGCGTGGCTATGTTGAAGAACGCAACCTCGTCAGGGCTAATTTTCTCGGCGAATTTTATGGTTCGCCAAGCCGACTCCTCCGTCTCACCTGGGAAGCCAATGAGCACGTTGGGGACGGGTTTCAACCCAAGCTCCCTCACCCAGCCTATTGCCCGAATGGTCTGTTCGGTTGAGATGCCCTTCCTCATCTCATTCAGAACATGCTGTGAGCCCGATTCTACGCCGAACCAGACTGAAACACAACCGGCTGCCCGCATCTTGATTAGAAGCTCCTTCGTGATCATATCCACCCGGGTTCCACAGTTCCATTTAATCTTTAGTCCTCGGCTCCTAATCGCCCTACACAACTCTTCAGTTCTAGGCTGGTCAACCGTGAAGGCATCGTCGCAGAAAGTAAACTGCGTCGCGTTGTAGGTCTTATTGAGGAACTCAAGCTCGTCAACGACGTTTTTCGCACTGCGAAAACGGTACCTCCGTCCGAACATCCTGACTGCGGCGCAGAACTCGCACCAGTAAACGCAGCCTCGGCTTGTCGTCAGGTAAAACACATCCTCGTACTTGCGAAGAACGTCGAGAGGCCAGAGATGTCTCGCGGGAAACGGCAACTCATCTAGGTTTTCAATGTACGGCCTGTCGGGGTTCCGCACGATCTCGGCTCCTTTCCTGCAGGTCGTTCCCACGACATCGTAGTAGCTTTTGCCTTTTTCAATCCGCTTCATCAGCTCCAGTAGGGTGTTTTCACCTTCTTTTCTCACGATCACATCTAGCTCTGGGCATTCGTTCAATGCTTCTTTGTCCCAGAATGTGGCGTGGGGACCTCCTAGAGCGGTTATGCATTTCGGATGCACTTGTTTAGCAATTGTTGCTATTTGCAAGGCTGACTTGTAAGTGCGCGTTGTCGCAGTAAAACCAACCAAGCTTGGGCGTCGTTTTCCAATTTGGTGCCGGAAGCCTTCGGAAGTGAGCCTGAGCGCCTGGCAATCGATTACGTCTACAGGAAAGCCGTTTTTCTCTAAAACGGCAGCCAAGTAACCCAAACCCAGCGGCGGAAAGGGAGGATGTTGAAGCGCCTTAGTAGGGTATGGTGCGTTTACAAGGGTTACATGCGGCTTCATTTTTTCTTCCCTAATATAGTCTTTCGCAAATACATGAAACTGACTGTTTAAAGGTTTCGCACTCTTTTTCGACCACATAGACTGAGGATAGAAATTGCTGAAAACCGTCACAAAGACTGTTTTAGAACGGGAATACGAACAGCCTGACGATGACTAGTATGGGCATAACCAAAAGTACACCCAGGATAATCGATATGTCCCTTATCTTCAGGGCAACGAGTATTTTGTTTGCGTTGAGAGCTTCGATTTTATCGCCCACGATGTAGTGGCCTGGCTTGTCGAGTTGCACGTGCAGAGCTCCGGCGATGGCGGCCATTTGCCATCCGTGGTTTCTGCTGGGGATTTTTTTCCGATCTCGCTTTGCTATTCTCCAAGCGTTTTTGTAGTCTTCTCCTATTATCGCAGCAGCCACAACCATCAGAATTGTTGTTAGTCTTGCTGGAATGTAGTTCACGATGGTATCGAGGTTTGCTGAAAACCAGCCTATGTTGATATGTTCTGGGTCTTTGAAGCCTACTACTCCGTCAAGCGTGTTTATGGCTCGGAATGCGATTGCGCCTGAGACTCCGAAGAGGGAATAATAGATGATGGGTGAATGTTTAAAATCGGTCAGGTTCTCAACCATCGATTCGATTACAGCTGAAGCTATCTGTGGGCTGGTTAGGTTTGTTGGGTCGCGTCTTGAGAAGTGATAATACTTCTTTGCTTCTTCTAAGTCACCTGCTTCTAGTGCTTTAGCAACGGCTTTTGCTCCGTCGGTTTCAAGCTTTATGCATATTGTCGATTTCAAGATGATGCCGGCGATTATGATGTAGAAGGC
>Ga0316628_100004892_pt1 | contig 10622 bp, 5 predicted proteins | sample OWC_Aug_M2_C1_D5_FD_207648 | JGI IMG/M metagenome (GOLD analysis project Ga0316628, IMG submission 207648) | Wetland soil microbial communities from Old Woman Creek delta, Ohio, United States - OWC_Aug_M2_C1_D5_C | ecosystem: Environmental > Terrestrial > Soil > Wetlands | place: USA: Ohio... | reverse complement strand
ACCTCGAGCTTCGCCGCGTCGATCGCGGTGGCGTTGTCGCTGCGCCCGTTGAACGTGAACACCCGCCGCGTGGTCGGCTCATAGACGATCGCATCCGGGTTCTCGCCGGTGACCTTCACCCTGGTGACGACGCTGAGGTCCCGCAGGTCGAACACCGTCACCGTCCCGGCACGGCCGTCGCTGGTGTAGCCGCGCCCGAGGTCCGGTGCGAGGGCGATGCCGTGCACACCGGGCGTGTCAGAGACCTCGCCGACTGGCCTCCCGCTTTTCAGGTCGAGCACCACGACGCGCGTGGCATGGCTGACGTAGAGGCGGCGCTGCACGGGATCGGCGGTCAGGTAGTCCCAGCCCCCGTCGCCGCCGATGGCGATCCTTCCCGCCAGGCGGTAGGCAAGCGTGGGCGGCGCGGCGGGCACGGCGGCGAGCGACAGGAGCGCGGCGGCGATCGATTGAACTGGCATCATCAACTTCCTTCCTCCCCCGCCCGTCCCCTCGCACGGACTCCCCGGTGCGGATCTCATCTTTCCGCATCAGGCAACGCTCTCGCCGGCCGCGCCATTCTCACGCGCCCGGCCACCTGGCGGGACCCCGGTGGGCGACAGAACGAAGGGACACCGTTTCTCGCCATGGCCAAGCCGCACGGAGCTCGGCGACAGGCGCCCGAGTCGCGGGAGGCACCGCGTCGGGTAGCATGGCGGCCGACGCGGGGAGCGAATGAGCGAGGAGACAAGACCAATCGTCGTCGAAACCGATCGCGGGGGCGCCACGGCGCTCCTCTTGTTGGCCCTGCTCGCGGTCATGGGTCTGCGGCTCGCGGTGCTCGGCTGGCCCGCAGTTTCGGACACTACCGAGAGCCGCTACGCCACCATCGCCATGCGCATGGCGGAGACCGGCGACTGGGTGACCCCCCGCGCCTACTTCGACGGCCGGCTGGTGCCGTTCTTGGGCAAGCCTCCCCTGCAGTTCTGGCTGACCGCCGGGTCGTTCCGGCTCCTCGGCGTCTCCGAGTGGGCCGCCCGCCTCCCGGGCTACCTCGCGGGTATCGCCATGGTGGCCGTCACCTTCGCCTTCACGCGCCGCTTCTGGGGCCGCGTCGCGGCGGCGGCCGCGGCCGTCGCACTCGCCAGCTCGCTCCTCTTCTTCGGGCTCGCCGGGACGGTCACTCTTGACATCACCCTTGCCGCCTCGTCCGCCGCCGCGATGGCGACGTTCGCGTTCTTCGCGAGCGCGCGCGAGGCCCGGCCCCGGCGATGGTGGGGAATCGCGCTCGCCGGCGCCCTCGCCCTCGGCATGCTTGCCAAGGGCCCGATCGCCATTGCCCTCGCGGCGCTCTCGGTGCTTCCCTGGATCGCCCTCAACCGCCGATGGGATTTGCTCGCCGGATTTCCCTGGGTCTCGGGCACCGCCGTCTTTCTCGCCGGAACCGTGCCGTGGTACCTGCTCGCGGAGCGCGCCACACCGGGCTTCCTGCGCTACTTCTTCGTCAACGAGCACATTCTCCGCTACCTCAGCCGCGACTACGGCGATCTGTACGGCAGCGGACACGCCTGGCCGCTCGGAGTCGTGTGGCTGTGGCTCCTGGCGGGCGCCCTGCCGTGGACGCTCGTGCTCGTGCGCGCCGGCGCGGAGCGTCTCGCGTGGCGGCGCGACCGGGCCGGCGACCCCTGGCTCGCCTACGCCCTGCTCTGGGCCCTGGTGCCCCCGGCGTTCTTCACCTTCGCGCGGCAGCTCCTGGTCACCTACCTGCTCCCCGGCTTCTCCGGTCTGGCCGTGCTGGTCGGCGTGGCGGTGGCATCGAATGACGAGGCTTCGCGCCGGCGGGTCGCAGGACTCCTGCGCGTGCAGCTCGCCATCCTCGCGCTCGCCGGCGGCGCGCTCGCCGTTGCCGCCGTGAGGCGCACCGCGCCGGGAGTGGCGGTGGTGGCAGGGCTGGTCGGGGCGGTCATGCTCTTCGTCGCGCTGTCCCGCGCCGTCCGCAGCGGCGCAGGGCTCGCCGCCGCCCAAGCGGTGGGGGTCGCGGCGCTGGTCTTCCTCGCGCTGATGGCCGCCCGCGCCGAGCTCGACGACTCCCTCTCGGCCAAGACCATCCTGGCCCGGGTGGCTCGCGACCCGCACCTCGCGGAGCGGCCTATCGTCCTCCCGCTCGGGGAGGAGCACTCGGCCGAGTTCTACGCGCGCGTCTACCTGGGCCGCGGGATCGAGCACCATACGGACGTCGGCGAGGGCCTCTTGGCCGAGGAACTGCGATCTGCCCCTGAGGATCTCCTGATCGTCGAGCGTCCCGACTGGCAACGGGTGGCACCGGAGCTCCAAGCGATGGCCCGGCCCGTCGCCGAGACCCCCAACTGGCTGGCCCTGGTGGCGCGCTCCGCCCCATAGCTCGCGGCGCGGCGGAAGAAGAAGGGCGGCGAGGCGCGCCCCGCCGCCCTCTGCGTCCGCTGCGGCTCGCGTCAGCGCTTCGGCAGCTTCGCGAGCAGGACTGCGACCGCCTTCTCGAGCTGTTGGTCGCGGCCGGCCGCCACCTCGCTCGGCCCGTCGGCAACCGGGTACGTCGGGGCGAGGTGCTTGTTCTCCATGACGTCGCCCTGCATGTCCACCAGCGCCACCTCGGGGATCCCGAACACAAGGTCGCGGTCCTGCAGGCGCTCCCACCACACCGAGGTGCAGGTCCCCGGCACCGGCATGCCGACGGTCTCGCCGAGCCCGAGCTGCGTGTAGGCCATCGGGAAGCAGTGCGCGTCGGAGTAGTTCCCCTCGTTCATGATCACGATCGACGGCTTGGTCCAGCGCTGCACCGGCTCAACGCCCACCTGCTGCCCGCGGGGCACGTCGCGGGCGTACACCTTCCCGCTCAGGAAGACCGTCAGCGCCTCGACCAGGTTGCCGCCACCGTTCCACCGCGTGTCGAGGACGATGGCGTCCTTGTCCACCGCCCGGCCGAAGATCTCCTCGAAGATCTCGCGGTAGGCGCCGTCGTTCATGCCGCGGATGTGGGCGTAGCCGAGGCGGCCGCCGGAGAGCCGGTCCACGTCCTCACGGCGCGACTTCACCCAGCGCTGGTAGAGGAGCCGTGACTGTGCCATCCACGTGATCGGCTTGACGCTCTCCTCCCAGCGTGTTCCGCTCTGCGGGTCGAGGAGGGCGAGCCGCACCGGCGTGTCGGCCTTGCGGTTGAGGAGCGGGTACCAGTTGGCGCCGGCCGCGATCTTCGTCCCGTCGATCGCCTCGATCACCACCCCCGCCTTGATCCTGGTTCCCTGCTTCTGCAGCGGGCCGCCCTCGAGCACCTCGAGGATCGCCACCCCGTCGCCGGCGTGCTTCGGGTCCGGAAAGAAGCCGAGGGCGGCGGTGGCATCACCCTCCTGTTTCTGCGGCCGGTATCGCCCGCCGGTGTGGGAGGCGTTGAGCTCCCCCTGCATCTCGGAGATCAGCTCGGCGAAGTCGCGGTCGTTGTCAATGAACGGCTGGAAGCGCGCGTAGGCGACCTTCATGGCCTGCCAGTCGACCCCGTGCATCTTGACGTCCAGGAACTTCTTGAGCGTCTGGCGCCAGGCGTGCTCGAACATGTACGCCCGTTCGGCGGCCGCATTCAGCTCCAGCCGCGCCGAAGCCGTGACCGGCGTGCTCTTGCCCGACTCGGTGTCCACCGTGCTCAGCCGGTTGTCGGCCAGGACGAAGGCCTTCTTCCCGTCGCGCCCGAGCTTGAGATCGGCCTCCTTGGCATCGAGCTTGGCCAGCAGCTTGATCTCCTTCTTTCGGGGCACGTACTTCCACAGGTCGAACCCCTTCTCGAACCTCGCGAGGTAGTAGAGGGTCTCGCCGTCCGGTGACAGCGCCGCGCCAGCGAGGTTCGCAGAGTGGAGAGAGAGGCGGGTGATCCTGTCGTCCAGGCCGTCAAATTCGATCGTGACCGGCTCCGGGAGGGCGGGCCCCTTCGCCTCCGGCCCACCCTTCACGCCTCCCTCTTCTTTGCCTTTCTCCTTTTCCTTTCCCTTCTCCTTCTCCTGGTCCTTCTCCTTGGCCTTGAGCTGGTCGAACGCGGCCTCGTCGAGGCGGTACCGGTCCCACGCCTTGCGGGTCAGGAAGCCCGCGTACACGTCGTACTCCCGCGAGTCGCCCGACTGCGCGCGCAGCCCGTAGCGGTCGGTCGCCCAGTACAGCACCTCGCCCTTGGCGCCCCACTGCGGGCGGACGTCCTCGTACCCGCTCTTGGTAACGTTGACGAGCTGACCCTCCCCGGACGACGGGACCAGCCCCACCTCCGACGACCAGCGCGTGTGGCTGAGGAACTGCACGGCGAACCAGCGCCCATCGGGCGACCATTCGTACCACTGGTCGCCGTCGCTGTAGGAGTAGTTCACGTCGCCCGGAAGGATCGTGCGGGCCTTCCCGGTCTTCAGGTTGACCACCTTGAGCGTCGTCCGCTCCTCCAGGTACGCCACCTCGCTTCCGTCGGGCGAGAAACGCGGCTGGAACGTCTCGCGGTCGCTCTCCGCCACCGGCGTCTCCTTCAGCGCCGTGGCGTTGAAGAAGTTCGGCTCGTCCTCGTCGGTGAGGTCGGTGCGGTAGATCTTCCAGCTCGAGCCGCGCTCAGAGGCGTAGAGCAGGGAGCGGCCGTCGGGCGAGAAGCTGACCGAGCGCTCCTGCTCGGGCGTGTTGGTGATCCGACGGGTGACCCCGTGCTCGGCGGAGGTCACGAACACCTCGCCGCGGGCGACGAACGCTATCTCGCTGCCGTCCGGTGAGACGTCGAATTCCGTGACCTCCCCCGTCACGTCCACCGGCTTCACCTCGAGGTCGCGCTGGTCAGCGGCCACCGAGACTTCGATGCGGCGGCTCTCGGTCGCCCCCGCCGGCCGCACCCAGATCTCGCCGTCGTACGTGTAGCAGAGGTCGCCGTTGCGCGAGACGCTGAGGAATCGCACCGGGTGGGTCGTGTGCGCGGTCACCTGTACGGGGTGCTGCGGGTCGTTCAGGGCGAGGCGCCAGACGTTGAACGAGCCGCTGCGCTCGGAGAGGAAGAAGAGCGAATTCTGGTCGGGGGCCCACACCGGCTGCCGGTTGTCCGCACCCGGCGGCGTCAGCATGGTGTGGGTGCCGGTCGCGACGTCGCAGAGCCAGAGGTCGCGGGCAAACGACGAGTTGTCGTGCTTGCGCCACTCGTGCTCGTACCCCTTCTGGTCGGAGTACGCGAGCCGGGCGCCCGCCCGATCGTAGACCGCGTACGTGGCCGGCGTGGTCAACACCTGAGCCGGCATGCCGCCGTCGAGGCCCACGCGGTACAGCTCCGGCTGCGCCGGGGTCGGGAAGAGCACGTTGGCGGCGGAATCCAGGATCGCGGCGCTGAAGAGCACGGCCTTCCCGTCGGGTGTGAAGCTGGTCGGGATCTCGTCGGCGGAGTGGAAGGTGAGGCGCTTCGCCTCGCCCCCCTCGGCCGGCATCACGAAGACGTCGAAGTTCCCGTAGCGGTCCGAGGCGAAGGCGATCTTGCTCCCGTCGGGCGACCACACCGGCATGGCGTTGTAGGCGTCGCTCACCGTCAGCGGCTCGGCGGTGCCGCCCGTCGAGGGCACCTTCCAGATGTTGCCGTGATAGCTGAAGACGATGCTCCGGCCGTCGGGGGAAATCGCCGGGTAGCGCAGCCACAGTGCACGCTCCGCCGCCCCGGCCATGCCTGCGGCCGCGGCGACGACCGCTGCACACACACCCACGACGGCCCCCTGCCTGATGCTCTTCGCGTCCATCGCTCCTCCTCCTGAGACGCCCCGCGAACAAAAGGACTGACGAAATATACGCCGACCTCGAATGGCGGTTTCCGTGATCGAGTCTCGCGGCAACTCCACGGGGCACGTGGGCGCCCGCACGGCTCGCGGCGGTCCCCGTTCCTCGGATCGGCGCCCGCGCCCGGGAGAACATCTACCGGCGGGGCCGCGGAGCCGTCCGAGAAGCGTCCGGCGTGCTCGTCGCGGGACCGGCGGGAGCGAAACCGTCGGGGCGGCCCGCATGGCCGGGGAATCGGATTGGCACGCCGTACGCTTTTCACGCCTGAGGGGCGGTGGCCGGCGCACTGCGCACGCCGGGCGAGGTCAAGGACAACGCTCGCAGGGAGGGAAGCGTGCGGAACCTGTCGGCCCACGGCTTGCGGCGGTGGGCAGTCGCACTCACGGTCGCTGTCGCTCCGCTGTCCGGTACCACGCTCCGGGCGGGGGCGCCGCCGGCTGACCGCATCGAGCAGGCCGGTCGCACGGCGGTCGTGTACCGCGGACCACAGCTGCAGATTGCGGTTTCCTACAAGTTTGCCGATCTGAACCCGGAAGGAGAGTGGTTCCTCCTGGACACGACCATGGCGGCGACCAGGGATCCGCTCGCGATCCCGCGCGCCGCCTTTGCCTTGCGCACGCCCGACGGACGCGTCGTGCCCCTCGCGTCGCCGGATCAGTACTTCAAGGCCCTTCCGGGGCTGGCCTGGAGCATCGCCAAGGACAACGCAATCAGCGAGCCGCTGGGACTCCTCATCGCGCGCGGGTATCGCCCACTTCGATATTTCCCGCAAAGCGGGTTCGGGCTCGCATTCGACGCAGAGTGGGTGGACCACTGGCACAACAGCTACGGTCGTCTGTTCTTCGAGTTGCCGGGTGGGGTCCACAGGGGACCATACGAACTGTTGATCAACCTGCCCGAGCGGCTGGTGGTGGTCCCCTTCAAGCTTTGAATCCAGAGCGGCGGGCAAGGGTCGGCGCCCGCCCCCGCACCCGTCAGCCGGCCGCGGCGAGGCGAAGGATCTCGGTGAGGACCGCGACGGCCTTCTCCATGTCGGACACCGCGATGCACTCCTCGGTCGAGTGCTCGTTTTGCGCGCCGATGCCGACGACGGCCATCTCGATGCCGCGGTTGTTGTAGATCGAGGCGTCGGTGAACCCCGTGATGTTCACCGCCTTGGCCTCGATGCCGACGGTGGCGAGCGCCTGTCTGGTGACGCGCACGGTCCACGCGTCCTCGGGGATGCGAACCGCCCGGCACTTCTCGTCCACGACGATCTCCGCCTTCGCGCCCGTGGCCTCGACGTGATCGCGGACGATCCTGGCCATCTCCTCGGCCAGCGCCACCGCCTTGTCGTGGTCACCCGAGCGGCACTCGGCCAGGAACGAGCACGATGCCGGCACGCCGTTGCGGATCACCCCGCCGGTGATCACGCCGACGTTCGCGGTCGTCTCGCCGTCGAGGCGACCCAGGCGCAGGGCGGCGATCGCGCTCGCCGCCGCGCGAATGGCATTGATCCCCTTCTCCGGCTCCATCCCGGCGTGGGCCGACCGTCCGGCGACGCTCACGTCGATGGCGATGTAGGTGGGGCCGCCGATCACGACCGTGTCGAGCGTGTCGTTGTCCATGAGGAAGCCGCGCCTGGCCGTGATCCGCGAGAAGTCCATGGCCTTCACCCCCAGGAGGCCCACCTCCTCCTGGCGGCTGACCGCCAGCTCAACCGGCGGACGGACCGGGGCGGTGCGCAGCGTCTCGAGGACCTCGGCGATCCCCGCCTTGTCGTCGGCACCCAGGATCGTGTCGCCGCCCGACCGGATGATGCCGTCCGCGAGAATCGGCTCGATGCCGACCCCGGGCTTGACCGTGTCGCCGTGGCACGAGAGCAGGATCGGGTCGCGGGCGGCGCTCCCCTTGGCCGGGAACGACGCGATCAGGTTCCCGTACGCGTCCAGCGCGCCGTCGCCGCCGAGCGCGTCGACCTCCCCGAGAAGGTACTCCAGGAAGCGCGCTTCGTTGCCCGACTCCGAATCGATCCGGACCATCTCCATGAACTGGCGGACCAGCCGCTCCGACATCTCGAGCCTCCTTCCGAACGGCGGGTGAAGCGTACGGGGTCGTCGGCCGCCGGGCAAGGTGCGCCGCGGCGCCCGGGAGAGGGCGTTGAAACGACGACGCGGGCCGCCGTAGACTCGCCGGCCGTGGCCTGCCGCCGCCCGTCCGAAGGCGGGACGAAAGGGAGGAGAGGGACGATGCTGCGATGCTGGATCGCGCCGGTCGTGTGCCTGCTCGCGGGCACCATCGTCGGTGCCGCCGAGGAGCCGGATCCGTTCGCCTGGCTCGAGGAGATCGACGGGCAGAAGGCGCTCGAGTGGGTGAAGGCGCAGAACCGACGGACCACGAAGGAGCTCGAGGCGGTCAGGGAGTACACGCCGATCTACAAGCGGACGCTGGAGATCTACGACTCGAAGGACCGCATCCCGGACCCCGAGCTGTTCGGGCTCGCCGTCTACAACTTCTGGCAGGACGCGGAGCACGTGCGGGGGATCTGGCGGCGGACGTCGCTCGCGTCCTACGCCGGCGCCCGGCCGGAGTGGGAGACCGTGATCGACGTGGACGCCCTCTCGAACGCCGACGGCACCGCGTGGGTGTTCAAGGGCGCGGAGTGCCTGCCCCGGGAGTACCGACGCTGCATGGTGGCGCTCTCCCCCGGCGGCGGCGACGCCGAGGTGGAGCGGGAGTTCGACACGGTGACGAAGGAGTTCGTCAAGGACGGGTTCTCGCTTCCCAAGGCGAAGTCCCGGGTCGCGTGGCGCGACCAGGACACGCTCTGGGTCGGGACCGACTTCGGCGAGGGGTCGCTGACGACCTCGGGCTACCCGCGAATCGTGAAGCTGTGGAAGCGAGGCACGCCCCTCGCCGAGGCCAGGACCGTGTTCGCGGGCAGGGCCGAGGACGTCTCGTCCGAAGGCCGCACAGTGTTCACGGCGCACGGGCGCTACGACCTCGTCACCCGCGTCCCGGCGTTCTTCCGGTCCGAGAAGTACCTCGTCCTCGGAGGACGGCTCGTCAAGCTCGAGCTCCCCGAGGACTCCGAGATCGAGGAGATCTTCGCCGACCACCTGCTCGTCTCGCTGCGCTCCGACTGGGTGGTGGGCGGCAAGCTGTACCCTACCGGCGGGCTGCTCGCGATCGCCCTCGACGAATTCCTCCGGGGCGGCCGCGCGTTCGACGTCCTCTTCCAGCCCACGCCGCAGACGTCGCTCGGCTCGGTAACCGCCACGCGCGACCGCGTCGTGGTGTCGTGGCTCGACAACGTGCGCGGCCGCCTCTCGGCGTTCTCGTTCGCGGACGGCGCGTGGAAGCGGGAGGACCTGCCCCTGCCGACCTTGGGGACCGTCCACGTCGAGACGACGACCGACGCCGACGACGTGTTCTTCTACACGTATCAGGATTTCCTCACGCCGTCGTCGCTGTACCTCGCGCGGGGGGCCGGCGCCGAGAAGGTCAAGGCAATGCCCGCGTTCTTCGACGCGACCGGGGTCAAAGTGGAGCAGCTCGAGGCGACCTCGAAGGACGGCACGAGGATCCCGTACTTCCTGGTCACGCCGAAGGGGTTCAAGGCGGACGGCAGGGCCCCGACGCTCCTCTACGGGTACGGAGGATTCGAGATCCCGGAGCTGCCGACGTACAACCCGACCGTCGGGGCGTCGTGGCTCGAGCGCGGCGGCGTGTACGCCCTCGCGAACATTCGCGGCGGCGGCGAGTTCGGGCCCCGCTGGCACAAGGCGGCGCTGAAGCAGGACCACCACAGGAACTTCGAGGACTTCATCGCGGTGGCCGAGGACCTCGTGGCGCGCAAGGTCACCTCCCCGCGCCACCTCGGGATCATGGGCGGCTCGCAGGGCGGTCTCCTGGTCGGCGGCACGTTCACGCTGCGACCCGACCTCTTCCACGCGGTCGTCGCTCAGGTGCCCCTGGCCGACATGAAGCGCTTCAGCCACCTGCTCGCCGGCGCGAGCTGGATGGCCGAGTATGGCGACCCGGACAACCCGACCGAGTGGGAGTACATCAAGAAGTGGTCGCCGTACGAGCTGCTGGCCAAGGGCGTGAAGTACCCGACGCCGTTCTTCTGGACGAACACGAGGGACGATCGCGTCCACCCGGCCCATGCGCGCAAGATGGTCGCGAAGCTCGAGTCGTTCGGTGACCCGGTCTACTACTTCGAGAACATCGAGGGCGGCCACGCCTCGGGGGCGGTCAACTCGCAGAAGGCGTACATCGGCGCGCTCCAGTACGCGTACCTCTGGAAGATGCTGCGCTGACCGCCCGAGGTGGCCGGGGTCACCAACCCCGGACGGGGCGCCACTCCCCCATCACCTCGTCGCCCCGTACCACGGCGTAGCGCTCGAACAGGGCGGCGGCCAGGCAGGAGTGGTTGGGGATGATGCGCAGCGGCGTGCCGATGGCGAGAGGACACGGCGCGAAGGGCTCACTGGATCGCAGGATCCCGTGCTCCTGCGATAGCGAGACGACGCGCCAGCCCGGGAGCGGCTCGCCGGATACGTCCAACACGACCCCGAACCCGCACTCGGCGTCCACCTGTACGGGTCCGGCGTCCTTCGAGAGAGCGAGCGCGCCGCCGTCCGTGACCAGCTGTCGTCGCTCGGGGTGGCAGGCGATGACCCGCACCAGCACCGTAAAGGCAACATCCCCCAGGCGGCAGCTGCCGATCGCAGCCTGAGTGGCGTCGTAGAAAGCATAGTTGCCGGGGCGCACTTCGGTGACGCCGCGGAGGTCCTCGGCAAAAGCGACCGTGGGGGTCGAGCCGACGGTGATCTCGTCCACGCGGACGCCGGCGGAAC
>Ga0316628_100004890_pt1 | contig 10623 bp, 10 predicted proteins | sample OWC_Aug_M2_C1_D5_FD_207648 | JGI IMG/M metagenome (GOLD analysis project Ga0316628, IMG submission 207648) | Wetland soil microbial communities from Old Woman Creek delta, Ohio, United States - OWC_Aug_M2_C1_D5_C | ecosystem: Environmental > Terrestrial > Soil > Wetlands | place: USA: Ohio... | reverse complement strand
ACGCGGCCCGTGGGCGATCGACATGTTGGGCAAAGCCTGAGGAGCTTCCTCCACGCGGGCGCCGGCCGCCGGTCGCGGTGCGGGCGCGCGAGGAGCTTCGGGCGCGGAGGCCCTCGGCGTCGGAACGGCCGACACGACGGTCGCGTCGTTGTCGCTGTCGTCACCGAAGTCCTCTTCCTCCGTCGGCGTGGGCGCCATGATGGTGGGACCGTCGTCCTCCATCGACGAGAGGTCCTCGAGAGGCGCGGCCTGTTGCTGCGGGGGAGGCGTGGGGAAGGGCAGTGGTGCACCACCGGAGGCTGCCGGGCGCTGCGGACGGGCGGTCCGCGCCGTGCCCGCGCGCACGTCGGAGTTGTACGTGTGCAGCGAGCCGTCGAAATCGGGGACGGGAGCCTTCACCTCCTCGACGTTGATCGTCTGCGTCACCTCCGCGGCCCAGCGCAGGTGCGCCTCGCGCTTCTCGATGCGGTCGGCGAAGATCGACCGGACGAACGTCGACACCTCGTCGCTCGCGATGAACAGCCCGCGCTTCATCAGCATGGACTGGAGCGCGCGCGAGAACTCGCGCGCCGTGCGGTACCGCTCGTTCTTGTTCTTCGCGAGCGCCTTGAGCACGATGCGCTCGAGCTCGATCGGGTAGCCCTTGATGAGCGAAGTGGGGCGCGGGACGTTGCACTCCTGCACCTTGGCCAGCGTGTCGAGGTCGCTGTCCATGCGGAACAGGCGCTGGCCCGTCGTGAGCTCCCAGAGCACGACCCCCAGCGCGAAGATGTCGGTGCGCCGGTCGAGCGGCTCGCCCGCGACCTGCTCGGGCGACATGTACGCGAGCTTGCCCTTCAGCGTGCCCGCGCGCGTCGACGCCATGCGCGAGCTGAACTTGGCGATGCCGAAGTCCACCACCTTCGTCGCGCCGTCGTAGGTCACGAAGAGGTTGTGCGGCGTCACGTCGCGGTGCACGAGGTTCAGCTTCTCGCCGTTCTTGCCGAGCAGCTCGTGGGCCGCGTGCAGGCCCTCCGCGGCGTCCGCGATGACGCGGCACGCGATCTCGGCCGGCATCGTCGTCCGGAGCTCGTCGCAGCGCCGCATGATCTCGCGCAGCGGCTCGCCGTGGAGGTATTCCATCGCGATCCAGAAGCTGTCGTCTTGCTTGCCCAGCTCGAAGACCGTCGCGACGTTCGGGTGGGAGATGCGCGCGGCGACGCGCGCCTCGTCGAGGAACATCTGGATGAAGCTCTCGTCTTCGACCAGGTGCGGGTGGATGCGCTTGATCGCGATCCACTTCTGGAAGCCGCCGGGGCCGTCCATGCGAGCGAGGTGCACGCTCGCCATGCCGCCGATGCCGATCTCGTCGACGACGCGGTAGCGCCCGAGGAAATACGTGCCCGTCTGCGTGGAGGCGGGGCCGGTCGGGTTCGGCGCCGATCCGGTCGCGCTGGGTTTGGCGCCTGCGGCGGGCGGTGCGTTGGGGCGTGCGGGGTCTTGGGCCAAGCTTGTCCTCAGTAGGTCTGCATCTGCGCCGGACCGATCGAGACCTGGTCCGGCGGTTTCAACAGGAAGTACGCCCCCGTCGCCGCGCCTGCGGCCAGCACCATTCCCCCGAGCACGTACGGCCAGGGCGACGACCAGAAGCCGCCGCCACCGCCACCGGCCTTGCCCTCCTCGTGGTGGTTCCCCGCGACGTGATCGAGCAAGCCCTCGCGCACCGGCGTCCCCCGCACCGTCGTGCGAGCCTCGCCCCAGGCGAGCTGGTTGTCGTGCTCGTCGAGCGCGTCGACCTGGACGTGGAGCGAAGCGTTCGGCAGCGTCATGCTGGCCGGGACGCTGAAGTGGACCACCGCGGCGGCCGGCTCGTCGTGGTCCCAGGTCTTGTTCGTCGTCGCGTCCTTGACGTGCAAAGACAGGCGCGAAAGCAGGGAGGCCTGCGCCGCGTCCATGATCACGTTCACCGCGAAGGAGCCGCCCGACGCCACCTCGTCGGGCACGCTCACCTGGACGTGCAGCATCCCCACGCGACCGCGCTGATGGCGCGCGGCCTGAGCGAGCGCGGCGGCCTTCTTTCCGGCCTCGGGCGGCACGGAGAACCCATCGTCGATCATCATCGCCGTGCGGAAGGCGACCAGCGCTTTCTCTCTTTTTCCCAGCACGGCGCGGATCGCGCCGAGGTGGACGTAGCACTCGAGCGTCGACGCCCGGTCCAACCCCCCTTGCTCGAGCGCCTGCTGGTAGCTGCGCTCGGCCCGGTCGAACTCCCCGTCGTCCCAGGCTTGTCGCGCCTGCGTCAATGCCTGGGATCCCGGTGATGCCTCGGCACGACCCTCGATCGCTACCGCGCAAAGTAGACCGACGCCGAGCACGAACACACGGGGGCCGTGGGCGCGAAGGGGGGAAAAATGCACCGTCTCAAGGGTATCGGCGATGCCGGGGTGGCGCAAGCCGACCGCGACGCGGAGGAACGCTTACACCGTACCCAGCGGCGGGCTCCTCAGGGGAAAGCTTGTGCTGGCTTGCCGCGCTCGAAGTAGAAGCGGAACGAGCCGGTGAGGTGCCCATGGCTCGGCGGGGGCGGGCCGATGCCGCCAGGGCATTCGTCGCGCGGATCGGCGAGCTGGACGTCGAACGTGGCGTCGATGAGGCGCTGCTCGGCGCTCAGCGAGCCCGGATCGCCTCCATTGGCGAGGCTGGCATCGAAGATGTGGGCGAAGGTGATCGTGCTCGTCCCGACGGCGACGGGCTGGACGTTCGCTCCGCACTGCTGGGCCGGGGTGCCGCCGTCGGCGGTGAGGCTGCAGGTGGTCCCTGCGTCGCCGGCGGACGTGAGGCTGACCTGGTCCATGCCGTAGAGACCAGGCGTCGCCGGCCTGCAGGTCTGCTGCAGGTACGCGGCAAACTCGACCTGGGCGGGGTTGGGGTTGGGCGTGATCGGCACGCCCGGCGGCACGACGGAGGGGGGCAGCGAGATGGTCAGCGGCTGGCCGAGCATGCTCTGCCGGATCTCGGTCACGCCCATGACCAGGATGGAGATCCCGTCGGAGAAGTTCTCGAAGTCGCTGCCCCGCTGGATGCGGATGGTGAGCGTGTCCTGGTTGGGGGTCGCGGCGAAGAAGTCGGGCTGGAGGTTGAAGGGCCCCGACCAGCAGTCGGGCACGCAGAGGTCTCCCTTCACGGTGCCCACGCCGCTGCCGACCCGGCAGCCGGTGCCGGAGGCCGCGAGCGCCACGGCGGCGACGGCGAGAGACGCGACGACGCGCGAGCGGGCGCGAATCACGGCGTCGCCTCCATCGCCGCGCCGTCGTCGGCGAGCACCTCGTCGAGGACACCTCCGCCGAGGACGCGGTCGCCGTCGTAGAGCACCGCGATCTGTCCGGGCGCGACGGCGCCGGCCGGTTCGAGGAAGCGAAGCGCGCCGGCCTCGAGTCGCGCGCGCACTCCGCGGTGCCGGTAGCGGACGCGGGCGAGCGTCTCGCGCGGCGTGCGAACCCCAGGCGCGAGCACGACGTCTCGCAGCGTGGCGCGCAAGGCGCGGAGCGCCTCCTTCCGGCCGACGTGGACCGTCGCCGAGAGCGCGTCGATGCGCGTGACGAACGCCGGCTCGCCGAGCGCGACGCCCACGCCCTTGCGCTGCCCGACGGTGAACTTGTGGATGCCGTCGTGGCGGCCGACGACACGGCCCGCGTCGTCCACGATCGGCCCGGGGCGGAGCTTGCCCTCCGATCGCTCCTCCACGAAGCGAGCGTAAGCGCCGGCCCCTTCGCCGACGAAGCAGAGCTCCTGGCTCTCGCCCTTCGTCGCGCCGGGGAGCTTGCGCGCGATCGCCTCCGCGCGCACTTCGGCCTTGGTGCTCTCGCCGAGCGGGAAGACGAGGCGAGCGAGCCACCGCTGCGGCGTGGCGTAGAGGAAGTAGCTCTGGTCCTTGGACGGGTCGCGGCCGGCGAGCAGGTGAGGGCCGTGCGCGTCGCGGCCGATCCGGGCGTAGTGGCCCGTCGCGACGGAGGACGCTCCGAGCTTGTCGGCGAGGGCGAAGAGCTCGCCGAGCTTCACCGTCCGGTTGCACGCCGTGCAGGGGCTCGGCGTCTCTCCGGCGAGGTAGGCGGCGACGAACGGCTGGACGACGCGCTCGGCGAACATCGCGCGGCGGTCGAAGGTGAAGTGCGGGAAGCCGAGCGCATCGGCGGTGCGACGCGCGTCGTACTGGTCCTCGGGGGCGCAGCAGCGCGCGTGGGAGCCGGGCCCCTCGTCCGGGTAGTCCCAGAGGTGGAGCGTGCAGCCGACGACGTCGTAGCCGGCGTCGAAGAGGCGCGCCGCCGCGACGGAGGAGTCCACTCCGCCGCTCATCGCCACCAAGATGCGCTCCTTGCCCACGCTCACCTTCGAAAAAGGTAGCACGCAACTCGAGAGCACGTCGTGCCGATGGGACCTCGGTCGGGGCCTTCATGCCCGGCGGATCAAGGAGTTTTCCATGTCCATTCGCGCCATCGGCGAGGGCCCGCCCCCGCCGCCCGTCACGCAAACGCCCGCGAGCGCCAAGGTGCCCGTTCAGGCCGCGCCGCGCGCCGACGGCGAGCCCTCGCCCTTCGCGCGCATGCTCGAGGGCCTCGGCCGCGAGGTGAGCTCGGGCGAGCGCATGATGCGCGGCGCCATTGCGGCCGGCCGCTCGGGTCAGGACGTCGGCCCGTCGGAGCTGCTCGCGTTGCAGGCGGGCGTGTACCGCTACAGCGAGGCGGTCGATCTCGCGTCGAAGCTGATCGATCGCGCCTCGAGCGGCCTCAAGACCGTGATCAACGGCGGCGGCCAGTGACGATCAACCGGAGACGCGCTCTCGCTTGAGCTCGCGCGCCACCGCTTCGATCGCGCGCGCGTGCAGGCGGCTCGCCCAGCTCTTGCTCAGCTTCAGCTCGGTGGCCGCCTCCTCGAACGTGACGCCGTCGAAGTAGTGGCGGACGAGCAGGTGGCGCTCGGCCTCGGGCTGCTTGTCCACGGCGGCGCGCACCCTGGCGAGCAGCTCGCGCTCGGAGAGCATCTCCTCGGCCGTGAGCGTCGTGTCGCGCACGTCCTCCGGATCGGGCCCCGTCGTGGGCGCGAGGAGGCCGACGGCCATCGCGGTCGCGATGCCCGCGAGGTAGTTGCCCAAGCGCGCGTCGGCCTCGGCCTCGCTCGTCGACGGCTTCTGTGCGTCCTCCTCGACGGCGACCTCGGTCATCCGATCGCCGGCCTCGATCGCGCGGATGCGCTGGTAGACGCGGCGGGGCAGCCCGCCTTGCGATCGTACGGCGTCGAGCATCGCGCCGCGCACGCGCAGGTTCGCCCAGCGGCGGAAGGGGACGCCGAGCGACGCGTCGAAGCTGCGCGCGGCGCCGAGCAGCCCTTCGCGGCCGGCGGAGAGCAGGTCGTCGAGATCGATGTTCGATCCGAGCTGTCGCCGGATCTGCCGGCCGAGCATCTCCACGACCGGCATCCCCTCGTGGACGCGTGCCACGGTCTCCGGAGCGTCGGCGGGCGCGAGCGGCATGCGCCCTCCGATCTACGCGAAACCCCGGCGTGCGAAAAGGTGCTCGGACACCTACACGACGTAAGTCATCCTCGACTCTTCCCTCCGGCTCCGACGTCTGGTTAAGCTCGCCGGCCATGCCAGGGGAAAAGGACGAGACCGTGAGAGCGCTCCCGCCCGGGAGAGCGCGCGCCGCCTGGCAGGCGTGGCTGAGGGCCCTGGCCGACGACGCGGAGGCGGCCCTGGCCGCGGCGCTCACCTACGACGCCCTCGGAGGAGCGGAGCGCGATGCGTGGCTCGACGCTCTCGACGAGGACGCGCCGCTCGTGCTCGTGCCGCCCGAGTCGCTCTACGCTCCGCTGCTTCTCGTCGAGGACGACGACGCGCGGCGGCTCCGCATCGCGGAGGCTTGCGGGGGCATCCCGTGCCGCGGGCCGGCGCGGGCGTGGTGGGGCAAGCGCGAGGACGGGCTGCACGTCTGCGTGGTCGTGGCGCCGCTCTGGCTTCGGTTCGTCGAGACGCTTCGCTGCGGCTACTCGCCGGACGAGGGCATCGCCTTCGCCGAGCACGATCCGCTGCGCCGCGACGACGACGTCCCGCACACCGAGCACCGCGGGGCGCTGCTCGAGCGCGCGCCGCTCTCGCACGTGGTCGAGGGCCTGGCGCACGCCATCCTGTCGGACCGGCGCGCCAGCCGCGAGGTGCCGGCGGCCGTCTCCGCGTTCGCCCACCTGTTCTCGCCCGATCGCGAGGCCGTGGCGATGGCGGCGCCGCGCCCGTGACCGACCCGAGCCGCCCACAGACTCTCGAGGGGCGGTGCGGGACCTGTGCGCGCTTCGTCCGAGTGGTGGAGCGCATCGACGAGAACGGGGAAGTGCACCGCACGGGCGAGTGTTTGCTCGGCGTGTGGTCGGCCCCGCTGTTCGAGACGAGCACGTGCGGCGAGTACGCTCGCAAGGGCAGCCTGCTGGCCAAGCCCAGGCCCGCGCCGCCCATCGCTCGGAGGGCGGCGTCGTCGCCGAGCGCGACCGTCGTGACTAGGGCTATCGAGATCCCAGAGGAGCTGCTCGACATGGACGCAAAGGAATTCAAGCAGGTGCTGCGGCAGGTGATTCAGGAGGAGCTCGGCGTCAGCGTGGTGCCCCTCGGCGGGCGCTGGCAGGGCGGCGAGATGGTGCTCAAGCCGGGCAAGGAGGGCACCGCGGACAAGCGCATCCCGCTCGAGGCCTTCTTCCACAAGATCGTGATGATCCGCGACAGGCTCCGCGTGCTCGAGCAGAAGATCAACGGCAACGCCAAGCTCGAGGACGAGGAGAAGGTGCAGATGCAGCAGTACATCACGCAGTGCTACGGCTCGCTCACCACGTTCAACGTCCTCTTCGCCGACAGGGAGGACGGGTTCGTGGGTCAGAAGGACGAGGGATGACGGTCCCGCGGCTCGAGCGTGCGGCAGTGAGAGCCGGCGCCGCGCTCGCCGCCGCGCTGCTCGTGGCGTGCGGGGGCGCCGCCAAGCAGGAGGCGCTCGTCGGCGTGTCGGCGCCGGACACGAATGCCCCCGTGAGCTTCGCGTTCGACTCGCTCGACGCGCGCCCGGTGAGCTCGGCCGCGATGCAGGGCAAGCCGGCGGTGCTGGTCTTCGTGACGACGTGGGACACGCTCTCGCAGGCCCAGGTCGCCTACGCGGTCGCGGTCGCCGGCGACGAGGGACCGCGAGCGGGGTTCGCGCTCGTCGCCCTGCAGGACCCTTCGGCGCGCGAGCTCGTCGAGATCTACCGCGACACGATGAAGGTGACGTTCCCCGTCGCGCTCGGCGACCCGGCGACGATCGCGGGCGGCGGGGCGCTCGGCGACGTGCACGAGGTGCCGTCGATCGTGATGCTCGACGCGGCGGGTCGCGTCGCGTGGCGCCACGCCGGGCTGGTGAAGCCCGACGAGCTCCGCGCGCGCCTCAAGCCCCTACGACGGTGATCTTCTTCATCTGGACCGGCGTGCGCGGCCGGTCCTCCCTGTCGGTCGGCGTCTTCTCGATCTGGTGCACCACGTCCATGCCCTCGATGACCTTGCCGAAGACGGGGTGCTTCGACTGACCGGGCGTGAACCAGTCGAGGTACGAGTTGTGGACGGTGTTGATGAAGAACTGGCACGAGCCGCTGTTCGGCTGGCCCGTGTTCGCCATCGAGAGCGTGCCCGGCTCGTTCGAGAGCTTGGCCGTGTGCTCGTCCTTGATCGTGCCATCGGGGCCGTCGCCGGTGCCGGCCATCGGGCTCTTCGGGTCGCGCGAGTAGGGGCAGCCGAACTGGAGCATGAAGCCGTCGATGACGCGATGGAAGTGAAGCCCGTCGTAGAAGCCGCTCTTGGCGAGCTTGATGAAGTTGTTCGCCGTGAGGGGCATCTGGTCGACGAAGAGCTCGACCTTGATGTTGCCGAGGGAGGTTTCGAGGAGGGCGGTGGGGTTCATCGAGGGGCGGACGGTAACAGGGGAGAGGACGAATGTGGAGTGTATGAAGGGGGAATGGGGATGGGGAATGGGTCACTTGGTCGAGACCAGGGTGACGAGATGGGGCTTCTGGACTTTCCCCATCGCGTTGCGCGGGAGCTCGTCGAGAAAGACGACATCCTTCGGACACTTGTAAGATGCAAGCTTCTCCTTGGCGAAGGCGCGCAGGGCCTCCGCGGTGAGGTCGTGGCCGGCGCGGCGGACGACGCACGCGACGACGCGGTCGCCCCACGTCTCGTCGGGCACGCCGACGACGGCGACCTCGCCGACGGCTGGGTGGTCGCGCAGCGCCTCCTCGATCTCGAGCGCGCTGAGCTTGTAGCCGCCGCTCTTGAGGATGTCGACGCTGGTGCGGCCGAGGATGCGGAAGTAGCCGCGCTCGTCACGCGTCACGGTGTCGCCGGTCAGGAACCATCCGTCGCGGAAGGCGTTCGCGGTCGCCTCGTCGCGGCGGAAGTATCCGGAGAAGACGCTCGGGCCGCGGATCCAGAGCTCGCCGCTCTCGGCGTCGGCATCGATCTCGGGAGAGACGATCCGCGTCTCGACCGTGCGCAGGGGCAGGCCGACGGTGCCCGCCCGGCGCTCGCCGTCGAGGGGATTCGAGAGCCCCACGCCGACCTCGGTCATGCCAAACCGCTCGAGGGGAATCGTGCCGGCGATGGCGCGCCATCGCTCCGCCAGTGTGACGGGCAGCGCGGCGCTGCCGCTCGTGGCGAGGCGGAGCTGTCTTGCATTCTGCATCCACCGCGCGCGCGTGCCCGCGTTCGCCGCGTCGAAGGCGTCGAAGAGCTTCTTGTAGACCGTGGGCACCGCCATGAAGACCGTGCTCGTCGCCATCTCCTCCCAGACGCGCGCGGCGTCGAATCCGGGGAGCATTCGCGCCGTGGCGCCTGCGCCCAGGCACGAGAGCAGCGCGATGCAGAGGCCGTGCATGTGGTGGAGCGGCAGCGTGTGCAGCAGCACGTCGGACGCGCGGAGGCCCCAGGCCTCGCCGAGCAGCTCTTGCTGGATTGCGAGGTTCTGGTGGCTGAGGACGGCGCCCTTCGGTTTGCCGGTGGTGCCGCTCGTGTAGAGCATCAGTGCCGGATCCGCGTCGCCGATCGCCGTCGTGCGCGGGCGCTCCGGGCCGGGCGCGGGGATGGAGACGACGGGCCGCCCGCCCGCGCACGCTCGCGCGCGCTCGGCTTGATCGTGGGTCACCAACAGCAGGTCGACGTCACCATCGTCGCAGAAGAAGGCGCTCTCCGCCGCGGGGTGCAGCGGCGAGAGCACCAGCAGGCACGCACCGCTCTCGAGCGCGCCGAAGAACGCCCCGACGAAGGCGGCCCCAGGAGAAGCGAGCAGGGCGACGCGCTTGCCTCGGCGATCTCCGAGCAGGGCCGCCACGCTCGCGCTGCGGGCGAGGAGCTCCGCGTGCGGATGCTCGCCCGCGTCGTCGCGGATCGTCACGCTCGCCGTCGTGCGCCAGCGTTCGAGGAGCTCGCTCACCCGTCCGGGTTTATCACGCGGGCGGCGGTCAGTGCAGCTCGCCGATCAAGAAGCCGTGGCCGGAGACGATGACCTCCTCCGGGCTCGCGCCGCCTTGCCGGGCCTCGCCGTTCTCGAAGCGGAAGCCGTGATCGGCGAAGACGAACACGAGGGTGCGAGCCTTCTGGAGGCGCGCGTGCTTGGCGATGACGCAGGCCGTGTCGAACGCGAGCTCGCCGAGCGTGTCCACGGCGCCGTCGCCCGCGGCGGCCAGCGTCGTCTCGACGATGTCGAGCTTGTAGAGATCGCGCGAGCCGACGCGCATGCGGCGCACGGCCTCGGCGGTGCGCCCGCGCATCGGCTCCTGCTCGCGCTCGGCGTCGTAAGGAGCGCGGAGCGCCTCGATGCCGCGCGCCAGGCCCTCGAGCTGGCGCGGCGTCGTAGAGGGCAGGGCGGAGAAGAGGGTGACGCGATCGGCCAGCGACGCGCGGCCCTGGAGCTGCTCGGCGGCGAGCTCCGCCACGCGGGCCGCGAGATCGAAGCGCATCCCGTCGACGAGGAGCATCTGCACCGCGCGCGCCCCGTGCGCGCGCGCCATCTTCGACGCGGCGTCGAACGCGTCGAGCACCATGCGCGGCCGCTTGCCCGTGAGGGCGAAGGTCGGCAGCGCCTCGGAGTACGCGCGCGCGAACGTCCGGCGAAACTCCTCGCGCGCCGCGATGGCGCGGTGCTCGCCCCGCCCGGCGTCGATCGCGGCCGCGAGCGGCAAGTAACTCTGCGCGAAGAGCCGCTCGAACGACGCGAGCGTCTGCGGCCCGCGCGCGGCGTGGAGGGCCTGCGCGTAGCTGCGCCACTCGATGGCCGCCGCCGCCGCCGTCTCCGTCGCCGTCTCCGTCGCCGAGGCCGCCTCCGTCGCCGAGGCCGCCTTCGCCTCTGACCCTGTCTCCGCCTCCGCCTCCGTCGCTGCCTCCGCCTCCGTCTCAATCGACGGAGGCGTGGCCACCATCATCGCCAGCGAGATCGACGCGGGCTCGATCACGGGCTCCGGCGCGGGCGTCATCGGCGGCTCGGGCGTGACCTCCGGCGCCGGCGTGGGCTCGGCGCCCTGAAGCACGAAGTCCAGCGGCCGCGTCACCACGAACGCGGGCACGTCCCGGTCCGATTCGCTCAGCAC
>Ga0316628_100004889_pt1 | contig 10623 bp, 7 predicted proteins | sample OWC_Aug_M2_C1_D5_FD_207648 | JGI IMG/M metagenome (GOLD analysis project Ga0316628, IMG submission 207648) | Wetland soil microbial communities from Old Woman Creek delta, Ohio, United States - OWC_Aug_M2_C1_D5_C | ecosystem: Environmental > Terrestrial > Soil > Wetlands | place: USA: Ohio... | reverse complement strand
GCTCTGTTGACTTCGGCGGCATCACACTGACCAGCGCCGGCTCTGCAGATATCTTCCTACTTGAACTCATGCCATAGCGCGGCGGCCTAAAGAATCAGTGCGCGGGACAATCCCGTCCCGCGCACATTCCTTTCTTCTGCTCACTTATCTTCAAGACTTATTGGTGGTCAATAGTGACAATCGTTTGCAAAAGACATAGAAGGCGGCATCTGCAGTTCCAAGAGCGAAAAGGGCGACCCACCAGCTCTCCCTGAAATCATACGCCTCATCCACGATGATGGTGTCATATTTTGGCTCGACATGACGGGATGCATCGAGTAGCAACTCGGGGCACCTCTCATCGAAAAATTCCCGTCGCTCGTCTTCCTCAGAGGGTACGTCATAAGGGATCGCACACTTCTCGCAGATCAGGCGTGTGTACTCATGGAAGTTGCAGACGTCTATCTCATGACAACCCTCAAACTCACTTGCAACTTTGCCGGCCAGGTTCTTATTAAAACATGTAACAACACCCTCTTCCCTTCATGGCGGGGTCAGGCTTGGGATTGTGGTATTTGATGGATAATTTGTGACATAGGCGGACGCAATGGCACGGAAACCGAGACTGCATTATACAGGCGCTGTATATCACGTAATGGCACGCGGCAATGGTGGGCAGAATATTTTCGATTGCGAAGAGGACAGATATCGGTTTTATCTCTTCCTTCAGGAAGGAGTGGAGAGGTTCCGGCATCGAATCCATGCCTTTTGTTTAATGGACAATCATGTGCATCTGGCGATACAGGTAGGAGAAAAGCATTTGTCCCGGATCATGCAAAGCCTCTGTTGCCGGTATACGCAATGGGTGAACAGCAGACAAAAGAAGGTCGGGCATTTGTTCCAAGGGAAGTATAAGGCCATTTTGGTTGATGCCGACTCATACCTTGCGGAACTTGTTAGATAAATACACCTGAATCCGGTCAGGGCCAAGATTGTAAAAGCTCCTGAAAATTACCCGTGGAGCGGACACAGTGCTTATATGGGGCATGATACTACTCCCTCCGATGCCCGCAGGCGCTGTGCTGCTATAACCGCCGTTTAATCATCACCGCGACCGCGACCTTTACATTGCAGACCGCATTTAATTACCGGGATGAGGTAATTGACAGGGTCCGGGTGGCCTCGACACTCGGTGGCGCATCGGAGACTGTTTATATCGCAAGATCGGGCAGAGAAATAAGGTCTGCTGACTTTATGGCAGGGCTTATAAATTAGAAACTCTGAGGAGGACCCCCCCGCTGTTTGAAAATACGACAGCGGGGGATTCCCGTCCGAGTAGCAAATACCCAACTTCGCTTGCAATGCTCATCGATTTGAAGTAATATTTCCACATGCAAAAATTAGTTCGCAACTTAATTCAGACCAACTCGACCAAGATCGTGCTTGTCGTCCTCGACGGACTCGGGGGGCTTCCCGTAAACGGAAAGACTGAACTGGAAACGGCGAAGACTCCGTATATGGATTCCGTCGCACAGTCATCCGCGTGCGGGCTTCATCTGCCTGTCGCCTACGGCATCACGCCCGGCAGCGGTCCCGGCCACCTGTCCCTCTTCGGATATAATCCGCTCGAATATCAAATAGGCAGAGGGGTCCTCGAAGCGCTCGGTCTCGGTATGGACGTAAGAAGGACCGACATCGCCCTCCGTTGCAATTATGCGACGATCGATAAAGGCATAGTGCAAGACAGGCGGGCAGGCAGGATTCCGACCGAACAGAGCAGGAAGATCACAGAGAAGCTGCAGTCGGCGATAACCAAAATAAATGATGCCGAGATACTTTTTGCGCCAGGCATGGAGCACAGGTTTGCGGTGCTGATGAGGTTTCCCGAACCACTCCCCCCCGGCGCCGATTCCATAAATGACACAGACCCGCAGAAAGAGGGAAAGCCCCCCCTCCAACCGGTTGCAGCGTCCCCTGCAGCCGAACGCGTCGCACGGGTTGCCGGGAAGTTTATTGCGGAAGTCTCAGAGGTGTTGAAGGGGGAAGAAAAGGCGAATTATGCACTCCTCAGAGGTTTCTCTGTCATGCCGCATCTTACTACTTTTAAAGAAGCATACGGACTCACTGCCGTCGCAATAGCCACCTATCCCATGTATGGAGGACTCGCAAAACTTGTCGGCATGGCCACGCCGGTAGTTTCAGGCGGGGTGCAGGAAGAGATCGACTATCTCAAGGCAAACTACGATAAATACGATTTCTTTTTCCTGCATGTAAAAAAGGTGGACTCCTACGGCGAAGACGGCGACTTCGCCGGAAAATGCAGGCGCATCGAGGAATTCGACGCCCTATTCCCCCAGATACTGTCTCTTAATCCCGATGTGCTCATCATCACGGGCGACCATTCCACACCGGCGATTATGAAGGGCCATAGCTGGCACCCTGTTCCTACTCTCCTTAAGTCTCCATATGTGCTCGGAGGTCTCTGTAAAGGATTTTCCGAAAGGGAATGCACAAAGGGAGAACTCGGCATCTTCCCGACCGTTAACCTCATGCCCCTCGCCCTCGCAAATGCCGGCAGGTTAAAGAAGTTCGGGGCATAATAAAGCCTCCCTCGTCCAATGAAATCCAGGCAGAAAGTGTCGTATTATAAAAAATGACTCAAATAGTTGAGCGAATGGCTCCCTTAATCGATACGCATTGCCACCTGGATATGCCTCAGTTCGATGGCGACCGTGAAGATGTGATCACCCGGGCAAGAGAATCGGGGTTCGAGGCATTGATAACCGTTGGCTCTGACCTTGAAGGCACGCAAAAGGCTTTAGAACTTTCAGGACAATACGATTTTATCTACGCCTCGGTCGGCATTCATCCCCACGATGCAAAGGATTTCTCGCAACTAATTTATGAAGATCTGAAGGAGATGACGAAGAACAGAAAGGTCGTCGCCATAGGCGAGACCGGCCTCGACTATCATTACGATCATTCCCCTCGCGACGTCCAGAGGGAGGTGTTCAGAAGACACCTTACCCTTGCTAGAGAGACCGGTCTTCCCATTATTGTCCACAGCCGGGAGGCGAAAGAAGACACGATGGCTATCCTCAATGAGTCCGGGATCGATAGGGGGGTCCTCCACTGCTTCTCCGGAGACGCTGAAATGGCCGAACAGGCGATGTCGATTGGGCTAGCCATTTCTCTTGCCGGACCGGTGACCTTCAAAAAATCAGCGAATCTGCGGGAGATAGCCCGGATTGTCCCTGACGACTACCTCCTGGTAGAAACAGATGCCCCCTACCTCGCGCCGGAGCCCTTCAGGGGCAAAAGGAACGAACCATATTATATGCGTCTAACTGCAAAATATATCGCAGAACTGCGCGGAATAAACTTCGAGGACTTGGCGCGGATAACTACTCTTAACGCAAAACGGCTCTTCGGCATAGGGTCCATTTCTGAAGAAGCAGCGATCTCGTATCAGATCAGGGACAACCTCTACCTGAACATCACAAACCGCTGCACCAACGCATGTTCCTTCTGCGTCAAGTTCAGGTCTGACTTCGTTAAGGGACATAGGCTCAGGCTCGGACACGAACCGTCTGAAGACGAAATAATAAAGGCCATAGGCGATCCCTCCCGTTACCAGGAAGTGGTTTTTTGCGGTTACGGAGAGCCTCTGCAAAGAATTGATATTGTAAAGAATGTCGCACGGTGGATAAAAAAGCATAACGGAAGGGTCAGGATCAACACGAACGGGCATGCCAACTTGATCCACAAACGTGACGTTCTGCCTGAGCTTAAAGGGCTTGTCGACCGTATATCGGTGAGCCTGGATGCCCACGACGAAATGACCTATAACAGGCTCTGCAAGCCGGCATACAAAGATGCATTCCGCGAGGTCATAGCGTTTATACGTGGGGCAAAGGAGTTCATACCCGACGTACAGGCGACCGTAGTCGACATCGAAGGCGTGGACCTCGAAAAATGCAGAGAGTTGGCTGAACAGATCGGGGTAACGCTCAGAATACGGAAACTCGATGCGGTGGGGTAAAGTCCTTCACCCACGTGAGGAATGCCTGTACCACTGAAGGATCAAACTGAGTTCCCGAACACCGCTCTATTTCTTTGATAGCCTCAGCCTTTGTCTTCATCTGCCTGTAAGGTCTGTCTGACGTCATCGCATCAAAAGCGTCAGCTACGGCCAGGATCCTTGCCATAAGCGGGATCTGGTCCTGTTGCAGCCCGAAGATGCCGTTTTGTCCATCCCAGTGTTCGTGATGATATTTTACGCTCTCGATTATCTCCTCAAATTGCTTCAGTTCCACGAGTATTTCCGCCCCGAGGCCGGGATGCCGCTTTATCTCGGTCCACTCCTTGGTCTCGAGCTTACCATTCTTATTTAGAATCTCCTTCGGCGTTGCGATCTTCCCGATGTCGTGAAGGAGCGCGCTGATCTTCAGTTTTTCCATCACTCCGGTTTCCAGCCCCATTACACCGCCTATTCCCAGAGAATAATCTGTAACACGCTCCGTGTGACCGGCCGTCCAGTATGACGATGCCTCGAGCGCTTTTACCAATGACCGTATGGCCCCAAGCATAAGCGCTTCCAATTCATTGTATAGAAGTGCATTCTCAATCGCCAGTCCGGCCTGCGCGGCGATGGTCGACAGAAGCTTCGAATCATTTGAGAAAAACTCTTCTCCTGATTCCTTGTCGGCGACCACGATCGCCCCGATCACCTTCGCCTTGCCGATAAGGGGACAGATCATCAACGAAGACAGCTCGGGGAGATAGTCCTTATGTTCGGTCTCTATAAGCCTGCAGTATGCCGATGCCTTCCGGGAGTCGATCGATTTCCAGATAACCTCCATGGTTTTGTCGATCACCCGTTCGCAGTCCCACTTTCCTTTGCAGGTCTTTGTATGCAGCGTCTCTCCGTTACTGTCGAGAAACAGCACCGCGGCAGTCCCGACACCTAAGGTGTTGACCGCTTCCCTGGTGATCCTCGCACAGATTTCGTCTATGCTGAGGAAAGAAAAAACCTCGGACATCCTGTGGAGCAAAGAAAGCTCCTCGTAAGTGTTACTCAGTTCCCGGACAGTCAGTGAAAGGTCATACTCACTGCTCGTCACTGCCTATTACCTCCTGTACCATTTCCAAAAGCGCCCTAGGGCTGAAAGGTTTTGTGATATACCTGGCCACGCCGCTGCGCAGCCCGAGCTGTTCGTCGGCGTCCTGCCCTTTGGCGGTCAGCATAAAGATAGGAATATCTGCGGTTTCACTGTCTTGTTTGAGGGCCCTGCATACCTCAATCCCGCTAATCTCCGGCATCATCCAGTCGAGGATGACAAGGCCCGGTTTCTCTTTCCTGATGACCTCCACCGCATTTACGCTGCTCCTAAGTGTCACAACATCAATCCTCGCGTTCCTTAATTTGTCCTCTATCATCATAAGGATAAAGGGCTCATCGTCTATGACAACAACCTTTTTCATGGCGCCTCCCTGTGGGGAAGGGATAAGAACACCCGTGTGCCTGCGCCCGGCCTGCTTTCTATGTGCATGTCGCCTCCGTGCATCGCTACAATCTCCCGGCAAATATAGAGCCCAAGTCCCGTTCCTTTAATCTTCTGTCCATGCCTGCCCCTGTAAAACCTCTCTGTCAGATGCGGCATATCCTCATCAGGAATACCCCAGCCGTTGTCCGAAACATTAATTTCCAGCCCTTCCCTTTTGTCCCTCACCGTTATCTCGACAATACATCCATCGTCGGAAAACATCAGCGAGTTATCGACCAGGTTCGTCAGGAGCTGTTTCATCTTCTCCTCATCCGCGACTACATATGCGGCTTCTTCAACATCAAATCTGATCTCCGCCCTCTTTTTTTCGACAAGAGATGAAAAAGATTCCGAAAGCTCCGACAAAAGGTCCCTGACGACAATCTTTTTATACTTTACTGTTTCCTTGCCGCTTTCTATCCTGGCAATGCTCAAAAGATCAGACACCATATTCGACAGTCTGATCCCCTCACTCAAAATCGTACTCAGATATTTCTTCGCCCTGTTGTCATCTATATCGCCCTCAAGGATCATTTCAGTCATTCCTACTATAGCGGAAAGAGGCGTCCTGAACTCATGGGAGACGGAACGTATAATTTCGGTCTTCATCCTGTCTATCTCTTTCTCCCGACTGACGTCCCGTACGAGGTTCACCACCCCCGTAACCCCCCCGTCGGCGTCGAAGACCGGGGCGCTGTCTATCAAGACCGATATTTTTCCGCCGGATATAGTGGACATGACGGCCTCCCTGTTTCCCCTTTCACCTTCCAACGCAGATTCAAAGCACTCACCGAGAGATAACCTGAAATCGCTGTTCTCTTCGGAAAATCTAAAAACATCGCAGATAGGAAGGCCAACCGCCTCATTTGCCGGCACACCGGTGATTTTCTCAAACGCCTTGTTGACAGAAATAATCCTGCCGCTGCCATCGACAGTGATTATACCATCCGCAACGCCCTGAAGAATAGTATCGGACAGGCCCTTCTCGGCAATGGCCTTCGCGTAATAGTCAGACCTCTCAATCGACACCGCCAGAATATTGGCTATGATTCTGAGGAAATGCAGTTCCTCCTCCTTAAAAACCCTGCCTCCCAAATAGTAGAGAGAGTAAACGCCGACGTTCTTTTCACCGATATACATCGGCACAGCGATCACAGACTGATATGACTGGCCGGCGATCACCGGAGCGAGGTAGAATTTCGAATCCCCGCGGATGTCTTGAATCACGGTCGGTGTTTTCCTGCCCGCAGAGTAGCCCTCGATCGAGCTTACGGCATTTGTATACACTATATCGCCCTCATGCTTTATAAGGGCCGAAGCCGATTTTTCCGCAAGATTTCCTTCGTGATCACTCACCAGCAGCCATGCAAAGTCAGCGCCGAAGGTACTCTTTATCACTTCGAGAACCGGCTTCAAAACGTCCTTAAGCTCTATGGCTGAACCCAGCTTTGACGAAATAGAAAGTATCTGCGCCTGTTCCATTTCTCTCTGTTTAGCCTGGTACTCATAAAGCCCCCGCATCTTTTCGTACAACTTGATATTTTCTATGGCCATGCCCGTCATCTCACCAACAGAGGTGAGGATATTTTCTTCCTCGGCCGTGAAATGGTGAGTCCTGAAACTGAACAGGCTGAATACACCTATGATCCTCTCCTTGCCCCTTATTGGGATACAACAATATCCTTTAATCCCCGAATGCTTGATGAAGGACTTGTCGATACTATGATCCTTGGAAACGTCAGGCGAAGTAATCACCTGTCCGATCGCGGCGACCTTGCCGGGCACGTCTTCACCGACTTTTATCCGCCCCATGACCTTGACGTATTCTTCCGATATCCCCCGGTGGTATTGACAAACCATCTCTTTTCCGGATTCGTCGATGAAAAAAATACCGCCTCCCTCCATCTTTAACATGTCGATCAGCTTATCGAGGACCTTCGTAAATATTTCGTCCGGTCTCAAGGACCTGCTAAGAATGCCTGAGACGCTGTTAAGTGCTACCAGTTCGCTGTTCTTGTTGAATATTTCCTCCTCGTGCATCATACGTTCGGTCACGTCCCTGATCAACTCGATTACGTGAAGCACGTTACCCGATGGGTCCTTTATGGGACTTGCAACGATCTCATGGAACCTCTTCTCTCCCGCGGCTCCGATATGCTGGTGCGTTGTCCGGTAATTCTTTCCCGTCATGAACACCGTCTGCGCAGGGCACTCATGCCCTTGCGACCAGCACGGTTTGGCCTGATCGTGGGAAAAGACATGACAGAACTCCCCTATTACAGGGCCTGATGCCTTCATGAGAGCGGTTTTGTTCGCTTTGATGATCCTATACTCCTTGTCTATGACGAGGATATAGTCTTCTATGCTGTCCATAATTGTTTCGACATACTCCTTGGCGCTCTGCAGCTTACTCCTGAGGTCCTCCTGCTCGCTGAAATCTTTAAGAATTCCCATATGCCCGACGATTTTCTCGCCTGAGTATAGGGTGGACCCGCTTACCAACACAGGTATCCTGGAGCCATCTTTCGAACGGACGGTTGTTTCATATACGGGTGAAGTCCCGCCGTCCTTCTCTTTGTCGGGCAGTCTCCGCATTACGGCCTCGTTATAATCGTCGAAGAAATCATAAATGGAAGATCCAATGACCTCATCTCTTGCATGGCCGACCAACCGCGTGAAGGCCGGGTTAACATCCACAATCTTATTGCCGCCGTCGACGACCCAAAGCGGATCGAGCATCGCGTCCACGTACAGGTCTTTCTTTTTAAGTTCCAGTGTCTTCTCCCGTAATGCCGCGGTCATCTCGTTAAACGCCTTCGTCACATCACCCAGTTCGTCATGGGAAGTCACCGGAAGCACAAAATCGAGGTCCCCGTCCTTCACTGACTGCGAACCCTTCCGCAGTCCCTTCAATGAAATAAGGGTCCCTTTCGAAAAAAAGATGGCCATAATAAGGGCAAGTACAAACACATAGAAACCATAGAGGGCAGCCTCCTCACCGATTTTCGATGCAATCTGCCGGTACGCTCTGGCATAGTCGGAAGTATCAACGGAACGACCCGCTTCTTCTGCGGCGATAAAGGTGCCGACATGTCTAACGACAGTAAGGGTAAGAGGCGCCACGACAAGGAAAGCGAAGAACAGGAAACCGAAGATATGCTTGTAGATTATCCTCATCTTACCATCAGAAGAGGTTCCTGAAAAAATATATGAGGAGAACAACCACGCCCAAGGAAAAGAAGATGACGCCTACCGGTGTAATACCCTCCTCCACAACCAAGTCGAGGTCGACTAGCACTCCGACAGCCGCGAGAGACGTGGACAGACAAAAGTTTCCCGCACCTTTGAGATATACCAGGACCGGGACGAATACCTTGGTCACATTCGCTGCAACCGCAAAAACGATAAAGGCAACGGCAAACCACGGCGCCTTCATGCCCTTTTCTTTCCTCATCTGCTGAAAGATGGAGGCCACGACAAGAATAAGCAAGAAAGACATCCTGATTGAGTTGTTTTTAAGGGCCGAAAAAAGTGACTCCGGGGAGACGCCTTCTGCAACGATCCTAACATGTCCGGGAATGGGTAGAGTCGCACCCGCCAGGAAACCGAATTCCCCTTGAGTCAAAGCGAGCAGATCATAGAAAAAGGGATATATAATAGTCCCGGCGAGTCCCAGCAAAAGCACAGACAATAATGAAATGGAGGTCTCCTCCTTCTTCGCTCCTATGAGTGAAGAAACGACGGCGATAGCGGAGGCCCCGCACAGCGCCAGACCCGACGCAATCAGGATACCCACGTCCCTTTTAACATCAAAAATCACAGAAAGGAGCATTGTCAGGCCGAAAAGACCTGATATGACCAGGAAGATCGCTGTCAAAAGTCCCGGTTCAAATTCGTTCAGGACCATCTGAAAACCGTAAAGGGCCACACCTAGAGGCAGAAATAAATTCAAAGCCGCTTCGCTGCCTTTTTCTAATGAATCCTTAAATCCCACGATATTCCCTGCGAGCATACCTATTATGAGCGACGTGACCAGGGCATCGAAGGACGCATGATATGTAGACAAGCAAAACGACAGGGCGGCGACACCAAAGACAAAGGTGAATCCCACGATATGGTCTCTAACGTTCATGTTACACCCTAACTGTACCATAAAGTCATCGTGAAGGAACACTACTAAGAAGTATCCGCAAGAGCGACGCACCTTGAGAATTCACGCGGCATTTACGTCCAAGGAGGAAGGATCGCTCTTGTTTTTATTCAGCCACGTCTGTACTGCTCACGCCCCGGCAATGAAATCACTAATGCCTGCGATCCGCACTTCGCCTGTCGCCGAATCCGCAAGTCTCTTCCATCCCACCGTCCCGGACTTTATTTCATCGTCTCCGATGACAAACACGTATTTGGCGGACAGCCTGTCGGCCCTCCTCATCTGGCTCTTTAAGGACGAAGACCCTTCACCCAGTTCAACCCAAATGCCCTTTTCCCTGAGGCCGTCGGCGACGCGCACCCCTTCTTTGCCTGCCTGCTCACCGACTGCCGCGATGAAGACTTCAGGGGCCGGAAGGTCATATTTCACCGACATCTTCATCAACTCCACGATCCTCTCCATCCCCAAAGCAAAACCTATGGCAGGGGTTTCCGGTCCGCCGAATTCCTTTACGAGACGGTCATATCTCCCGCCCGCAGCAACCGCGTTTTGGGCGCCGAGGTTTTCGCTCGTGACCTCAAATGTCGTCCTGGTGTAATAATCGAGTCCCCTCACCATCTCCGGATTGACCGTATGGGGGATTCCGAGCATTTCGAGCAGGGCCAGAAGCCTTTCAAAATGACTGCGGCAGTCCTCGCAGAGATGGTCGACAACCCGCGGGGCGCCCTTTCTTATCTCTCTGCACCGATCGACTTTGCAGTCGAGAATCCTGAGAGGATTCTGGGAATACCTCCTCCGGCAGTCGGGACAAAGGTCATCCAGACTGCCTGCAAAAAATGCCAGGAGTGCCTCCTTAAACGCGGGGCGGCATTTCTCGCACCCGATTGAATTAACCTGAAAATGCGGCGCATCAAGGCCGATACTTCCGAGCAGCCGGTTGAGCATGGA
>Ga0316628_100004888_pt1 | contig 10623 bp, 9 predicted proteins | sample OWC_Aug_M2_C1_D5_FD_207648 | JGI IMG/M metagenome (GOLD analysis project Ga0316628, IMG submission 207648) | Wetland soil microbial communities from Old Woman Creek delta, Ohio, United States - OWC_Aug_M2_C1_D5_C | ecosystem: Environmental > Terrestrial > Soil > Wetlands | place: USA: Ohio... | reverse complement strand
CAGGAAGTGCAGCCGCGCCCTCGGCACCAGTGAGTCGGGCTTCGACAAACTGAGACACGACTTCGACGCCCAGAGCCTGTGGCTGCTCAGGCTCGTGGCCTACGTCGTGGATACGGCCGTGGTGGCCGTTGTGGGTCTGCTGCTCGCCCTCCTGGCCTACGTCCCGCTCATGGTGGGCTCAGTCTTCAGCGGCCAGTGGAGCTGGAGGGGTGTTTGGCAGATACCCTTCTTCATCGGTGCCGGTCAGGTCATATACTTCACCGTCATGGAGTCCCTCCAAGGCGCGAGTCTGGGTAAGCAGCTAATGGGTCTCAGTGTGCAGGCTGCGGATGGTGGTCGCCCCAGCGTCTCGTCGGCCCTCACGAGGAACCTGTCCAAGGTGCACGGTGCGCTTCTGCTCCTCGACATACTCCTCGGCCTTCTCATGGGGGACGATCCCAGGGACAGGTTCACGGACACTCTAGCCAAGACCTATGTGGTTAAGCACGGTAGCCTGGGGGTACCCAGCCTGAGGATAGGGCGCGGATTCGCGTGGCCCCGTACGAGCGGGTCCACCATTAGAATGGGGGAGTGGAATAACAAGGTTGATCCACTGGACTCGGCAGGTTTCGGCGTCTTCCTCATTGTGATTGCCACGATAGCCCTCAACTACCAGGGTCTACACGTCGTTTTGGTCGAGTGGGTGCGCAGCTGGAGCGTAAGCGGGCTCTCGTGGCCCCCGGCGGAGCTGGCCCCGGCCGTGTACTGGTTCTTCACGGCCATGGGCTCGTGGAGCATAATCTCGGCCACGATAAGGTACCTGACGGGTTGGAGCCCGTGGAGGGCGCCCCAGGAAATCATAGGCGGCGTGTTCAACTTCCTGCTAGCATACCTAGTGAGGTCCTACGGATTCGAGTTCTTCAGCTGGAGGGTGATGGTCCCCCTATTCATAATCCTTGTTGGTTCCCAGATTCTGATGGGCGGCCTCCTCCGCCCACCCCGCGAGTAGCACCGATCAATAGTTTCAAATCAGGTGCACACCCTCACCTATTGAAACCCATGCGAGTGCTGGTGACAGGCGGAGCCGGATTCATCGGCAGCCACCTGGTTGACAGGCTCATGGCCGATGGATGCAGGGTCAGGGTGCTGGACAACCTGGCCTCAGGCTCCAGGGTGAACCTGAGCCAGTGGGAGGGTAACCCCACCTTTGAGTTCATCAGGGGCGACCTTCTTGACAGAGATACGGCTAGGAGAGCCGTCGAGGGGTGTGACCAGGTCTTCCACATGGCCGCAAATCCCGAGGTTCGGGCAAATAAGGCGGCCCCCGAGGACCACTTCAGGCAGAACATCGAGGCCACATACAGTCTCCTCGAAGCGGTGAGGGCCTCGGGCATCGATCTCCTGGTCTTCACATCCTCATCCACGGTCTACGGCGAAGCCGACGTCATACCGACACTTGAGGACTATGGTCCGCTCAAGCCCATCAGCCTCTACGGGGCCAGCAAGCTGGCCTGCGAGGCGATGATCTCGGCCTACGCGTCCATGTACGGGTTCAGGGCCGTCATCTACAGGCTCGCGAACATCGTGGGGCCCAGGAGCAACCACGGAGTCATATGGGATTTCGTGGGGAAGCTGCGCGGCGAACCCACAGTCCTAGAGGTTCTAGGCGACGGCAGCCAGAGCAAGTCGTACCTATATGTAAGCGACTGCGTCGAGGGACTCCTAAAGGGCGCAGAATCAGATGAGCAGGTGTCCATCTTCAACCTGGGCTCGGAGGACAGAGTCACGGTCCTGGAGATAGCTGAGACCGTGAAGAGGGTAGCAGGGTATCCCGACGCCAGTATTCGACTCACGGGGGGCGTTGATGGAGGCCGCGGCTGGAAGGGCGACGTGAAGCTCATGCAGTTGGACATGAGGAGACTCAAGGCCCTCGGCTGGGCCCCAAGGCACAACAGCGCCGAGGCTGTGAGGCTGACCGCAGAGAACGTAGCCTTGGTACGGCGCTGAAAACCAAAAAAAAGGATTAACCAGCTACCCGTTATTCCGTTTAATGCCTAAAGAGACGCCCAATGAAGTAACCGCTCAGCTGACTTGGCGTTCGCTATCGAACGATGAAAATAGGATGGGTTAAAGGCTCTTCCTCTTCTCCTCTGGTATCTTTCCCAGGCCCTTGACCTTCTCGACGAAGTCCGTGATGAACTTGGGGAGCACCTTGAAGATGGGGAGCACCATGGGCTGGAACATTATCCTCTCAGGCTCCAAGCCCCTATCCGTGAGCTCCTTCTTGACATCTTCAACGAGCCTGTGGGCCAACTCGGCCTCGTGGCTCTCCTCCACCTCGCTCACCATGACGCCGTCGGCGCCAAGGGCGTAGGTCTTCATAACAGTGTCCTTGTCAAGGATTGCCGTAGTGGGCGTCCTAACGATCTTCACATTCGTGGGGTAGTGGAGCCTGGCAGTACCCGCGTTGTCGGCGGCCGTGTAGCTGATGTTGTCGTCGAAGAAGCCCACGACAGCCACTTCGTCTCCCTTGTCCTCCAGCAGACCCCCTACCTCGCCCAGCAGCGCCTTCTTGGTGTAGTTAGGGAGGGTGAGCCCGCCCTTCTCGCAGGCAGCCACGCATGCCCCGCAACCGTTGCAGCTCACCAGCTCGATGACGGGGCCTCCCTCCTCCAGCTTCACGGCGTTCCTACTGCAGACCTCCATGCAGAGGCCGCAGTGGTCGCACTCGCCAACGTGTAGCGGCTTGAAGGGGCTAAGGTTCAGCTTGCCCTCCCCCAGGAAGTTGGTGACGTGGCTAGCCGCGGCTCGGGCGTCTATGACCGAGTCATGGATGTCCTTGGTGCCCGTGGCAACGCCAGCAGCGTAAATGCCCTCCTTCAGGGTGCTGATAGGGTCAAGCTTGACGTGCTTGCTGGCTATGAACAGGTCCTCTCCCAGGGCGATCCCAAGCCTGTTGGCAAGCTCAGCTGTGCCCTTAGAAGGCACCATGGCCGAGCTGAGGACCGCTATGTCCACAACGTTCCTGGTGAGGAGCCCCGTGTCCATGTCCTCGACCTTGATCTCGACGCCGCCCTCAGGCAGAGGGGTCAGGCCACCCGGCTTACCGTGTATGAAGATGATCTCCTTCTCGCGGGCCTCGCGGTAGAAGTCCTCGAAGCCGCGGCCCGTCATCCTCATGTCCGTGTAGTATATGTATATTTTGAGGTAGGGCAGGAACTTCTTCAGCAGTATGGCCTGCTTCACCGTGTAGGGGCAGCAGACGCTGCTGCAGTAGCTGACGCCCCTATGCGGGTCCCTGCTCCCCGCGCACAGTATGTACGCGAGGCTCTTCACCCTCCCGCCGCTCGGCGTGTTGAGGACCTTGCCCTCGGTGAGCTCGTTCTCTATGAGTCTCTCCACTTGGAGCGCGTTGATGACCTGAGGGTGGTCGGGCCTGTAGCTCTTGAGGTGTGACTGGTCTATGAGGTCGAAGCCAGTGGCCACCACTATGGAGCCGACACCGACCTCGATCTCCTTGTCCTGGTCGTCGAGGTTAACTGCTTTCGCCGGGCACGCGTTGACACACGACTGGCAGCCGACGCAGTGCTCAAAGTCCACTACGTAGCTGCTGGGCACGGCCTGTGGGAAGGGCAGGTATATGGCCTTTCTGGTATACAGGCCTTCCTCGTGCTCGCTGGGAACCTCGGTGGGGCAGACCTGGCTGCACCGACCACACTTGAGGCACTTGTCGGCATCCACACCCCTGGCCCTCACAGCGACCTTGACCCGGAAGTTGCCGGGTCCTCCGGATAGCTCCTTGACCTCGCTATTTGTGTATAGGGTGATGTTGGGCGTGTTCCCTACCTCGGCCATCCTGGGGCTCAGTATGCAGGGGCTGCAATCAAGGGTGGGGAAGGTCTTACTCAGTTGGGCCATCCTGCCCCCTATGCTGGGCCTACGCTCCACCAGATTGACGTTGTACCCGGCTTCCGACAGCTGGAGAGCCGCCGTTATCCCGGCCACGCCTCCGCCTACAACCATGACGCCTTTGTTAACTTCCACTTCCTTGCTTTGGAGAGGCTCCAGGGCCTGGGCACGCTTGACGCCCCCTTTCACCAGACTGACGGCCTTCTCTGTGGCCCCCTTGTCGTGTATCCAGCTGCAGTGCTCCCGTAGGTTCACGTGAACCATCTGGTACCTGTTGACGCCCTCCTCCTCGATGACGTTCTGGAACATCTTCTCGTGCATGTGTGGACTGCAGCATGCCACTACGACTCTGTCCAGCTTCTTGCCCTTGATGGCGTTTCGGATCATCTGGAGGCCCGGCTTACTGCACAGGAAATCGGTGACCTGGGCTGTCTTCACGCCCTCCATGTCCTTGACTGCGTCCCTGACCTCTTCGCACTTCACGGTGCCGCTTATGTTGCCGCCGCAGCGGCAGATGAACACTCCAGTCATTTCATCACCTTCTCCAGCAGCTGCTTGACAGGTACAGAGTTCACGTCGAAGCCAAGTTCATCTGGGTCAAGGCCGAGGGCCAGACCCAGGAGCTGAGGATAGTAGAGGACGGGGATACCATACTGGGTCTGAGTCTCCTCCTCCAGTAGTCTCTGGTACTTGTCGTACATTATGCCGCAGAAGGGGCAGATGAGCACCAGCGCGTCCACCTTCCCCTTGAGCCTGTCCAGCTTTTTCCTAGTCATGGCCTTGGACACCTTTTCGTTTACGGCCAGGAGGCTGCCCCCGCAGCAGTCCGTCTTACCCACGTAGTCCACAGACTCCGCACCCGTCACCCCCACGAGCTCGTCCAAGCTGCGCGGGAACTCCGGGTCGTCGAAACCTGCGAAAAGGTCCTTGGGCCTAACATAGTGGCAGCCGGGGTGTGTCGCCACCTTGACGCCGAGGGGCCTCTTCACCTTCTCCCTGATCTTGTCAAGACCGTAGACCTGGTGGAGCATCCTAGCGAAGTGGAGGACCTGGGGCTTCTCACCCTCATACGTCGCTCCAGTGCTCTTGGCCAGCACCGTGTTGACCTTCTTGGCCGTCTCCTCGTCGCCCAGCAGCTTCTCTGCCTTGGCGAGCATCTCGCCGCAGGCCGAGCAGAGGGCCACCACAGGGGCTTCATCCTCCGCCGCCTTCTTCAGGTTCACCGCGGCCATGGCGAGGGCCTTCGCCTCGTCCACGGGCTCTATGGGGAACCCGCAGCACCCGAACTCTGGATCGGTAAGTTCGATGCCCAGGGCCTCCGACACTTTACGAGCCGACTGCTCGTAGTTGGACTGCCGGGCAGGTATCGTGCAACCCAGGAACAGTTGGTACCTCATCACTTAGCCTCCGCTATTTTCTTAACGAACGCCGGTTCCTGCTCCAGCTCTGGGAGGCCCCTGTCCTCGCGCTCCTCCAGCGTGAAGTCGTCAATGGGGTAGACGCGGCCGTTCTCGGCCAGGACGCTCACGAGCTTCAACAAGTTGGGGGGCGCCTTCCCTTCCTTCGCCGCCATGTTCCTGAGGACGGTCATCACGTCCGGTGGCTTCACGTCTTGGGGGCACCTCTCGTGGCACATGAAGCACATGCTGCAGAGCCAGATGAAGTCGCTCTTGAAGACCTCGTCCTTCAGGCCCAGCTTGGCAAGCTTCATAATCCTCCGCGGGTTGAACCTGTCCTCTATCTCCCTGACAGGGCAAGACGCGGTGCAGACGCCGCACTGGAAGCACTTGGAGAGGTCGGCTGCCCCAAGCTCCTTGCCGAGGCTTCTAAGAAAACGCGTGTCGGACCCTGAAAGGTCGACCATCGCACCCTCTGCCATGTTTATCCTATTTACCCTTATTTCGTTGATTAAAAGATTTGAGATTGTGCAGGAAACCCATAAAACATTCAGGGCTTATTTAATAGCATGTATTCTGAGAGTCATTGCCACCTTAGAGCAGTAACCCCTGAAGCCATGGAGAAGGCTAAGACCGATGGGTTTAGGCTTCTGCTATCTGCGGGGATAGACCTTAAATCATCGGAGGAGGCGGCTGAGGCCGCTAGAAAATACGGCATCGTCAAGGCGTGCGTCGGGGTTCACCCCTGGTACGCCGACGAGTACAACCACGACGCAGAGAATGCCTTCAGGGAGCTGGCCAATGATCCTGGGGTCGTGGCCGTGAGCGAGATAGGCCTGGACTTCATAGGGAGGATGACCAAGGAGTGGGTCAGGGAGGAGAGGTTCATCGACAAGAAGATACAGTACAGGACGCTGAAGAAACAGCTTGCCCTGGCCCACGACCTGAAGCTACCAGCCATCATCCACGACAGGGCGCCAGGCCAGGAGATACTGGACACCCTGCTCAAATCGGACAACCTTGAGACTGGCCTCGCCATCCACGGGTTCTCCAAGGACGCCGAGTACGCCAAGCGGTGCGTGGACAACGGGGTGTACCTCTCCGTGGGGCTGAGGAACATCCAGAACGCCGATGAGTCGTACAGGGATGCTGTGAAGGCTATACCAGTCGAGTGCATCCTCACCGAGACGGACAGCGGGACCCCTCAGGGAGTACTCACGGTGTGCGACCTCGTTGGGGAGATAAAGGGGCTTACTAGGCTGGAGGTCGGAGAGGCAGCCACGAGGAACCTCATGGGGCTCTGCAGGCTCTAATCCCGTCCCTCTCCTCCCAATGCGTCTATCATTGGTTCACGGCAGTCGGCCTGCCTCGGTGACTCAGTAAAGGTTATTTCTATCCGTCACAGTCACCCTGTGACTCATGAACGAAGAAGTAAGGCGGATGATCGAGCGCATCCGGAGGGTGGGGAACCACCTGACATTTGAGGGTGGGTACGTGGCCGACTTCATCGAGAGGCTGGACAACGTCCTTGAGGTGCGAGACGTCATGCTCGAGGGCTCCGTCCTGAAGCTACTGGTCGGGGAGCCCCGGAGGGCGGGCCAGGAGGACCTGCTCAGAGTCGTAGCGAAGGCTTGCCTCTTGAACGTGGCCGCCTCTGGGTACGAGGACACGGAGCGCGGCAAGGTTCTGTACTTCGAGTACTATATTCCGCCCTGGAGCGAAATAGTCCTGTAGAGGCCGGTTTTCATCGCTACAGCCATGCTAGTTACAATCGCTTAATGATTGTCAGGGTTAAATGATCTTGGTGGTAAGACTCGTTGCACATTGTTGGGAAACGCAAGTGAAATCAACGAGTCTTACCGCCATTCATATACGTTCATACATTTTTAAATGTTGATGTATGTAACCAAGTTATAGGATTTGAGGTGACAGTATATTCGAGCTGTATAACCTTGAGCGGCATATAGAATGCCTCTAAGACACTGACACGCTCGTAAAACCTTAAACATGAAATCGCCGTGGGAGAAGGTTGAGACATGCCTCACAGGATCCCCCCCATCTTTACTCCGGCGACGGCCAGGGTGCTTCTGGAAGGTGTAAAAAGGGTTAGCTTAGACCTCGGATTATCAGAGACCGAGGTTATGCACACAGATGCCGGGATTTCACTTGGTACAGGCGAGGCCATCGAATACGACATTCTTGGTAAGATCGCTGATAAAGACGACTCCGCTTATTTTCTCAGAGACGGCTCAGCTTTCCAGGTTGCTCTGGCTGGGAGACACTTCTATAAATTGCTACCCACGGAGGGGGCCCCCACCTTAGAGATCGATGGCGTGAGGATGCACAGGACGAGCGGGACAACTCCTGAAAGAGACGCGGAGGCTAAGCTGGCCTCCCTGGGCCTGGAGGGGGGGAGGGTCCTGGACACTTGCACTGGGCTCGGCTACACCGCGGTTGAGGCCGCCAAGAGGGGGGCCGAAGCTGTGGTAACCGTGGAGCTGGAGCCCGCCGTCCTACGTGTGGCTATCATGAACCCCTGGTCCACCCCCCTCTTCAACGACGCCAGAATCCACAAGATCGTGGGCGACAGCTATGCGCTCGCAGACGCGCTCCCCCCTTCGTTCTTCGACTTCGTGGTGCACGACCCCCCTCGCCACCGACGTGCGGGTCACCTATACGGCCTCGACTTCCACAGGAAGATCCATCGCCTCCTGAGGCCAGGGGGGAGCCTCTTCCACTACACGGGGGAGCCCCGCTCAAAATACAGGGGCGTGAACCTCCACGGCGGCGTCGCGGCGCGCCTCGCCAAGGCGGGCTTCATCGACATTCGATATCATGAGGACATCATGGGTCTCACCTGCAAAAAGCCGGTAAAGCCTTAACCGCAATGCTACTCAGTAATCAATGACATGAGCAGGGGCCGCCTACCGACGGGCAAGGTGCCGAAGGACGTGCTGAAGAGGCTGGTGTTCACGTGTCTAGGCGTGCCCAGCGACAGGGTCCTCAAGGGTCCGCGCGTGGGGGAGGACTCCGCCGTCATAGACATGGGCGACAGGGTCCTCGTGGCGAAGGCGAACCCCGTGACGGGGGCCGAGTCTCGGCTGGGCTGGCTTGCCGTCCACATAAACGCCAACGATGTTGCCGTGAGGGGCGCCGAGCCCCGCTGGTACATGGGCACCGTGCTCCTGCCCGAGGGGGCCGACGAGCAGGTTCTTGAGACCATTATGCGGGAACAGCACGAGGCGTGCTGCGAGCTCGGCGTTCAGATCATTGGGGGGCACACGGAGGTCGCCCCTGGTCTGAGCAGGCCCATAGTCGCGGGATTCATGTTAGGCGAGGCGGACAAGGACACCTTCGTCGCCAGCGGCGGCGCGAAGGCTGGGGACGCCATCGTGCTGACCAAAGGGGCAGGGATGGAGGGCGCCGGAATCCTCGCCACTGACCTGAGGCGCAGACTCAAATCAGTGGGAAAGAACACTCTGAAGCGGGCGGCAGACAAGCTCAGGCAGGTCAGCGTCGTGCCAGAGGCCCTTATAGCCAGCCGGGTCCACGGGGTCCACGGCATGCACACGCCCACTGAGGGCGGCGTCATCAACGGCCTCCTGGAGGTCTCAGAGGCGTCCGGCCTAGGGTTCAAGGTGTACAAGGGCAGGGTACCCGTAGCCCAGGAAACCATGGAGATATGCGGCGCCCTCGGCGTCGACCCCCTCATGCTGCTCAGCAGCGGCAGCCTCCTCGTGCTGGTGGACCCCTCAAGTATGGAGGATCTGCTTGTAGCCCTCGCCGAGATCGACGTGGAGGCCAAGGTGATCGGCGAGATGACTGCGGACCAGTCGGAGCGGCTAGTCTACGGTGAGGATGGATCAGCCTCCAGTGTCGAATGCGTCGAGCAGGACGAGCTGTACAGAGTGCTTGGAGAAGGCTGAGCCACTTTCACTCGCCCCTCCACTAGCTGTTTGTTACAACCTACGAAATGCATAAATCCTCTGCGTCTGACCCCCTCACTGGGCTCAGATGTACAGGAGCATCTTCGTAGACGAGGCCATCCTTGACATAAACTACATACCCGACGCGGTCCTCCACCGCGAGGCCGAGTACAGGATGCTGGAGGCCCTCTTCGACCACATGGTGGCGGCGCCCTACGAGATGAGCCAGAAGGCCGTGATACTGGGGGGCGTGGGCAGCGGCAAGACCCTGCTGGCCCAGTACTACGGGAGGAGGCTTCGGGAGAGGGCGGCCCAGCGCAGGGTGAAGCTCAGCCACGTGCACCTCAACTGCCGGGAGCTGAGGGGCAGCCTCTTCATGATCCTTAGCCGCGTGGTCAGGAGGCTCCGCCCGGACTTCCCCGAGAGGGGCTACGCGGCCAACGAGCTCATGGATATCATGAGGAAGATCATGGAGGAGGACAACACTCAGGTCCTCCTCTGCTTGGACGAGGTGGACGCCCTTATAGATAACGAGGGCAGCGACGCCCTCTATTACCTGACGAGGTTCCACGAGGCGGAGCCGGAGTCGCCCAGGCGCCTCAGCCTCATATTTATCTGCAAGGACGAGGGGGCCTTCTCCAAGCTTGACAGGAGCACCCTCAGCAGCCTCCAGCGCAACGTCATAAGGATGCCGGAGTACGATAGGGGCCAGATGGTGGACATACTGGCGTACAGGGTGGAGCGGGCGTTCAGGAGGGACGCGGTGCCCCCGGAGATCGTGGACTTCATCTCGGAGCTGGCCGTCGGGGAGCACGGGGACGCCAGGTACGCCATCGATATCCTCAGGGGCGCCGGGAAGGTGGCCGAGGCGGGCCAGTCCGCCCAGGTCCAGCCCGAGCACGTGAGGGAGGCCGCCGTGGGCGTACTCCCCACCCTCAACAAGGAGACGGTGAGGCAGCTGAGCCTACACGAGCAGCTGGTGCTCCTGGGGGTGGCCCGGTTCTTCCAGTCCCACAGCGTCACCCACGGCACCACAGGCGAGATCGAGGACGCGTACAGGCTCGTATGCGAGGAGCGCGGCGAGGCTCCCAGGGGCCACACCCAGTACTGGAAGTACCTGAGGAACCTGGGGGGCCTGGACTTCGTCAACATCAGGCTCCAGGCCAGCGGCCAGGGGCGGACCCAGCTCATCAGCCTTGAGAGGGTGCCCGCGGGGGCACTGGAGAGGGAGGTGAAGCGGATCATTGAGCAGAGGTAGCCCCGACAGGCGCGCCGAGCAGATACTAGGCAGCAGGGGCCGGGTGAGGGTGCTGCAGGTGCTCACTGAGAGCGGCGAGCTCAACATTAGCGAGGTGAGCCGCCGGACGGGCCTAAACTACACGAGCGTGGAGAGGCACCTGGTGAAGCTCCAG
>Ga0316628_100004887_pt1 | contig 10623 bp, 7 predicted proteins | sample OWC_Aug_M2_C1_D5_FD_207648 | JGI IMG/M metagenome (GOLD analysis project Ga0316628, IMG submission 207648) | Wetland soil microbial communities from Old Woman Creek delta, Ohio, United States - OWC_Aug_M2_C1_D5_C | ecosystem: Environmental > Terrestrial > Soil > Wetlands | place: USA: Ohio... | reverse complement strand
TCGTCTTCGCCGGCGGCGCCATCAACAAGGCGCCGCTGACGACCGACCACCGCATGCTCGACCTGCTGGTCGATTCCGTGCAGCTCAACTCGCTGCCCGACGGCACCGCGATCGGCGTCGCTCTCGCCACTGCGGCGGCGCGCCTGAAGGACAGCCCGGCGAAGAGCCGCGTCGTGGTGCTGGTCACCGACGGCGTGAACAACGCCGGCGAGATCGATCCCCTGTCGGCGGCCGCGGTGTGCAAGGGGCTGGGCCTGCGGGTCTACACGGTCGGCGTCGGCACCTCGGGGCGCGTCCTGGTGCCGGTGCAGGACACCGATCCGGTGACCGGCGAGACGGTCACCCGGCGGGTGCCGATGGAAGTCGGCATCGACGAGAAGCTGCTCGGCCAGATCGCCGAGCAGACCGGCGGCCACTACTACCGCGCCACCGATCGCACCGAGCTCGAGGCGGGTTTCGACGAGATCGATCGCCTGGAGAAGACGCCGCTCCAGGTGAAGCGCTACGTGCGCTACCAGGAAGACTTCGCGCCCTGGGCCTGGGCCGCCCTCGGCCTCCTCCTGCTGCCGCTCGCCGCCCGCGGCCTGCGCCTCACCGCCGAGCCATGAACCTCGCCCAGCCCCGTCTGCTCTGGCTCCTGCTCCTCGCCCCGCTGGCCGCGGCGGCGGCGGTGACGCTGCTGCGCGCCCGGCTGCGCGCCGACGAGGCCTGGGCGGCGCGCGGCCTGTGGGACCGGCTGCTGCCCGGCTTCCGGCGCGGCCGCATCGCGCTGACCGCGGCGCTCCTGGCGGTGGCGGTCGCGGCGACCGCTCTGGCGCTCGCCCGGCCGCGCTGGGGCGCGACCCACGAGCACGTCGAGCGCCATGGCGTCGACGTCGTATTCGTGCTCGACACCTCGCTGTCGATGGCGGCGACCGACGTCGCGCCGACCCGCTTCGAGGTGGCGCGCGCGCTGCTGCGCCGGCTGGTCGCCGACCTGCCGGGCAATCGCGTCGCGCTGGTCGAGGCCGAGGGAGAGGGCGTGGTGATGGCGCCGCTCACCACCGATGGCGGCGTGATCGATCTGCTGCTCGACACCGCGGCGCCGGGCTCGCTGCCGACCCCGGGAACGGTGCTCGGCCCGGCCCTGATGGAAGCCGCCAGGCTCTTCCCCGAGGGCGACCGCAAGCACCGCGTGATCGTCCTCCTCTCCGACGGCGAGGATCACGCCGGCGGGCTCGACGAGGTCGCCGACAAGCTCGCCGAGCGCGGCATCGCGGTCGACGCGATCGGCATCGGCACCGACGCCGGCGGTCCCATCCCGCTGCCCGGCGGTACGGCCAACGAGTTCAAGCGCGACGCCGACGGCCGGGTGGTGATCACCCGCCTCGAGGCGTCCGACCTCGAGCCGCTCGTCCAGCGGACGGGCGGCGTCTACCTGCACTCGACCGGCGCCGGGACCGACACCGCGCCGCTGGTCGCTCGGATCGCGGGAATGGAAAAGATGCGCCTGAGCGACGACGTCGTCACCACGCTCGAGGAGCGTTTCCAGTGGCCGCTCGGGCTCGCGGCGCTGGCGACGGTCGCGCTGCTCCTGCTGCGGCCGTTCGCGGAGGATCCGAGGTGAGGACGGCGCGCACCCGGGCGACGCTCGCCGCGCTGGTTGCGGCGCTCGCCGGGGCGGCTGCCCCCCTGCGCGCCGCGCCGCCGGTGTCGGCACCGCTCGCGGCGGCGCCGCCCGCCGAACGCTGGCTGTTCAACCCGCGCGAGCGGACCGCGCGGGCGATCTCCGACCTACGCCAGGGTCACGGCGCCGAGGCGGTGCGCTCGCTCGACGTGGCGGCGCGACTGGCGCCCCAGGATCCGCTGGCGATGTACAACGCCGGCGCCGGCCATCTCGCGGCGGGGGACGCCGCCGGCGCGGCGCCGCTCCTCGAGCGCGCGGCGAAGGCGGCGCCGCCCGAGCTCGCGCCGGTGGCGCTGTACGATCTCGGCACCGCGCGCCTCGCCACCCATGACTTCGGCGGCGCGGTCGAGGCGCTCGAGCAGAGCCTGCGCCTGCGGCCCGGGAGCCCCGACGCCAAGCACAACCTCGAGCTGGCGCAGCGCGAGCTCCAGCGCCAGCAGGAGCAGCAGAAGCAGTCGCAGCAGAATTCCTCCGGGCAGCCGAAGGATCGCCCGTCGCAGGACGCGAAGCAGCAACCGCAGCCGCAGCCGCAGGGCCAGAAGGAGCAGGACGGCCAACCGCAGCAGCGGCCCGGCGCCCAGCCGTCGCCCTCGCCCACCCCGTCGCCGCAGGGCGAGTCGGGCAGCGGCGCGCCGCAACCGTCTCCCTCACCGCAGCCGTCGCCGCAAATGCGCTTCCAGCCGCAGCCCGACATGAGCGCCGAGCAGGCGCGCGCCATCCTGCAGGCGGTGGAGAACCTCGAGCGCCAGCAGCGCCGGGCGGAAGCCGCCAAGCGGATCAAGAAGACCGCGCGCACCGTCAAGGACTGGTGATCCGATGCGACGCCTGCTCCTCGCCGTCGCCCTGTCGCTCGCCGCGCTGCCGCTCCACGCCGACGAGCCCAAGATCCAGGTCAGCCTCGAGCCCCAGTCGATCGGCGCCGACGAGGCGACCGTGCTGTCGATCGAGCTGCACAGCGGCGGCTTCGGTGGATTGCGCGCCAACCCGCAGTTCCAGCTCGACAACCTGCGCATCGTCGGCGGCCCGTACCAGTCCGAGAGCTTCCAGTTCATCAACGGCGAGACCTCGCGCTCGCTCACCCTGCGCTGGCAGCTGGCGCCGCTGCACGAGGGCGCGGCGCGGGTGTACGCGATCCGCCTGCAGGTCGGCGACCAGACGTTCCAGGTCCCCGACCAGCAGCTGACGGTGAGCGCGGCGGGGACCGGCAGCGGAGCCGGCGCCACCGCACCGCCGCCGAGCGGGCTCGGCGCCCAGCAGGACCCCTTCGACGAGATGTTCGACGAGATGTTCCCCGGCCGGCAACGCCGGGCGCCGGCGGTGCAGCCCAAGCTCTTCCTGCGCGCCGAGCTCGCGCCGCAGACTGCCAGCGTCGGCCAGCAGGTGCTGTACACGCTGTACCTCTACACCCAGGCCGACGTCAGCGCCGTCAGCCCGCAGACGATCCCCACCTTCGCCGGCTTCTGGTCGCGCGACGTGGCGCTGCCGCAGCACCCGCAGGCCGAGATGATGACGGTCGACGGCGAGCGCTACGGTCGGGTGGCGCTCCTGCGCAAGGCCCTGTTCCCGCTGCGGTCGGGGCGGCTGACGATCGACGCGGCGAAGGTCTCGCTCGCGGTGCGGGTGCCGCAGAGCGGTCCGTTCGGGCTGGTTCCGGAGGTCGCCGAGGTGCAGCGCGCCGCCAACCCGCTGACCCTCGACGTCGCACCGCTGCCGCCCGCCCCCGCCGGGTTCACCGGCCTGGTTGGCCCGCTGCAGGTCGAATCCCGGATCGACCCGGGCGAGATCCGAGCCGGCGAGGCCGCAACGCTGAAGCTGACCTTCGCCGGGCGCGGCAACCTGCAGAGCCTCGGCGACCCGCCGCCGCCGCAGCTCGACGGCGTGCGGGTCTTCCCGCCGCAGCGCGGGTCGAGCGAGGACGTCCAGGCGGACGGCGTCGAGAGCCGCCGCACCTGGAGCTACGTGCTCGTTCCCGAGCGCCCGGGGAGCTGGGCCCTGCCACCGATCGAGGTGCCGTACTTCGACCCCGCGACCCACGCCTACGCGGTCGCGCAGGGACCGGCCGTCGACCTGACCGCTCTCCCCGCGGCGTCGGCCGCGGCGCCGATCCCGCCCACTCCGGCGCCGGCGGCGATCGCCTCCCAGCCCCCGGCATCGTCCTCACCGGCGCCCGGCAGTTCCGCCAGCGCCGCCGCGGCCAGCCGCGCCACGCTCACCGCCGTGGCGGCGGGGGCTGGAACCCTCGCCCTGCTCGGCCTCGGAGTGGGCTTCGCCCTGCGCCGGCGTCCCGGCACCGCGCCGCGCCGGCGCCTGCGGGAGCGCCTCGCCCGCGCCGGCCACGAGGAACGTCCGCGCCAGGCGGCGAGCGAGATCGAGGAGGCCTGGCGGGAGTACCTGCAGGCGCGATGGAGCATCCCGACGGGGGCGCCGAGCGGCCAGTGGCCGGAGCTCCTGGTGCGCCAGGGGGCCGACCCCGAGGCCGCCCGCGAGCTGGCAGCCCTGGCCGACGACCTCCACTACCTGCGTTATGCCCCCCAGCTCTCCTCGGCCGAGGCGCTGCGCGAGGAGGTCCGACGGCGCTCGCGCGAGCTGCTGCGCGACCTGGAATAGACGGGCGCTATACTTCCCCGGGATTCCAGGCGCCTCGACGTGAGCGAAAAGTTCACCTGCCTCGACACGACTCGCTTGCAGGGTTTCCTCGAGCGTCGCCGCGCCACGCCCGGCTTCGCGCCGGAAATGAGCCTGGCCGACAATCTGCTCGAGATCCTCAAGCGAGCCAATGAGTTCGTGCCGTCGTCGGCGGGCTCGATCCTGCTCGACAACCCGACCGAGAAGAAGGCGGACCGCCGCCAGAACCAGCTCACCTTCATCGCCGCCTTCGGCGACAAGGCCGAGCAGCTGGTCGGCCACCGGATCCCGGCCGACCGCGGGATCGCCGGCCACGTCTACCTGACGGGCTCGGCGTACCACAGCCCGGACGTGCGCGCCGACCAGTTCTTCTACGCCGAGGTCGACCGCGGAACCCAGTACGTCACCGAGTCGGTGGTGGCGGTGCCGATCCGCATCGAGCAGGAGGTGTGCGGCGTGCTGGAGCTGCTCAACCACCAGCGCGCCAAGGAATACAGCGTCCAGGACCGGCAGCTGCTCGAGATCTTCGCCAACTACATCTCGGTGTCGATCCAGAACGCGCTCGACGCGCGGCAGGCGCACGAGATCGCCAAGCGCGACAACCTGACCGGCCTCTACAACGACCGCTACCTGCACATCGCCCTGGCGCAGTCGATCGCCCACTGCCAGGACGCCGGCCGCGACCTCGCGGTGCTCTTCCTCGACCTCGATTTCTTCAAGCGCGTCAACGACACCCACGGCCACCTGGCGGGCAGCCAGGTGCTGCGCGAGGTCGGCCGCCTGCTGCGCGACGCGATCCCGGAGGCTGACTCGGTCGTCGCCCGCTACGGCGGCGACGAGTTCGTGATCGCGCTGCTCGGCACCGGGCTCTCCCCGGCGGTGACCCAGGCCGAGACGATCCGCAAGGCGATCGTGCAGACGGTGTTCTGCGCCGAGCCCGGCGAGATCCAGCCCGAGCCGCTGCGCCTGACCGGCATCACCTGCTCGATCGGCGTCGCGACCCTGAAGCGCCATATCGCGCGCGGCATGAGCCTCGAGCAGGCGAAGAGCGCCCTGCTGCGGCTGTCCGACACGGCGATGTACATCGCCAAGGAGACCGGCCGCAACCAGACCGCGGTCGCCGGCAAGCCGCTGCGTCGCGACGCGCCGAACCTGAAGATGCCGCAGAGCATCGGGCGGGGAAGCTGAGCGGGCCTGCCGCGTGGTTGCGCGCCGCGCTGGCGGTCGCGCTGGCCGCCGGCGCCCCGGCCCTGGCCGAGCCCTGGACGGCCGCCAATCACGGCCGGGTCGACGTCTCCGCGGCGGGCGATCCCACCCAGCTGTCCTACGAGCTGTGGATCAGTCCAACCGGCGAGACCCGAATTCACATGGCCGGCGAAGAGCCCGGCAAGCAGCACTCGCGCGACATGCTGCTCGTCGCCGGCCGGTTCCTGGCCGTCCACGGCGACGCCCTGGAGCCCGGCTACGAGATCGATGCGCTCGACGCGGCGGCGCTCGAGTGGCAGCTGGTCGCGAAGCTCCTGGACCACGCGGTGCCGGGCGGTCCGCCCGCCGGCCCGACGCAGATCCCGATCGCGGTAAACGAGCCGAAAGTGCCGATCGAGGTCTCGACGGCGAGCGCCGCCGGCAGCTACCCGGCGCCCTGGTCGGCGGCGGGCCAAGCCACCCGCGACTCCGCCGGCAGAGTGCTCTACCGGATCGATTTCCGCTTCACTCCACCCGCGGCGAAGCAGCCCACGCCTCCCACGCATCTCGAAGGCTTCTGGGAGATCCTCGCGCCGCCCCCCGCCATTCCCGATTCGTTCTCGCTCGCCGGCTGGAAGCTGTACCAGCTCGGCCCGGTCAAACACCAGACGCCGGAAGGCGAGCGCCAGGAGTACGCGGCCACGCCGCTCGCCGGAGACGCCAAGACGGTGGGCGAGCTGCGCCAGCGCCATCCCGAAGACTGAGCACACCCGGCGGATGGCGTTGACCCTTCCGCGCCTCGCTGCTAAGCTTCTTACTCGCTTGGGGTTACCGTCCTCGGCGCCCCGCAGCTCCTCGATCAGCCTCGTTTCGGCCAGCGGCCACCGCGAAGGGAGAGACCGAATGACAACGACCGCCCAGCTCGGCCATCGCACGCAGGTCGCGCCCCGGGAAGTGCACGACGTCCTCAAGCGCCACATCCTGGTCGACGGCTATCACCTGGTGATCGACCTCGAGCGCAGCCACGGCGCCTGGATCCACGACAACGCGCGCGGCCGCGAGGTCCTCGATCTGTACACCTCGTTCGCCACCTTGCCGCTGGGTTACAACCATCCCAAGACGCTGACCCCCGAGTTCCGCGAGCGCATCCTGCCCGCGGCGCTCAACAAGCCGGCCAACTCCGACATCTACTCGACCGAGTACGCCGAGTTCGTCGAGACCATGTCGCGCACCGTGCCGGAGGCGCTGCGCCACCACATGTTCTTCATCGACAGCGGGGCGCTGGCGGTCGAGAACGCGCTGAAAACCGCGTTCGACTGGAAGGTCCGCAAGAACCTCCAGCGCGGCAAGGGCGAGAAGGGCTCGCAGGTGATCCACTTCCGCGAGGCCTTCCACGGCCGCTCCGGCTACACCCTCTCGCTGACCAACACCGACCCCAAGAAGACCGACTACTACCCCAAGTTCCCCTGGCCGCGGGTCACCAACCCGAAGCTCGCCTTCCCGGTGACCGAGGAGGTGCTGCGGCGCACGATCGAGAGCGAGCGCCAGGCGATCGCGGAGATCGAGCGCGCGGTGGCGGCCAATCCCGACGACGTCGCGGCGCTGATCATCGAGCCGATCCAGGGCGAGGGCGGGGACAACCACTTCCGCGGCGAGTTCCTGCAGGAGCTGCGCCGCCTCGCCGACCAGCACGAGTTCCTGCTCATCTTCGACGAGGTGCAGACGGGGTTCGGCACCACCGGCAAATGGTGGGCGTTCGAGCACTTCGGAGTGGTGCCGGACATCTTCGCCTTCGCCAAGAAGGCCCAGGTGAGCGGCATCTGCGCGAGCTCCCGCATCGACGACGTCGACTCGGTGTTCAAGGTCTCGAGCCGCATCAACTCGACCTGGGGCGGCAACCTCGTCGACATGGTGCGCTCGACGAAATTCGTCGAGATCATCGAGGAGGAGGGCCTGCTCGACAACGCGGCCAAGGTCGGCGCCCAGCTCCTGCGCGGCCTCGAGCACCTCGCCGAGGTCTTCCCGGGCAAAGTCACCAGCCCGCGCGGACGCGGCATGTTCCTCGCCTTCGACCTGCCCGACACCGAAACCCGCAACCGGGCGATCAAGACCCTGATGATGGAGCACGACCTGCTGGCGCTGTCCTCCGGCACCCGCTCGCTGCGCTGCCGCCCGGCGCTCAACTTCTCCGCCGACGAGGCCGATGAGGCCCTGCGCCGGCTGGAGCGGGGGTTGAAGGCGGTTTTCTAGGGCGTAGTCGCCCCCGCGCCGGGGGCCCCTCCTATTGCCGGTGGCCCCTACCTGTCACCGGGTCACGCTCTCTGGGCGCTCTCTGGGCGCTCTCTCTGGGCGCCTGGCACCCCCGGGGTGGCACCCCCGGGGTGCGGGCCTTCCGAAGGCGACCAAGGGAAGGTCAACGTCTGGTTTCCTCCCATGGCGAGGGTCGGGATCGTCGCGGTTCCAACAACGCTGCCCCCGAACTCCGGCTCGCCGTCGTAGACGACGACCGCCGCGTTCGCCGCTGCCGCCCGGCCGATTGTGGTGCCCGACTGTGGTGCCCGACTGTGGTGCCATGCGACTCGGGCCGCCAGATTCCCGCCCTTTCCAGCGTCTCTTCGGACATGGCACGCCGACTCCGATACTTCGAGCCCAATAGCTTAGTCGAGGTCACCACCCGCACCCTTCACGGCCGACTCCTGTTGCGACCGACGGCCACCCTCTGCCAGATCATCCTTGGCATTCTCGGCCGTGCCCAGACCCTCTATGGCCTTCGCATCCACGCCTTCGTCTTCCTCTCCAACCACTACCACCTGCTCTGCAGCCCCACCGATCCCCAGCAGCTCGCCCGCTTCATGTGCTTCTTCAACTCCAACCTCGCCCGCGAGGTCGGCCGCCTCCATGCTTGGCGCGAGAAAATCTGGGGACGCCGCTATCAGGCCATTCCCGTGAGCGCCGAGCTCGCCGCTCAGGTCGGTCGCCTGAAGTATCTCCTCTCCCACGGCGTCAAGGAAGGCTTCGTCCTGACCCCCGCGGACTGGCCGGGGGTGCACTGCGTCGATGCCCTGCTCAACGGAGAGCCGCTGCGCGGCTTGTGGTTCGATCGCTCTGCCGAGTACGAGGCCCGCCGCCAGGGGCTTGAAGTCTCCCCCCGCGACTTCGCCTCCGAGGAGACCGTGGCCCTCACGCCCCTGCCCTGCTGGGAGCACCTCCCCGATGCCCTGATTCGTGCTCGAATCGCCGACATCCTCACCCAGATCGAGGCCGAGGCCCGACGCCTGCGCCGCCAGACCGGTAAGGACCCCCTCGGAGCGGACCTCCTTCAGCGCCAGAACCCGCACCAAGAGCCTTTGCGGAGCAAGCACGCTCCCGCGCCACTCGTCCATGCGGCCAGCAAGCGCGCCCGTCGCGCGCTCCTCGAGGCGTATCGGATCTTCGTCACGGCCTACCGCCGGGCAGCGGAGCGCCTGCGGGGTGGCGACCTCTCCGCCGTCTTTCCCGATTGCTCCTTCCCGCCTCCGCTGCCCTTCGCGCGTGGCGACGCTGCGGCTGTCCTTGGCTAGCTGAGCGCCCGTTCAGCTCTCGCGGGCGCGCTCCGGCTGGCAGCCGGAGGGGTGTCCCGCTGTCCGTCCTCTCCCGGCCTGGGCGGATGCTCGGCCTCCCTCGGAACGCCGGGCCACACAGCCCACGCCGCGGGAAGGGGCCTTCCCCGCTAACCACAGCCTCTGCCCAATTGGCCACTCTCCATAGGCGCTCGTGTATGCCATTGCGCCTAGAACGAGCCAAAGAACGGCTGACGCGTCACTGGCAGCCCTCCTCAGCGCGGATCAATTCTGCGCGATCCTCGTTCCGCGAGATGACGTTCGTTGAAGGCGCCACTCCGTAGTACAAGAGCCTCAGGAAGCGCTCTCGGCCAAAGAGCTGATAAGCGCGCTCCAAAGCGTCCTTCCGCAATCGGCATTCGTTCGTTCCTTCATCCGCCACCTTCGCCTTCAGCGCAGAGGCTGCGTCGGCTCCTGCGAGGCGACCTTGCTTCGCGAGCTCTATTTGGCGCTGGCGGCTCTCAAGGACGGCTCTAGCGCACGTCTCCAACTGTGGCCAGAAGCTCTCACCAAAGCCCAGCGCGATCGCAGTCTCGTTCAGAGTTTGCCGGAGGGACTCCCGCACCTCGGGATCCGGCGCAAAGGCCAATGTCAGCAGCCGCGAGAAGAGCTCTCCTGGGAAGAGCGCTTGCGGAGCCATGGCGCCCCGAATCCTCGTCCATGAGGCGCTCTCCACATCCTGCGTGACAGTCTTGTCGAGGGCCGTCTCCCGCGCCGCAGTCCTGGACGCTTCGGTCCGCGCGGCCAAGCGCTCTTCCGGCGTGAGATCCCAGGGAGCTTCGTCAGCACCAGCGCCTGTGGTGACGACAAGCGCCAGAAGGGATCCCATCAACCAGGCTCGCCTGCATTGTGCTCGCGCTGTGGTCATACTTGCCACCTCATTCGGCCCCCCCCGAGGCGCCTGGCACCTCGTTCGGGCGCCTGGCACCTCGTTCGGGCACCTCGTTCGCGCGGTCCTAGCGGCTGGCGCACTCGTCGCGGAAGACGTCCGGCGCCGTGGTCGGGAGCGTCGCCGCGGAAGGCACCGTGATCGCCTCGGCCGCGGCGCGCTCGACCTCCACTCCCGCCAGCCGGGCGGGCCAGGGGGAACGCCGGAACAGGTACAGAGAGAAGGACAGCGACGGATCCTCGTCCATGACCAGGGCGAGCTCCGCTCGCGCGGAGCCGGCCGTGGGCGCAGCGCCGAGGGCGGCGGCCTGGGCGAGCAGGGCTTCCCGCCAGCCGGGATCGACTCCGACGGACCGTCCGATCCTCTCCACCACGAGCTGGCGCAGGTCCTCATGCCGACGCCACCAGGGCGCCGCCAGCAGTCGCGGCTCGGCGAGCACGGCGTGGACGCCGCAGGCGATCGCGCGCGGTCCCGCGGGGTCGAGAATCAGCCGCTGAAACGCGGCCAACGCCCCGAGCGGGTCGAGGGCCACGGCGCGGGCCAGGGCCTCGTCCGCTCCAGCAGCCCCGGCTCGCGCCGCGATCGCGCCGGCGGCGAGCCAGAGCGGCGCGGCTCCCCGTGCCGCCCGTGCGGCTTCCAATGCCGCCGACGTGGCGCCC
>Ga0316628_100004886_pt1 | contig 10624 bp, 9 predicted proteins | sample OWC_Aug_M2_C1_D5_FD_207648 | JGI IMG/M metagenome (GOLD analysis project Ga0316628, IMG submission 207648) | Wetland soil microbial communities from Old Woman Creek delta, Ohio, United States - OWC_Aug_M2_C1_D5_C | ecosystem: Environmental > Terrestrial > Soil > Wetlands | place: USA: Ohio... | reverse complement strand
GCGGATGGCTTCGGCATTCACCGTGTTCGGCAACGAAAAGCTGCGGCTGAAGGTTCCGTAAGTGCGTTCGATGCGCAGGTAATTGTCCTCCGTCACCGACTTGTCAAACTTACGCTCCCCGCGGATTGTGAGCAAGTTGTTCTCGACGCGAATATCGATGTCCTTCTCGTCCACTTCCGGCAGATCGGCCTTCACCACAAGCTCATTCGGCGTTTCGTAGATATCGACCGACGGCGCCCAGGCCGCCAAGGCGGACTCGTCCCCCTGGCTGCGGACGGTCTCGTTAAAAATGCGATTGACCTGGTCTTGCAACGCGGAAAAACCGCGGAATGGCTGGAGCCTGGTAATAGTTGTCATTGGAAGGTTCCCCTTTCTTTACGCTTGATATGTTACTGCATAACGAAGCATATAATATGCGTGTAATGCTGTCAAGTTTTTATTTAGCTTCCTGAAACGCCTCAATTTCTGCTCTATCGCCATATTCTTAAAAGACTTAGGAAATCGCCATTCACACCCCATTGCGCGCACGACGCCGTTTGATCTATAGTTTCTCCACTCAACCATGCGCCTATCCGATTTTGATTTTCACCTGCCCCCCGAACGCATCGCGCAGCGCCCTTTGGCCCAGCGCGACGCCTCGCGCATGTTGATTTTGGACCGCGCCAATCAGTCCTGGGAAGACTCCGCGTTTGCCACCTTTCCCGAACAACTCCGGGGAGACGAATTGATCGTGGTGAATAACGCACGCGTCATCCCGGCAAGGCTGTTTGGCCGGCGTCTGGGGGTTCGCGCGGAAAAGCCCGGGCGCAATAGCCGCACACTGCGCGAATTTTTGTCCTCCGAAATTGAAATTCTGCTGACCAGGCAAATCTCCCCCGATGAGTGGGAAGCCCTGGTTCGCCCGGGAAAGAAAATGCGCGTCGGCGAGCGTGTCGTATTTGGTGAAGGTGAATTGTCCGCCGAAGTATTGGACCGTGGAGAATACGGCCTGCGCCGCATCCGTCTGACCGCCAAGGGAGACGTGAACCAGGCCATCGAACGCCTCGGCCACATTCCCCTGCCGCCGTATATCGCGCGCGAGGACGAGCCCGCCGACCGGGAGCGCTACCAGACCATCTTCGCGGACCATCCGGGAGCCGTGGCGGCGCCCACCGCCGGACTGCATTTCTCGCCGGCGATTCTGGAAAAATTGCGCAACCGCAAAATCGAAATGGCCGCCATCACGCTAGACGTCGGCCTCGGAACGTTTCAACCCATTCACGAGGAAGAAATTGAACAGCATAAAATTCATTCCGAGCGCTACGAAATCCCGGAAAAAACGGCGGCGGCAATCTGCGGCGCGCGCCGCGCCGCTCGTCCCATCCTGGCCGTGGGAACCACGGTCGTGCGCGCCCTGGAGGATGCCGCGGCGAAATCAGCGTTGCTGCATGGCGCGGGCGCCGGCGCAGCGGCGCCCCTCGTTCAAGCCGGAGCGGCGGACGCGGACATCTTCATCAAACCCGGCCACAAGTTCCGTGTGGTCGATCAACTCCTCACCAATTTCCATTTGCCGCAATCGACGCTGCTCGTGTTGGTCAGCGCGTTTGTCGGTCGCGAACTGATCTTGCGCGCCTACGCCCACGCGGTGGAATCCGAATACCGCTTCTATAGTTACGGCGATTGCATGTGGATTCGGTAGATTTTCCCGATACGGCTTATTCACGTGGTGTCCATGGGCCTTGAACCGGCGGCAAATTCGTTGTCTCCACAGCAAGAAAGGCGTACGCTCCTCCTGCCGGAAATCCAAAATTGGCAATCCCTGCCGCATGCAGCGATGTGCGCGGTGCATCATCGGGGAAGACCGGCATTCCTCATGGAATCTCAACTGCAAATGTTCTCATAAGCAAAAGGAGGTCGGCGTGAATCATAACCGGTGCAGGGCAGTTTATTTTTATCTCGGGACCCTCATGATTCTCCTTGGTTCGGCGCGGTTTGCATTTTCACAAGCGGAGCCGGCGGGCTCGCCGGAGGAATACGAAGTGGGGGTCGTCAAGGACTTGATGGTGCCCATGCGGGACGGAGTGAAATTGGCCACGGACATTTACTATCCGGCGAAGGACGGCGCGCCGGTTCCGGGCAAATTCCCAGTTTTGTTATCCCGTACGCCTTACGGGAAAAATCCATCACGCCCGCCGGACGGCACGATGACAAAAGAGGAGCAGAACCGGCGGAATCCGGCCACCTATTTTGCCAGCCGCGGCTACGTAGTCGTGCTGCAGGATTGCCGCGGCCGCTACAACTCCGAGGGAACATTTTATATCGACGTGAATGAAGGGCCGGACGGATATGACGCCGTGGAGTGGGCCGCGCGCCAGCCGTGGTCCAATGGCAAGGTGGGCACGTTCGGCGCCTCGTATCTCTCGCAGGTGCAGAACGCGTTGGCCGTTTTGCGCCCGCCACATCTGGCGGCCATGTTTGTGATGGTAGGCGCTTCCGACTATTACGAGGAAGGCGCGTATCGCGGCGGCGCCTACACTTTATTGCACAATCTTTACTACCCGTTGGCCTTCGCCTCCACCAGCCAGGAAGCGGAAAAGAATCCCGCGCTCAGGGCTGCGATGCTGGAAGCGATCAGCTCCGAGCATCTGGGCGGCTGGCTGTCCGGATATCCGTTTCGTCCCAACGCCTCGCCCGTGCTGTTGTCCCCGATCAATCAAAAATGGTTCCAGGACCAGATCGATCACTACGCGTTCGATGACTACTGGAAGCAGAACGGCTACAACTTTGAAATCAACTACGACAAGTATCCGGATATTCCGATTTATTTCCTGAGCGGCTGGTACGACCTGTTCGAGCACGGCTCGCTGCGTAATTTCATGGGCATGGCCGCGCGCCACAAATCCCCGACCAAGCTGATGATGGGTCCCTGGGTGCACGGGATCGGCACGCGCGGTTCGGGCGATGTCGATTTCGGTCCCACGGCGGAAGTGCGCATGGTGGACCAGGAGGCGCGCTGGTTCGATCAGGTTCTCAAGGGAAAAAGTACCGGAGTGTTGGACGAAGCGCGCGTGCACGTGTTTGTCATGGGCGGCGGCAGCGGCATGCGCACGCAAATGAACGGCCGCATGGACGATGGCGGCGAGTGGTTCGCGACCACCGCGTGGCCTCCGCCGGAGTCCGCTTCGCGCGCGTATTATCTGCACGCCGACGGGAGCCTCAGCGAGAAGGCCCCCACCGAAGAAGCGCCTTCCGCGTACGCGTTCGATCCTCATCATCCCGTGCCCACAATCGGCGGACAGATCGATTCCGGAAAAAATTTCAGCCCCGATGGACCGCGCGACCAGAAGTGCAGCCTGAAAATTCCCTACTGTGACAACGACCTGCCACTATCCTCGCGCCGCGATGTGCTGACTTTTGAAACGCCGCCGCTCGATTCCGACGTGACCATCGCCGGCGCGGTCACCGTGGATCTATGGATTTCTTCTTCCGCGCCGGACACGGATTTCACCGCCAAGCTCGTCGACGTGAGCGCGCCGAATCGCGATTACCCGTGGGGATTTGCCATGAATCTGGAAGATCGCATCATTCGCGCGCGCCTGGCGATCGACACGTCGAAGCCGCAGTTGCTGAAGCCCGGCGAAGTCCGCAAGGTCACGATTGATCTTCTGGGCGTGGCCAACCGCTTCCAGAAAGGCCATCGCATTCGCGTCGATATTTCCAGCAGCAATTTTCCGTTCTTTGATGTGAATCCCAACACGGGAGAACGCCCGGGATACCAGACGCACGAGCAGGTGGCGATCAATACCGTCTATCACGACAAGGATCACCCATCGCGAGTCAATCTGCCCGTGATGCCGGTGGAAGCCCTGAGCCGCGTGGCGCCGAAATAATCTGTGGGGTTGCAGGCGCCGTGGTTCACCACGGCGCCGCAGGGTTTAAATATTCGCCCGCGCGCGAGCGAAAAGTAAAAATAATCGGAATGCGGCCGGATCGTGGACCCGGCTTCACGCGATCTGCAGGATTTCCCGGCTGCCGGTCAGATACAAGTCCGTGTAGCCCTTCATCTTTTCGCGAAACGCCGCATTGGTGGAATAATCCTTCATGCGTTCCTCGAACACGCTGACGCTTTCCACCTGATATTCCAGTATCACCCGGTTGAAATCGCCGGTCAGGTCGGTTAACACCCGATAATTTGGAATCTTGGCTACTGCGGCCGCTTCCTTCATTTGGGCAGCGAGTTTGCTTGCGTTTCCCGGTTTGGCAGTAAAGCAATTGCGGATGATCAGCATAGACCCTCCTCTGTGAATTTTCTTGGCGAAGTCCTCTGCGTCGCGCAGAGCGCGCAAATGATACTACCGGGGCGCGGCCCCATTCAAAATTTACTTTGCCGAGCGGGACAAGCGGCGCAATTTTCCACTTCCCGGAAACTGATTTCCCGGACGCAAGCGGCGATTACCCCAGCGGGGGGCGTGGCGCGAAGCACGCCCGCAACACGTGGAAGCGTGACGAAAATCACATCGAAATACGCGGGAACGCGGGACGATATTTGCCGTAACAGGGCATGCGCCACAATTTCCAGCGAGGAGAATGAAAAATGAAACGCTCATCGATTTCCATGATTCTCTGCTTGGCCGGCGCCGTTACGGTATTCGCCGGTTGCGGGACGGCACACGCGCCCGCGCCGGCTCCCGTCGACACTCGCGCGCAAGACGAAGCGGACATTCGAGCGGCCGTGGCGGAATGGGGCAAGGCCATCGAAAATAAAAATCTGGACCAGACACTTTCCTTCTACGCCGACGACGCCTGGGTGTATCCGCAAAACGCGCCTGTGGCAAAGACGGCCGACGAGCGCCGCAGCGTCTGGAGCGCCTTTTTTGCGCTTCCCGGAGCTTCCGACATGGAGGGAGACATCACGCGTGTGGAAGTCGCCCGCTCCGGCGATCTCGCCGTGCAGTACGGCACTTTTGCCATGACCGTAAACGACAAAAAAGGCAAGCCGGTCACCGAAAACGAAAAATCCGTCGTGGTCTGGAAGAAGCAGCCGGACGGCAAGTGGAAAGCCATCGCCGATATCTGGAACACGGACAAGTAAGCGCCACGCTGCGCGGTGATGCCGGAAAGGAAACGCGAATCCGTCGTGTTGCGGACGCCCTGCGCTCCGCGGGTTGCGGAAAAACTAAAAAAGTTGTCATTCCGAGGCACGCCCTTTGCCGAGGAATCTCTCATTCTTTTGACTTCAAACCACGGAGAAATTCCTCACTTCGCTCAGGATGACATCAAAAACTGACTTTTTCCGCAGCCTGTGAAGCCGCATTGATCCTCCATCTGTTACGGCACGGCTGAAGCCGTACCCTACAAAGATTTTGACGTTGTCACAGTGGCTCTAAAGCCCGCCCTGCCGAAATCCAATTCCACATTGAAATGCTTGACTTGAGGCTCGCGCGGTTCTAGTCTCTCCGCCAAAGGATAAGGAGCGCCTTCACCCAATGAACTCATCTACCATGAGAGAGAAGTATATCTGTGGGCAACGGGCCGTGTGGCTGTTGCTTGGTTTGCTGCTGGTAGCTGTGCCCCTGGCGGCGGCTACGGCCCGGATCTATGTCACGAACAGAGGTGGAACCACCATTAGCGTGATTGACCCTGCGACGAACAAGGTCGTGCAGACAATCAAGGGCATTGAAGCGCCCGAAGTGGTGCGATTTTCTCCCGATGGCAGCCGTCTCTATATCGCCACCAGGAGCGTCGACGTTCTCTACGTCATGGACCGAAAGAGCGGAAAATATATCAAGAAGGTGCCACTCAGCGGCTGGGCCAACGATGCCATGGTAACGAACGATGGAAAGCTGATCCTGGTCTGCATCCGCAATACCGGCACAGAGGCCGTGGATGCCGGCGCGCTGGACATCATCGACGCCAAGTCGCTCGTGAAGATCAAGAGTATTCCGACCAAAAGAGGTCTGCACGACATATCCGTGACAGCGGACGGCAAGTATGCGGCCACCGGATCACCGGGCGGACAAGTGATAACCGTGTTTGACCTCCAAAAGATGGAAATCGCCTGGGAGTTGCCCTACGACCAGGGAATCCTGCCCTTGGTCATTGAGAGTAACCCCGACGGCTCGGGCCACCGCATCTTCGCGCAGCTCAACCGCACGAACGGATTCTCGGTGGTGGATTTTGCAACGCACAAGGAAATCGCCAGAATTAAGAACCCCGACGAACCCAGCGGATTCACTCCCGGTTGCGAGGGCATCAGCCATGGCATCGGGATTTCACCGGACCATAAGACTCTGTGGTCCAACAGCCGGCCGGCCAATGCGGTTTTTATCTATTCCCTTCCTGACCTCAAACTGATGGGGCACGTCTCTCTTCCTGAAACGCCTGTGCCTGGGAAGTCTCCTCGTGGAGGCGGGCCCTCCTGGATTACTTTCACTCCCGACAGCAGGACCGTTTATGTTTCCACTTGCGGGACCAAGTCGGTGTCCGCCATCGATGTGGAGACGATGAAAGAATTGACGCGCATCCCTGTCGGGGAAATGCCTGACCGGATCAGCACGTTGATCGTGCCTTAGAAATGCGATTCGGCCCATTGCCGAATCCGTGGAACTGCCGGTTGTCACACAAACTTTGAGTTCGCGCGTGCGAGGTGATTATGAATTCGTGGTCTCTGCCAAAGATAATTTCTGCTGGTTTGGTGCTCGCAGCCGGCGTCTTGCTGTGCGTGTTTGCTCCCTCTTCTCCGGCGCAAACATCCTCGGGCGCTGACGCGCAGGCGCCCCAGCTTGATTATGAGTTTTTCAAAACGCGCGTCGAACCCATCTTCCTGAAACATCGATCGGACGACCACGCTCGCTGCTACGTTTGTCACCAGATGATGCGGCACGGTGGCGGACCCTTGAGCCTGGAAATGCTGCCCCCGGGGGCGAGTTTTTGGACCGAGGAGCAGTCACGCCATAACTTCGAGACCGTCTCGAAACTGGTGGTTCCCGGCAACCCGTCGCTGAGCCTGTTTTTGCGCATGCCGCTGGCGCCGGAAGCGGGCGGCCTCGCCGACACGCACCAGGGCGGACGGCAATTTGCATCCGAAGACGATCCCGACTGGAAGAACATGAAGGCGTGGGTAATGGGGCAAAAAGCGGGAGCGTCTTCCGCACAGTCTTCGAAATAATTCCGGCAAACTTCCCGTTCCCTCGTTCTGACCAAGGCCGAAAAGAGGCCCGGTAGACTTGGACGATGATTTTGTCGGGAGCTTTGCGGAACGGGCCAAATCGAGCCGTCAGGGAAGAAGTGAATTCATCTATTTCGGGATCGCCACAATTCACCAATCCACTTTGGCACTAGGGCATTTCTTTCCGTCGATTGTCGGTACAAAATCATTATTCATTTACTGACACACAGCACGCCACGATCACCGCATTCCATAAGCAATCGCAAGCGCGGGTTGCCAAAAGCCGGCAGGACTTCCGGGAAACAAGCTGACGGGAATGCGGCCCGCCGGGGATTTCCGACACCGCACATGCACAATCTCCGATTTCGTCTATAATCTTCGCGGGGTTGCGGGCGCGCCTCAGGTGGGGCATTCACGATGCGATTTCTGATTCTCAGCGACATTCACGCGAACTCCACGGCGCTCGATGCCTCGCTCGCCGCAGCCGAAGGCCGCTGGGAACGCGTGCTGTGTCTCGGCGATCTGGTCGACTACGGTCCCGATCCCAACGAAGTGACCGACCGCGTGAAGGCGCTGGATCCGGTCATCATTCGCGGCAACCACGATAAAGCCGTGGCCGGAATCACCGGCTGCGAGGATTTCAACCCCGTGGCGAAAATCGCCGCGAAATGGACGCGCGAGCAGTTGCGGCCTGAAACGCTCGCGTACGTTTCGCAATTGCAGCCCGGACCTGTGTCCGCGGAAAATATCACGCTCATTCATGGGTCCTATCACGATGAAGACGAATATGTTTTTGTGCCGGGCCAGGCGATGGGCGGCCTGCTCGATTCGCCCACCGAGGTTACGTTTTTCGGACACACGCATTATCAGGGCGGATTTTCGTATCGCGCCGGGCATATCGGCGTCATTCAACTGCGGCCCGAGCCGGGGCCCAATTTTGCCGCGCTGCGCCTGGAGGCCGGGACGCGCTACCTGCTGAATCCCGGTTCGGTCGGCCAGCCTCGCGACGGCGACCCGCGCGCCGCATTCGCCATTGCCGATCTGGATCATTGCGTCATCGAATTCTGGCGCGTGCCGTATGATATTGCCGCGGTGCAATCGCGCATGAAGGATGCCGGCCTGCCTTTTCCGTTGATCGAGCGCATCGGCGCGGGGCGGTAGAATCAAGGCAGTCGCAGCGAAACAGCGACAGGCTGAAGCCTGTCCTACCAGGAGGACGCACCACTTGATCCCTTTAGCAGAACGCAGCCGGCTGCCCGTGGCCTTTCTCGTGGGCATCGCCATCGTGGCCGTGCTGGTGACCGGGGCCGTGCTGTACAGCCGCTACGCGGTGCCCGACGAATCGCAAATCGAAAAGCCCCTGCCCATGGGCCCTGCCGAGCAGGCCTACGCGCAGCAAATTCAGTTTCTGGAACCGAAGATGAGCCGCGCGGCGAATTTTCTGAATCAGGAAGTGACGTTCGTATTCGGAACGGTCCAGAACGGCGGGGACCGCAAGGTCAAGCAAATCGAAATCATGCTGGAATTTCACGACCCCTTCAAACAGGTGGTTTTGCGTGACACGCAGCGCTTGTTTCTGCCGACCGCCCCGCCCATGCTCCCCGGGCAACAACGCGATTTTCAAGTCGGCTACGAACACCTCCCCGCGCAATGGGACAATGGTTATCCCTCAATCCGCGTGACCGGCCTTTCCTTCAAGTAACAGCGCCACAGAGTTCATCGCGACTGTCTGGCACGAAAGATGACAATCCGTTGTGGACGCTCCGCCGGAATCGCATATAATCCGCTGGCATGGAACTAGCCGCGGAACTTCGGCGGGCCCTGGACGGCGTATGCGCGGCCGGTTCGCCGGAGGTGCGGGAAAACGGCGAATGGCTCGCCGCGCTGGATGGCGTGCAGTACGAAGTCCGCGCACAAGGCGAAGCGGCGTTGCTGCACCTGTGGAGCGCACAAGAAAGCCTGGTGCGCCGCGTGGTGTGCGTCGCCGAGGAGTCCCGCGAGCGCGTGGTTGTGGAAGTCGTGCGCCTGGGGCACGCGCGCCACGCGCGCCTCGAGTTTGTGGCTCCCGCCGCCGGCCGCGAACCTCGCCGCGTCGATCGCGCGCAATTTTCCGATCGCCTGCGCCAGATTCTTACAGACCGCTTTCCCGACGAAACCGTCGAATCCCTTCTCACTTCCGCGGACCTGCGCCATTCGCTTTCCGGATCCTACACGCGAGGCCTGACGCATCGAGGTTCCGAGGGGTTTGCCGTGCTCGGCGCGGCTCCCGATGAAGATGGCGCAACCCTCGACGCCATTCTGACCTTCGGGCTGATCTGGCTGCAGCACACCAGGGATCGCGCCAAGCGCCACTCGGTTTCCGGATTGCGCTTGTTCCTGCCGCGCGGCAAAGCCGCCATCACATCGCACCGCCTGAACGCGCTGGCCGCTCCCCAGGAAGTCGAGTTGTATGAGTACGATCCGTTGTACTGGCGCGTCCGCAGAGTAGCCCTGTCGGACACCGGAAATCTGGCCACCTGGATAATTCCGCGCCGCGAAATCGAGCAGGCCATCGCCGCCGCGTTGCCTCATGCGGAGCGCATTCGCCTGCTCGCTCCCGAAGCGATTTGCATAGGAGTGGCCCCGGCGACGCAGGAAGTGACGCTGCGCTTCCGCGGCCTGGAATTCGCGCGCTGGCGTTTGGGCGCCATGTGGTTTGGCCTGGGCGATCATCAGGAGGTTGTGACGCCGGGAAAGTGGCCGGCCCTGGAATCGCTGGTCCGCCAGATGGAAACGCATCGCCATCCGCTGGCTTCCGACACCAAGAACCGGTTGTATCGGGCGCAGCCGGAACGATGGCTGGAAACAATGGTGGCCGCTGACCCAGCTCGAATCGATGCGCGCCTCGATCCCAGGCAAATTTATACCCAGGTCCCCTCGTTTTCCCCGGGCGACCGCGGCATCATCGATTTGCTGGGGGCCACGCGGGATGGACGCCTCGCCGTGCTGGAGCTGAAAGCGTTCGAGGATATTCACCTGGCCATGCAGGCCGTGGATTACTGGCTGCGAGTGCGCTGGCACCACGCCCGCGACGACTTTCGCCGCTACGGATATTTCCCGGACACGCCCTTAAAGCCCAAGCCGCCGCTTCTGTATCTCGTGGCTCCCGGGTTCCGCTTCCATCCCGCCCTGGATATCGTATTACGATACTTATCGCCGGAGATCGAAGTCTCGCGAATCGCCCTGGCGGAAAATTGGCGCCGGGGACTCCGAGTGGTATTCAGGCAATAAGATTATTGCGATTTGGCGAGGCATTTCCGCAAGCCGTAGGGGCACGGCATTGCCGTGCCCCTGCGGCGACACCAATCGACATCCGCATTCGATGAATTTGTGCAAAGTCATGGGGAATTCGCGAGATATTGGGGCTGGTAATCCGCATAATAAAGAAAATAAGAGCCCTAAAATAGAGAAGCAGCCTTGGCAGAGCCAACGCTGCTT
>Ga0316628_100004885_pt1 | contig 10626 bp, 8 predicted proteins | sample OWC_Aug_M2_C1_D5_FD_207648 | JGI IMG/M metagenome (GOLD analysis project Ga0316628, IMG submission 207648) | Wetland soil microbial communities from Old Woman Creek delta, Ohio, United States - OWC_Aug_M2_C1_D5_C | ecosystem: Environmental > Terrestrial > Soil > Wetlands | place: USA: Ohio... | reverse complement strand
TCGATCGCGCATTCCGCCGTGGCGCAGCATCGTGTGCCGCAGTCGCGCGGCCATCCGGGACGCGGCTTCTTCCGGGATCGGGAACACGGAGCTCACGTTGATCTCACAAAGGACGAACGTGTCTTCTCCCGCGGCGGATCTGGGGCCGAGCATGAAGTCGGCGTCCCAGATCACCGGCAGGTCGGCCGGGTCGATGTCCAGCTGCCGGCAGAGCGCGGGCGTCCACTCCCGCTCCATCAGAGCGCGCAGCCGCTGGAAGCGCGGGTCGTCCGGCCCGGAGTAGAGCCGCGGGCCGCCGGGCCCGGCCGCCGCCGGGGCGAGCGCCCTCACCTTCTGCGCGCCGAAGCCCGCGGCGCGATCCCCCGCCATGTAGCAACGCATCATCCCCTCCCCGATCCGCGGCTGCCAGGCCTGGTCGACAAGCCCGCCCGCCTCGGCGAAGTCGCTGGCCCGCGCAGCCAGGAGCTCGGCGAGCGACAGGGTCCGCGTCGGAGCGTCCGCCTCGGCGGGCTCGATGCGCACAAGGCCGTCGCCGGCCGCCTCCGCCTTCCAGACGCCCTGGCCGCCGTTGCCGCGGTTGGGCTTGAGCACGCGCGCTCCTTGCGCGAGCCGGCCCGGGAAGCTGCGGGCGAACCCGGCGGGGTCTTCGTGGAAATGGACGTCGGAGCCCCAGCCCAGGTCCCGCGTGCGCCAGAGCACCGCCTTCACGCCCATGGCGTCGACGACGTCGGGATGCGCGCTCACCCGGACTCCCGCGTGGGCGACGTCACGCAGGATCGCGTCGAGCTCGTAGCGGCGGCGGCCGTCCTGCAGCGGATTGACGAACACCAGCGCCGCGGCCGCCCCGAGGAGCTGAGACCTGACCTCGGCGCCTGCCGGCTCGTCGTAGATGCAGGGCTCGGGCGAGAAGCCGGCGTCGGCCAGCGCGTGGGCGATGGCGGCGAAGCGGGTGTCGGCCAGGCGCACCCGGCCGCGTTCGCGCGCCGGGCCGCGCCAGACGATCGCCACCTTGGAAGCGTCCATCGGCAAGGCTCCTTTTCCGCCGCAGGCGGGGCGAGGAGCGGATGCTTGGACAAGGCGTCTGACCGGGCGATCCGCATCGGCCCGGTCCGCGAACTATAGCCTACTCCGCGGCGAGCGCCATCCGGCGGTGGGTCAGGGAGAACTTGGCGTCGAGCTCGGCCTTGGCGGCCTGGTACTCGGCGTCCAGCCGGGCGATGAGCTCGCCGGCGGTCGGGATCTCCTTCACCGCCCCGATGCCCTGGCCGCAGCCCCAGATATCCCGCCAGGCCTTGGCCTTCTGGTTGCCGCCCGAGCCGAAGTCCATCCGCGACGGATCCGACTGCGGAAGATCGTCGGGGTCGAGGCCGGCGGCGACGATCGACGGCCTCAGGTAGTTGCCGTGCACGCCGGTGAAGAGGTTCGTGTAGACGATGTCGTCGGCGTGGGAATCGACGATCATCTCCTTGTAGCGGACGTCGGCGTTCGCCTCCTGCGTGGCGACGAACGCCGAGCCCACGTAGGCGAGGTCCGCGCCCATGGCCTGGGCGGCCAGGACGGCGGCGCCGTTGGCGATCGCGCCGGACAGCGCGATCGGACCGTCGAACCACTCGCGCAGCTCCTGGATGATGGCGAAGGGCGACAGCCGCCCGGCGTGGCCGCCGGCGCCCGCCGCCACCGGGATCAGGCCGTCGGCGCCCTTCTCGATCGCCTTGCGGGCGAACCGGTCGTTGATCACGTCGTGCAGCACCACGCCGCCGTACGAATGCACCGCCGCGTTCACGTCCTCCCGCGCGCCGAGCGAGGTGATGACGATCGGCGCCTTCCACCGGGTCGAGGCCTCGAGGTCGTGCTCAAGCCGGTCATTGGTCTTGTGGACGATGTGGTTCACCGCGAAGGGCGCCGAAGGCGTCTCCGGATGGTCGCGGTCCCATTCGGCCAGCTCTTCGGTGATCCGGTGCAGCCATTCGTCGAGCAGGCTCGCGGGCCTGGCGTTCAGCGCCGGGAAGCTGCCCACGATGCCCGCCTTGCACTGGGCGATCACCAGGTCGGGGACGGAGATGATGAACAGCGGGCTCCCGATTACCGGCAGGCGCAGGCGGTCACGAAGCACGGGCGGCAGGGCCATGGGCGGGGATCCGGTTCAGTGGGAGTTGCTTACGGCGTATACTGAAACGCAGTGGCCGGCACAAGGCCGGCCACGACGAAGCGTGAGGGGCAGCGGAGCGCCCGGTCCTGACCTCGCGTGAGCTTGACGCCCGGCCCCCGCGCGGCGATTGGCTTCCGCATGGCCGATGCAAGCGAACTCGCATCCGATTTCCCCCCCGCAACGCGCGAGGCCTGGCTCGCGCTGGTCGCCAAGACGCTGGGCGAGGCGCCGTTCGACAGTCTCCGCAGGAGCACGGCCGAAGGCCTGGGCATCGAGCCGCTCTACCCGGAATCCGTCGTCCCCGCGGCCTTCCCGAGCCGGCCGTACGACTCCGACCGGCCATGGGACGTCCGCACCCTCACCGCCCATCCCGACCCCTTCGCCGCCAACGCCGAGATCCTCGCCGACCTCGAAGGCGGCGCGGCCTCGGCCATCGTCCGCATCGACCCGACCGGCAAGGCGGGCGTGGCGATTGGCTCGGCCGACGGCCTCGCCGCCGCGCTGAAGGACGTGGTCCTGGAGTTCGCCCCCATCGGCCTCGACGCGGGGTTCCTGGGCCCGAAGGCGGCCGACTGGCTGGGCGCCGCCGCCAAGGCCTCGCCCGGTGCGAAGCTGCTGTTCCACCTCGATCCCTTGAGCGCCTTCGCCGAAGCCGGCGAAAGCCCTGGCCCGGTGGAGAGCCATCTCGTCTCGGCCGCCACGGTCGCCCACCGGCTCGCCGACACCTACCCGCTAGCCCAGCTCTTCCTCGCCTCGGGCCGCGTGGCCCACGAGGCCGGCGGGGGCGAGGCCCTGGAGGTCGCATTCGCCGCGTCGGCCGCGGTCGCCTACGCCAAGGCGCTGGAGCGCGCCGGCGTTCCGGCGCCCGATGCCCTGGCGCGCATCACCCTCGGGCTCTCGGCCGACGCCGACTACTTCCTGACCATCGCCAAGCTGCGCGCCGTTCGCCTCGTCTGGGCGCGGATCGCCGAGGCCTGCGGAGCCGATGCGCGGGCCCGCGTCGAAGCCCGGTCGTCTCGCCGGATGCTCGCGGCGCGGGATTCCTGGACCAACATGATCCGCCTCACCGCCGCGGCTTTCGGCGCGGCGGTCGGCGGCGCGGACGCGGTGGTCCTCGGCCATTTCACCGACGCCCTGGGACTGCCCACCGCCTTCGCGCGACGCCAGAGCCGCAACGCCCAGCTCGTTCTTATGGAAGAGGCCCACGTCGGGCGCGTGGCCGATCCGGCGGCAGGCTCGGGCTACATCGAGGCGCTGACCGGCGAGATCGCCCGCACCGCCTGGGCGGAGTTCCAGGCCATCGAGGCGCAGGGCGGACTGATCGCGGCCCTCGGCTCGGGCCACGTCGCGCGCAAGGTCGAGGCCGCGCTTGCCGCGCGCCGCGATCCCAAGATCGTCGGCGTCACCGCCTTCCCGCCGGACTCGGACACGCCGGTCGAAGTCGAGCGGCCCGCGCCGAGATCGGTCGAGGCCCCTTCGCCCCGCCTGCCCGGGCCCGACGGCCGATGCCCGCCGCTCGAGCCCATCCGCCTTGCGGAAGCGTACGAGGTGGCCAAGTGAGCGTAGTCTGTTCCGCGGAGGGCGAATGACCGGCTTCCCCGATTTCGCGACCCTGCCCTTCGACGTAGGGGGCCACGGCGCCTCCCGGCCCGCCGCGCCCGCGTGGGAGACGCCCGAAGGGATCGCCGTCAAGCCCGCCTACGGACCGGAGGACATCGCCCGCCTCGGCACCCTTGGCGGCTATCCGGGCCTCGCGCCGTTCCTGCGCGGACCGTATCCGACGATGTACGTCACCAACCCGTGGACCATCCGCCAGTACGCGGGCTTCTCCACGGCCGAGGACTCCAACGCCTTCTACCGGCGCAACCTCGCGGCGGGGCAGATGGGGCTCTCGATCGCCTTCGACCTCGCCACCCACCGCGGCTACGATTCCGACCATCCGCGCGTGAAGGGCGACGTGGGGATGGCCGGCGTCGCCATCGATTCAATTCTCGACATGCGCACGCTGTTCGACGGCATCCCGCTCGACCGGATGAGCGTGTCGATGACCATGAACGGCGCGGTGCTGCCGATCCTGGCGCTCTACATCGTGGCCGCCGAGGAGCAGGGCGTGTCGCACGCCAAGCTCTCGGGCACGATCCAGAACGACATCCTCAAGGAGTTCCTGGTCCGGAACACCTACATCTATCCGCCCGGACCCTCGATGCGGATCGTCTCCGACATCTTCGCCTACACGTCGAAGGAGATGCCGCGGTTCAACTCGATCTCCATCAGCGGCTACCACATGCAGGAGGCCGGGGCGACGCTCGACCTCGAGCTGGCCTACACCCTGGCCGACGGGATCGAGTACGTGCGCGCCGGCGTCGCCGCGGGCTTGCCCGTCGACAGCTTCGCGCCGCGCCTGTCGTTCTTCTGGAACTCGGGCATGAACGCCTTCATGGAGATCGCCAAGCAGCGGGCCGCGCGCCTGCTCTGGGCGAAGCTCATGAAGGAGAACTTCGACCCCAAGGATAGCCGCTCGCTCTCGCTGCGCGCCCACACCCAGACTTCCGGCTGGAGCCTGGCCGCGCACGACGTGTTCAACAACGTCGCGCGCACCGCGATCGAGGCGATGGCCGCGGTCGGCGGCCAGACCCAGAGCCTTCACACCAACTCGCTCGACGAAGCCCTTGCGCTGCCGACGGATTTCTCCGCCCGCATCAGCCGAAACACCCAGCTTTTCCTGCAGCTCGAGAGCGGCCAGACGCGGGTGATCGATCCCTGGGGCGGCAGCTACTACGTCGAGCGGCTCACCGCCGACCTCGCGGCCCGCGCGCTCGAGCACATCGCCGAGGTCGAGGCGCTGGGCGGCATGGCCCGGGCTATCGAGGACGGCCTGCCGAAGCGGCGGATCGAGCAGGCGTCGGCCCGCACCCAGGCGCGGATCGACTCGGGCCATCAGAGCGTCGTCGGCGTGAACCGCTACCGGCCCGAGGGCGCCGACGAGATCCCGGTGCTGAAGGTCGACAACAGCGCCGTCCGCGAGCGGCAGCTCGAGAAGCTCGAGCGGCTCCGGAACGAGCGCGATCCCGAGGCGGTGCGCCGGGCGCTGGAGGCGCTCTCAAGCGGCGCCGCCGTAAACGGCAACCTCCTCGAGCTCTCCGTGAACGCCGCACGCGCCATGGCCACAGTCGGCGAGATTTCCGAGGCGCTGGAGCGCGTCTTCAACCGCCACAAGGCGCACGCCGATGCGGTGAAGGGGGTCTACCTGAAGGAGTCGGGCGTCACGCCGGAGGCCGAGCGCGCCCGCCGGATGGCCGCCGACTTCGCCGCCGCCGACGGCCGCAAGCCGAAGGTGCTGATCGCGAAGATGGGCCAGGACGGCCACGACCGCGGCCAGAAGGTGATCGCCTCCGGCTTCGCCGACCTGGGCTTCGACGTGGAGATCGGCGACCTGTTCCAGACACCCTCGGAGACCGCCGCCCAGGCGGTTGCCGACAACGTCCACGCGGTGGGCGCCTCATCGCTGGCCGCCGGCCATCTGACGCTCGTCCCCGAGCTAAAGGCCGAACTCGCGCGCCTCGGCCGGCCCGACATCATGGTGGTGGTGGGCGGCGTCATCCCGCCGGAGGACTTCAAGACCCTGCAGGACATGGGCGTCGCGGCGATCTTCACGCCTGGGACGCCCGTCCCGGAGGCGGCCATCGTCACCCTTCAGCGGCTGAACGAGCTCCTCGGCTACGCCCAGGAGCAGGCGGCGCAATAAGCCCCCTGCCCTTCACCGTCCGGGCGCGGCTTAGTGGCGGCCTTGCCTGGGGTCGTCCGACGGATCGACATAGCTCGTGACCCACGGCCCCATGCCATTCACCTGCAGCACGGCGTCCTCCTCCACGAAGGTGAAGTGCGGCGCGCCGGCCTCGAAGGCGAAGAAGCCGCCGGCCGTGAGACGGGTGGTTTGGTCCCGATCCGCGCGCTCACCCGCGCCCACCCGGTAGGCGCCCGACAGCACGGTGACGATCTCGGCATTGGCATGGCTGTGCGGCGGGATGGCGTAGCCCTTGGGCAGCTTCATGCGCATCGAGAAGACTTCCGCCTTGGCCGGGTCCCCATAGAGGACGCAGGCTTCCGCGCCGGGCGGCATCGAGACGGGCCCGGGGCCCCAGCCGAATTGTTCGGGCGCCAAGATGCGGTGTCGGCCGGGCGCTTCGGCGGGCGCTGCGCCGGCCGCGCCGGCGGTGGGCTGAACGGTGGTGCTCATGAGAACCTCCTTGGCACGCCGAACGGCGCCAGCGCCGGCGGCGGCTCCGTCTGCCCTAGGCCACGTTCCTGCGAAGACGTTGACCTGCGTCAACTCGCCCAGGCGACGACCGCATCACCCTCCGATCCGCTTGTAGTAGATCGCCGTGCCCACCAGCCCGCCCTGAGGCTTGTAGGCGTAATCGGGGATCACGCCCGCGCGGACCCAGCCCAGGCTCTCATAGAGCTCCGAGGCGCCGCCCTCGGTGGCGGTGTCGAGATTGAGCAGCGTCCGCCCACGCTCCGCCGCCAGCCGCTCGGCCTCGAGCATCAGCGCCCGGGCGATGCCTCGGCCGCGCGCCGCGGGCGCGGTCATCAGCTTCCAGATCTCGGCGCGGAACGGCTGGTTCGGCGGAGTGTCCAGGAACAGCGTCACCGTCCCTTCGAGCCGCCCGTCCCAGAAGCCCCCGAGCACGATCCGGTCGCCGGCCGCCGCGCCGGCCAGCGCATTTTCCCAGTAGGCGCGGGCCTCCCCGATCGGCGTCGGGTCCATGAAATGCACCGAGCCGCCGGCCGCGACCGTCTCGGCCAGGATCTGCGCCAGCCGGTCGACCGTCGCGGCCTCGGCCGACAGACCCTTGATGCTGAGTGCGCCCATGCCTCACCCCCCTCGGCCCATGCAGCGGTTTCGCGCCTGCCGCAAGCATCGCCATCGCGGGCCTCCTGGTCAGATCAATGGGTCCAGCGGCGATCTCATTTTTGTAGAACGACGAAACTCATTTTCAGACAACTACTTAGAATCAAGATATGGATCGTTCTACGATATACCTTGACATTCCTCCGGCGCCGCCGGAACAGGGGCTTCGCGCCGGCGGTTGCAGGGGTGGTCGGCGGGGGCCGAAGGCGCGCCCTGTCACCCGATCGAGGTCCCAGTCATGTTCATCCTTCCCGAGCTTCCCTACGGCTACGACGCGCTCTCCCCGACGCTGTCGGCGGACACGCTCAAGTTCCATCACGACAAGCACCACAAGGCTTACGTCGAAAAGACCAACGCCCTGGCCCAGAAAGCCGGCCTCGAAGGCCGCCCGCTGGAGGACGTGGTCCGCGATGCGCGCCGCCGCGGCGACAGCGCCCTGTTCAACAATGCCGCCCAGGCCTGGAACCACGCCTTCTTCTGGAACTGCATGACGCCTCAGGCGCGGCCGCCGTCCGGCCCGCTGGCGCCGGCGCTAGAGCAGGCGTTCGGCGGCATGGCGGCGTTCAGGAAAGCCTTCGTCGACGAAGGCGCGGGACACTTCGGCTCCGGCTGGGTCTGGCTGGTGACCGGCTCCGAGGGGCTCAAGGTGATCTCGACCCACGACGCCGACGACACCCTGGTGCGCGAGGGTCTGTTCCCGTTGCTCGTCTGCGACCTTTGGGAACACGCCTACTACCTCGACTACAAGAACGACCGGCCGGGCTTCCTGAACCGCTGGTTCGACGAGATCGCCAACTGGGCGTTCGCCGAACGCCAGCTCGCCGCCGCCAACGGTCAGGGCCAGGGCTTCCGGTATCCTTCCGAGAGGGGCGCCGAGCGCCGCCCGCCCGAAGCCGGCGAGTCCCGCCCCACCGCCTGACCGGGGACCGACCACGGCTTGATCTGGGGCAAGTCCGCGGCGGTCGGAGCCCGCTACACTGGCGCTGTCGGGGGACAGAGCGGAGCGGAGACGATGCTCGACTTCCCCGATGCCCGGCGCCGAATGGTGGAGCACCAGCTCGCCGCGCGTGGCGTCGAGGACCCCTACGTCCTCGAGGCGATGGGCCAGACGCCTCGTGAAGCCTTCGTGCCAAGCGGCATGGAGGAGTTCGCCTACGAGGATTCTCCGCTCCCCATCGAGGCCGGCCAGACGATCTCCCAGCCGTTCATCGTCGGGCTGATGATCCAGGCGGCCCGCATCCGGCCTGGCGAACGGGTCCTGGAAGTGGGCGCGGGCTCCGGCTACGCGGCCGCGGTGATGAGCCGCATCGCCTCGGACGTCTTCGCGATCGAGCGGCACGAGGAGCTGACGCGCCTGGCGCAGGGCCGGCTCGACCGCCTGGGCGCGCACAATGTCCACCTGAAGACCGGCGACGGATCGCGCGGATGGCCGGAAGCAGCCCCGTTCGACGCGATCCTGGCGGCCGCCGGCGGCCCCGCCGTGCCGGAAGCCCTGAAGGCCCAGCTCGCGGTTGGCGGGCGGCTCGTGATGCCGGTCGGGCCAGAGCCGGGCCTGCAGCGCCTGGTCAAGCTCACCCGCGAGGCCGACGACCGGTTCGAGGAAGAAGACCTCGGCGAGGTCGCCTTCGTGCCGCTGGTCGGCGAGCACGGCTGGGCCTCCGAGACCCCGCCGCATCCGGTCCGCGAGCCGCGCAGCTTCCGCGAGCCGGACCCGCCGGCCTCGATCCCCGAAATGATCCAGCGGGCGGCCGAGCCGCTTCCGGACCTCGACGACCCGGCGTTCGGCGCCCTTTTCGACCGCTTCGCTGACGCCAGGGTGGTGCTGCTGGGCGAGGCCAGCCACGGGACCTCCGAGTTCTACCGGGCCCGCGCGGCGATCACGCGCCGGCTCATCGACCGGCATGGCTTCCGCATCGTGGCCGTCGAGGCGGACTGGCCCGACGCGGCCCATCTCGACCGATACGTCCGCCACCTGCCGCCTCGCAGGCACGACGAGCCCCCGTTCCGCCGCTTCCCGACCTGGATGTGGCGCAACGCCGACGTGGAGGCGTTCATCGAGCGCCTGCGCGAATGGAACCTCGCGCGGCCGGTCGAGGACCGGGCGGGCTTCTATGGCCTCGACCTCTACAATCTCTCCGCCTCCATCCGGGGCGTGCTCGACTACCTCGACCGGGTCGATCCCGAGGCCGCGCAGATCGCCCGCGCCCGGTACGGCTGTCTGACGCCCTGGGCGAAGGATCCGCAGACCTACGGCCGACTGGCCCTCTCCTCCGGCTATCGCGCCTGCGAGGACGGCGTCGTGAAGACTCTGCGGGAACTCCTTGAAAACAAGCTTGAATATGCCGCCGCCGACGGCGAGCGCTTTCTCGACGCGGCGGGCAATGCCCGGCTGGTGAAGAACGCCGAGGCCTACTATCGGGCCATGTACTACGGCTCCGCGGAAAGCTGGAACCTGCGCGACACCCACATGTTCGAGACGCTCTGCAGCCTGCTCGACGCCAAGGGGCCGGACGCCAGGGCGGTGGTCTGGGCGCACAACTCCCACATCGGCGACGCGTCCAAGACGGAGATGGGCGTGGAGCGCGACGAGCTGAACATCGGCCAGCTCTGCCGCGAGCGGTTCGGCGTCGATGCGGCCCTGATCGGCTTCGGGACCCACGCCGGGACGGTGGCCTGCGCCGACGATTGGGACGCGCCGATGAAGGTCAAGCACGTGAACCCGTCGCTCGAGGCGAGCTACGAGCGCCTGGCCCACGACGCCGGCGTGCCGCGCTTCCTGCTCGACCTGCGCGACGGCGTGCACGATCCGCTCCGCTATCGCCTGCTCGCACCCCGGCTCGAGCGCTTCATCGGCGTCATCTACCGGCCCGAGACCGAGCGCTGGAGCCACTACGTGAGCTGCTCCCTGCCGCAGCAGTTCGACGGCTACGTCTGGTTCGACGAGAGCTGCGCCGTCACGCCCCTCGCGACGAAGGCGCGCAAAGGCGCCGAAGAGACCTATCCGTCCGGACTTTGACGCCGGTCTTCGGCGCGCCGGAACCGCCGGCTCCGGGGCCGGTTGATCGGCCGGTGGGGTATGCCGAAAGGGAGACTGCCATGAAGATCTCGGAGTGCATGACCCGCGACGTCCAGCTCGCGCGACCGGAAATGCCCTTGCGCGAGGCCGCGCGCCTGATGGCGGAGTGTGACGCCGGCGCCCTGCCCGTCGGCGACAACGACCGGCTGGTCGGCATGATCACCGACCGCGACATGGCGATCCGCGGCCTCGCCCAGGGGCTCGGACCCGAAGCCCGCGTGAGCGAAGTCATGTCGCGTGAGCTCCGCTACTGCTTCGAGGACGACGACGCCGACGACGTCCTCGAGACGATGGGTGAAGAGCAGATCCGCAGGATGCCGGTCATCAGCCGCCAGAAGCGGCTGGTGGGGATCGTCTCCCTCGGCGACCTCTCCAAGAGTCACGAGCCGCAGCGCGCCGGCGAAGCGCTCTGCGACATCTCACGGCAGGGTGGGCAACACTCGCAGACCGCCCACTAGAGCGCGCCAAAGCAAGGCGCCCTCGTTTGGA
>Ga0316628_100004883_pt1 | contig 10628 bp, 5 predicted proteins | sample OWC_Aug_M2_C1_D5_FD_207648 | JGI IMG/M metagenome (GOLD analysis project Ga0316628, IMG submission 207648) | Wetland soil microbial communities from Old Woman Creek delta, Ohio, United States - OWC_Aug_M2_C1_D5_C | ecosystem: Environmental > Terrestrial > Soil > Wetlands | place: USA: Ohio... | reverse complement strand
GTCGGCATAGGCCGTGAACGAGAACCTGTCGCTATAGTACTTGGCATAATAGTAATAGGCGTCGAACCACATCCGCGAGACGGGCTCGGAATAGCGGATCTCGACGGAGGGCGCGGACATGTCCACGGAATCCTGGGGGCCTTCCTGCCACCAGGTGTTGTAGTAGCCGAGCTTGAAGTTCAGGAGGAGGTTCGGGCTCAGCGTCCAGGTGTCCTCGGCATGGAAGTACCAGGAGGGCCCCTTCTGATCATAGGTCACTTCGAACGGATAGCGGGGGCCGGCGTCCCGGTTGGGCTGGATCTTGTTGTCGAAATTGGCCCAGAACATGAGCTGGTTGTTCTTGAAGGGTTGCGCGGTGAGCTTGCCCGTCCAATGGATGAGGTCCGTGTACTCGGTGCCCGGCTGGCCGTCGACCTCGTAGCCGATAATATATCTGTCGATCTCGGTCCGCCGGAAGGACGTGAAGAACCAGAGCTTGTCCTTGATGATGGGACCGCCGAGGTCGCCGCCGTAATCGTAGTAGTATCTCGTCGGGTTCCCGAAGCCCGCATCCTCGTATTCCGGCGTGGCCGGGACGTTGTTGGCCTGGATCCAGTTCCAGGTAGGCTCGGCATAGACGCTGAGCCCGCCGCTGAGCCTGTTGCCGCCGGACTTGGTGATCATGTTGAGGACGACGCCGCTCGACTGGATGTCCACGGCGTGGGCGCCTGTCTCGATGGAGATCTCGGCGAACGAATCGAAGTCGAAGTACATGATCGAGGCCCCGTTCATCGCCGCGTCCACGACCTGGATGCCGTCCAGGTTGTATTGGGTCTGGCCCCTGAGGGTGCCGCGGACGTAGCCGTGGCCCTGATTGCCGGCTTGGTTGCCGCCGACGTTCTGTTGGTCCATGACCATGCCGGGCGTCATCTCCATCAGGCTCCACGGGTCGCGGGCGCTGGGCAGCTTCTGGAGCATTTCCAGGGTGAAATTCGTGGCGACCGTGGTCGACTTGACGTCGACGACGGGCGTCTCGCCGACGACCGTCACCGTCTCCTCGACGGCCGCCTGGCTTATGGTGGCGTTCGCCGTCGTGGTCGCGCGAAGGGCGACGACGACGCCCTGTTTGATGAGCTTGCTGAATCCGGTCAGCTCAAATGTGACCTCGTACTTGCCGACGGGGAGCAGGACGAAGCGATAGGTCCCGCTCGCCGTGGTCGTGGTGGACAGGGTTTTCTGGATCAGCGCCGGGCTCGAGATGGTCACGGCGACACCCGGCAGGGCGGCGCCGTCCTGGTCCGTCACCTTGCCGCTGATGACGCCGGTCTGGGTCGAATCCTGGGCCGCGACGAGCGTCACGGCGAGGGCTAGAAATACTGCGATGGAAATCAGTTTTTTCATTGAATGTACAACCCCCTTTCTTTCCTCCTTCTACGATAATAGCGGCGATGATTGTAGATGGATGACTGGCTTCTGGAATGTTCTCTTATGGTACCTCCTTGAATATAAATGATGCAATATGATGAATAGCAGCAAATTTATCGATTTTTTATGCGGAAATCAAGCTCTTTCTAGCGACGCCCGGAAGGCCAAATGCAGGAGGCGAAGGCCGCCGCTAGAGCGGGAGAAGACGCTTGCTCCTCTGGGCTTGACAACCGGCCGGGGTCAAGGCTATCCTCCCTGCCAGGAGGTCCTGATAAGGGACCCAAAATGATGTATCCGGGGGTTTAACCATGAAGAAAGGCGTATTGGTCTGCGCGGCGGTCCTGGCGCTCGCGGCGTTCGCGCCGAGGCCGATGGAGGCGGCGGTCACCTTCGACCTGGGCCTCAAGGGCGGCGTTTCGATCTCCAACGCCAGATGGAGCGACGACGACGGCTCGGAGAAGTCCTTGGTGAAGCCGACGTTCGGGGTGTTCGCCACGATCAACGTCACCCCGGCGATCGCCATCCAGCCGGAGATCAATTATCTGACGGTCGGCGAGTTGTGGTCGGACACGTTGGATGACACGGCCTATAAAGACGTTCTCTTTCAGAACTACCTCCACATCCCCGTTCTGCTCAAGGCGCGCCTCTCCCAACAGGGCCAGATCGTTCCGGTCATCTTCGCCGGGCCGGCCGTCAATGTCCTCTTGAGCGCCCATGATAAGACCTATGTGGACGGAGTGCTGGATGATGATGAGAATGTCAAGGAGTGGTTCAAGTCCACGGAGTTCGGCGTCGACTTCGGCGTGGCCGCGGAGATGATGATGAGCAGTATCAAGCTCATAATTGACCTCCGCTATTATCTGGGCCTGACGAATCCCTACATCGAGCCGGAGTTCTACAGCGTAAAAAACAATGCCGTGATGATCACGATCGGCGCCGGATTCGACCTTTCCGCGCGCTAGCTTTCGGCGATCTGAAGGAGGGAGGATCCGGGCGGGGAGCTCGCCGCCGCGGTCCTAGCCGTCCGGCTCAGAAAACGCTCGCTCCCTTGGGCTTGACAACGACCGGGGCAAAGAATACGCTCCCTTGGCGGTCCTGAAAAGGGACCCAAGCTCATGTGTCAGGGGTGGAAGAATGAAAAAGAGCGCGACGGCCCTTGCCGCGATCCTGATGCTGGCGGCCTTCATGCCGCGGCCAGCTTTGGCCGAAGTCACATTCGACCTGGGCGCCAAGGCCGGCGTATCGATCTCCAACGCCAGGTGGAACGACGACGACGGGACGGAGAAGCCCTTGGTGAGGCCGACGTTCGGCGCGTTCGCCGCCGTCAACATCACCCCGAATCTCGCCGTCCAGCCGGAGATCGATTATCTGACTGTCGGCGAGTCGTGGACGGGCACGCTCGATTCCTCGACATATAAGGAAATAATCCTGCAGAACTACCTCCACGTCCCCGTTCTGATCAAGGCCCGCCTCGCCCGGAAGGGCGATGTTGTCCCGGTCGCCTTCGCCGGGCCGGCGCTCAATGTCCTCTTGAGCGCCCGTTACAAAGGATACTTGGACGGCACCCTGGACGCGGACGAGGATATCAAGGAGGTCTTCAAGTCCACAGAGTTCGGCGCCGACTTCGGCCTGGGAGTGGAGATGTCGAAGGACAATATCAAGTTCATCCTCGAGGCCCGCTGTTACCTGGGTCTGTCCGATCCCTACATCCCGGAGGACGCCGAGGATATGTATACGCTGAAGAACAACGCCTTGATGATCACGTACGGCGTCATGTTCTGATCCGGAGTGATCGGTTTGTTATCGGCTTGCCTTGGCTAACGCATCTATCAGAAAATAAATAGAATAGTTAGTTTTTAGGGCCAATTTTAGGCCCAATTCGCGTTTTTCCTGGCGAAAAATCTCGCTTTATCTCATATATCCGGCTGAGCCATAAAAATGGTTTTTTGCCATTAAAAAACAGATTTAAGGCCGATTTTTAGTATAAAGAATCCATTAATTTTATTTAATATCAAATAGATGCGTTAGCCAAGGCCAAATCAAGGCGGGCGAGCGCGGCGTCGCGGCCGGGATCGCCGAGGACGAGAGCGGCCACGGCACCCTTGGCCTTGAACAGGAACCAGCGCCCGGCCTCGTTGCGGCCCTCGACGAGGCCGCCGTCGCGACGGACGTACAGCAGGAATTCATCGAATACGGCCAGAACGCTCTCCTCGAGGGTCGCCGCCCCGGTCGCCGTCTTGAACTCGACGACGACCAGCTTGGAGATGGAAGGCGCGAAGCCGTACTTGGCCGAGTAGGCCTCGGTGGTCCCGCCGAATCCCCAGAAGTCAGCCTCGAGGAGCGGCGATTCGTTCTGGGCCGCGAGCGGGCCTTTGATGTAACGCCGGCTGCCGGGGACCAGGCCGGCGCTCGGCAGCCGATCCAGGCCCTTCGGCCGCTCGGTCCCCCGGCCGGGGACCTTCGGCTCCAGAGCCGCCGCGAACTCGCCGATCTCCCTGTCCGTGCACTCCGGGGCCATGATGTTGACCGCGTATTCGCCTTTGACCAGCCCGCCCTGACCCGGGCTCACCCAGTGATCCGATCCGACGCCCGGCCAGGCCGCCTCCTCGCCCTCGAGCTTGGTCGAGTAGAAGCCGAAGGCGGCGGGACCCGATTCCATCCGGTAGATCTCGAGGACGAGCTCTTTCGCCGCCCCCGGAGCCGCCGCCGTGTCCGCCGCCCGCTCGAACCTGAAGACGGCCAGCTCGCGGAAGCCGTATTGTAGAACGAGCTCGGCCCCGCCGTCGATGTAGCCGTAGAGGCCGGCCTTCGTATAGGTCTCGACGTCGCCCGTCCGCCGCCAGCCGGGGATGCCGTCTACGGCCCTCATGAGGACGGGCTTTTCTCCGCTGGCGGGGGAGGGGGCGTTGTCGCCGGGCCGGCCGCCGGTCCCGCCCGGGCAGGCCGCGGCCAGGAAACAAGCCAGCAGGGAACAAGCCAGCGCGGCGATTAAAAAATCATCTTTTCTCATCGGGCCGTCCAGGGAAGGAGTATATTCGGGTGCTCGAGAAATGACAACATGGGGGGCGGCCCGGCGCTGACCAGCCCCGTCCCCGCCCCCTCCCGCCGCCTTTTCCCGTGCCATGATCCCGCAAATCGTCTATGATAGGGGGGATGAAACACGAGCGCACGACCCGCCTTGCAGCCTTTTCACACCTTCCCTCGGCCGCCCTGGCGGCCGTCCTTGCGACGGCCGTTCTCCTGTCCGCCGTGCCCGGCCCGGCCCGCGGCGCGGCCTGGAGCCAGGACGAGCCCTCGTCCCGATCCGTCGCCGCGGACGCCGACAAGTACGCCGTCGATAGGACGATCCCCGTCGACCCGAAGATCACGGTGGGCCGCCTCGGGAACGGCCTCCGCTATTGGATCCGCGAGAACCGGGAGCCGAAGAACCGGGCCGAGTTGCGCCTGGTCGTCAAGGCCGGCTCGGTCCTCGAGGACGACGATCAGCAAGGCCTGGCTCACGTCGTCGAGCATCTGGCCTTCAACGGCTCGACTCATTTCCCTAAGCAGAAGCTCATCGAATTCATGGAGTCCATCGGCATGCGCTTCGGCCCGGACCTCAACGCCTTCACCGGCTTCGACGAGACCCTCTACATGCTCAAGGTGCCGACGGATTCTCCCGAGATCCTCCGCAACGCCTTCCTCATCCTCGAGGACTGGGCCCACGGCCTGACCTTCGACGGCCAGGCCATCGACAAGGAGCGGGGCATCATCGTCGAGGAGTGGCGCCTGGGCCAGGGCGCCGACACGCGCCTGCGCGACAGACAATTCCCCGTCCTCCTCCGCGGCTCCCGTTACGCCGAGCGCCTGCCCACCGGGAAAAAAGAGGTCATCGAGACCTTCGCCCATGAGACCCTGAAGCGGTTCTACCGGACCTGGTACCGCCCCGATCTGATGGCCGTCGTCGCCGTCGGCGATTTCGACCGGGCCGGGATCGAGGCGCTCATCAAGGAGCGCTTCGCCCCGATCCCCGTCCCTCCCGGCGCGGCGCCCCGGCCCGTCTATCCCGTGCCCGGCCACGACGAGACGCTGTTCGCCGTGGCCACGGACAAGGAAGCGACGACGAGCGTCGTGGCCGTCTACCGCAAGCTGCCCTTCCTCGACCAGAGCACGATCGGGGCATACCGCCGCATGCTCATCGAGCGGCTCTTCGACAGCATGTTCAATGAGCGCCTGTCGGAGATCGTCCAGAAGCCCGATCCGCCCTTCCTCACGGCCATCTCGAGCAAGCAGCGCTTCGTCGGCCCGGCGGACGTCTACATCCTGTCGGCCCTCGTCGAGGAGGGGCGCATCCCGACGGGGCTCCGGGCCCTCCTGGCCGAAGCGGAGCGGGTGGCCCGGTTCGGCTTCACCCCGACGGAGCTCGAGCGCCGCAAGACCGAGATGCTGCGCATCTTCGAGCGCGCCTTCGCCGAGCGGGAGACCGAGGATTCCGGGGACTACGCCGAGGAGTTCACCCGCAGCTTCCTCGACGGCGAGCCGACGCCCGGCATCGAGTTCGAATACGACCTGCACAGGCATTTCCTGCCCGGCATCACCCTCGACGAGGTCAACGCCCTGGCCCGGGAGCGGATGACCGACCGGGACCGGGTCATCCTGGCCAACATGCCCGAGAAGCCCGGCCTCCATGTGCCCGCCGAGGCCGAGCTCGCCGCCGTCATCGAGGAGGCCAGGCGGCAGGAGCTCTCGCCCTATGCGGACGCGACGACGGACGCGCCGCTCCTCGAGGCCCTGCCCGCGCCGGGCGGGATCGTCTCGGAGCGCGCGATCGAGGCGATCGGCGTCACCGAGTGGAAGCTCTCCAACGGCGTCCGTGTCGTCCTCAAGCCCACGTCCTTCAAGGAGGACGAGATCCTCGTCCGGGCCACGAGCGCCGGGGGCCTGTCGCTGGCCGCGGACGAGTCGCTCGTCCCGGCGAGCACCGCCGACGAGGTCGTGGCCGCCGGCGGCCTGGGCGGCTTCAGCGCCGTTGATCTCCAGAAGAAGCTCACCGGCAAGGCCGTCTTCGTCCAGCCGACAATCGACGAGCTCGAGGAAGGGCTCGCCGGCACGGCCTCGCCGCAGGACGCCGAGGCGCTGTTCCAGCTCATCTACCTGACCTTCACCGCGCCGCGGGCCGACCCCGTCGTCTTCGACGTCATCAAGGCCCAATTGAAGACGCTCCTGGAGAACCGCGCCCGGAGCCCGGAGACCGTCTTCTCGGACACGCTGCGCGCGGCGATGCAGAGGGACCACCCGAGGTTCCGGCCGATGAGGGTCGACGAGATCCCGGAGATGGATCTGGACAAGTCAATGGCCTTCTACCGGGACCGGTTCGCCGAGGCCGGCGACTTCACGTTCGTCTTCGTCGGCAACCTGGACCTGGAGAAGCTCCGGCCCCTCGTCTGCCGCTACCTGGCCTCCCTGCCGACCGTCGGACGCAAGGAATCATGGCGCGACTGGCGGATCCCGCCGCCCGAGGGCGTGGTCAAGAGGATCGTCAGGAAGGGGACCGAGCCCAAGAGCCTGACGGCCATCGTCTTCTCCGGGGCCTTCCGCAACGACGCCGCGAACCGCATCGCCTTGGGCGCGGCGGCGCAGGTCCTCGAGACCCGGCTGCGCAAGCTCCTCCGCGAGGAGTTGAGCGGCACCTATGAAGTCGGTGTCCGGCCGTCCTTCGCCAAGATCCCGCGCGAGGAATACCGGGTGACGATCGACCTCGGCGCCGCCCCCGACCGCATCATCGGCCTGACCCGGGTCATTTTCCGGGAGATCAAGACGCTCGGGAAACAAGGGCCGGCCGCGAAGGAGGTCGAGGACGTGCGGACGGCCGAGTTCCGCGATTACGAGACCATCAGCCGGCAGAACGGCTGGTGGCTGGCCCAGCTCGCCGAGCGCTACCGGATCGGCGAGGACCCGGCAGGTATCGTTCGCTTCCCGGAATCGTTGAAGCTCCTGACACGGGACTCGGTCAAGGCCGCGGCCCGGACCTACTTCAACACGAAGCGCTACGTCCAGGTCACGCTCTACCCGGAGAAATGATTTTTATCAGCTTGGCACGTTAGCCAAGGCCCTTAATTCAGCCCTTCGGCCGGAGGAGCTCGATGAACGGGGGGTAATCCCAAAGTGGCTCCAGGTCGATGTCGCGGTGGAGGTAGACGCCATAGTACCGGCCCTGGCTGAAGGCCTCCTTAAGGAGGGCGACAGCCCGCTCCTTTTCGCCGAGGAGCGCGACGATGCGGGCCTGCTGATACAGATGATTGCCGAAAAGATAGGGCCGCTCGATCTTCCCTAATTCTTCGGAGATTCTCATGGCCTTTTCCCGGTCCCCCCGCCGGGCGGCCAACGTCCCCAAGTATCCTTGATAATCAATATCCTCCGGGTGCTCGGCGGCCAAAGACTCGAAAATCCTTCCGGCCTCGTCCCATCGCCCGGCAAAATAGAGGGCGTCGGCGTAAAACTCCTGAAGCGTTTCGGTTCTTCTCTCGGCCTCGGGGCGGCTCTCGGCCCACTTGATGGCTGCAGCGGCCATCTCCTCTGCAGCGTCCTTGTGCCCATGGGCATCGAATTCCAGGGCCGCTTCCATCATAACGCCGCCGGGCGTTCCGCTGGCCGCATCAACGTTCAGACATCCCTCGACGATCTTTCCGACCTCGCTGATCTTGCCGAGAGCCGCCAGGGCACGGGCTTCCTTGGCCGGAAAACCCAGGTCCTTGGGAAAATACTTCCTCCCCAGCCTTGCGACGTTCAGCTCTTTCCGGTATTCCCCGAGCATGTGATGCGCATCGGCCAGCTCATCGATCATCCAGGCGTTGGCGGGCCGTGTGAAGGCGATCTTCGGGTCTTGAGAATACATCCAGGAGTAGACTTCGACGGTCTCCCGAGGGCGGTTGTTCCGCTTTGCGTAGAGTCCGGTGAGGTACTTGACCATGAACTGGTTAGGCGACAGTTTTTCGGCCTCCCGGATCAATTGGAGGGCCTTCTCTTTCTGGCCCTTGAGCTTCGCGTCATACCACTCGAGAAGGCGGTTTTCTAAGGGTGAAAGCTCATCCCGGAATGCGAAAATGGATCGAAGGTGAGCGGCAGCTTCCTCGTAGCGGTCCCGGTCTCCAAAGGAGATAGCCAACCAAAATTTGGGCATCACAAACGTCGGATCCAGCTCAACGGCCCGGGTGAAATGGCGGACCGACTGTTCGTAATCTATGCCCCAATGGTCCAGGCCCTGAAGGAATTCCTGGTAGGCCTCATAAACGGGCGGCCGGCGGAACGTCTGGGCATATTCGCGAGAGAACACACCCGTAAGATGTATGGCTACGGCGCCCATGACTCTCTGAGCCAATTCTGTGATCAGCCCCATTTTGTCGTCGGGGCTCCCTTTAAGTGGCTCGAGAGATGGAATTTCCTTGTGATGGACGACATCAGTGATTTTTGCGTCGAACTGGAGCTTGTCGTCGATCAAATAATAGGCCCCGGAAACGAGCGTTCCGGCCCCCGTGCTCTTGGCCAGGGCGCTGAGGTCGGCTTGCCCCCTTATACTCCCGGACCCGGCACCCATGACCCGGGAAGCCTCCAGGACAGATATCGTCGGGACGACCTCCACGATCCCCATTTGAGACAAGCCGCCGGTGATAACGTCGGCGGCATACTGGCCCAATTGGTCAAGGGTCGCATCGCCCGTCCGGTTGACGAAGACGCTGACCAGGGCGAGCTTCGGGTTCAGGGCCGGCCCGGCCTTCCGGGCTGGGAAGAAATAGGCCGCTGCGGCGACAACTGCTATCGCCAGGATCGACGGAAGAAGCATCTTCCTGAGGTTGAACTTAACGGTGATCTCCTTGGTCGTCAGGCCCTTTCTTTTCGGAACGGCCTTCTCCGTCGCCGGCAGGCCTTCCTCGATCCTGGCCAGGTCGGCGTCCAGGGCCCGGGCGCTCTCGTAGCGCGCCGCCTTGTCCTTCTCTAGGCACTTGAGAATGATCCGAGAGAGGCTTTCCGGGATCTGGGGACTGATCTTCCTCGGGTCCTCGGGCGCCTCGTACTTGTGCTTGTGGGCGATGCTGAGCGCCGTTTCGCCGTCGAAGGGCCGCCTGCCCGCGACCATCTCATAGAGGATGACGCCCAGCGAATAGATGTCCGACCTGTGGTCGGCGTCCTTCCCCTCGACCTGCTCCGGGCTCATATACTCGGGCGTCCCCATGAACGTTCCGGCGCCGGTTATGCTTTTCCCGGTGAGGGAGCGGGCGATCCCGAAGTCCATGATCCGGGCATTGCCGTCCTCATCGAGCATGATGTTCTGGGGCTTGAGGTCGCGGTGGACGACACCCAGCTTGTGCGCGTCCTCGAGGCCGTCGCAGACCTGGCGGGCGATGGCAACCGCCTGCCCCGGGCTCAGCCGACCGACCTTGCGGATGAGCTGGCGGAGGTCCTCGCCGTGGACGTACTCCATCGTGATGTAGCGGGTGCCCTTGTCCTCCCCCAGGTCGAACATTTGGCAGACGTTCTTGTGGCGGATCTTGCGGGCCAGCTTGAGCTCGTTGGAGAACCGCTCTAGGGACTTTTTGTCCAGGCCGGCTTCGGGCCGTATAAGCTTCAAGGCGATCTTCTCGCCGACTTTAGTGTCCTGGACCTTGTAAACCTTGCCCATGCCGCCGTGGCCCAGCTCCTCGATGACCTGGTAGCGGCCGGCGAAGGTGGAGCCGGTCGTGAGCTCCCCCCTCGGCGCCGACAAGGTTTCTGTGGGGCCCGGCCAGGGCTCTGCGGGTGAATCGAGCCGGGTGGCGCACTTCCCGCAGTATGTGGATTCAGGCGGGTTCTCAGAGTGACAATTCGGGCACTTCATGGCCGATTCCCCGGATCTGCGCTTGGCCTTAGGATATCGGCTATGAGGGCAATAGTCAACAAGCTCCGCGGCGCACAACATGCTCGGGTTGGCCGCGGGCGTCGACTCTCGCCAAGCCCAGGGTGTCTCCGATCTTCTGGTCCAGCCCCCTATATTGAATGGAGTGGGATTCCTCTTCTTAGGCCGTGCAACTGCTGGTTTAAGCTGACTGTGCCCAGAGGACAGGAAGGCCGATCTTTCACGTATAGAAGCTCAGCCACCACAAGATTTGCACAGGATAATAATGATGATCGAACCGGCAAGAAGGTTGGTTTGGATTTGACATATCTCACTGGGCGGATTAATATATACATACAAGGATGTATGTATGCGG
>Ga0316628_100004882_pt1 | contig 10629 bp, 4 predicted proteins | sample OWC_Aug_M2_C1_D5_FD_207648 | JGI IMG/M metagenome (GOLD analysis project Ga0316628, IMG submission 207648) | Wetland soil microbial communities from Old Woman Creek delta, Ohio, United States - OWC_Aug_M2_C1_D5_C | ecosystem: Environmental > Terrestrial > Soil > Wetlands | place: USA: Ohio... | reverse complement strand
CGTGTTCACGGCATAGCCGGCGGTCGCCCTCAGCAGCGCGGGTCCCTCGAGGGCGTCCTGGGTGAGGTCCCAGATGGCGGCCTGCACTTCCGCAGGGAATGCCCCGAGCAGGTTTTCCAGCCGCCCACGGTTTTGATGCAGCACGGCCTTCGAGGCCAGGCTGAACCTGGGGTATGCCCTTACGTGAGGAAATACCTCCAGAAGCGTGCGGGGAATCTCGCGGCTCTCACCCACGCCTCCCACCATGAGAACCCCTCCGGGCGTGAGGTGCCCGGCGGCCAGGGTGAAGAATTCGCGCGAGTGGAGGTTGTTGCTGTAGGCGCTGGTTGTGCGCAGCGGATCCATGAGGATCACATCGTACTTCTCCGCAGTCCGGACAAGGAAACGCCGCCCGTCATCGATCACCACCTGAACCCTTCTATCGTCAAGGATGCCCGTAAACACGGGGAATTTCCGGAGGTTCTTGATGACGGACCCGCAAAGCTCGACGACCGTGACCTTCCGGACTTCGGCAGGGATGAGTGCCGCCTCGGTGATCGATCCGGCCCCGAATCCGATGACCAGGGCTTTTTCCGGGGAGGGGGCGAAGGTCAACCCCTCGATGGCCTCGGCGTAAAAAAGCGGCCCCGGGCGGTAGCCGTGTCCCTGTCCGTTGATGAAGTTCCGGAATTGCCCTTCGTCCTGGTAGGTGAGAACTACGGCGTCGAATCCCTCCTCGAGCCGGCTCACGCTCCCTGCGGTCGGTGGCTCGTGCATCGCCTGGTACAAGCGGCCCCGGCCCGGAAAACCGGCCGCCGCTGCCAGGATAATGAGAATCACCCCTGCAAATCGCCAGGCGCCCGAACTGCGCGTGCCCTTGCGGGCGGCGGGCGCCAAAGCGAAGAGAAGCCCGGCCAGGCCGAACGTCAGAATCGCATTCTCCGTACCGGCAAGCGGGAGCAGGACGAATCCGGTGAGCAGGCCGCCGAGAACGTTTCCGACGACCCCGAAGAAATATGTCGTTCCGACCGCTTGCCCCTCCCGGCCGCGCCCGGTGAAAGCCAGGGACGAGATCAGCGGAAAACTCGCTCCCATGAGCAGCGTGGGCACGAACAGGAACGCGAGCGGCCACAGGAAAACGTCGAAAAAGAGGAAGACATTTCCAAGCGAGAGCAGCCCCGGCCGCCGCAAGAACAGCGCGAGCGACGGATGCAGCTCCGAAGCGAAGGAGAGGCGGGTGAGCACCTGCGCCGGAGTATGGACCGTAAGATAAAAGTAGGCCGTAAAGCTCACCAGGACTGACAGTCCGGTCAGGAACTGAATGACGAAGAAGAGGTCTTTACGCGAGACCGCCGGTCTCCCGGCAAGATACCCGTGGATCGCGCGGCTGCCGAGGGCGATGCCAGCCAGGTACACGGCCAGGATGCTGGAGAACGCGTAAGGCGAGTCTTTCACCAGGATGCCGATGACCCGGAACCAGATGATCTCGTAGCCGATTGCGATGAAGCCGGTGACAAACACGAAAAGGTATGCAAGCTTGCCGAGGGGAGCGCCGGAATCGAGTCGTGGACTCCCGCGCTGCCCGTGGTCCGGAGTCTGCCGCGCGGCCGCCTTCGCCAGCAGGATCGCGAAGGCAAGGACGAAATCCGCAGCGGCCGCGAGGTAGATGGAGCCATCCAGTCCGAGGAGCGGCACGAGGATATAGCCCGTGAAGGCCGCGCCGAGCGCCGCGCCGAGCGTGTTCACGAAATAGAGGCGGCTGACGCTGAAGGTGAAATCGCCGGTGATCCGGGTGAAAATCGCTGTAAGCAACGGAAGCGAAATTCCCATCAGAAGCGTGGGTATGCAGAGAAAGGCGAAGACGCAGACGAAAGATGCTGCGGGCGCAGCCCCGGAGGTGAGCCTTCCCAACGCCGGGATCAGGGGGAGGCTCGCGAGCCCGGCAAGACCGAGGGCGCCTTCGACCGCGGCGTAGAGCGCGTATGGATCACGCACGCGGCCCGCGAGCCGGCCTCCGGTCAGCGAGCCCAGCCCCAGTCCCAGCATGAAGGCGCTGACAATCAGGGTGATGGAAACGGCGCCGACGCCGTAGTTCAATGTCAGCATCCGCTGCCAGGCGACCTGATACACGAGACCGGCGAATCCGGAGCAGAAAAAGACCGAAGCGAGTGTCGCGGCCGGGCGCACGAGATTTCGGTTCCTTTCCCTCAAAGACTACAATCCACACAAAGACACTAAGGCACAAAGACACAAAACAACTATTTAAAAAAGAAGTGTCATTTGTGTCCAGGTGTCTTCGTGTCTTTGTGTTTGAGGGTGTGGGGATACAAGGCCTACGGGTAGTAGCGGCCGATGCGCTCGACGATGGCTCTCTTCAGGTTCAGGGGCGATAGCTCCCCCGGAATCCGGTAGATGATCTTCCCTCCCGGCTCGACCACGATCGTGTATGGAAGCGATCCGGGCGATTCCTTGTCGATGGCGGACATCAGCTTGTACTTGTCATCGTGGCTGAAGATGTAGTTTTTCGAGGACGCCTGCTGTTTTTTCAGGAAAGACAGGACGGCTTCCTTGTTTTCCGGAGCGTCCGCGCTGATCGTGATGAGCTCAAAGTCTCTTCCGCGGTACATCCGGTTGATAGCAACCAGCTCCGGAAATTCGATCACGCAAGGGCCGCACCACGTCGCCCAGAGGTTGATCAAACGCACCTTGTTCGAATCGTTCCGGACCAGCGCCTGAACGCCGGCCGCGTCGATCGGCTCCACAGAGACAGGTTCGTTCGCCCATTTATCGAATCCCGCTTTGACTGTGGACCTTTTATCCGACCACTTGATCGAACAGCCGAACGTTCTGGTTTTTTCGACGGGAACCGGGCGGCCGGCGAGGAGCGCTTCGATGGCGTTGCGCGTGTCGGTGGAAGCGACCTTCGCGGGCTTCTCGGCATCGTCGATCCGGCCGGCATATCGCAGCTTTCGGGCTTTGTCGAAGATGAACACGTGGGGCGTTGCGGTCGGACCGTAGGCGAGGGAGACTTTCTGATTCTCGCCGTCGTATAGGTACGGGAAGGTGAAGTGGTGATCCCTGGCCCGAATCTTCATCTCCTCGAGCGAATCGCTCAAATCCGTGTAGCCCAGCTCGTCGAGGCGGACCGCCAGAGGATCGTTGGGAGAAATCGCGACCAGCGCGACCCCTTTCCCGCGGTAATCGTCCGCGAGCGCCTGGATGCGCTTTTCGTAGGCCTGTGCGGTGGGGCAGTGGTTGCAGGTAAAGACGACTGCGAGGATCGACGCGTCCGAGTAATCCGACAGCCTGTGGTTTCGCCCGTCAACCCCGGGGAGATTGAAATCGGGCGCGGGCGCTCCGATCTCGAGTGTCTTTGGCAACTCGGCTGCCATGCCGCGGATGGCGGTTCCCCAGAGAACAAGCAGGGTGAACGTCCGTACCAGGCTCATGCGGAATTCCTCCCGAAATGAGCCATTCTACCCGTCGCCGCGAGTTTCAGGTATCAATTCGTGTAGCTCAGCTCAGGGTACCAGTCGGCCCCGCGGCCTTCGGGGGTCAAGTCCAGCAGATTCCACAAAGGCCAAAGAAGATCCACGTGTCGTTGATTCTGACCACGGTCGGCGGGAGCGAAAAGCAATTCGGTCGCGTAATAGTGGCGGATCTTGCCGCGTTCCTTCACGAAAACGTTGAGGATCGGCAATTGCGAGCCGTCCGGCCCCTCCCCGTGATAGTCGAGGTTGTAGCTGTTTCCCGCCGAGGACAGGAGGCGCAACCGGCGCCAGCCTCGTTCCCTGGCAAACTCCAGGATTCGCGGCAGCGGCGATTTTGCGACGACCGCAAAATTCACTCGCTGCGTGACGTGCTGCGCGTTGCCTTCGAGGGAGTCGAGAAGCGACGTGCACATCTGGCAGGGCTTTTCCATGGCCGGCCCGAACATGAAGCTGTAAAGGATGAGCGTGTCTTTGCCCGGAGCGAACAGTTCAGAAAGTTTAACCTGCCGTGTGTCTCCGGCTGGGGAGGCAGCTTCGCTGAAGACGTAATCTTCCGGCACAAACCCGCCGGCCGGAAGCTTGCGCCGGAGAGAGGCGACTGCCTCGACTTTTCTCCGCAGATCGATTTCCGCCTTGAGCAGGCGATTGCGCGATCGTCTGTATGCGGACGATTCGCCAGGAAAGTGCTCGTCATGGAGCGCTCGTGAAACGCCCGAGGAGCCTTTGCGGACTGTTTTGCCGGTCTTACGTGTGGTCATGTTACTCCCTGAAGCTTCCTTGTGTCTTTGTGGTCGGCATCTTTCCCGAGTGTCTTTCATTTAGACTATACTAGCAACCGTTCAAGCTGAACAGTGCAAGGAGATTCCGATGAAGTTTGCCGAAGTGCCTCCCCAGTTCGACGCACCTGCCGAGGAAACGAGGATCCTCAAGTTCTGGGACGAGAACAACATTTACGCCAAATCGCTCGAGCGCCGGCGCGGTGCGCCTCCCTTCGTCTTCTACGAGGGACCCCCGACGGCCAACGGGTTGCCGCATCCCGGGCACTGCCTGACGCGAGTCATCAAGGATCTCTTCCTGCGCTACAAGACCATGTGCGGTTTCTACTGCGAGCGCCGGGCCGGCTGGGACACTCACGGCCTTCCCGTCGAAGTCGAGGTTTCGAAAGAGCTCGGCATCCACAGCAAGGAGGAAATCGAGGCTTACGGGATCGAGCCCTTCATCCACCGCTGCGTAGAGTCGGTCTTTCGGTACACGAAAGAATGGGAGGAACTGACCCGGAGGCTCGGCTTCTGGGTCGATCTCCAGAGCGCGTACGTCACCTACCACCAGAGCTATGTCGAGAGCGTCTGGTGGGCGCTGAAAACCCTGTTCGAGGCCGGACTGCTCTACCGCGGCCACAAAATCGTCTGGTGGTGGGCCCAGGGCGGCACGGCGCTCTCCAGCGGGGAAGTGGGCCAGGGATACCGCGAGGTGGCCGACCCGAGCGTCTACGTGCGCCTGCCGGTGATCGATCAGCCGCACACTTCGCTGCTTGTCTGGACCACGACTCCGTGGACTCTCCCTTCGAACCAGTTCGTCGCCGTGCGGCCGGATATCTCCTACTCGATGGTTCGCGACACCGCAGGCGGAGAAGTGCTCTACATTGCCACGGAACTGGTCGCCGACGTCGCGAAACGCGCGAAGAAGACTCTCGAAACCATCAAGACCTGTGCGGGCGCCGATCTTGCAGGGATCCGCTATGTTCCGCCTTTCGACTTCTACTACGAGAAGCAGGGCAGCCGTACCGCCGCGCTGAAGGAGGGCGGCGCTGCCCACATCGGCTGGCGCGTGCTGACCGCGGATTTCGTCACCACGGACACCGGTACCGGCCTGGTTCACCAGTCCCCGGCCTTCGGCGAGGCCGACTTTGACCTCTTGAGGGTGGAACGCGAACGTTTTGCCGATCCGGAGTCCGTGCCGCTCCTCTGCCCGGTCGCTCCCGACGGCCGTTTCACCGACGAAGCTCCCCCCTGGGCGGGTCGCTGGGTCAAGGACGCCGACAAGGACATCATTCGGGCGCTCAGGGCGTCGGATCGCCTTTTCCACCAGGAGCGGTTCCTGCACGATTACCCCTTCTGCTGGCGCGCCGAGCAGGATCCGCTCATCCAGTATCCGCGCGAAAGCTGGTTCATTCGGACAACCGATTTCGTGCGGGACATGCTGGACAACAACGGCCAGATCAACTGGCTGCCCGGCCACATCAAGGAGGGCCGCTTCGGGAAATTCCTCGAAAGCAACGTCGACTGGTCGCTCTCGAGGGAACGCTATTGGGGCACCCCGCTCCCAATCTGGATCTGCGAGAAGACCGGGCACATGGAAGCGGTCGCGTCCTACGCGGAGCTTCTGGCCAAGCCGGGAGTGCAGGGAACGGAGGCTTTCGAGGAGGCGGCGCAGCGCAGCAGCGGCATCAGCCCGCACCTCAAGGTGCACCGGCCCTACATCGACGCCGTTACCTATGAATCGCCCAGGGCGAAGGGCGCCCGGATGCGGCGTGTTCCCGAAGTCATCGATTGCTGGTTCGACAGCGGCGCGATGACTTTTGCCCAGTTCGGCTGGCCGCACCAGGGGCGCGATCTCTTCGCGCACGCGTTCCCGGCCGACTTCATCACCGAGGCACTGGACCAGACCCGGGGATGGTTTTATTCGCTGCTCGCGATCGCCACGATGCTCTTCGGGAAACGCGGAGTTGCGCCGCCGGCGCTGCTCGAAGGTGCGTCACGCGACTGGCCGCAGCCTTTCCGCAACTGCATCGTGCTCGGGCTGCTCATGGGCGAGGACGGCCAGAAGATGTCCAAGTCCAAGCGCAACTACAAGACGCCCGACCACATTTTCGAACACGAAGGCGCCGACGCGATGCGCTGGCTCTTTTTCGCGGGCCAGCCGCCCTGGACCAGCATCCGGTTTCAGGAGAGCAGCATCAGGGAGGGCCAGCGCGAGTTTCTGCTGCGCCTCTACAACGTGTACTCGTTCTTTGGAATCTACGCGAACATCGACGGCTGGCATCCGGCCGGTTCACTGCGCGGGAACCTTCCCGATGAAGCCCTCAGCGAACTGGATCGCTGGATTTTGAGCGAACTCAACCGGGCGATTCGCGACGTGCGCACGGCGATGAACGCCTACGACAATTTCGCCGCCGCCCGGCGCATCAACGACTTCGTCGACGGGCTGAGCAACTGGTACGTGCGCCGCAGCCGGGAACGGTTCTGGCGCAGCGGAATGGACGCCGACAAGGACGCGGCTTACAGCACGCTTTACCACTGCCTCGTCAGCGTTTCCCTGCTTGCGGCGCCATTCGTTCCCTTCATCAGTGAATCGCTGCACCGCAACCTCGTCGGCAGCCGGGGGGACGCCTCGCTGCCCGAATCGGTCCATCTCTGCGACTATCCGCAGGCAGACACCGCCCGCATCGACGAGGTGCTGAGCGAGCGTATGGGCCTGCTGCTCGAGGTGGCCTCGCTCGGACGGTCCGCCCGCGTCCAGGCGCGCCTCAAAGTGCGCCAGCCGCTGTCGCTGGTCGACGTGGTCCTCGCCGAGCGCACGCATGAAGACTGGCTGACCCGGCACGCCGCTCTGATCGAGGACGAGTTGAACGTGAAGGAAGTCGCGATCGTGGTCGAGGCGGATCACTACGTGGATTATGTGGTCAAGCCGGACTTCCGAAGCATCGGACCCAAATTCGGGAAGCGGGGCAAGCGCATCGAGGAGGTCTTGCTCGCGACCGGAGACCCGTCGGCATTGCGGCGCAGGATCGAGCAGGACGGGGAGGCGCGGCTTACCGTCGATGGGGAGGAAGTCGTCCTGACGGCGGAGGACGTTCAGATCCAGCTGCGCTCGAAGGAAGGATGGGTTGCCGCGCAGGGCAGGAGCGCCGTTGTAGTCTTGAACGCCGAGGTGACGGACGCCCTGCGCCTGGAGGGGCTGGCGCGCGAAATCGTCCACCGCGTGCAGGGCGTCAGGAAAGAACTCGACCTGCGCTACGAACAGCGCATCGCACTGGGCCTTGACGGGGACGAGGCGCTGCTCGAGGCTGCCCGGGTTCATCGGGACTACGTGTGTCACGAAACCCTGACCGAGAAGTTCGAAGGGCCGGGCAGCACCTCGCCCAACGAAGAAGCGCAAATCGAAGGCCATACCCTCCGCATCTGGGTCACCCCGCTTTAAGAAGCCTCACCACCAGGACACCAGGACACCAAGGACACTCACTTGAGGGGCCTCAGGTCTTGGGCGCGGCGGTATTCGCGCGCAGCTTCGTCGTGACGGCGCAGCGCGGACAGGATATCGCCTTTGTTGAGGTGAACGAGGTAAGAGTCTTCGATCGATTCGGCTTTCTCGATCAGCGCGAGGGCTTCCTCCAGCCGATTCCTTCGCAGCGCGATGACCGCCAGGTCGACATAGGGCTCGGCAATGGATGGAGACAGCTGCGCGGCTTTTTTCAGGGCGGACTCCGCCTTTTCCAGGTCATTCCTCGAAAAATAGATGCCGCTCATGTTGATGTAGGCAGGCGCAAGCTTCGGGTTGATCGCGAGTGCGTGCCCATATTCCGCGAGGGCTTCATCCGGCCTCCCTGCTGTCTGGTAAGCCAATCCCAAGTTGAGGTGCGGCCGCGCAAGCTGAGGAGATTTGAGCTCCGCATCCCTCCATAGAGCCAGGCTGTCGGCCCACACCAGATTGCGGTGAAGAGTGAGAAGGCCCAGCGCGAGCGTGGCCGCAGCCAGGATCGCCTTGCCGAAGCGGGGATTTCGGGAGAGGATCCAGGCTGCCAGCAGATCAAAACCCAGGCCCGAGATGTAGACGCGATGCTCCGCGACCGGATCCGCGAGGGGCATCAGGGCGTAGGCCATCAGCGGCGACACGAGCAGGACGAGGATGCCGAACGACAAAGCCCGCTCGTTTCGAAGCATCCGGATTCCCACAACCACGAGTGCGGCCAACATGAGCAGGGCCGCCAACAGGAGCGGGTCCGCGATCCGGCTCACCGGCGCCACATAGGGGTCCGCGTTTTGATGTGCAGGAAAGACAAAGATGCGCAAGTAATAGAAGACCGAGGCCTTTAGCTCGGTGAAAAAGTAGGTCAGGGGGTCGAGAGCCGGACTTGCCCCCACGGCGGCCAGCGGCCTGTTCTGCCGGACGCGGGCATATAGCTCCGCAATGTCGTTCCAACGGGCGGCGCCAATGGCGCAGGGGACCAGCATCACCCCGGCCGCGGCCCGCCACGCGCCGACCAGCGCAAAGAAGCCCGCCACGACAAACGGGAGGGTGATGGCTTCTTCCTTGGTTTTCCACGCCAGGATTCCCGAAAGTACTGCGCCGGCGTACCAGAGGACCCTCCTGCGGCCCGATTTCTCTTGGCTGACGATCGTCAGCAGGAGTGAACCAAAATAGAAAAGCGCGCACAGGGAAGAAGACCGCCCCCAGACATAAGCGACCGCCTCGCTGTAGATGGGGTGGACCGCGTGAATCAGGCCTGCCGCCAGGGCAAACTGCTGCGATTTCTCGACCCCGATCCAGCGCCGGGCGACCAGGCGCGCGATCGCGAAAACGAGAATCGAATTGACCACGTGAATGATGATGTTGGTGACGTGAAACAGCCGGGGATCGGGGCCTGCAAAATAAACCGTCAGCGCGTAGCTGAGCTGTGTGACGGCGCGCCATGGCTCCTTGAAAAAGCCGAACGCCTGCGCCAGATGGCTGAACCTCGTGATGAGGGAATTGTCCAGTATCCCTTCGAAATCGTCGAAAACGAAAGTGTATCCCGCAGTTCTCCAGTAGACTGCCGCCGCCGACCCGGAAACGAGAAAGAGAGGGAGGCCCCTCAGAACCGGGAACCCGGTTTGTTTGGCAGGTCGGACTGATATCCCTTCCGAGTTACTGCTGATTGTCATGGTCTTCGTGCCGGTAATAGCATTTTTCGTCGCATGCTGCCGAAGGGATTCAGTTGATGAACCAGCCGGGTTAATATAGTCTTGTCGTCATTCCCCCCGGTTCGTTCGCCTTTACTGAGCTTCGCACAGCAGTATGATATCCCAGGAGAACGGATGCATCGCGCGCTTGCACTTGCCCGCCCTGGGACTCTCAGCCTGCCATGCGAAGCTCAGTAGGCGCATGACATCGCGGGAGGTTTGTATGATGACTGTCGATGACACGAAATGGCTCATAGCGTGTATTCTCGCGCTCCTTGCCGGCTCAGTGGTTCTTGCCCCGCCGCCGAGCGCCGCCGGTGCTCTGCCGATTGCCGCAGAATCCGTGTCGCCGACGATAACTCCCATCATCCTCACCGACAGCTGGCCGATCAAGAGGGTCATTGGTGATCGCTCCGGAGCGCTTGTCTTCGCCGGTGGGAATGTCCGCGGCGGTGCGGATGGCCTGGTATATATCGCGCCTGACAAGTTCAAAAAGCCGGTGGCGATCGGTGACCCCGTTCCCGGAAAGAACGGAATGTATTTCGTGACCGTAGGGGTCATGGAATTCATTCCATACGGCACCACTGGCGACTTTTCATTCAATTCGCACGGAGATCTTGCTTTTACGGCCGATGTTGTAAGTTGCGGCTCCGCCTCCCAGGTTGCTCAGTGCGCCGCCTCCTCCCAACAGCGACAGGGACTCTTTCTCTTTTCCGAGACGAACAGGACTACTATTGCGCTGCAGGGCGATCCGGCGCCGGGGTCGGCAGGGGGTACATTTCTGGCCTTTTTTCGAATTTGGATAAACTCAAGTGGGACGGTTCTCTTCCATGCCGAACTCGACCAATCGACCGGATTTGCCGATGGGCTCTTCACCTTTTCGCAGAATCGCCTCGAGAAAGTCGCCATCTCGGGCGAAGCCACACCCCTGGGTACGATCTATCTGGGCACACCCCTCAGCATAAGCGATGAGGATGTCGTGACATTCACCTGCAGTTTTTCAGGCGCCGGTTACGCGCTGGTTCGCTATGCGGCCGGTGTCCTTACCAGGCTTGCCGGTGGAGGCGATCCTGCCCCCAGTGGAGGCCAGCTCGGCTCTTTTTCCGAGGGCGCAATAAACCACCGCGGTGACGTCGTTTTTCACTCGAGATATGCAGCGGACGGAGTATACCTGCTCGACAGTGAAGGCAGCGTGTCCAAGATCATCGGGGACGGAGAAA
>Ga0316628_100004881_pt1 | contig 10629 bp, 12 predicted proteins | sample OWC_Aug_M2_C1_D5_FD_207648 | JGI IMG/M metagenome (GOLD analysis project Ga0316628, IMG submission 207648) | Wetland soil microbial communities from Old Woman Creek delta, Ohio, United States - OWC_Aug_M2_C1_D5_C | ecosystem: Environmental > Terrestrial > Soil > Wetlands | place: USA: Ohio... | reverse complement strand
GCAATCTCCTTCTCGTACACTTTGAGCAGGTCTTTCACCTCTTCGTTCAGCCTGTCCTCCACCGTCAGGTCGTCCACGATGGCATTCTCGATGAGCTCTATAGCCTCCTCGTGGGATACGTTCAGCTTGATGAGCTTTTTCTTCTCGACGTCGGCCAGGACCTCCGCCGCGAGCGCCTGTATCTGGTGCTGGGTCAGCTTCATTTTTCTCACCTGCAATGAGGGGTCGGTTGCCCATTTTCGGGATGGATTATTATACCCGAAAGGGGGCGTAAGTTAAATAAATAATTGCATAAGCATGTAATAAGGCCTATATTATTAAAAATCGTACTCAATCAAGGGGTTAAAATGAAAAAACTATTTGCCGCCGCAGGTTTGTTGCTTGCTCTTTTCGGGTGCGGCCATGCCGCCGAGTTGAAGGCCGCCGAGGAAAAAGGGGCCGGCACTAAATATGAGGTCGAGGGCAACACCGTCCGCTGTGCCACCACCACGCTCGCTTTCGAGATATCATACCTGTCTCCGGAACAAACGGACATGTACTTCTCCATCTACAAGGGCGGCAAATACAAAAACCCGTTCCCGCCTTCGCTGATAGTTTTCCTGGTGTCGATCGAGAACAACGGCAAGAAAACGACCATATTCAACCCGGGACTCGCCTGGATATACCCGGAGAAGGGCACTCCGTCCTCCGCGAAGGACTACACCTCACTCTATACCGACCTGGACCTCACGAAGGCGGAGGATATCGACGAGCGGATGGAGGCCTTCAAGGAGTCTTCGTTCGATTCCTCGGAGTCAATCGCCCCGGGCGCGACCGTGAAGAAGCTGCTGGCATTCCCAAGGGGTAAGGAACCGTTCGACAAGGCGGGCATCAGGTTCGAGAACATATACTCAGGCAAGGAGTGCGACAACGTGAAGTTCATATTCCCCGGCGGTCTGGGCGTGGAATGAACGTGCGTGGAGTATAAACTGAAAGGCCGCCCCTTTGCAGGGAGCGGCCTTTTTAATTGGCTTTATCTTTTACCCGGCTCGTGGCCTTAAGGAGTGTTCGTCCCCGATACCGTTCCGGCGCTTAGGTTGTAGTTGGGAGTGTTGCCGGAGGCTGCGTTGCCATCCAGCAGGACTGTCCCGAAAGTAATTATCCCGGTCTCTGTGTTGCCGAATGATGAATTGTTCTTGACCGTGCAGCCGTCTCCCGCAGTAACCCCGATGCCCGTATTGTGATAGCTGCTGTTGCCGATCACGCAGGAACCGGAATTAACATTAATTCCGTAAGAGGATGTTTCTGTTCCGTTATTGTACGTGACGTTGTTTGTTATGATGCCGCCCGCGGCAGCAACATAAATCCCGGTCCTCCCGTTCGTGTACACCTTACAATCCTTTACCTCCGCCCCATATGCGGATGATTCAAAATCTATACCAAAAAGATTATCGTGTACCCTGAGATTTGACGCCTTTGGGGAGATGCTGTTGTTAGCGAATAACCCGTAGAAAAAGCCGGCTATATACCCGTTCCGTACCTCTACCCCGTTACCGAAGATAGATATCCCATGATGCGCAGAGGTTGCCAAGCCGGGGCCGGTAATGCAGTTGCCGCCCAGGTCAAGGATAACGTCGTCGGTGGTGATTGTTATCGCATCCGTACGGTTGGCGTTGTAGGTCAGGGACTTTGCCAGGGTATAATCCCCCGGCTTTGATATGGTGTACGGCAGGGACTTGATTACGGTTGGGCCGCTTCCCGCGAAGGCCGTTGCCGGAATTAACAGTGCCGCGAACATGGAAACTAACGCGATGCCACGTAGTATTCTCTTCATTCTCTCCTCCTTGAAAATGGGTTTTTAGTTGTTTAGTTTATAGCGAATTTATACTGACGCTTCAATAGCAAAGTGAAAGGTTAGGATAATTTAACCTAGTAATGGCCCAAAGGGATTAGGCCAGGGCCATGCGGGACGGGATGGGTCGGGGGCGTGGAACAATCAGCGGGGGGCCAGAGGGTCCTCGTACGGGTAGATCTTAAGGAACTCAAGGAACTCGCTTAGGGTGTGCGAGGTGAAGCCCTTCTTGCGCATGATAAGCGAGAAATGCCTCGTCAGCTTCGCGTCCTTGAACCGGTTGGCGACAAGCGTGCCCGCCCTTATCTCCTTACGCGCTGCCCATGCGGATATGATCGATACGCCAAGCCCGTCCTCAACTGCCGTCTTGATGGCCTCGGTGCTCCCCAGGTAAAGCGGCACCATCAGCTCGTCAATGTTTACCTTGTTTTCCTCAAGGGACTTCTCTATCATCTGCCTGGTTCCGGAGCCCTTCTCGCGCATTATGAGCGGCTCCTTGGTAAGCTCCGATATCGATATGTTCTTCCTTTTGGCCCACTCGTGGTCCCGGCTCATGATGAGGACCAGCTCGTCAGGGAGCAGCTTCTCGACGACCAGGTTGTGTTTCGCCACGTCTCCCTCGACAAGGCCAAGGTCGATCTCGCCTGCCAGCAGCTTCTCGATCACCAGCCGGGTGTTGCCGACGATGAGGTTCGTCCAGATGCGCGGGTGGTTCCTCCTGAACGTGACGATGACGGACGGCAGGAGGTAGTTGCCTATCGTTGAGCTTGCGCCCACGGAGAGGTTCCCCTTCACAAGCCCTATCATGGCGTTAATGTCACGCCTGGCGGAGGCGTAGAGGCCCAGTATCTCCTTGGCATACTTGTAGAGGAGTTCGCCCGAGTTCGTGAGTGTCACCGTTCCGCCGGAGCGGTCGAACAGCTTCGTCTCGTACATCTCCTCCAGGGCCTGCACCTGGAGGCTGACCGCCGGCTGTGTAAGGTGGATTATCTCGGAGGTCTTTGAAAAGCTTTTGGTTTCCGCAACGGTGCAAAAAACCTTAAGCTTGTGGTCGTCCATCTTCTTTTATCCCTTTCAAAAAGCGCCTGGTGTTCTTAGATGCTGAATTCGAAATCATGGCTTACCTTGCCCGAGTCCATCAACTCCCTGGACTCATCGCAGAGGTCCTGTAGAGTCACGTTTGACAGATAGTCGGTGATGGTCTTGCCGAGCCTCTTCCAGAGGATGAAGGTTATGCACTTTTCCGCCCGGTGGCAGACCTTGTTCTTTGCTCCGTGCTCCGTGCAGCTTACCGGGACTATGCTGCCCTCGACAATCCTGATGATCTCCTCCACCGTTATTTCGGAAGGTTTCCTTGCCAGCTTGAACCCGCCGCTTGGCCCGCGCACCGATATCACCACTCCGCCTTTTCTGAGCTTGTTGAAGAGCTGCTCCAGGTAGTGAAGTGAGATCTCCTCTCTCTCGGATATCCTGGAAAGCGGGACCGGTTCGCCTTTGGAGTAAAAGGAGAGGTCAAACATCGCCCTTACGGCATATCTTCCCTTTGTCGATAACTGCATGGATCTTCTCCTCTTTTAGAGTCCTGCCGCTTTTATCCGAACAGGCCTGTACTCAGATACCTCTCGCCGCTGTCCGGCAATATCACCACTACGACCTTGCCCTTACCGAGTCTTTTGGCAGTTTTGATGGCTGCAAAAAGTGCCGCACCGGACGAGATGCCGCAGAGCAGCCCTTCCTTGACGCCGAGTTCCCTTGCCGTCTGCGCGGCCTCCTCGTTTGTCACCTGCATTATCTCGTCGTAGACCTGGGTGTTAAGCACCGCGGGCACGAAGCCCGCGCCTATCCCTTGTATCTTGTGGGGTCCGGGGTTTTTGCCTGAGAGCACGGCAGAGTCAGCGGGCTCCACGGCGATTACCTTGATGGACTTGTTCCTAGCCCGGAGCACCTCGCCCACGCCGGTGATCGTGCCGCCGGTCCCCACCCCGGCCACAAATGCATCAATATCCGGGCCGAGCGCCGCGAGTATCTCCCTTGCCGTGGTCCTCCTGTGTATCTCAGGGTTGTCCGGGTTTTTGAACTGCTGCGGCATGAACCAGCCGGGGTTGTCGTTGACGATCTCCTCGGCCCTTGTAACCGCCCCGCGCATCCCTTCGGAACCTGGGGTCAGTACGAGCTTTGCGCCGTATGCTGCGAGCAGGGTACGCCTCTCGACGCTCATGGTGTCTGGCATGGTCAGGATGAGCTTGTATCCCTTGACGGCTGCGACCAGGCCGAGACCTATGCCGGTGTTTCCGCTTGTCGGTTCTACTATCGTACCGCCGGGTTTGAGGCGGCCGCTCTTTTCGGCCTCCTCCACCATGGCCAACGCTATCCTGTCCTTAACGCTGCCGCCGGGGTTGGCCCCCTCAAGCTTGGCATAGACAGCCGCGTCCTTCTCCCCGGTCATCCTGGTAATCTGTACCATGGGGGTCTTGCCAATAAGCTCAAGGGCTCCCTTGTATATCTTCTTATTCAACTATACCTCCGGAAAATGTCAAAAGCTTGTCTTCAGGCGCGTCCTGTACCCACTGCACCAGTACATCGAAGTCTTTTGATATCTCGCGGTCTATCTCCATCGCCCTGGGGAGCCCGCTTACCTCTTTTTCTTCGAGCAGGCGCGCCTTTAACTCCTTGTGGCCGGAAAGCCTCGTCAAGGCGTCGTCGGAAACCGATACGGTCGTACTCCGGCTGCCGTCCCTTTTCCTGAGTGTCAGTGCGGCGAGCCCGGATTCTTCGTAAGCGATGTTGCCGTTCCCGAAGGTGCATCCCGTCACGAACTGTATACCGTCGAGCGCGCAGTTCTTCGAATGAAATAAAGCCTCGATCCTGAACTGGTCGGCTTTCGTAACTCCCAGCGCAGACATCGCAGCCGCCCCGAGCCTGGCGCCCATCGTGGACATTGGGCAGCGGTGGCCGTGAAAAGCATAAAGACCGTCAAAATCAATAGCCATGACTTTATAATCCCACAAGTTCAACTGAGCCCCAGGCGCCGACCTTGTCGCCGGAAATAACGACCGCCCCCATGACACCTGCTATTTTCGAAGATACCGCAAGGGCCTCCTCGACCTGTCCCTCTTTTTTTACCGCGTTCCCCACCGCAGAGGCGGCGGCATCGGCAAGTGCCGCGGAGCCGGCAACCACGCATGCGGCATGCGCGACACCCAGAGACAGGGACGGCCCCACCTTTCCCGATGAGGTGCATACCCCCAGCGGTTTCTGACCGGGGCGTATGTTTATGCCTACCTTTCCGGAAAGCGGCGAATCACCCGCGTAAAGGGCGACTACCCTGGGCCTGTCCGTCCTTATGAATATATCCCCGCCGTTCTCGACTATCACCTGAGACGATTCCGCGAGCAGCGCCTCGCCGACAAGCTCCGCAAATACCCCTGCCACGGCGGCCATCGGTCCGACACCCGCGGCATTAGCCGCCGCCGCCATGCGTAGTGCAGATTCCGGCGCGCCAGGCAGGAGCCTGACAGGCACTAGCGACCTGAAGAAATCCGGGTGACGTCTTATATATCCTTCGAGCTGGTGGCGGTGGTTGATGACAACCTCAAGCGCCAGCTTTTCAAGGTCCCTGTCGGCCAGTATAAAAAGGTCGGTCTCCTTGACTACGACCGTAAAAGAAACAAGGTCGTCTGCCTTTACAGATTCCCTGTAGTCCCGCTGCTCATACATTCTTTGCCTTATATTGATTTTAAATACAGGTATAAGAAGGATAAAATACACTACCTTGCTTGTCAAGATAAATATGTATTTATATTGGGGGGCCAATTTTATTATGGTGCATATTTCTTTCTTGACATCGTAAAAAAAGCATACTAATCTTTAAAAAGTAATACTGCTCCTTAGAATTGAGGAATATATGCACATCCCGGACGGGTATTTGAGCCCGCAGACATACGTACCATTATACGGTGCCTCAGTGGCAATATGGTCTGTGGCACTGAGGAAGCTCAAGAAAGAGCTGTCCGTAAAGCAGGTGCCGTATCTCTCCATGGCTGCCGCGTTCTCCTTCCTCATCATGATGTTCAACGTACCGATACCCGGCGGGACCACCGGCCATGCGGTGGGGGGGGCGATCATTGCAATTCTTCTGGGGCCATGGACCGCAGTGGTTGCTGTCTCTGTTGTCCTTATCATCCAGGCTATCGTCTTCGGAGATGGGGGAGTAACTGCAATCGGCGCGAACTGTTTCAATATGGCGGTGGTGATGCCTTTCGTATCGTACTGGGTATTCAAGCTCTCAAAGGGAAGCTCAACCGGTAAGGGCAGGCTTTATTTCTCCGCTTTTTTATCCGGGTATGCAGGTCTTGTCGCGTCTGCGGTTTTTGCCGGAATTGAGTTCGGCATCCAGCCGTTGATTGCAGCCGCACCGGACGGCTCTCCGCTTTATGCACCATACCCACTTTCTATAGCGCTACCTGCCATGGCATTGGGGCACATGCTTTTCCTGGGGCCGGTTGAGGGCTTGATAACCATGCTGCTGGCCGGGTATTTTTTTGAAGATGTATCTGCCCATGCTCGTGGGGCGGCAACGCCAGCGATGGCGAAATCCCGGAAGGCGCTCTGGATCGGTATAGGTATACTGGCGCTTTTGACGCCGCTTGGTATATTCCTGCCCAAACTTTTAAACGCGGGGGCGGCATGGGGTGAATGGGGCCCGGACGAACTCAGGAAGCTGGTCGGCTACGTGCCTGATGGGATAAGGAGACTGGGCGAGCTTTGGAAGGCCCCTCTTCCTGATTATGGTTTCGGCGGCAACGGTTCTGTATCCGAAACAGTGTCCTACATGATATCAGGAATTGTTGGTCTTGCCGTGACCGTTGCGGCGGTCTACCTCCTGTCAAAGATATTGACAGGCAAAGGCATTAAGGGGACAAAGGTCAGGCCGTCATTCGTAGACAAGGGGCTCCACCATGTAGCGAACGTGATTAAAACCACATACATACAATGGGAGACGGCATCCCGCAAGGGTCTGTTGCAGGGTCTGGACGCAAGGGTCAAGGTGCTGTTCCTGGCCGTTTTTCTGGTAGCCGTTTCTTTAAAGAAGGATGTAACATCCGAACTGTTGATTGCGGCATTTGTGCTTATCCTGGCCGCGGCCTCAAGGGTCGGGTTCGTTTCATATTACAAAAGGGTGCTATTCCTCGGTTTCTTCTTTGGTTTTCTGGTAGCGTTGCCTGCTTCCCTGAATGTCGTAACAAATGGGACGGTCGTAGTTCCGGTCATAACACTACCAAAGGCCTATGATTTCTGGGTGTACCACATTCCACAAAATATAGGGTTTACAAGTGAGGGGATGCGCGGGGTAGCAGTGCTTACCCTGAGGGTGGTCAACTCCGTCTCGCTGTCACTGCTGGTGCTTTATACGACACCGTTTCACGAGGTAATAAAGGCGCTCAAGCTGCTTAGGGTCCCGGACACTTTCCTGATGGTCATCAACCTCACGTACAAATACATATTCATATTCGCGAAGACGGTCGAAGACATGCACCTTGCCAAAAAAAGCAGGATGGTGGGGGATACCAGCGATTCTGACGCAAGAAAATGGGTGGCAGGCAGGATAGCGTTGGTTTTCAAGAAGACCCAGCTTCGGTGCGAAGACATATTCCGTGCAATGGTGAGCAGAGGGTTTTCCGGAGAGGTAAAGATGTACGGGTTCAGGAAACTGGCTGCAAAGGACTATCTTGCAGGTTTTGTGATTCTAACGGCGGGAGTTGCAGCGATATGGATGTGAGCTAAATGGAATATATATTAGAGGCAAGGGACATATCGTACAGCTATTATGGCAAGATACCGGCTTTAAACGGCGTCAGCATCGGCATAAAGGAAGGCGGCTGCTTCTCCATAATAGGTTCCAACGGGAGCGGCAAGTCAACTCTCCTGCAGATATTGAACGGGCTGATGCCCCCATCTCGGGGAGGGGTCTTCTTCCGGGGCGCGGAAGTGACAGAAGAGTCGCTCAAGAACAAAGAGTTTCTCCGCTCCTTCAGGAGCAAAAACGGGTTTATCTTCCAGGATTCAGACGTCCAGCTTTTTTCGCCGACGGTTTTGGACGAACTGGTATTCGCCCCCATGCAGCTTGGTTTGAAAGAGGACGAGGCGGTCGAGAGGGCAGTCCAGACGATGCAGATGCTGAACATAGAGGCCTTGAAGGACAGGCCGTCCTACATGCTTTCCGGCGGCGAGAAGAAGAGGGTGGCCATAGGGTCGGTGCTCACGTTGGACCCGGAGGTCCTGCTCCTCGACGAGCCGACGAACGGCCTCGACCCCAAAACACAGTGCTTCCTTATAGAGCTCATATTCAAGCTTAACGAGGCGGGGAAGACGATAGTAATTGCCACGCACGACCTGGGGCTTGTTGATGAGCTTAATTCCGAGGTTGCCGTATTGTCAGAGGAGCACAGGGTGGAGAGTTCAGGGAACACTGATGAAGTGCTTAAGGACCTGGACCTGCTGCTTAAGGTGAACCTGATACACGAGCATATGCACAGCCATGGGCAGACGACACACAAACACCCGCATCAGCATTACCTTCCGCACAAGCATTGAGAGAGGTTGAGATGAAAGGTCTTGCAAGGATAGCGATATCGATAGACAAAAAACTCATGGACCGCTTCGATAGCTCCATCGAGGAAAAGGGGTACACCAACCGCTCAGAGGCGATACGAGACCTCATGCGCGACTCGCTGGTGGAGATGGAGTGGAAAGCGGACTCCGAGGTGGTGGGCACTATAACGCTGGTGTACAACCATCACACCCGCGAGCTGCCGGATACCCTGAACGACCTTCAGCATAACTTCTACCACTCGATTGTATCAAACCTCCACATCCACCTGGACGAACACAACTGCCTCGAAGTTATGGTGGTCAGGGGGAAAAGCTCGGATGTGAAAAAGCTCGCCGACAGGCTGATAGGCACCCGCGGCGTGGTACATGGGAAACTTACCATGGCGACTACCGGCAAAGGTTTGAATTGATGAGGAAGGTTATCGTTGTGGTGGACGGTCAGGGCGGGGGGTTGGGAGGCCGGATTGTTCAAAGGCTTAAGCCTTCCCTGCCTGCCGGTACAGAGATTGTAGCCCTTGGCACAAACGCGCTTGCCACCGCCCAGATGATGAAGGCAGGCGCGGACCGGGGGGCGTCAGGCGAGAATGCGGTTGCCCACACAGTGACATCGGCGAGCGTTATATTGGGCTCCTTGGCGATTGTAATGCCCAACTCGATGCTGGGCGAGCTTACAACAAAGATGGCCGAAGCCATCCTTGGTTCACCCGCCGACAAGCTGTTGTTACCGGTAAACAACGAAGGTATGCGTGTCATTGGGGTTTGCAAGGACCCGTTATCAAGCCTGCTTGACGACCTCTGCAAGGAAGCCATAAAGACAGTAAGCTGACAAAGGCCACGAAGGTCTTTATCAGGGGATAAGCAGGATAGCGGTTTAATTTTCAATGAAGGCCACGAAGGCCTTACTCGGCGATGGTGCCGTAGTATGGTTTTTGCGGCCTTTTTTTATTTTGCTTATCAATAGTAATAGACGTAAAGGAGGGAATGTGAAGAGAGTTATCGTTTTGGCTGCCAGTATTGCCCTGACCGTTTGTTTGTGCAGACATGCTTTTGCCGCAGACCAGCAGGGTATGATGGCTGAGGCGCAGACTGCTCAAGTAGCCGTGGCTTCTGATGCTGAGGCAGGTGTCGAAGGAGAACCGGTTACGTGCAAATGCCCCAACTGCGGGGAGATGATCAATATCGGGCGGCATGGGCAGATGAGCGGCGAGACGATGAACTGCCCCCACTGCGGCAAGGAGATATGCACCAAGGAAGAGGCGGAAAAGGTCATTTGTTTCGGGGCGGACATGGCCTTTATGAGCATGTATGTATCGAGGGGCATGACGACAAACAACGACCCTGTGTTTGAGCCGAACCTGTGGGTTTCGTACAAGGGATTCACGGCAAGCTTCTGGGGCAACATGGACCTTACAAACTACAACGGGATGTCCGGAAACTTCAACGAAGTGGACTATGCGCTGGACTATTCAAACAGCCTCGACAAGCTGGGCTATTCAGCCGGGTTCATATATTACACCTTCCCGCATACAGGGGACAACGACACCGCCGAATTTTATGCAGGCTTGGGTTATGACGTACTGCTCAAGCCGAAGCTGATTGTATATTACGACTTCTTGCAGGTGGACGGGTTCTACGGCAACTTTGCGATTAGCCACAGCTTTGAGGTTCCTGAATTCTCAAAAGCAGTCAAGGCCTCTTTCGACCTTTGCGCCCAAGTGGGGATGGGTTCGAAAAACTTCAACAGCTTCAATTTCGGGTGCGACCATACCTCCTTTAGCGACATGGTGTTCACCGCCAGCCTGCCGGTGTCAATTTCGGATTATTTCACGGTTAAGCCGACCGTCAGCTATTCCACCGTTCTGGACAGGACAATCAGGACAAAGAGCTTTAAAAACGACAACGTGATATGGGGAGCGGTGCTTTCCGCAAGCCTGTAAGGGAGGAAGACAATGCATATACCGGATGGATATTTGGGACCACAGACGTACGTGCCGCTCTACGGGGTTTCGATTGGTTTCTGGGCTGTTGCCTTGAAGAAAATCAAGAAGGAGCTCTCCGCCAGGCAGGTGCCGTACCTCTCGATGGCGGCAGCCTTTTCGTTTCTCATCATGATGTTCAATGTGCCGATTCCGGGCGGGACGACCGGCCACGCCGTCGGAGGGGCGATAATAGCGATACTGCTTGGG